>JABLTH010068209.1_pt1 | contig 17867 bp, 15 predicted proteins | sample 7875711 | NCBI WGS metagenome assembly JABLTH01 (sample SAMN14941262, study PRJNA633318) | bioreactor metagenome | isolation source: bioreactor | place: China | collected 2019-03-05 | reverse complement strand
TTCGACCTGGTCCCTCATGAGCGCCAGCAACGGCGACACGATCAGCGTCGGGCCCGCACCACGGCGCCGCAGCAGCAGCGACGCCACGAAGTACACCGCGGATTTGCCCCAGCCGGTGCGCTGGACCACGAGGGCCCGGCGCGAATGATCGACCAGCGCCTCGATGGCCTCGAACTGGCCCTCGTGGAACTCGGCGTCCGGATTGTTCACCAGGTCCCTCAGAACCTGGACAGCCTCCTGATAGCTCCTGCTCTGGGTGTGCACCGCGTTCGTCTCAGCCATGGTCCCCAGTATTCCGCACGGCCTCCCGGCACGCGCCCCGGGTGGTCCCGTCTGTGGACAAGGACACGTACAGGGACCTCACCGCGCTCGACGCCCAGGCCGGCGCATCGGCACAGCGACCGACAGCCCCACATCGGCCCATCCCGCGACAGGCCTGCCCGATTCAGCCCCGCGAACTCCGCATGGCACGGACGTGCTGCACAGCGGGATCCGCGGCCAGCTCCGCATAGCGCTCGGAGCCGAGCGGAACGAGGGCGACGCGGCCGTCGTCGTCGTGGTGGATGCCCCAGCCGTAGCGCTTGGCCAGCGGCGAGGCCCGCAGGCAGGGCTGCCCCTTGGAGAAGAAGGCGGCGCGGGCTTCGGGCCATTCCTCCGGAGGAATCCCGGTCCGCTCCGCGTGGATCCGGAAGAGCAGGTCGTCCGAGGTCAGCTGGTACGGGGCCTCGTCGATCAATTCGAATTGGCGCTGGGCCACGGTCGGCTTCGCCCGGGCCGCAGGCACCTCCGCGGACACGACCGGACAATCTTCGGCGACTTCGATGAAGGTGGTCCGGTAATTGGTGGTGTGGCCGTCCTCGGTCTTCATACCGCCATTGTGCCGCGCGGTCATCCACAGGAGAAGGAAAAACCATCGGCGTCTACGTAAACTAGGCGGGTGACTGAACAGCAGCAGAGCATCGACCTTTCCCCGTCCTTCAAGGCCTACGACGTGCGTGGCCTGGTGGGCGAGACCATCACGGCCGAGATCGTGGAGGCCGTCGGCGCCGCCTTCGTCGATGTTCTGGGCCTGGCCGGACAGACCGTCCTGGTGGGCGGAGACATGCGTCCGTCCTCCCCCGAGTTCGCGCAGAAGTTCGCCGAGGGCGCCGCGGCGCGCGGCGCCAACCCGCAGCTCCTGGGGCTCATCTCCACGGATGAGCTCTACTTCGCCTGCGGCGCCCTCGACGCCGCCGGCGCCACCTTCACCGCCAGCCACAACCCTGCCGCGTACAACGGCATCAAGATGGCCAAGGCCGGCGCCGTGCCGATCTCGTCGGAGACCGGCCTCCAGGAGATCCAGCACGCCGCCGAGGAGTACCTCGCCGCCGGCCCGATCCCGTCCGTCGAAGCTCCGGGCGCCATCACCGAGCGGGACGTCCTCAAGGACTACTCCGAGTACCTGCGCCGGCTGGTGGACCTCTCCGGGATCCGCCCGCTCAAGGTCGTGGTGGACGCGGGCAACGGCATGGCCGGCCTGACCACCCCGGCCGTCCTCGGTTCCGAGCTGCTGAGCCCGCTGCCGCTGGACATCACCCCCCTGTACTTCGAATTGGACGGCACCTTCCCCAACCACCCGGCGAACCCTCTGGAGCCGGAGAACCTGGTGGACCTGCAGAAGGCCGTGGTCGAGCACGGCGCGGACATCGGCCTGGCCTTCGACGGCGACGCCGACCGCTGCTTCGTCATCGACGAGAAGGGCGAGCCGGTCTCCCCCTCCGCCATCACGGGCATGGTCGCCCGCCGCGAGATCGCCCGTGCCAAGGCGCTCGGCGAGGAGACCCCGGTGATCATCCACAACCTGCTCACCTCCCTCGCGGTGCCGGAACTCATCGAGCACGACGGCGGCCGCGCCGTCCGCACGCGCGTGGGCCACTCCTTCATCAAGGCCGTCATGGCCGAGGACGGCGCCGTGTTCGGCGGCGAGCACTCCGCGCACTTCTACTTCCGTGACTTCTTCAATGCCGACACCGGCATGCTGGCCGCCATGCACGTTCTCGCGGCTCTCGGCGAGCAGGACGGTCCGCTGTCCGAACTGGCCCGCGAGTACGAGCCGTACGTCTCCTCCGGGGAGATCAACTCGGAGATCGAGGACAAGGCCGGCGCCGTCGCACGGGTCCGCGCCGACTTCGAGGGTGAGGGCGTCACCGAGGACACGATGGACGGCAGCACGTTCAGCGCCGCCGACGGTTCCTGGTGGTTCAACCTGCGCCCGTCCAACACGGAGCCCTTCCTGCGCCTGAACGCCGAGGCCAAGGACGCCGAGACCATGGCGAAGGTCCGGGACCGCGTCCTGGCGCTCGTCCGCCGCTGACCCCCGGGCGCGGCGCTCCACTGCACCGCGTCGCCGGACGGCAAACTCACGAGTGGGGCCCGGAAACGGGCCCCACTCGCATGTCAGCCGGCCGACACAATCCCCACGTCTGATATCCCGGACAGTGTCACCCGTCACAAGGCCTCCCGCGTCGCCCGCGTGCGATGTCCTGGTGTGAGAGCTTTCACGGCCCACACGTTCAAAGGAGATCGTGCCCATGACTTCATCCAGCAACGGACTGCGGCGAGGCCTCAACGCCCGCCACATCCGCTTCATCGCCCTCGGATCCGCGATCGGCACCGGGCTGTTCTACGGTTCCTCCGCGGCCATCCAGACCGCCGGCCCGGCCGTCCTCTTCGCCTATCTGGTGGGCGGCGCCGTCGTCTTCATGGTGATGCGCGCCCTCGGCGAGATGGCGGTCCGGCACCCCGTGGCCGGCTCGTTCGGCCAGTACGCCTCCCGGTACCTCGGCCCGTACTCCGGCTTCCTGACCGGATGGACGTACGTCTTCGAGATGTTCGTGGTCGCCCTGGCCGACGTCACGGCCTTCGGGGTGTACATGGGATTCTGGTTCCCGACCGTCGAACGGTGGGTCTGGATCCTGTCGGCCGTGTTCATCATCGCGGCGGTCAACCTGGTGAGCGTCAAGGTGTTCGGTGAGCTGGAGTTCTGGTTCTCGATCATCAAGATCACGGCCATCGTCGCCATGATCGTGGGCGGCATCGCCATCATCGTCTTCGGCCTGAACAACCAGCACGAGAACGCCGCCGGCCTGCACAATCTCTGGGACCAGGGCGGCCTGACCCCCAACGGCCTCTGGGGCCTGCTCAACTCGTTCACCATCGTCATGTTCGCCTTCGGCGGCACCGAGGTCATCGGCATCACGGCCGGTGAGGCCCAGGACCCGAAGAAGGTCATCCCCCAGGCCATCAACTCGGTGCCCGTGCGCATCCTCTTCTTCTACATCCTGACGCTCGGGATCATCATGACCCTGCAGCCGTGGAACACCATCAACGGCGAGGCGAGCCCCTTCGTCTCCATCTTCAGCTCGCTGGGACTGACCGGCGCGGCGCACGTGCTCAACGCCGTCGTCATCACGTCCGCCCTGTCCGCCATCAACGCGGACATCTTCGGCGCGGGCCGCATGCTGCACGGCCTGGCGCAGCAGGGCCAGGCCCCCAAGGCCTTCATGAAGACCAGCAAGAGCGGGGTGCCGTTCCTGACGGTCCTCGCGATGGTCGCGTCGCTCCTGCTGGGCGTGCTGCTGAACATCTGGTTCCACGACCAGATCTTCTTCCTGATCGCCGCCCTGGCCACGTTCGCCACCGTGGTGGTGTGGCTTGTCATCCTCCTCTCCCACGTCCGGATGAAGGCGGAGATCAAGCGGGACGGCAAGCTTCCGTCCGAGTTCCCGGTGCCCCTGTGGCCGACGGGCAGCTACCTGGCCATCGGGTTCATCGTGTTCGTGATCGTGATGATCGGTGTGCTGCCGGACTCCCGGCCGGCGCTCCTGATCGGCGCCCTGTGGATCGCGATCCTGACCGCGGTGTACTTCCTCTTCCTCAAGGGCTCTGGCCGCACCCGGATCGAACTGGTCGATGAGACCGGCATGCTCCCGGTCGTCGATCCCGCCGAGGACACGACCACCCCGGTCCCGGTGCGCAACGCACCCTGACGGATTCCGGCCTTCCGCCACCAGCTCCGAAGCCCTCCCGCGCGATCCGCACGGGAGGGCTTCGGCGTCGCGCCCCTCTTCTCCTGGCGCCCTGTCCGTGATGCCATGGACCCATGACCTTCACCACAGCCCACATGTCCGTATCCCTGGACGGCTTCGTCGCCGGCCCGGATCAGAGTCTGGAGAACCCGCTCGGCAAGGGCGGTCCCCTGCTGCATCGCTGGCACATCGGACCGGAAGAGGAACGCCACGAGATCGACGCCGACTGGACCGCCCGCCTGCTGCGTCCTCGCGGCGCCTACGTGATGGGCCGGAACATGTTCGGCCCCGTCCGCGGTTCCTGGGACACGATGCCGGACTGGCGTGGTTGGTGGAGCGAGGAGCCGCCGTATCACGCGCCCGTGTTCGTCCTGACCCACCACGAGCACGACCCGATCGAGATGGAGGGTGGCACCACCTTCCACTTCGTCACGGAAGGTTTCGCCCGCGCCCTGGAGCTCGCACGCGAAGCCGGCGACGGCGACGGCGACGTCGACATCGCGGGTGGCGCTTCGGCCGTGCGGCAGGCGCTGGAAGCCGGAGAGCTGGACGAACTCACCCTGGACATCGCGCCCGTGGTGCTCGGCGCGGGTGAGTCGATCTTCCCGGAGGACTCCTCCGGCTACCGCCTGGAGATCGTCGAGACGGCCGGGTCGCCCCTCAGCACCCACGTCCGGTACCGGGTGGTGCGGTAGGCCGGGACGCGGGGCCCGCTCACTGGACGTCCGCCCGGCGGGCCGCTACAGCGTGGCGGCCTCGGCGTCGTCGTAGGCGTCCCGAGCGGCGAGGATCTGCCCCGCATGGGCTTCGGCCCAGATGCGCACGGCGTCCAGCGGTCCCAGCAGGCCCTCCCCGAGGGCCGTGAGCCGGTACTCGACCCGGACGGGCACCTCGGCGAAGACCTCACGGTCCACCAGGCCGTCCCGCTCCAGGGCGCGGAGGGACTGGGTCAGGACTTTGGGGCTGACCCCGTCGACGGTCTGCCGGATCTCCCCGAAACGACGCGCTCCGCCCTTGAGCGCCTGGAAGATGAGCGGGGTCCACTTGTCCCCGATGCGCTGCAGGACCAGGCGCGAGGGGCAGTTCTGGTCCATGACGTCGAAGGGCAAAGTATCCATGAGGTAACTATATGACGTTGAAGTACTTGCTTTCCAATGGATACTGTTGATTCATCAAGCAGCACTCCAGCTACAGAAATGAGGACATCATGAAGATCGCCGTCTACGGTGCCACCGGAATGGTCGGAAGCCAGATCGTCAACGAGGCTCTCAGCCGCGGCCACGAAGTCACCGCCGTGACCCGCCAGGGTGTCGACGTCGAGGGCACGACCGCCGTCGCCGCCGAGTTCAGCGACACCGCGACCCTGGAGCGCCTCGCCCAGGAGAACGACGTCGTCGTCATCTCCATCCCCACCCCGCGCAATGGCGACTCCCACGAGCCCATCCTGCAGGCGCACCGCGATCTCATCGCCGCCCAGCCGGACGCCCGCGTGTACGTGGTCGGCGGCGCCGGATCCCTCATGGCCGACGCGACCACCCGCCTGGTCGACGCCATGGGCTTCCCGGAGGCCTACCGTGCCGAGGCCCAGAGCTTCACCACCATCCTCGGCCTCTACGAAGCCGCGCCGGAGGGTCTGGACTGGACCATGCAGTCCCCCGCCCCCGAGATCGCCCCGGGCGAGCGCACCGGCAAGTACCACGTGGAGCGCGATTCCATCGCCGGCCCGTTCATCTCGACCCAGGACTTCGCCGTCGCCGCTCTCGACGAGATCGAGAACCCGCAGTTCCGCCGCGCGCGTTTCAACGCCGCCAACTGAGTCCACACCCCTTTCGCGGCATCCGCGAGGGAACAGCTGAGGCCCTTTCCCGCCCCGGGAAGGGGCCTCAGCCGTTCCCTCCCGGGGCATGCAGCACGTGGGGCAGGAGAAACCGGTCTTCCAGGAGCTCGATCCTCCACGAGCCGCAGTCCTCGCACCGCTCGTAGAGGACCACCCCCTCGGACGTGGAGTGCCGGGACCGGATGGCCCAGAGGTGGTCGTGGGCCTCGGCCTGCACGGCCGGCTGAAGCGCTGCTCTGGTGTCCATGAACCCAGCCTGATGTAATGGCCTTATGCATCTCAACCCTTACGGGGAGTATGCCGTCCTCCTGGCCGCCTCCCTCGCCAACGATTGGCCGGCCGACCGCGACGGCATCGTGTCCCGCACGCGCGACTTCGGCATGACGATGGAGTTCCCCGAGGAGCCCGGGGACCACGCTCGGCTCAGGATCACCCTGGACGAGTGGCTCGACGTGGTGGACGCAGCCGACGGACCGTCGCGGGCGCGGCTCCTCAACCGCATCATGGCGGACGAAGCGGCCTACCCCCATCTCACGGACCACGACGGCGAGGGCTGGCATCTCCACTACCGCGACGACGACAAGGGCCTCCCGAGCACCCTGAGAGCCGTCTTCGCGGTCGGCACCGCCCTGCACCTGACGACGCGCGGCATGCACCGGCTGTCCCGGTGCGCCGCCGGGGCGGACGTCGACGGCGAGTGCCGGAACGTCGTCGTCGACGTCTCGCGCAACGGCACGCAGAAGTACTGCTCGGTGCGCTGCGCGAACCGGGCCGCCGTCCGCCGGCACCGCGCCGCCCGCCGGTGAACCGGCCCACCAACGCCGCGAGGGAACAGCTCGTGCCCGCAAAGAGTCATCTTGCGGGCGCGAGCTGTTCCCTCGCGGGGACGGGGGGACGGCGGGCGGCCAGACCTAGAAGAGCTGCCGCCAGTTGGTCCGAGCCAGATCCAGCAGCTCATCGCCGCGGCCCGAGAGCACCGTGCGCAGGGCGTACAGCGCGAAACCCTTCGCCTGTTCCAGCGACACCGACGGCGGAACGGACAGTTCCTGCCGCGCGGTGACGACGTCGATCAGGGCCGGGCCGTCGTAGGCGAGGGCCTCCTGCACGGCGCCTTCCAGGTCCTCCGCGTTCTCCACGCGGATGCCCTTGATGCCCAGCGCCTCGGCCACGGCCGCGAAATTCGGGTTGGAGAGGCCCGTGCCGAAGTTCACGAAGCCCGCGGCCTTCATCTCCAGCTCCACGAAGTTCAGCGAGGAGTTGTTGAAGACCACCAGCTTGACCGGCAGCTTGTTCTGCGTGAGCGTGATGAGCTCGCCCATCAGCATGGTCAGGCCGCCGTCGCCCGCGAGCGCGACCACCTGGCGCTCCGGTTCCAGGGCGGCGGCGCCGATCCCGTGGACCAGGGCGTTGGCCATGCTGCCGTGGTTGAACGAGCCGATCAGGCGCCGCTTCCCGTTCATCGTCAGATACCGCGCGGCCCACACGACCGGCGAGCCGACGTCCGCGGTGAACACGGCGTCGTCGGCCGCGAGACGGTCCACGACCCGCGCCACGTACTGCGGGTGCAGCGGCTGACCCTTCCGGGTGGGGCTCGCGAGTTCGTCGAGCTTCGCCCGGGTCTTCACATAGTGCTTCCGCGCCAAGTCCAGGTGTGAACGGTCCGTCTTGCGCTCCAGGAGGGGCAGCAGAGCCTGGGCCGTGTCCTTGACCGTGCCCACCAGGCCGAGATCCAGACGGGTCCGGCGGCCGAGCTGTTCACCCCGCACATCGACCTGGATCACCTTGGCGTGATCCGGATAGAACTGCTGGTACGGGAAGTCGGTGCCGAGCATGAGCAGGGCGTCGCAGTCCTCCATGGCGCGGTAGCCGGAGGCGAAGCCGAGGAGACCGGTCATGCCGACATCGAACGGGTTGTCGTATTCGATGAACTCCTTGCCGCGCAGCGCGTGCACGATCGGCGCTCCGAGTGCGTCCGCCAGCGCCACGACCTGCTCGTGGGCGCCCTGGACACCTGCGCCGGCGAGGATGGTGACCTTGGACGCGGAGTTCAGGATTCCCGCGGCCTCCCGGAGTTCGGGCTCGGACGGGACGATCCGCGGCTCGGTCTTCCGGATGATCGAGACGGCCTCGCTCGCCACCTGCGCCAGCGCGACGTCACCCGAGATGACGACCACCGCGACGCCCCGCTTCTCGATGGCGGTCCGCATCGCGATGTCCAGGATGCGCGGCATCTGCGAAGGATCGGTGACCTGCTCCGCGTAGACGCTGCACTCCCGGAAGACCTCCTGCGGGTGCGTCTCCTGGAAGTAGTTGGAGCCGATCTCACTGGTGGGGATGTGAGCTGCGATCGCCAGGACCGGGACGCGCGACCGGTTGGCGTCGTAGAGACCGTTGATGAGATGCAGATTGCCGGGGCCGCAGGAGCCGGCGCACACGGCGAGTTCGCCGGTGAGCGCCGCTTCGGCCGCCGCCGCGAACGCCGCGGCCTCCTCGTGCCGCACGTGCACCCACTCGATCGAGGGCGTCTCGCGGAGCGCGTCGGTGAAGCCGTTCAGGGAGTCACCGGGGATGCCGTAGACGCGGTGGACGCCGTTGGCGGCAAGGGTGTCGACAATGTTCTTTGCGATGGTTGCCATGCTTCCGACCCTACGGCCCGGTCACGTCGCGCGGAACCCCGGCCGCGCGACTCGTTCCTCACAGTTCCCTGTGACGCGCTGGACACCGCCCTCCCCCGCACGGCTGGATGCACGACGACGGCGGCCCGGCCGGGTCGTGCAGGGGAACCAGCGCGGGCGCCGGGCCGACCGGCAGGCCGGCCCGCGGGTCACCCCTGTCCGGCGGGCTCCGGCGCCCGGTCGTCACCGCGAGCCGGGACTTCGGCGATCCCGGCCGAGGCGGAGGCCAGCGCCGGGTCTGGGCCCGGGGAGGCCACGGGGCCGGGCGTCGTCGTCACGGCCGTCGCCGTCACGGCCGTCGTCGTCGCGGGCGTCGACACCACATCACCTGTTGTACGGCCCCGCCGCGCCAGGAGCGCCCCACCTGACTGCGAGACGGCCACGCCGGCGAGCAGCACCGCGCCGCCCACCAGGTCCCAGATGCCGGGGATCTCGCCGAAGGCCAGCCAGCCGGCCAGCATGGCGACCGGCGGGACCAGGAGCGTGAAGGGCGCCACTTGAGCCGCGGGGTACTTCTGCAGCAGTCCGTTCCAGACCGTGAACGCCAGGAGGGTCGAGATCAGGACGGTGAACGCCGTGCTCGCCCAGGCCACCGGGCCCATCGTGGCGAGCGCCCGGACCGGGGCCGCGGGGCCGTCCAGGACCATGGACAGCGCGAACAGCGGGACCGGGACCACCGCCGCGGACCACACGACCAGGGAGAACGGCTTGGCGCCCCGAGCCGAGCGGGACACCACATTGCCGAGACCCCAGGACAGACCGCCCGCGAGCCCGAGCAGCAGAGGCAGCACATCCGCGGAAGCACCCCGGCCCAGCACCACGATCCCCAGACCCAGCACCCCTGCCGCGATCCCCAGCAGCTGCACCCGGCCGGGCCGTTCCCCGAGGAGCAGCGCGGCGAGCAGGACGGTGAACAGGACCTGGCTCTGCAGGATGAGCGGGGCCAGGCCCGAAGGCAGCCCCAGGTGCATCGCCAGGTAGATGAAGCCGAGGTGCCCCGCGCTCATGAACAGCCCGACGCCCACCACGGTCCACCAGGGAACCCGCGGCCGGGGCACGAACAACATCAAGGGGAAGGCCACCAGGGCGAAGCGCAGCGCGGCGAAGGTCAGGGGTGGGACATCGCGGAGGCCCGCTTCGATGGCGACGAAGTTGACGCCCCAGATCAGCGCGACGAGCAGGGCCAGCAGGACATGACGGGTTTTCACCTCTTCATCGTGTCGCGGGTGAGCCTTTAGCACCAGCGTTGATTCCTACCGCCGATTCGGTAGCATTTCTACATGATCGATCTCCAGGCTCTGCAAGCGCTCGTCGCGGTCCACCGGACCGGCAGCGTGGCCGCCGCGGCCACCGAACTCGGCTTCACGCCGTCGGCGGTCTCCCAGCAGATCAAGAAGCTCGAACGGCACTCGAAGGCGGCCCTCCTCGAGCGGCATGGCCGCGGGGTGCTCCTGACCGAACGCGGCCGGGCCCTTGTCGAGCACGGTGGGCGGATCCTCTCCGAACTCGAGGAGATGGAATCGATCCTCACGGCCGGCGAGCAGCCGAAGGGCACGTTCACGGTCGCCAGCTTCTCCACCGCGGCCCGGGGGCTGCTGGTCAGCGTCGCGGCCCGACTGGCCGAGGAGGCGCCGGAGATGCGCCCGGAAGTGGTCGCCGTGGATCCAGCCGAGGCGGTCGGCAAAGTGGCCCATGGAGACGTCGACCTCGCGGTCGTCCACGACTGGAACTCCGTGGCCCTGGAGATTCCTGGAAACGTCGTGCTGGAGCCGCTCTGCAACGACGTCGCAGACATCATGCTGCCCTCCACGCATCCACTCGCCGCCCTCGACGCCGTTCCCCGCGCCGCCCTGCTGCAGGAGACCTGGTGCTCGCAGCCGCGTGGGGCGATCTGCCATGAAGCACTGCTGCGGCTCCTGGCGAGCGAAGGAGCCACCCCGCGCATCGCCTACATCGACCCGGATTTCGCGACGCATCTGGAGTTCGTGGCACAAGGACTCGCGCTCGCCTTCGTGCCGCGCCTGGGCCGGGGCGCCCTGCCCACCGGGGTCGTGGCCAGACCCCTCGCCGGAGAACAGGCCCACCGTTCCGTCTCGGCGGCGTACCGGCAGACCATGTCCGCGAGCCCGGGGGTTCAGCTCCTCGTCCGGCTCCTGCACGAAGCGGCGGACGCCGCCTGGCCCTGAGCACGACGACGCACGGCGGCCCGGGCGGACAGCCCGCCGAGCGCCCCGGCGACCGGCCGCCGTCGCGCAGCGAGCCGCCGTCGCCGCTGACCTCACTGCGGGACGTCTCACCTCGCTGCCGCGCGCAGCGGACTCAGCCCGGGAACAGCGAGGTCAGTGAAACACCGTCCGGATTCCACACCCCGGAAACGCCAAGACCCCCGGAGTTCCGGGGGTCTTGGCGTTTCACGGCTCTGGAGCCGTGGAGGTTCGCTCAGGACGCGAGGCGGCTCTTCAGCCCGTCCAGCTCGGCGCGGAGGTCCGCGGGAAGGGCCTCACCGAAGTTGGCGTACCAGTCCTCGATGCTCGCGGCCTCGACCTCCCACTCCTCCGGGCGGAACGCCAGGGCGGCGTCCAGTTCCTCGGCGGAGACGTCCAGACCGTCGGTGTCCAGGGACCCGGCCGTCGGCACGAAGCCGATCGGGGTCTCGACGGCGTCGGCCTTGCCCTCGATGCGCTCGATGGCCCACTTCAGCACGCGGGAGTTCTCACCGAAACCGGGCCACGCGAAGCCACCCTCGGGGGTGCGGCGGAACCAGTTGACCAGGAAGATCTTCGGCAGCTTCTCCGGGTTCGCCTTGGCGGACAGCGAGATCCAGTGCTTCAGGTAGTCGCCGGCGTTGTAGCCGATGAACGGCAGCATGGCCATGGGATCGCGGCGCACCACACCGACGGCGCCGGCCGCGGCGGCCGTCGTCTCGGAGGAAAGCGTGGAGCCCATGAAGATGCCGTTGGTCCAGTCGCGGGCCTCGGTCACCAGCGGGATGGTGGTCTTGCGGCGTCCGCCGAACAGGATGGCATCGACCTGGACGCCCTCGGGAGCGAAGTACTCCTCGGCGAGCATGTCGATCTGGTCGATCGGGGTGCAGAAGCGCGAGTTCGGGTGCGCTGCCGGACGGCCCGACTCGGGGGTCCAGTCGTTGCCCTGCCAGTCGGTCAGGTGCGCCGGGGTCTCGTCGGTCATACCCTCCCACCAGACACCGCCGTCGTCCGTCAGGGCGACGTTGGTGAAGATGCTGTTGCCCTTGGCGATGGCGCGCATGGCGTTGGGGTTGGTGCCCCAGCCGGTGCCGGGGGCGACGCCGAACAGGCCGGCCTCCGGGTTCACGGCACGGAGTTCGCCGTCCTTGCCGAAGCGCATCCAGTTGATGTCATCGCCGAGGGTCTCGACCTTCCAGCCCTTGATGGTGGGGTCGAGGAGCGCGAGGTTGGTCTTGCCACACGCGGACGGGAAGGCCGCCGCCACGTGGTAGTCCTTGTTCTCCGGGCTGGTGAGCTTGAGGATCAGCATGTGCTCGGCGAGCCAGCCCTCGTCCCGGGCCATCACCGAGGCGATGCGCAGGGAGAAGCACTTTTTGCCCAGCAGCGCGTTGCCGCCGTAGCCGGAACCGTAGGACACGATCGAGCGCTCCTCCGGGAAGTGCACGATCCACTTGTCCGGGTTGCACGGCCAGGCGACGTCCTTCTGGCCGGGCTCCAGCGGGGCGCCCACGGAGTGCAGCGCGGGGACGAAGAAGGCGTTCATGGCGGTCAGCTTGTCCAGCACGTCGGTGCCGATGCGCGCCATGATGCGCATCGAGGCGACCACGTAGGCGGAGTCGGTGATCTCGACGCCGAACTTGGGGTCCTCGGCGTCAAGGTGACCCATGACAAACGGGATGACGTACATGGTGCGGCCACGCATGGAGCCGGCGAAGAGGGTGTTGAGCTTCCCCTTCATCTCGGCGGGGGCCATCCAGTTGTTGGTGAAGCCGGCATCGGCCTCCTTCTCGGAGCAGATGAAGGTCTGCTCTTCCACGCGGGCCACGTCGGCCGGATCGGAGAAGGCGGCGAAGGAGTTCGGGAAGGTCTCCGGGTTGAGGGGGACCAGGGTGCCGGCCTCGACCAGTTCAGTGGTCAGGCGTGCGTACTCTTCTTCGGAACCGTTCACCCAGTAGATGGAGTCCGGCTGCGTCAGTTCTGCCACTTCCTCGACCCAGGCCAGAAGCTTCTGGTGGGTGGTGGGGGCGTCAGCTGTCAGGCGAGACGTCGTCAGATTTCCCATAGTGAGTCCTTTTCGATGGGTTCCTGGGCGGGTGTCTCAATCGTAGGTATGGACCACTGGACGGATTTTCAGCAATATTTGACGGCGAAGCCCATTCCGGGACGTTTTCCGCGGTCGAATCACTCTTTTCGGCCCTATTTGTGATTAAGGTCACGTAGACCGGTACATGTGCGGGGCGTCACCGGCCGTCGATTTGGAAGCCGCCAGAAGTTCCCGTAAAGTTTATGAAGGTTCAACCGGGAGTCGCTTCCGGAATGATGCCAAGCGCCCATAGCTCAGCTGGATAGAGCGTCTGTCTACGGAACAGAAGGTCAGGGGTTCGAATCCCTTTGGGCGCACCGAGAAGATGAATGCAGAATGCCCCGGTCCACGGACCGGGGCTTTTTCGTGTCCGGTTCCGCACGCTCTTCACGCGCCGCCGCCGCTTCGCACCCGCTCAGCCCGCACCCGCCGCTCCCCCGGATCCCGGCCTTTCCCGGATCGTCCGCACGCCGTCGTGCATCCTGAGAAGTTTTCGGGTAAAGTATTTCGAGGTTCGAACGGGAATTCTCCCGGGAGAAACATGCGCCCATAGCTCAGCTGGATAGAGCGTCTGTCTACGGAACAGAAGGTCAGGGGTTCGAATCCCTTTGGGCGCACAGAGAAGATGCGAAAGCCCCGGTCCACGGACCGGGGCTTTCGCGTTCCCGTCTCATTCCTCCCGTCAAGCGCTGCTGTCCCGGAGAGCATGGGTTTCCCTGAATGCCCCTGCGAGCGGCAGGATCGCCAGGACCAGCACGAGAGGCAGCGCGAAGCCGAGGCGCAGCGAGTCGGCCCCCACCAGTCCCGTCAGCACGGATCCCATCAGCGCCCCCACATAGTTGAACTGGTTGAACCGTGCGATCACGGAATCCACCCGGGCACGGCGCACCGGGTCGTCGGCGCCACCGGACCCGGCCTGGCCGAGCGCCGCGATCGAGCCCGCCACGGAGAAGGACAGCGGCGCGATGATGCCTGCCCCGAAGCCGAGGACGGCGAAGCCCAGCACCGCGATCGCCGCATCCGGGGCCAGGACAACGACGGCGAGTGCGGCGGCCGAGAGCACGGCGGCGGCCCTCAGGAGCCGCACCGCCCCGAACCGTCCCACGGCCCAGTCACCCGCGAGCCGCGCCAGGAGTGAGGCCACGAGATACGGCAGGGTCGCCACGGCCACATTGCCCAGGCCCGTGCCGAAAAGGTCGTGCAGATAGGCGGGACCCCAGGTGGAGGCGGCGGTGTCCACCATGTAGAAGAGCACGAGGACCAGCCCCACCAGCATCAGCCGCTTCCACGGGATGCTCACCTGGGCCCTCTCCGAACCTTCCTCCGCTCCCCGGTCCCGGCGCAGGAACGGCAGCGCAGTCGCCACCACCGCGACCATCCCGAAGGGGGTCACGGACGCCGCCAGCGCGGCTTCCCCGAAGGCGAGTGCCGCGAGCGTCGCGACGATCCCGCCCGCGGTCCACGCCGCATGGAAGCCGGGCAGCAGGGTGCGGCGCAGGCGGTGCTCGAGCGCCACGCCCTGCATGTTCATCGAGGCGTCCACCGTGCCCAGACCGACCCCGTACACGGCCAGGAACAGGCAGAACAACAACAGGTCGGGAGCCAGTCCGACCCCGATCCCGCCGGCGCCGATCAGCCCGAGGCCCACCCGGAGCGCCTGGGCGGAGTCGAGCCGCCGCGCGATCTGCCCGGCGAGCACCGAGCCGGCGCCCGCCAGCACCACCATGCCCAGGAGCACCAGGGACAGGGTCGCCGCATCCAGGCCGAACAGCCCCTGGATCTGCGGCAAGTGGGTGGTCATGGTGATGAAGAGGAATCCCTGCAGGAAGAAGGCGGCGGCGGTCGATACCCGCTGTGTGGTCATCCCACCGGATCGCACGACGGCGGCTGGCTGGCTCATGTCCTTCTCCTTGGGATGGCGGAGCTCGGGTTTCGGCGTCGCATGTCAGAAGCCGTCTCAGGCGCCGAAGATGCGGCGGACGTGGTCATTGGCGAACAGTCCTGCCGGATCGAGTTCCCGGCGGACCCGCTGGAAGTCGTCCCAGCGGGGATACAGTTCTGCAAGCTGCGCGGCGGAGAGACTGTGACGCTTCCCCCAGTGAGGCCGTCCACCGTAGGAGAGGGCCACGTCCTGCACGGCCGTGAAGAACTCCTGCCACGGCATGCCGCTGTACATGTGCGCCGCGATGTAGCAGCTCTCCCGGTCGTAGGCCGGGCTGAGGAGAGAGTCCCGGTCCCCCGCGACGAAGCGGACCTCGAAGGGGAAGTTCACGTCCAGGCCCCGGGCCGTCACCAGCCGCCGCATCTCCGTGAGCGCTTCGACGCATGCCTCGCGGGGCAGAGCCCATTCGGTCTCCGTGAACCGGACGCTCCTCTTGCTGACCAGCACCTCGTGGCTGACGCCCGTCCGCGAGGTCGGTGTGACCAGGTCCGTCGCCAGCCGGTTGAGCCGGGGAATCAGGCCGGGGCGGGCACGGCCCAAGCGGCAGACCAGGTCCAGAGCCGTGTTCTCGAGCAGCTCTCCCTCGAGATAGGAGCGCAGCCGTCCCGGGGCGGGGCCGTCGCCCTCCGGGACGGGTTCCGTGACGCGGTTGGTCCGCTTGGCCAACACGGTGGAGCTGTGGGGAAAAGTGAAGAATTCGAAGTGGTCGTTGCCATCCACGTGCTCGTCGAGTCTCCCGAGCGTCTCCTCCAGGGAGGCCGGCTCCTGCACACCGTGCAGCGCGAAGGCAGGCACCACCCGCAGGGTGTACGCCGTGACGACCCCGAGCGCCCCCACCGAGACCCGGGCGGCGGACAGGACGTCCGGCCCGGCGCTCGACGCCTGCAGAACCTCACCGTCCGCCGTCACGAGTTCGACGTCCTCCACGAACGTCGCCAGATTGCCGAGAGTCCGCCCGGTGCCATGCGTGGCGGTCGAGATCGCCCCCGCGACCGACTGGCTGTCGATGTCCCCCAGGTTCGCCAGCGCCAGGCCGTGCCCGTCGAGCAGACGGTTGAGATCGCGAAGCCTGGTCCCGGCCGCGACACGGACGGTCCCCGCCTCACGGTCGACGCCGAGAAGACCGCTCAGCCGGTCGAGGGACAGGAGGTCCCCGGAGGTGAGGACGTTGTCGCCGAAGGAGTGTCCGGCGCCGACCACGCGGATCCCCCTCCCCTGCCGGGCCGCCTCACGCACCGACTCCTGGACAGCCTCCACCGAAGCGGGCTGGACGAGGTTCGCCGGGGTGCAGGCCTGATCTCCGGCCCAGTTCTTCCACATGGCCTCCATGCTCACGCCGATGTGACCTGGAGCACAAACACTGGATCAGGGCGAATTCACAACCACCGGATGCTCAATGCTGCGGACGAGATCCCGCTCGGCGTCACGCACGTCCCTCGCCGCCTGCACGAACAGGGAGACGACCTCGCTCGGGGCGTCCTCGCGCCAGGCGAGCGCGACCTCCGAACCGGGGTGCGGTTCCACCGGGACGTACACGAGCCCCGGGCGCACCAGATACCTCGCCATCGCAGCCCCGGTGAGCGCGGTCGCCACCCCGCTGGCCACCAGTTCCGCCTCCTCCGTCGGTGACGAGGTCTCCACGATGCGCGGCGGATGCCCCTCCGTCCGGAAGGCGGACAGAGACCAGAACCCGCGCCACGCGGCGTCGTGCCCTCCGCCGACCGTGAGCGGCTCGTCCAGCAGTTCGGTCGGCGAGATCATGCTCCGGCCCGCCAGCCGATGGCTCGAGCCGAGGCAGGCGACGACGGGTTCCACGAAGAGCGGCAGCCGCTGCACTCCGGCCAGGGAGAGCGGCGGCCGGAGGATCGCGAGGTCGCTGCTGCCGTCGGCCAGGCCGCAGCTGGGGTCGCTGAGGGCCGCCTCCTGAAGGCGGAGCTCCACATCCGGATGGCGCCGCGCGAACTCCGCCAGGATCGGCCGCGTCAGTTCCAGTGCCGCACCCACCACGAAGCCGAGCCGGAGGACCCGCTGACCGGCGCGGCTCGCCAGACGGACCCGCCGGAGCCCGTCATCCCAGGCGTCCAGCACTCCCCTGGCCACCTCCAGGAAGTGTTCACCGTCCTCGGTCAGCTCGACCCGACGAGTGGTCCGGTTCAGAAGGGTGACCCCCAGCTCGGCTTCGAGCTCCCGGATCTGTTTCGAGAGCGCCTGCTGAGCGACGAACAGCCGCGCTGCGGCCCGGCTGAAGTGCAGCTCCTCGGCCACGGCCACGAAGTAGCGCAGGCGGCGCGTGTTGACGTCCATCACCTCCTCATTCTGGGAGCGCGTCTGTCGATTGACAACACCTCGATGTGAGTCAGGCCCACCCGGGTGTTTCCCCTCGAGGTGTGCGACGTGTCACAGTCGGGGTATGTCCGCCAGCACCCTTTCCTTCAGCCTCGCCCCGGACGGCTCCACGGCGGGGCGGAACGGTTTCACCGGCGCGGGTGGCTTCGCCGCGCTGGACCGCGCCACCGCACACCTCGAGGCTCCGTTCGCGGTCCTCAGCCTGCCCGCGCTCCGCCGGAACGCCGCAGACCTGCTGCGGCGGGCTCAGGGCAAGCCCATCCGGGTGGCCAGCAAGTCGATCCGCAGCCGCGCGGTGCTGCGGGCCGTGCTGGAGATTCCCGGCTTCCGCGGCATCCTGGCCTACGCCCTCCCGGAGGCGCTCTGGCTGGCCGATGAGTTCGACGACGTCGTGGTCGCCTATCCGACCGCCGACCGCGCCGCCCTGGCCGCCCTCGCCCACTCGCCCACCGCCCGCGAGCGCGTCACGCTGATGGTGGACTCCGCCGATCAGCTGGATCTCCTGGCCCCGTTCGCCGGGCCGGACGCACCGCTCCGACTGTGCCTGGACCTGGATGCGTCGCTGCGCCTGGCGGGAGGCCGCGCGCATCTGGGCATGCGGCGCTCGCCCGTCCACACCCCCGAGGATGCCGCCGCCGTGGCCGCCGAGATCGTCCGGCGGCCGGGGTTCCGCCTCGTGGGCATCATGTCCTATGAAGGACAGATCGCCG
>JABLTH010042928.1_pt1 | contig 17920 bp, 9 predicted proteins | sample 7875711 | NCBI WGS metagenome assembly JABLTH01 (sample SAMN14941262, study PRJNA633318) | bioreactor metagenome | isolation source: bioreactor | place: China | collected 2019-03-05 | reverse complement strand
GGAGCGCGCGTGATCGAACGGCGAGCGACGGCGTGCGCGGGCGGGGCAAGCCCCGCCCCTACGAGCGAGATGCGGGAGCGCGCGTGACCGCGAGGAGGCGCGCGAGCACCTCGAACAGCTCCGTCGGGCGAAGGGGTTTCGCGACGTGCGCGTCCATGCCGGCCTCGAGCGATTCCTCGCTCGCGCCGACCATGGCGTGCGCGGTCAGCGCGACGATCGGCACGTGCGTGCCCCGCGGCGCCTCGAGTTCCCGGATCGCACGCGTCGCCGCGTAGCCGTCCATCTCGGGCATGTCGAGGTCCATGAGGACGCAGTCGTAGGCCCCGCCGGCGAACGCCGCGACGGCCGCGCGGCCGTCCGGCACGAGCGTCACGCGGTGCCCGCGCTTCTCGAGCAGGATCTGCATCAGCCGCTGGTTGACGGCGTTGTCCTCGGCCACCAGCACCGCGAGCGGCGGCAGGTCCGGTTCGGCCGCGGTCTGCGGATCGTGCAGCGCGCGGCCGGGGGCCGTCGCCCGGGCGCGCTCGTCGTCGAGCACCAGGCGCGCCAGGGCGTCGTGGAGCTCGCGCTCGCGCAGCGGCTTGGGCAGGCACGCCGCGGCCCCCGCGCTCGTGCAGCGCGCGTTGTCGCCCTGGGTCCCCGGCCACGCGAGCACGACCAGCGGCACGCGCGCGCCCCCGGGCAGCTCGCGCAGCGCGTGCGCGAACTCGAACCCGTCACGCCCCGCGATGCGGTTCTCGACGACGACCGCGCACGGGGTGTCGAGCGCGTCCGACGTGTCGAGCGCGACGGACGCGTCGAACGCGGCGTGCGTGGCGTGCGCGTCGGGCGTGTCGAGCGCGGCGTGCGCGGCGTGCGCGGCGTGCGCGTCGGGCGTGTCGAGCGCGTCGAACGCGGCGGGCGCGGTGAGGCGCGCGACCACGTCGGAGGGCGCCTCGACGGTCTCCACGCGCAGGCCCCAGCCGAGGAGCACCGACACGAGCGCGCTGCGGTTGGCGGGGTGCGTCGAGGCGACGAGCACGGTCCGGCCCACGAGCTCGGCGGCGGGCAGGAACTCCGCGGGTGCCGCCGGGTCCGGCTCGAGCCGCACGGTGAAATGCACGGTCGTTCCGGCGCCGAGCTCGCTCTCGAGCTCGACCCGCCCGCGCATCGCGAGCACGAGCTGGCCCACGATCGCGAGGCCGAGGCCCGAACCGCCGAAGCGGCGCGTCGTCGTGCTGTCGCCCTGCGTGAACGCCTCGAACACCTTCGACTGCCGGTCGGCCGGGATGCCCGGCCCGGTGTCGGTCACCGTGATCGCGATGGTCACGCGGCCGTCGTCCTCGGTCGTCGCGCCCGCGGCGGCGATCGCCCGCGGGAGCGCGTGGGTCGGCGCCGGGGCCGGCGCCGGGGCGACGTGCACGTGGACGTGCCCGGTCTCGGTGAACTTGATCGCGTTCCCGAGCAGGTTGATCAGCACCTGGCGCAGGCGCCCCGGGTCGCCGAAGAACGCGTCGGGCGTGCCCGGCGCGCACGAGAGGCACAGCTCGAGGTCCTTCGACTGCGCCCACGGCACCAGCGGCACGAAGGCGTCGGCGATCGCGTCGCGGAGGCGGAACGGCACGTGCTCGAGGGCGAGCTTGCCGGCCTCGATCTTCGAGTAGTCGAGGATGTCGCCGAGGATGCGCAGCAGCGAGTCGGCGGAGTCCTTCACGATGGCGAGCATCTCGCGCTGGTCCGGCGCGAGCGGGGTGTCGAGCACGAGGTTCGTCATGCCGAGGATCCCGTTCATCGGCGTGCGGATCTCGTGGCTCATGTTGGCGAGGAACATGCTCTTCGCGCGGCTCGCGTCCTCGGCGGCCCGCCGCGCCTGCCGCGCGTCGGCGGTCCGCTCGGCGACGAGGGCTTCGAGTGCGCGCTCGCGGGCGCGCGTCCGGCGCGCGCGCGCGCGGACCGCGAGCGTCACGGCGAGCACGAGCGCGAGCGTGACGCCGACGCGGAACCCGCCGGTCTCGTAGAAGAACGGCTCCTTGGCGAGCGCGAGCGTCGCCTCGCGGCCGAGCCAGCAGCCGGAGCCGTCGTCCGCGGCGATCCGGAACGTGTACCGGCCGGGCGGGAGCTTCGCGTAGCTCGCCACACCCCGCGCCTCGCACTCGGTCCACCGTGACTCGTAGCCGTCGAGCCGGTAGCGGAACCGCGTGCGCTCGGGGTGGGTGAGGTCGGGCGCGGTGAAGCGGATCTCGAGCTGCTCGACCGGGGCGGCGATCGACAGGTCCTGCGCGGGACAGCGTGCGACGCCGTCGGCCAGCACGTCGAGGATGACCGGCACGACCGGCGCCGCCGGCGCCGCGCGCCGCGGATCCACGACCGCGAGGTCGCGCACCGTCGGGTACACGAACAGCCCGCCCGCGGTGCGCAGGCCCGCGTGCGGGTAGCCGCCGTTGCACTCCGTGCCGCGCATGCCCTCGGAGGCGCCGTACAGGCGCGGCGTCAGGCGCGCGATGCGGCGGTCGCGGAACGCGTCGAACTGCTCGTAGGCGAGCACCGCGATGCCGCGGTTGGTGCTCAGCCAGAGCGTGTCGCCGGGGCCGTCCAGCACGCTGTAGACCGCATCGCTCGGCAGGCCGGCGGCGGTGTCGTAGAGCGCGGTCACCCGTCCGTGCTCGAGCCGGTAGAGACCCTTCTCGGTGCCGGCCCACACGTTCCCGCGGCGGTCCTCGGCCAGCGAGAACGCGGCCCCTGCGGCGACGTCCGGCAGCGGACCGTTCAGCACGCGGTCCTTCATCGTGAACAGGCCCGCCGTGGTGGTGCCGATCCACAGCGTGCTCTCGCGGTCGCGCAGCAGCGTGTAGGCCTCGCCGAGCCGGGCCGAGCCGGGAACGAGCTCGACGCGGCCGCGGTCCGCGCGGACGATGCCCGCGTCGGTCGTGATCCAGACCGAACCGTCGTCGTCGGCGAGGATCGCGTCGACGTTGTCGGACGGCATGCCGCGCCGCCGGTCGAAGATCTCGAAGCGCCCGTGTTCCATGCGCACGGCGCCGCCGCCCCACACGGCGAACCAGATCGCGCCGTCCTTCGCCTCCTCGATCGAGCGGACCTGCGCGAAGATCGGCAGCGTCACGGTTTCGCTGCGGCGCACGGCGCCGGCCGGCGTGAGCGTCACGTGCACGAGGTACGGCCGGCCCTGGATCACGTACCACAGAGCGCCGTGCCGGTCCTCGAGCATCGCGCCGATCATCCCGCCCGGAACGCCCTCGGGGGCCCCGATGCCCATGACCGGGGCGTCGCGCAGCTGGTGCAGGCCGAGCCCGTTGGTGCCGACCCACAGGTTGCCCGCGCCGTCTTCGAGGAGCGCCTGGATCGACTCCGCGCCCGCCCCGTCGGGCTGGCCCAGCGCCCGCGTGCGGTCGATCACGTGCCCGTCGCGGTCCACGCGCTCGAGGCCGTCGACGTCGGTGCCGAGCCAGAGGTTCCCGTCCCGGTCCTCGTACGTGACGCGGACCATCTGCTGGTGGCCGGCGGCATCGCGCACCGCGACGGGCGCGAAGCCGGACGCCGTGCCGCGGAAGAGGCCGCGGTAGGTCGCGGCCCAGACCTCGTGCCGGCGGTCCTCGTGCAGCGAGACGACGTGCGCCTGCGGCACGCCGTCCACGGGGGCGAACGCCGCCGCGCCGGCCGCGCGCCGGAAGAGCCCGTCGTCGGTGCCGGCCCACAGCGTGCCGTCCCGCCCCGCGAGCAGCGCGGACACGTGCCGCTCGCCGAGCCCGGGCGCCGCGTCGCGCCGCAGCGGGCCCGTGCCGTCACGGCGCAGGAGGCCGGCCCGCGTTCCGATCCACACCCTGCCGCGGGCGTCGGCGGCGAGCGCCGAGACGACGCCGTCGCGGGAGCCGCGCGGCAGCGGGAGGTTCTCGAAGCGCCCGTCCGCGTAGCGCGCGACGCCGCCGGACGAGAGCGCGATCCACAGCGCGCCGTCCGCGGTCGCGGCGAGCGACGCGATCGACGTGGTGCGCAGCGCGGGCGTGTTCGCCGAGTCGAAGATCGTGAAGTGCGTGCCGTCGAACCGCGCGAGCCCTTCCTGCGTGCCGATCCACAGGAAGCCGTCGCGGGTCTGGGCCAGCGCCTGGACCGTGCTCTGCGGCAGCCCGTCCTCGGTGCTCCAGTGGCGCTGCGCGTACTGCGTGACCGCGCGCCCCGGATCGAGCGCCCACGCGGCGCACGTCGCCCACGCCGCCACCAGCGCGACGGTGGCGATCCGCGCGAGAACTGCCGGGGTACGGCGCATGGGCGTGACGAGGCTCCGGGGGACGGCCCGCTGTTCGTCTGCTTATCGGACAGGGGACGCGGATCTTGATTTCCCGACGCGCACGTGGAGCGGGTCGTCCGCGGCGCCTATAATCCGGCCGCGTTCGTCTTTCATCGATCATCGGTCCGGACCACGGGATGCCCCGTCCCGTGAGGGAGGTCCCGCATGAGAAGCGCCCCGCTGCGCCGTCTCCTGGCCGTCTGCTGCGCCCTGTCGTCGACCGCCTTCGCCCTCGCGGCCACCGCGGCGGACACGGTCGCCGCCCCGCCCGCGTCGTCCGCCGCCGCGGCGCCGTCCGCCGCGGCGCCCGCCGTGGCGGCGCCCGCCGGTGCGAGCCTGCCCGATCCCGCGGCGAAGCTGCCGCTCGACCCGGCGGTGCGCGCGGGCCGGCTCGAGAACGGGCTCTCGTATTTCATCCGTCACAACGCGCGGCCGGAGAAGCGCGCCGACATGTGGCTCGCGGTCAACGCGGGCGCGACGCTCGAGGACGAGGACCAGCGCGGGCTCGCGCACTTCTGCGAGCACATGGCCTTCAACGGGACGAAGAACTTCAAGAAGCAGGAGTTGATCAACTTCCTCGAACGGATCGGGATGAAGTTCGGCCCCGAGGTCAACGCGTACACCAGCTTCGACGAGACCGTGTACCAGCTGCGCATTCCGACCGACGATCCGGAGATCCTCAAAAAGGCGCTCCTGATCCTCGAGGACTGGGCGCACAACGTCAGCTACGAGAACGAGGAGATCGACAAGGAGCGCGGCGTCGTGATCGAGGAGTGGCGCTTGGGCCGCGGCGCCGACGCACGCATGCTCGACAAGCAGCTCCCCGTGCTGTTCAAGGGCTCGCGGTACGCCGAGCGCCTCACGATCGGCAAGAAGGACGTGCTCGAGAAGGCCAGCTACGACACCGTGAAGAAGTTCTACCGGGACTGGTACCGGCCCGACCTGATGGCGGTGATCGTCGTCGGCGACGTCGACGCCGCGGCCATGGAAGCGGCCGTCAAGGCGCAGTTCAAGGGGCTCACGAACCCCGCCACCGAGCGCGCGCGCACGCTGTTCCCCGTGCCCGACCACGACGAGACGCTCGTCACGGTCGCGACCGACCCCGAGGCGACGAACACGCGCATCGCCGTGTACTCGAAGCTGCCGCGGCGCGAGCGCGGCACCGTCGGCGCGTACCGGCGCCAGATGGTCGAGAACCTCTACCACGGCCTCCTCAACAACCGGCTCGACGAGCTGCGCCGCCGTCCGGACCCGCCGTTCCTCTTCGCGTTCGCCGGTGCGGGCTCGTTCGTGCGCACGCGCGACGTGCTCTCGCAGACGGCGGGCGTGCAGGAACAGGGGCTCGCGCGCGGGCTCGAGACGCTGCTCGTCGAGCACGAGCGCGCGGCGCGGTTCGGCTTCACGGCGACCGAGCTCGAGCGGGCGAAGCAGGAGACGCTGCGCTCCTACGAGACCGCGTACCGCGAGCGCGAGAAGCAGGAGTCGGACCAGTACGTCTACGAGCTGTCGTCCTACTTCCTCGAGGGCGAGCCCGTCCCGGGGATCGAGTACGAGTACGCGCTCGCCCAGAAGCTCGTCCCGGCGATCACGCTCGACGAGGTCAACGCGGCCGCGAAGCGGTCGGTCGGCGAGAAGAACCGCGTGATCCTGGTGAGCGCGCCGCAGAAGGCGGCGGCGGCGCTGCCGGGCGAGGACGCGCTCAAGGGCCTGTTCCGCGCGGCCGTGTCGAAGGAGCTCGAGCCGTGGGTCGACCGCGTGCGCAAGGAGCCGCTGGTCCCGCAGGCGCCCAAGCCGGCGACCATCGCCGAGGAGCAGGCGATCCCCGAGCTCGGCACCACGCGGTGGAAGCTGTCGAACGGCGTCGTCGTGCTCCTCAAGCCGACCGACTTCAAGAACGACCAGGTGCTGCTCGGCGCGTTCAGCCCGGGCGGGAGCTCGATCGTTCCCGACGAGCGCTACGTGTCGACGGCGTTCGCGGGCCAGGTTCTCGGCGAGGGCGGGCTCGGCGCGTTCGACAAGATCGAGCTCGACAAGGCGCTCACCGGGAAGATCGCCTACGCCGGCGGCTACGTCGGCGAGCTCGAGGAGGGCGTGCGCGGCAGCGCGTCGCCGCAGGACCTCGAGACGATGTTCCAGCTCGTGTACCTCGACTTCACCGCGCCGCGCGCCGACGCGAAGGCCTTCGAGTCGTGGAAGGCGCGGACGAAGGCACAGCTCGAGAACCGGCTCGCGCGGCCCGAGGTGGTGTTCTCGGACAGGATGACCGTCACGCTGTCGCAGGGGCACTTCCGCCGCCGCCCGACGACCGTCGACACGCTCAAGGAGATCGACCTCGACGCCGCGCTGGCGGTGTGGCGCGAGCGCTTCGGCGATGCGGGCGACTTCACCTTCGCGCTCGTCGGCGCGTTCAAGCTCGACGAGATCCGGCCGCTGGTCCTGACGTGGCTCGGCGGGCTGCCGTCCACCGGCCGCAAGGAGACCTGGAAGGACATCGGCGTGCGTCCGCCCCCGGGCGTGGTCAACGTCGAGGTCCGGAAGGGGCTCGAGCCGAAGAGCAGCGTGCGGATGAGCTTCACCGGCCCGGCGAAGTGGACCGCGGAGCAGGAGCACCTGATGGGGGCGCTGTCGAGCGCGCTGCGCATCCGGCTGCGCGAGGTGCTGCGCGAGGACATGGGCGGCGTCTACGGCGTCAACGCGGGCGGTTTCCTCGCGCGGCGTCCGGTCGAGCAGTACTCGTTCGGCGTCTCGTTCGGCTGCGCGCCGGAGCGCGTGCAGGAGCTGCAGAACGCGGTCTTCACGGTGCTCGACGCCGCGAAGAAGGACGGCTTCAGCGCGGAGATCGTCACCAAGGTCCGCGAGCAGGAGATCCGCGAGCACGAGACCGACCTCAAGGAGAACGGCTTCTGGTTGGGCGAGCTGCTCGACGCCGCGCGCTACGGCGAGGACCCGCGCCAGATCCTCAAGTACGGCGACCTCGTGAAGCTCGTCACCTCGGACGCGCTGCGCGACGCCGCGAAGGCGTACCTCGACCGGGCGCGGCTCGTGACCGGCGTCCTGTACCCCGAAGCGCCCCCCGCGGCGCCGGCGGGGGCCGCGCCGGGCGCGGCGCCGCCCGCACCGCCGCCTCCGCCGCCGGCACCACCGGCACCGCCGGCCGCTCCGGCGGCGCCCCCGGCCGCACCGCCGGCCGCGCCGCGCTGACGCCCGGTCCCGTCCGCACTGTCGCGATCCCGCGGCAGGGCGTTCGTTTCGCGCGGGGCGAGCCGATCGGGGCCCGCCCTGCGCGATGTCCTTCGAGGGACCATGCGCGAAGGACGGGTCACGGCCGCGCCGTATACTCACGGGGCACGAAAGGCCCCGCCGGAATGTCCACTCCCACCGCGGACGCGATCACCCGCCTGCTCGACGACTGGCGCGGCGGCGACGCGTCCGCCCGCGACCGCCTCGTGGCCCTGCTCTACGGCGAACTGCGCGTCCTCGCCCGGCGCCAGCTCCGCGCGGAGCGGCCGGGGCACACCCTGCAGACGACCGCGCTCGTCAACGAGCTGTACCTCAAGCTGCTCGGCGAGCACCACCCGGCCTTCGCCGGGCGCGCGCACTTCCTCGGCGTCGCGGCCCACGTCATGCGGCGCATCCTCGTCGACCACGCGCGGCGCAAGCGCGCCGCCAAGCGCGCGGCGGGCCGGCGCGTCGAGGTCACCGACCTCGGCGATCTCGCGGTGCCGGCGCACGAAGCCCGGGTGGACGACGTGCTCGCGCTCGACGCCGCGCTCGCGGCCCTCGAGGAGCTCGAGCCGCGGGCCGCGCAGCTCGTCGAGCTGCGCCACTACGGCGGGCTGACATGGGACGAGTGCGCCGAGGTGCTCGCGATCTCGCCCGCCACCGCGAAGCGGGACTGGACCGTCGCGCGCGCGTTCCTGCTCGAGGAGCTGCGCGGTGCCGCGCCTGACTCCTGAACGCTGGACGCGCGCCCGCGCGCTGTTCGAGGCGGTCCTCGAGCTGCCCGCGGAGTCGCGCGCGGCGCGCGTGCACGAGGCCGCCGCGGACGACGCGGCGCTCGCCCACGAGGTGCTCGCGCTGCTGCGGGCCCACGAGAGCCCCACGGACATCGGCGTGGTCGACGCGGGCGACCTCCTCGAGGCGCTCGAGGGCCTCGAGGCCGAGCGCTCGCTCGAGGGCCAGCGGATCGGGCCGTGGCAGGTGGACCGGCGCCTGGGCCGCGGCGGGATGGGCGACGTGTTCCTCGCGCACCGCGCGGACGGCGCCTACGCGGGCTCGGTCGCGCTCAAGACGATCCGGCTCGGCATGGACACGCCGGAGCTGGTCGCGCGCTTCGAGGCCGAGCGGCAGATCCTCGCGCGCCTGACGCACCCCAACATCGCGCGGCTCCTCGACGGCGGCGTGTCGCCGGACGGGCGGCCGTACCTCGTCATGGACTACGTCCTCGGCGCGCCGATCACGGAGTACGCGGACGCGCTCGAGCTGCCGGTCGCCCGGCGCCTCGGCCTGTTCCTCGAGGTCTGCGACGCGGTCCGCTTCGCGCACCGCAACCTGATCGTGCACCGCGACATCAAGCCGTCGAACGTGCTCGTGACGGAGGACGGCCGCCCGGTCCTGCTCGACTTCGGGATCGCCAAGCTCCTCGACCCGGAGCCCGCGGCCGCCGGCATCACGGGGACCGCCACGCGGACCCAGGCGCGCCTGCTCACGCCCGAGTACGCGAGCCCCGAGCAGCACCGCGGCGAGCCCGTGACCACGGCGAGCGACGTCTACATGCTCGGCGTCGTGCTGCGCGAGCTGCTCACCGGCCGGCGCGCCGACGAGCCGCGCCTCACGGCGCCCGCGCGCCGGCTGCGCGGCGACCTCGACGTCATCGTGCAGAAGGCGACGCAGCACGATCCGGCGCGCCGCTACGGGAGCGTCGAGCCGCTCGCCGAGGACATACGGCGACACCTCGCCGGCCTGCCGATCGAGGCCCGCGCCGACTCGTGGGCCTACCGCACGCGGAAGTTCGTCGTGCGGCATCGCAGCGGCGTGGCCGCGGCGTTGCTCCTGCTCGCGGCGCTCGCCGCCGGCGTCGCGGCCGCCTCGTGGCAGGCCGCGCGCGCCGAGCGAAACTTCGCCGACGCGCGCGCGCTCGCCAACGCGCTGCTGTTCGACGTGCACGACGCCATCGCGGACCTGCCGGGCTCGACGCCGGCGCGGCGGCTGCTCGTCGAGCGCGCGCTCCTCTACCTCGACCGGCTGTCCGGCCGCGCGCAGCGCGACACCGCGCTGCGGATCGAGCTCGCGAGGGCGTACATCAAGACGGCCAACGTGCTGGGCAATCCGGGGAACTCGAACCTCGGCGACCGCGCGGGGGCGGAGGCGGCGTTCGCCAAGGCGCAGGCCGTCCTGGAAGGGCTCGGGCCGGCGCGCGAGACGCGCGCGGCGCGCGAGGTCGAGTGGTCGCTCGAGTACGGGCTCACGTCGATGCAGTACTGGGCGAGCCGCTACGACGCCGCGCGCGCGCACCGCGAACGCGCGGCCGCCCTCGCCGAGCGGCTCCTCGCGGAGACGCCCGGCGACGCCGAAGCGCATTCCCGCGTCGCGTCGATCGCCGTGCTCGCGGGCGACATCGAGTTCTGGGGCGGGACGATCGACGCCGCGCTCGGGCACTTCCGCAAGGCCGCCGCGGCCGCCGAGAGTGCCGTCGCGGCCGCACCGAAGGACCCGACCCTGCGCCTCGCGCGTGCGATCGCGATGACGCGCCTCGGCGACACGCTCGGCTGGGCCGAGCGGTACGACGAGGCCGGCGCCGCGCTGCGCCGCGCGACCGCGCTCCACGACGAGCTGCTGCGCGAGCAGCCCGGCAACGCGCGCATCGCGAACAGCGCGATCGTCGCCCGCTCGCGCTGGGCGTCCCTGCTCATCGCGCGAAACGACCGGCAGGCGGCCCTCGACGTGCTGGGCCCGGCGGTCGTCGCCGGGGAAGACCTCCTGCGGACCGATCCGCGCAACGTCGCGGCGCAGAACAACCTCGCGCTGGTCTACGTCAACGTCGGGGACGTGCGCCGCGACCTCGGGGAACCGGACGCCGCACGGGCCGCGTACGAGGCCGCGCTGCGGCTGCGCCGTGCGCGGCTTGCGGCCGATCCCACGAGCCCCGAGCAGCGCCGGGCCGTCGCCAACTCGCTCGCCCAGCTGGCCGAGCTCGAGCGGTCGCGGAACCGGTTCCCCGCCGCGCTCGAGGACTACCGCCAGTCGATCGAGGCGCTGCGGGCGCTGCACCGGGACGTGCCCGACGATCCCGCGGTCGTGCGGGACCTCGCGACGTGGCTCGTTTCGGCGGGGCTGATCGAGCGCCGGACGGACCCCGTGGGACGGGGCCGCGCGCTCTTCCGCGAGGCGCTACCGCTGTGGGAGACGCTGCGCAGGGGCGGCCACCTCAAGCCGTACGACGAGTCGTCGGCGCGCGCCGCCGTGCAGGGATCGCGCCCGTAGGGGCGGGGCTGGGCCCGCCCGCGGGCTTGTTCCGCCCGCGGGTCGCGGCGGCTACTGCTGCTGCTGCTGCTGCTGCGCCTCGAGCTGCCCGTCGTCGTCCTCGTCCTCGCCGCCGGGCGCGGCCGCCGCGGCACGCGCCTTCTCCCATTCGGCCTCGGCCTCGATCTCGTCCGGCAGCAGGGGCGCGTTGTACGGGGTCACGACGACGACGACCTTGAGTTCGCTCTCCGCGGCCCCCTTGAACACGCCGCGCGTGGGCGGCACGTCCGCGTAGTCGCGCCCGACCGCGGTCCGCACGTGCTTCTCGCCCGGCAGGAGGTTGTTCGTCGGATCGAGGCCGATCCAGCCGGGCCCGGGCAGGTAGGCCTCGACCCACGCGTGGCTCGCGCCGCGCAGCGAGCGGTACCCGCCGTCGCGCTGCATGACGTAGCCGCTCACGTACCGCGCCGGCACGCCGAGCGGGCGGAGCAGCGCCAGCATCACGTGGGTGAAGTCCTGGCACACGCCCTTGCGCTGCGCCAGCGCGTCGTCGATGGACGAGTCGACGCGCGTGCTGCTCGGCGCGTAGTCGAACCACTCGTAGAGCTGCGTGTTGAGCCGGCGCAGGAGCGTGAGCGGGTCCGCTTCGCGCCGCACGCCGAGCTCGGCCCGCAGGCCCTCGAGGAGCTGCGAGTCGTGCACGAACTCGCTCGGTTCGAGGAACTCCCAGAAGTCCTGGGTCGCGACGTCGTCGTCCAGGGCCTGCCACGCGGCCGCGGGGAGCGCGTCGGGCAGCGGGTCGGGCGCCTGCACGTCGACGACGGCGTCCGCCACGATCGACAGGGTGCGGTGCTGGGTGGCGATGTCGAACTGCTCGACGTTGTTGCCCACGTGGTCGACGAACGAGGACACGCGGGCCCGCGGCGACACCGTGAGCGAAAACGACAGGCAACGCTGCTTCCCCTCCGTCCGGGGATGCATGCGCACTTCCATGATGCTCTCGCGGACCGGCTGACTGTAGCGGAAGCGCGTCGAGTGACGCACGTTGAAGAGCATGTCACCTCTCCAGAGCGGATTCGATGGTGTAGTCGAAGTAGGAATGATAGATCCCGCTGTGGAGTTGTGCGCACTGCGTCGCGATCACCTCGAGGAACGTGTGCGCGCCGTCGGCGAGCACCTCGTCGATCTGGGCGTACCCGAGCGTCGCCGCGAACCGCCCGGCGACGCGTGCGATGCGGGCCGAGCGGCGCGATCCGGCGAAGCCCTCGATCGCGGCGAGGGACGCCGTCACCTGCTCGGCCGAGAACCGCACCGCGTGGGGGAACGTCGGGTGGAGGAGCAGGAACTCGAGCACGTTCTCGGGCCGGACGTCCGCCGTGTAGAGCTTGCAGTAGCCCTCGAACGCGGCGCAGCAGCGCATGAGGCCGATCCACTCGACCTGGTCGTTCGGGGACAGCGCGCGCCGCTGCGCGTCGGGGTAGTCGCGCACGTGGCGGTCGACGAGGTCGGCGGTCGCGGCGGCGCGCTCGAGGTGCATGCCGAGGCGCATGAAGTGCCAGCCCTCGCCGTGGTTGCTGGTCGCGTTGGTGATCCCGCGGAACAGGTGGATCTGCTCGCGGACCCGGTCGAACAGCGGCGCGACCTCGCTCTCCCGCATGCGCGTCGCGCCCGCCGCGCGCAGCGCGTGGTACATGCGGTTGAGCTGCTCCCACATCTCCGAGCTGATCTCCTCGCGCACCTGCCGCGCGTTGTCGCGCGCGTGGGTCAGGCACGAGAGGATCGAAGCCGGGTGACTGGTGTCGAACGCGACGGTCTGCGTGAGCTCGACGGCGCGATCGCCGCGCGGCACCGGCGCGGTGAAGCCCATCGCGGACTGCAGCCGCTCCCAGCGCGCGACCGACAGCTCGCGGGGCTGGTCGAGGAGCAGCGACAGGTGCACGCCGCCCAGGCACGCCGAGCGCTCGGCGCGTTCGAGGTAGCGGCTCATCCAGTAGAGGCTGTCCGCGACCCGCGAGAGCATGCCTACTGCAAGACCCATGTGTCCTTGCTCCCGCCCCCCTGGGACGAGTTGACGACCAGGGAGCCCTCGCGCAGCGCGACGCGCGTGAGCCCGCCGGGCACCAGGACCGACCGCTCGCCGGAGAGCACGAACGGCCGCAGGTCGACGTGCCGCGGCTCGATGCGGCCGCCGATCATGCACGGGGCCGCGGACAGCGAGAGCGTCGGCTGGGCGATGTAGTTGCGCGGGTCGTGCTCGATGCGCGCGCGGAACTCCTCGCGCTCCGCGGCCGTGCTGTGCGGCCCGATCAGCATCCCGTACCCGCCGGACTCGCCGACGGCCTTCACGACGAGCGAGCCGAGGTTCGCGAGCACGTGGGAGCGCGCGGCGGGCTCCGCGCACAGGTAGGTCTCCACGTTCTCGAGCAGCGGGTCCTGGTCGAGGTAGTAGCGGATGATCTGCGGCACGTAGGCGTAGACGGCCTTGTCGTCCGCGACCCCCGTGCCGATCGCGTTGCAGAACGCGACGTTCCCGGCGCGATAGGCGTTGAACAGCCCGGCGGTGCCGAGGCGGGAGTCCTTGCGGAACACGATCGGGTCGAGGAAGTCGTCGTCGACCCGGCGGTAGATCACGTCGACGCGCCGCAGTCCCGCCGTCGTGCGCATGAAGACGACGTTGTCGTGCACCGCGAGGTCGCGGCCCTCGACGAGCTGGATTCCCATCTGGCGCGCGAGGAACGCGTGCTCGAAGTACGCGGAGTTGTACACGCCCGGGGACAGGAGCACGATCGTCGGATCGGCCTGCCGGTTCGGCGCCATCGAACGCAGCGTGGCCAGGAGCGCCGCCGCGTAGTGGTCGACCGGCTGCACGTTGTACGAGCGCAGCAGGGCGGGGAAGATCCGCTTCATCACCTGGCGGTTCGTCAGCATGTACGACACGCCGGACGGGACGCGCAGGTTGTCCTCGAGCACGAGGAAGCGCCCGTCGGGCACGCGCACGAGGTCGCAGCCCGCGACGTTCACGTACGTGCGGCGCGGCACGTCGATCCCGCGCATCTGGCGCCGGAACTGCCGGCACGAGTACACGAGCTCGCGCGGGACGACGCCGTCCTTGAGGATCGTGCCCTCGTGATAGATGTCGTGGAGGAACTGGTTGAGCGCGAGCGTGCGTTGCACGAGGCCGCGCTCGATCACGTCCCACTCGTCGCGCGTGATGATCCGCGGCAGGAGGTCGTACGGGAAGATCCGCTCGGTGCCCTCGTCGCGGCCGTAGACGGTGAAGGTGATGCCCTGGTCGAGGACCGACGCGTCGGCGACCTGCTTGAGCTGCATCAGCTCCTTGACCGGGAGGACGGCGATCCGCTCGAAGAGACCCTGGTACGACGGGCGCGGCAGCCCCGGCCCGGCGAACATCTCGTCGTACGCCGCCCCCAGCCCGTACGAGGCGAACATCGAGGAAAAGTCGCGCGCGGGCATTTCTTCCATCCCGGGATCGTACGCCGGAATCGCGCCGCAAGCGTAACCGTCGCAGGAATTATCTCAATTCCGGCCTCGGATCGCCTAATTTGACGGAAAACAAGGAAAAGGGCGACCCGCGCCGTACGGCGGTCGGGTCGCCCCGGGTTCCGCGCGAGGACTAGAACTTGAAGCCGGCGCCGACCGTGAAGGTGAGCGGGTTCGGCTTGAAGCCCTCGGACAGGGACTCGTAGTAGGTCCCGGTCTCGATGCCGTCGCCCGTGTAGATCCAGTCGTCCTTGATCTCGTCGATGTCGGCCTTGGCCTGCAGGTAGGACAGCCGGAACGCGAGGTTCCACTTGCTGGGGAACTGGACGTCCACGCCGGCGACGAGGCCGTAGGCCAGCTCGTTCTTGAGCTTCACGGTCAGCGTGCCGGCGAGTCCGTTGTCACCCTCGTCGTAGGTGAACTTCGGCTTGCCGTAGAACAGGTAGGCCACCGTCGGGCCGACGTACACGTCGACCTTGTCGCTCTTCACGAGGCGGAAGTTGAGCGCGACGCCGAGCGGGATGACCGTCGCGGACGCCTCGTTCGAGTTGAACAGGGAGCCGCCGTAGTCGATGTCTTCGAGCGAGAACTTGGGCTTGTAGTAGCCGGTGTAGCCCTCGAGCCCGATCAGCGGGCTGAACTTGTGCTCGTACCCGACGTAGAGACCGGCGCTGGACTTGGCCTTGGCCTTCACGTGCGTGTAGACGTAGCCCGGGTCGTCGACGTATTCGAGAGCCCCGGTTCCATTGCTCGTCGCGGTGAAGTAGCTCACGCCGAAGCGGAGCTGGCCGGTCCAGTCACCACCGGCGAAGGCCGGCGCCACGAAGGCACAGACAGCGAGTGCAAGGACGATCCGTGTCACTGACTTCATCGTTCCCTCCGGCGTCGCGGACAGGCTCCGCGCGCTTTGAAAGAATTATGCTTGCGACGGTGCCGCGTCAAATGGATTTGTTTACATTGTGCGGCCGCCAGTTTAGGCGGAAAAAGTGTCGGTACACCACGGATAATTTCCGACCGGTCGAGAAGTTTCAGTGGACGGCGGGCGTCGCCGGACCGGGCCGCGGCCGCGGGCGGGCGGCCTCGAGCGCCGCGACGATGCCGGCGTGCCGCTCCTCGCGCGCGTAATCGGCGGCCGATTTCCGCCACGCGTCCCGCTGCGCCGGGTCGGCGCCCGCCGCGAGCAGCGTGGACACGAGGTCCGCGTGCCCGCGCATGGCCGCGAGGATCAGGGGCGTGCGCGCGTCGTCGTTGATCGCGTCGACCGTCGCGCCGTGGTCGAGCAGGAGCCGCACCAGCGCCGGGCGGTTGCGGCGGACCGCCGTCATCAGCGGCGTCTCCCCGTCCATCGTCCGCACGTTGACGTCGGCGCCGCGCTCGACGAGGAGGCGGGCGAACTCCTCGTAGCCGTTCGACACGGCCATGCTGAGCGGCGTGCGGTTGCCCGCGAAGCGCGCCTCGATCGAGGCCCCTTCGTCGATCAGGGCGCGTGCGCGCGTGACGCGACCGTCGTCGAGCGCGTCGAGCAGCGAATCGGACCGCTGCCGCAGGGCCGTCGCCACGGCGATGAACGCGACGATCGCGAACGGGACCACGGCCCAGCCCACCGTCGACAGCCGCACGCGCGCGCTGCGGCGGCGCCTGCGGGTCTGCGCCGCGCCCTCCCACTCGGGCTCGAGGGCGCCGTCGCCGCGGCAGCGCCGCGCGGTCCAGTAGAGGAACGGCACCGTCAGGGCGTACATGCACAGGAGCGTCGTCATCGAGATCGGCGCGGCCGCGGTCGACCAGACCATCGACAGCGACGTCAGGAAGATCGTCGCGTAGGCGCGCAGCGGCAGGCCGAGCACCGCGAACGTCGCGGGCATGATCATCGGGCCGAGGACCGCCGGGCCGTACTGGCGCACGAAGAGCGCGTTCGCGACGCCGGGCACCGCGCGCGTCAGCTCCGCGGAACGCTCGAGCGCCGCGCGCCCGGACAACCCTTCGTGGGCCCAGACCGCGGGCCACAGCAGGTGCTCGCGGAACGCGGACGGCCGGAGGTCGACGAGGCTCCGGAGCTGCGTGGCCAGGATCGGCCGCCAGCCGCGCAGCACGGTCCCGAGCGCGCCGAAGAGCCGGGTCCGCCCGGGGCCCTCGCGCAGCAGGAACAGCGTCCCCGCGGCCTGGGCCCAGCGCTGGCAGAGCAGCATCGACGTGATGAACACCACGTGCACCGCAACGTAGACGGGCGTGGCGCCGATCGCGCCGCGCACGAACGCCACGTGGCCCGCGACGGCCAGCACGACCGCGCCCAGCACCGCGGGCAGGTAGCACAGCAGGAGCCCGTAGAACGCGCCGTGGAACGTGAGCGGCACGTTGCGCGCCTTGCGCACCAGGCCGAGCTCGCCCTCGACGTTGGCGCGCAGCGCGGCCGCGAACGCGGGCGCGGACTGCGGCCGGTCGGCCGGGTCCTTCGCGAGCGCGCTCGCGACGACCCGCGCCGCGTGCGCGGGGATCGACGGCTCGCGCCGGTCGAGGGCGACCGGCGTCTCGGTCGCGTGCAGCGTCATGAAGTCGGCGCTGGTCTCCGCGCGGAACGGCGGCTCGCCGCAGAGCAGGCCGTAGGTGATCAGGCCGAGGCTGTAGATGTCCGCGCGCAGGTCGACCGCGGCGCCCGTGCACTGCTCGGGCGCCATGAACTCGGGGGTGCCGACGATCCCGCCGGAGGTCATCGTGAGGCTCTGGCTGATCGCGGTGCCGGGCAGGATCTGCGTCACGTCCTCGCGCACGAGCACGGCGGTCTCGCCGGTCAGGGTGCCGCCGGCGGGCCGCGGCGCCGCGAGCGCGCCCGGTGTGAGCGGCAGCTCGACGGCCAGCGGGTCCTTGATCTTCGCGATGCCGAAGTCGAGCACCTTGACGTAGTAGCCGCCGCGCCCGTTGTCCTCGAGCCAGACGTTGTCCGGTTTGAGGTCGCGGTGCACGATGCCCGCGCGGTGCGCGGCGTCGAGGCCGAGCGCGACCTGGTCGACGATGTCGAGCGCGAGCGGCAGCGGCACGCGCTCGCCGGCGCGCATCACGTCGCCGAGCGAGCGCCCGTCGAGATACTCCATCACGAGGTAGGCGAGGTCGCCGTCGGGCGACTTGCTCACGCCGAAGTCGGTCACGTTGACGACGTTCGGGTGGCGCAGCCGCCCGGCAGCCTCGGCCTCGCGCTGGAAGCGCAGCAGGAAGCCCGCGTCCCCCGCGAACTGCGGCACGATGATCTTGACGGCCACCGTGCGCGTCGTGCCGATGTGCCGCGCGAGGAACACGGCCCCCATGCCGCCGCGGCCGAGCTGCCGCTCGAGGCGGTACTTCCCGTCGAGGGTGAGACCGGGGAGGTTCTCGAGGTTCATCCGCCGGCCATCATAGGCGAGCCGTCACTCCGCCTGGTACAGGCCCACGACCGCGCCCGCCGGATCGCGGATCACGGCCATGCGGGCTTCGCCGACCTCGCGCGGTCCGACCACGACCGTGCCGCCGTTGGCGCGGCACGCGTCGAGGCTCGCCGCGAGATCGGTCACGATCACGTACATCATCCACTGGGCCGGCTGTGTCGCGTTCTCGCCGCGCGCGTGGCAGATGCCGGCGACCGGGTCCTCGCGGCCCGGAGGGGCCACGCAGAAGTCTTCGTAGCCGTCCATGTCGACGGGCGTCGCG
>JABLTH010000175.1_pt1 | contig 17927 bp, 15 predicted proteins | sample 7875711 | NCBI WGS metagenome assembly JABLTH01 (sample SAMN14941262, study PRJNA633318) | bioreactor metagenome | isolation source: bioreactor | place: China | collected 2019-03-05 | reverse complement strand
GTGGGTCGTGTAGGAGCCCACCCTGTGGGCGACCGATGCGGCATCGTGGCGAGGTCGGGTCGCGCACAGGTGTCGTCGCGCCGTGGGCCGTGTAGGAGCCCACCCTGTGGGCGACCGATGCGGCGCCGTGGCGAGATCGGGTCGCGCACCGGATGCGCTCCCACGGGGCGCACGGGCGTCAGACCCGGAACCCTAGCGTCGCCTGTATCGCCATGTTCCAGCCGGCATACAGCGCCTCGCGTCGTTCTCCCGGCATCGACGGCTCGAAGCGCCGTTGCACCGCCCACTGCCGCGCGATCTCCTCGCGCCCGGACCAGAACCCTGTGGCCAGGCCGGCCAGGCAGGCGGCACCCAGCGCGGTGGTCTCGGCGACCTCCGGCCGCAGCAGCGGTACGCCGAGGATGTCGGCCTGGAACTGGGCACGGAAATCGTTGGCGATGGCGCCACCGTCGGCGCGCAGTTCGGTCAGCGCGATGCCGGCATCGGCCTGCATCGCGTCGAGTACGTCGCGGGTCTGGTAGGCCATCGACTCCAGTGCGGCGCGTACGAAGTGTTCCTTGCTGGTGCCGCGCGACAATCCGAACACCGCGCCACGTACGTCGCTGCGCCAGTACGGTGCACCGAGGCCGACGAAGGCCGGCACGAAGTACACGCCGCCGCTGTCGCCGGCGCGCTCGGCGTAGGCCTGCGAATCGCTGGACTTGCCCAGCATGCGCAGCCCGTCGCGCAGCCACTGCACCACCGAGCCGGCGACGAAGATCGAACCCTCCAGAGCGTATTCGACGCGGCCGCCGATATCCCAGGCGACGGTGGTGAGCAGGCCGTGTTCCGAGGCCACCGCCTGCTCGCCGGTGTGCATCAGCATGAAGCAGCCGGTGCCGTAGGTGTTCTTGGCCATGCCCGGCGTGAAGCAGGCCTGGCCGAACAGTGCGGCCTGCTGGTCGCCCGCCACGCCGGCGATCGGCACGTCCCGTCCAAAGAACAGCTCCGGTAGCGTGTGGCCGTAGACCTCGCTGGACGAGCGCACCTCCGGCAGCATCGCCCGTGGCACGTCGAGCATCGCCAGCAGCTCGTCGTCCCACCGACGCGCGTGGATGTCGTACAGCAGCGTGCGCGAGGCGTTGCTGGCATCGGTGACGTGCACCTTGCCACCGGTGAGGTTCCAGATCAGCCAGCTGTCGATGGTGCCGAAAGCCAGCTCGCCGCGACGGGCACGTTCGCGCGCGCCCTCGACATGGTCCAGGATCCACTTCACCTTGGTGCCGGAGAAATACGCGTCGATCAGCAGGCCGGTCTTGGCGCGCACCAGCGGCTCGTGGCCCGCGGCCTTCAGCGCGTCGCAGATGTCGCGGGTCTGCCGCGACTGCCACACGATCGCGTTGTGGATCGGCTGGCCGGTGGCCCGGTCCCACACCACCGTGGTTTCGCGCTGGTTGGTGATGCCGATGCCGGCGATCGCCGAAGCCGGTACCTGCGTGTCGTTCATCACCTCGGTGATGGTGGTGAGCACGCTGGTCATGATCTCGCGCGGGTGGTGCTCCACCCAGCCTGGCCGCGGGAAGTGCTGGGTGAACTCGCGCTGCGCCACGCCAGCGATGCGGCCGGTGCGGTCGAACAGGATGGCGCGGGAACTGGTGGTGCCCTGGTCGATCGCCAGGATGTACTCGGCGGCCATGCGGTCTCGGTTCGGCGTGGATCAGGCTGGCAGTGTCGCCCAGGTGCGCGGCCACGGCACGACACGCTGCCGCATCGGTCGATCACGCGGGGGTAACGCGGCGACGACGCGGCGGCGATGCCCGGCCTGCGACAGTCCACGCCTCAACCCATCGAGGAATTCCCGCATGAGCGCCACCGACCTGCATGGCCGCCGCATCGCCGTTCTGGCGACCGACGGTTTCGAACACAGCGAACTGACCGAGCCCAAGCGCCTGCTGGAAGCAGCCGGCGCGCAGGTGGACGTTATCGCACCGGACGGATCGAAGCAGATCCGTGGCTGGACCGGCGGCGACTGGGCCGGTTCGGTGAAGGTGGATATGCCGCTGGCGAAGGCGCACATCGGGGATTTCGACGCGCTGGTGCTGCCCGGTGGAGTGATCAACCCGGACCAGCTGCGGCTGCGCGAGGAGGCGATCGCCTTCATCCGCGACTTCGGCGCCTCCGGCAAGCCGGTGGCGGCGATCTGCCATGGGCCGTGGACGCTGATCGATGCCGGCCTGGTGATGGGGCGTCGGGTCACTTCGTGGCCCTCGCTGCGCAACGACCTGGAAAACGCCGGCGCACAGTGGCAGGACAAAGCAGTGGTGGCCGACGGTGCGCTGATCACCAGCCGCAGGCCGGACGATATTCCGGCGTTCACCCACGCGCTGATCGAGCGGCTGGCCGCCTGAGGCCGGCGCCACAGCGGACGCCGGCCCGGCTGCGCTCAGTCCTCCTCCGGGTGCGGGCGCCAGGCTTCGCGCAGTTGCTTCTGCATTGCTGGGGGCGCCGGTTCGTAATGACTCAGTTCCATGCCGTAGCGGCCGCGACCGGCGGTGACCGCGCGTAGTTCGGTGGCATAGTCGGCCAGTTCGGCCAGCGGCGCGAGGGCCCGGATCAGCAGCTCGCCGCCACGCTGCAGGTCGGTGCCGAGGATGCGCGCGCGCTTGCCGGCCAGCCCGCCGGTGATGTCGCCCACGTGCGACTCGGGAATCGCCACTTCCAGCGATACGATCGGCTCCAGCACCACCGGCTGCGCTTTGCCCACCGCATCGAGGAAGGCCTTGCGGCCGGCGGTGATGAAGGCGACTTCCTTCGAGTCGACCGAATGATGCTTGCCGTCCAGCACGGTCACGCGCACGTCCTGCAGCGGGAAGCCGGCGATCGCGCCGTGGTCCATCGCCTGGCGCACGCCCTTCTCGATCGCCGGCAGGAACTGGCCGGGGATCGAGCCGCCCTTCACCGCGTCGACGAAGGCGAAGCCGGCGCCGCGCTCCAGCGGTTCGACCCGCAGCAGCACCTCGCCGAACTGGCCGGCGCCACCGGTCTGCTTCTTGTGCCGGTGGTGGCCGTCGGCGCTGGTGGTGATGGTCTCGCGATAGGCGATGCGCGGCGGATGGCTGATCACCTCCACGCCGTAGCGTTCGCGCATGCGTTCCAGCGCGATCGCCAGGTGCAGTTCGGACAGGCCGCGCAGTACCGTCTCGTTGAGCTCGCGGCGATGCTCCACGCGCAGGCAGGGGTCTTCCTCGGCCAGCCGGGCCAGCGCCAGCGCCAGCTTCTGCTCCTGGCCCTTGTGTTTCGGCTCCAGCGCCAGCCCGGCCATCGGCTGCGGATAGGCCATCGGTACCAGGTGGATGCGGTCCTCGTCGTGCGAGTCGTGCAGCACCGCATCGAAGTGGATCTCCTCCACCTTCGCCACGGCCGCCATGTCGCCCGGCACCGCCTGCTCGATCTCGACGTGGCGGTTGCCTTCGAGCCGGAGCAGGTGAGCGACGCGGAACGGCTTGCGGCTGTCGTCGACGAACAGCTGCGTGTCCCGGCGCACCGTGCCCTGCCACACGCGGAACACGCCGAGCTTGCCGACGAACGGGTCGTTGACGATCTTGAACACGTCGGCGACGACGTGCTGCGCCGGATCGGCGACCACTGCCACCGGCTTGTCATGCGCATCGAGGAACGGCGGTGGGTTGGCTTCGCCGGGATGCGGCAGCAGGCGCACGGCCAGGTCCAGGAATTCGCGCACGCCGGCGCCCGAACGCGCGCTGACGAAGCAGATCGGCACCAGGTGGCGTTCGCGCAGGCACTGCTCGAACGCGTCGTGCAGTTGCTGCGGGGTGATCGCGTCCTCGCCGGTGTCCAGGTAGGCCCCCATCACGGTCTCGTTGATCTCCACCACCTGGTCGATCAGCTGCTGGTGCGCCTCGGCCAGCGAGGAGAAATCGGTGTCGCCCTCGCGCTGGAAGAACGCGTCGCGCACCTCGGTGCCGCCCGCGGCGGGCAGATTCACCGGCAGGCATTCGCGGCCGAACGCCTCGCGCAGCGCCTCCACCAGCGCGGGCAGCGCGATGGCGTCGCTGTCGATGCGGTTGACCACCAGCACGCAGGCCAGGCCGCGCTGGCGCGCGTGCTCGACCATACGGCGGGTGCCGTGCTCGATGCCGTTGGCGGCGTTGACCACCACCGCGACCGTGTCCACTGCCGCCAGCGCCGCCAGCGCGGGGCCGCGGAAATCGGCGTAGCCGGGAGTGTCGATCAGCTGGATGCGGCAGTTGCCGTGCATCAACGAGGCCAGGCAGGTGTCGATGGAATGGCCGCGGGCCTTTTCCTGCGCATCGGTGTCGGAGAAGGTGTTGCCGCGTTCGATCGTGCCCTGGGCCTGGATCACGCCGGCGGCGTACAGCAGTGCCTCGAAGAGGCTGGTCTTGCCGCTGCCGGCGTGGCCGGCCAGGGCAATGTTGCGGATGTTTTCGGTAGGAACCACGGGGGGCGCGTTCATGAGGTCCTCCCGTGTCGTTCGACAAGGCTTGGTGGGCAGCCGGTCCACCGCGCTGGACGCGGCGACCGGCGTGCTTGGCTGGCGGGAAGCTTGCTCCTCGATACGGACATGACAGGACCCTCCTGCGCGCGAACGCGGGTCCCGTGCCGGCGTCGACGGCGCCGCACGAGGCCGCGGGGCGCGGCGTTCGTTGACGGGCCGTCATGGTCGTCCGCGGCGCGCGTGCGTCCGGGCGGTCATGGCGGAGAGAAGCGGCGAGAGCCGCCCGGCGAGGGTTCTCCCATCGGGCGCCGCGGTCAAGGGGCCGGACGCGGGCAGGGAACCCGGCGCGCTGGTGGGGGTCCGTAAGACCTCGCGGTTCACCTCGCGTCCGCGCTCGTTGCGCGTGCCGCCGGTCTCCGCTCCGTCGATCTCGAGGTAGGCCATCGAACCCACGCCTTCGCCCGACCCGCATCGCTGGACGTCGCCGCCCGGGTTGGTCCCGCTGGACGACGACACGCGCGCCCTGCTGCGGCGACTGCGTCGCCGGCCCCGGCCCCACGGGCGCCGGCGGCGCCTGCTCGCCTGGGGTGTGGTGGTGGTGCTGCATGCGTTGTTTGCACTGGTCCTGTGGCATGCGATGCAGCCCCGGCCACAACCGGCGTTTGCCATGGGCGACACATCAGCCGACGAGCACGTGCTGCAGGTCCGCTTCATCCCGCGATCGGAGCAGGCGGCGAAGGCGCCGCCCCCGCCGCCGGAATTGCACGCACCGGTTCCTCGCCGCCCTCCGCCGGTGGATGAGGCACCACGGCCCGATGCCATGCAGGTGCAATCGCTCGGCGCCGTACCGACTCCGGCTGCCAGCGTGGCCCCTCGCCTGCCGTCGTTGTTCGATCGTGACGGCGTGGCCCGCCTGCCTGCCGCGTCGCCCAGCGCGTCCGCGCCGGTTCCGGACTACATCCAGCGCAAGCCCAGCGGCGACATGCAGGTGATGCAGCACACTTCGCCGGTACCTTACCGGTCGACGCGCTTCGAGCAGTATTTTCCGCCGCCAGGCGAGGATGCCGCACAGGCGGGCTTGCGAAAGCTGGTGGGGGCCTTGCATGGCAAGGGACCGAGCAGCAAGACCGTGAGTCTTCCTCGCGGCGTGCACCTGAAGTGCAAGACCCTGCTGGGCATTCCCACGCCGTTTTGCGGATTGCCGCCGGCACCGCCACCACCCAACGATGGCGACGAGCGCCTGAACATGGCGCCGGTGCCGTTGGCCAAAGACCCGCATGCACCGGCGCCGCCGTCGCTGGCGACCTGCATTGCCGCCTATCGGTCGCAGGGGCCGCTGCCCTACGGCTGTCCGGTGGATACGCCGGCGCGTGCAGTGGACGAGGAGGTGCGCGAGTGCATTGCGCGCTATCGCGCCGGCAAGCGCCTACCCACGTGGGGCCCGGCCGATACCGCGCAACGCGCCAGGGTGGTGCCGACGGACGGCGGCGGCAAGCCCTGAGCGCGTCGCCCGCCGCCTGCGGGCCGCTACACTGGCGGCATGCCGCCACCGTCCCCGGACCGCGACGTTTCTCGCGCCATCGTGCTGTTGCAGTCGCCACGCGAGGCGGCCGAGCAGGCGCGCGTGTACCGGCGGCGCACGCGGCAGACGCCGCGCGACCGATGGCTGCGGGTCGTCGCCCTGGTGGCCAGCCTGTGTGTGCATTTCGGATTCCTGCTCGGTGTGGTGCTCGGGCCGGTCTATGTGCCCGAACTGCCGCCCGAACAGCCCGGCGATGCGCTGCAGGTGCGCTTCATCGAGAAAAAGAAGGACGAACCACCGCCGCCTCCGCCGCCGCCGCTGGGCGCGCTGCCGAAGAAGGTCGGCCCGGTGCATCGAGGCACCGGCGCCGGCCGTGTGTCGCGGGTTGTCCAGACGCGTTCACCCGCCTTGCCGGCGGTACCCGCCCCGGCGCCGCTGCCGGTGCCGTCGATCGAGCCGCCGGTGATCGATGTGGCCCGGCATACCGTCGTGCCGAAGCCGGACAAGGTCACCGCCGCCAGGGTGCCGCCGGTTTCCGTGCCGAAGCCGGCGCCGGCGCCTGACCTGCAGCCGGTGCCGCTGGCTGGCGAGCCGCCTACGGTCACCCTCGACACGCCGCCGGTGGCCAAGCCGGTGCCGCCGAAATTCCAGCCCGAACCACCACGCAGGCCGCAGGCCGAAGGCAACCAGCCGATCCCGCCGCCGCCGTCGCTGGCGATGCCGGACCTGCCACCGCAGTCGCCGCCGAGGCTGGCGCCCCCCACACTGGCACTGGACACGCGCTTGCCGACGTCGCCGGCCCCGGCCAGCCTCGTGGTGGCGCGCCCGGAGGTAGCCGCTGCACCGCCGGTACCGGATCTGTCGCCGGTGCCATTGCCGGCCCAGGCGGCACCGACGGTGAACCTCTCGCCGCAGTTGACTGCGCCGACCCCGGTGGTGGCGACCCAGCGCCCGACGATCCAGGCGCCCGCGCTCACCGTCGCTCCGGTCGAAGCGCCGGAACTGGCCGCGGTGCCGGTCGCGCCGCGCGCGCCAACGCTCAGCGAGCAGCCGACGCCGCCGGCCTTTGCCGCGCCGCGCGTGGAGGCGCCTGCGCCGAAGGTCGCGGTGACCGTGGCGCGACCGGAGCTGTCGCCGGCACCCGCCGAAGCTGCGCCGAAGCCCGCCCGTGCCGCCGCGACTCCTGCGCCTGCAGCCGCGCCGGCCTCCGTGGCCGAAGCTGCCCCGGCCAGCGCGACGCCAGCGGGCCAGCGCGACGTCAGCTCAGCTCCCGACGCCACCCCGGCAGGTAGCGACGCCGCCAGCCCCGGGTCGCCGCAGGGCGTGAAACAGCCGCCGTTGTTGATCGGCAGGGACGGCAGCATGGTGTTGCCGGCGCCTGGCCGGGGGCTTGGCCAGGCACCTGGCTCGTCGGAGCACGGCACCTCCGCGCAGGGCGCCGACCACGGTATCGAAGGCAATCCCGCGCTCGGCCAGTACATCCAGCTCAAGCCGCACGGCGACACCCGGATCATGCAGCACCGGGCGCCGAACTTCGGCTATAGACCGACCCGCTTCGAGCAGGACTGGGCACCGGAGGGTGAAAGTTCGATCGACAGTGCCCTGCGCCACGCGGTGGAGAAGACCACGGTCAAGCACACCTTCCACCTGCCGCGCGGCGTGCGCATCGAATGCGTGGCGATGCCGCTGCTGCCGGTGGCGCTGTTCGGCTGCCGCAACCCCGATCCGCCGGCCAGGCCGCTGGAGCAGGCGATCTACAACCGCCTGAATCTTCCGGCCACGCCGCTGGCACCGCCGCCGCCGCCCCCGGCTACCGTAGCCGCACCGGCCCCGGCGACATCGATCCGGCTGGACAACACCGTGCAATGCGCCAGCGCCCGCGTCGCTGGAGCGCCGGCACCGCCGGGCTGTGTCGATCCGCTGGCACCGGCGTCACGCCCCGCGCCGGCACGCGCGAGTTCTTCCAGCTGGGTGCCGGCCAGCGACCAGTTCCAGCCGGTGCACTGAGCTGGTTCGACGGGTAGCGACGCCTCAAAGCAGCCGCAGCAGTTCCTTCATCAGCGGCAAGCGGCGCACGCGCACCGCAGTGGCGCGGAACACGGCGTTGGCCAGCGCCGGGGCGGCGGTGGGCATGGCCAGGAAGCTGGCGCCGGCGGGCGGGCGGTCGTTGTCGGCGACCACCACCACCTCCACCGTATCGGGCAGCTGCGCCATGCCGGCAAGGCCGTAGTCCGTCCAGGTCTGTTGCTGTACCTGCCCGCCCTTGACGGTGATCGCCTGGTTCAGTGCCTGGCCGAGCGCGTCGAGCGTGGCGCCGGCGAGCTGGCCTTCCAGGCCGAGCGGATTGATCGCGCGGCCGATATCGGCCACGCATACGACCCGTTCGATGGTGAGCTGTTCGCCCTGCATCGAGGCTTCCACCGCATGGGCGACGTAGGCGCCGTCCATGGCCCAGGCGGCGATGCCCAGGCCGTTGACGGTATGCAGCCAGGTTGGCCAGTCGATGCGGTCGGCGGCGAGCTTCAGTACGTTGGCCAGCCGGCCGGTATCGAGCACGCTGTTGTCGGGCAAGGGCAGTTGGCGCGGCTCGCCGATCACACGCAGGCGGGTGTCCAGCGGGTTCTCGCGCATCACGTGCGCGATCTCGTCGATGAAGCTTTCCACCGCGAATGCGTGTGCGGTGTCCGGCATGCCGCGCATCGGGCCGCGCGGGGTGGTTGCCTGCAGCGCGTACCAGTCAAGCCGGAAGTTGGGCACCAGTCCGGCCGGCAGGTGGCCGGGATCGGCTTCGGCGGAGCCCAGTTGCGCATCGGTTGCGCCACGGCTGGCCAGCGCCGGCGCGGTGGCGAAGCGGTGGCTCCAGGCCAGCAGCTGGCGCTTGCGACCGATGATCGCCTGCATCGCGTGCACGCTGCCGGAGCGGTAGAAGTCGTGCGCAAGGTCGTCCTCGCGCGTCCACAGCAGCCGCACCGGCTTGTCCAGCATCTTGGCCAGCATCACCGCTTCGGCCACGTAGTCGTGGTCGAGGCGGCGGCCGTAGCCACCGCCGACGCGGGGCACGCGAACGCTATCTGCGCGGGCGACAGGCCGGTCAGGCGCTGCACCACGGCCAGCGCCTGCTGCGGCGCCTGGGTGGGAATCACCAGTTCGGCACGGTCCTTGTCGATCCGCGCGAAACAATTCATCGGTTCGGCCGTGGCATGCGCCAGCCAAGGCTGCACATAGGTGGCCTCGATACGGCGCGCAGCCTTCTTGCCGGCAGTATCGACGTCGCCGTCGTTGCGCATGCGCAGGGTGGGCGGCTCGTCGCCGGCGAGCAGGGTCTGCGCCTGCTGTTCGATCGCCGTCGTGGATTCGCCGGCGCCAGCGCCAGGCTTCCACTTCAGCTCCAGTGCTGCGCGGCCCTGCAGCGCCGCCCAGGTGTTCTCGGCGACGACCGCGACCGACGCACAGCGTGGCGTGTGGCCCAGCGGCAGGCCCTTTTCCGGGCCGAGCTGCAGCACCTTCAGCACGCCCTGCACGGCCAGCGCCTTGGCAGTGCCGATCCGGTCGAGGCTGCCGTCCGGCCAGGGGCTGTGCGCCAGCACGGCCACCAGGGCATCGTCGCTGGCGTGGTCGATGCCGAAGCGGGCCTGGCCGGTGACCACGGCACGCGCGTCGGCATCGCCGGCGCCCTTGCCGATCAGGGTGAAGCGATCCGGGGTCTTGAGCGGCACCGGCGCCCTGGGCGGATCGATCTTCGCGGCGGCCTCGGCGAGCTGGCCGTAGCCGAGGCGATGGCCGTCGCCGCTGATCACGTGGCCAGCCTCGCAACGCAGCCGGTCGGCCGGTACGCCGAGCTGGCGCGCGGCCGCCTGCAGCAGCAGCCAGCGGGCCAGAGCACCGGCCGGGCGCAGATCGTTCCATGCCGACGGTACCGAGGTGCCGGTGCCGCCGAGCTGGTGGCCGTAGACGAAGCGGGTGGTGCCGTCGGCCTGGGTCGTGTCCGGTCCCAGCGCGATCACCTTCACGCTCGTCCAGTCGGCATCCATCTCGTCGGCGATGATGCGGGCCAGCGCGGTCGCCGCACCGGTGCCGGTTTCCGGGTCGCGCGCGCCGATCAGCACGCTGCCGTCGGCGTCCACGCGGACGTAGGCGCCCAGGCCATAAAGCTGGTCGCCGAGCCAGCCGGCGGGTATCGGTGCATCGGCGGCGTCGACCAGGGGAATGCCGACCACCAGGGCGCCGGTAGCGCCCGCCAGTACCTGCAGGAAGCGGCGTCGCGACAGCCGGATCATGCCTGGCCTCCCTTGGCGGCGCGCTGGATCGCCTTGCGCACCCGGGTCTGGCAGCCGCAGCGGCAGAGGTTGGGCAGGCTGTCGATGTCGGCATCGCTCGGGTGCGGTTTGCGGCGGAGCAGGTCGACGCCGGCGATCAGCCAGCCCGGCGTGCAGTAGCCGCAGCCGATCGCGTCCTCATCGATGAAGGCCTGCTGCAGCGGGTGCAACTGGCCGTCGGGGCCGGCCAGTCCTTCCACGGTGACCACGGTCTTGCCCGACAGCCGGGCCATCGGCACGGTGATCGCCGAGATCGCCTTGCCGTCCACCAGCACCAGGTCGGCGCCGCCGGTACCCTTGGCATCGGCGTACTTGGTGCCGGTCAGGCGCAGCACGTCGCGCAGGTACCAGAGCAGGGGCAGGTCGGGGTCGCCGGTGTGGCGGAAGTCCTCGCCGTTGATCCGCAATCCGATGCCGTCGCGGACCTTTTCCGGCGTGACAGAGGTGTCCGGATTAGCCAGCAGACCCTGGTCCTGCAACTGCGCCATCAAACCGCTCCCGACGATGATCCGGGCATTCTCGCATCCCCCGCGGCGCTTAGGGATGGGCTGGCCTGAACAGGTGCCGCCAGACGATATACACCGGCGCCCCGGCCAGCATGATCAGCACGCCGATACCGGCGTTGCGTGGGTTGCTGCGCATGGTCTCGACCACCACCCAGCCGATCACGCCGACAAACAGCAGCGGCAGCAGCGGATAGCCGGGCACGCGGAAGCTGGTGGCGGCACCGTCGTGGCGGCGGTACCAGAATAGGGTCAGCACGCCGATCGCGCAGGCCAGCCAGTCGGCGAAGGTGGCGTAGTCCAGCAGCTGGCCGTAGCTGCCCGAAGTCACCAGCACGATCGACCAGCCGGCCAGCAGCACGATCGCCAGGTTCGGCGTGCGGTGCACCGGGTGCAACCGAGCTACCGAGCGGAAGAACAGCCCGTCCTCGCCCATCACCTGCAACACACGGGCACCTGCCACCACGGTGATGTTGCAGAAGCCCAGGGTGGAGATAGCCACGCCCAGCGAGATCGCCTTGGCGCCGACGGTGCCGAACACCCGCTGCATCACGTCGGCCGCCGGGGCATGGCTGGCCGCCAGCCCCTCGTGGCCGAGCGCGGCCAGGTAGGCGACGTTGACCAGTGCATAGGCCACGATCACGCCGAGCATGCCGAGGAACAGCGCGCGGGGCAGGGTACGCTGCGGTTGGTCGACTTCGCCGGCCAGATTGTTGAGGTAGGTGAAGCCGGAATAGGCGAACAGCACCGGCAGTGCTGCGCCCATGAAGCCCACGCCGCGCCGCGCATCGTCCACCCCCAGCACCGCGTGCGCGCCTTGACCCACGCCGGCCAGGTAGAGGCCGCAGCCGACCAGTACGGCGACCGCGGTCAGCTTGAGTACGGCGAAGGTGTTCTGGATGGTCGCGCCGAGGCGGATGCCGAACAGGTTGATGCCGGCGACGAACGCCAGCGCCGCGGCCGCCAGTGGCGTCGCGGCGCGTGGCGGCAGGTCGAACAGTGCCGATGCATAGCTGGCGAAGATGGTGGCCACCGCCGCGGTGGAGCCGGAGTAGATCACCAGCAGCATGGTCCAGCCGAACAGGAAGCCGGCCAGCGGCCCGAACGCCTCGCGCAGATAGACGTAGATGCCGCCAGCGTTCGGTCGGCGTGCGCCGAGCTCGGCGTAGCACAGTGCGCCGACCAGGGTCAGCAGTCCTGCCCCGACCCAGATCGCCAGCAGCGCGATGCCCGATTCGGTGCGGGCCGCGGCCACGCCCGGGTTGAGGAAGATGCCGCCACCGATGATGCCGCCGATGACGACCATTGCCGCGTCGCCCAGGCGCATGCTGCGCAGGTAACCGTTGGGGGTATTGGGCATGCGCGGGCGATCCATTGGCGGGAGGCAGAAGATGAGGCCGCATCATGTCGGTCCGTGACAAGGGCGGCAAGCGCCTACGCACCATGTAGGTGCTTGCCGACAGGTCCGCGGCCCGTGGCTGCCCATACTCCCGCGGCTGTTGTCGCGGTCATACGGCCGCGGGGCAGAAAACGTCCAATTACAGGGGAATCACCGATGAGCAAGCGCTTCACCATCGCCGTTGCGGCGATGGCCCTTTCCTGCATCGCCACCGGCGCGTCGGCCGCGACCACTTCGGGCCAGTTCTTTCTCAATGGCACGGTGGGTCAGTCGACCTGGCACGACGATGGCTTCAACACGAGCAAGACGGACACCGCCGCGGCATGGCGTTTCGGTTACGCCTGGAATATCGACCAGGTGAGCTACGGCATCGAGGCCGGCTATGCGGACCTGGGCAAGGGCAAGGGCAAGGGTACCTACTATTCCGGCTACGGCAGCAACGAGCTGTCGGGCGGCGCTACCGGTCCGTTGGCGGGCGTCAACATGACCTACCGTTTCCGCAACCGCATGTTCATCAACGCCCGTCTCGGCTGGATGCACGACAACGTCGACTTCAAGATCGGCGGATCCAGCGCGAGCTATTCCGGCGATGGCGGTTACGCGGGTATCGGTGTCGGCTACAACGTCAACGAGCATTTCGGCATTGGCGTGGCGTACGACCGCTACAACGTGCGCGCCAAGATCAGCGGCTCCCGGTCGCAGGATGGCGTGGACGTGTTCTCGGGGTTTGCCGAAGTGCGCTTCTGAGCACTTGTTGCTGCCGGCTCTCAACGATAACGGCCGCCCGACAGGCGGCCGTTGCTTTTCAACCTACACTGAATTACCAGCGATACCGCAGGAACGCGTCCAGGTTGCTCACGTCCAGCGTGCCGATGCCGGCCCCCGGGGTGTAGTGCGGTGCGCCCTGGTAGAACCAGTTGTCGCCGCTGTCGACGCTGTTGAACGGCGAGTAGCGGCCGTAACCGAACACCGCCTGCAGGAAGTACACCTGCGGATTCCACAGGCCGATGCGATGGCCCGAGCTCTGCCGCAGCAGGGCGGTGATGCCGTTGAGCTGCGGCGCCACGAAGCTGGTGCCGCCCTGGCCGGAGGTCGCGCCGCCATCGGTGCTGGAGTACACAAGATAGCCCGTCTCCGGATCCGCGTTGAGCGAGATGTCCGGCAGGTTGCGACCGGCGAAGTGCGAGGGCAGCTTCAGCAGCGTGGTCGGGCCGGCCGTCGGGTCGTTGTAGTCCAGCGACTGGTGGCCTTCGGTGCGGCGGATGCCGCGGGTGAAGTACTGGTAGAACGGCTTGCGCCAGTAGCTGCTGACGCCGCCGCCGCTCCCCGCCGAGAAAAAGTCCTTCTGCCCCCGGCCGAAGTTGGTGTCGAAGTAGGTCTGCAGGTAGTCCCAGCCCCACACGCTTTCCCTCGTGATCGAGGCCACCGGCCCGTCGCGGAAGGCGAAACTGAAGGGCGTGGTGGTGCCGCCTGCCGCGGTGATGTACGGATCCGAAGCCGGCGAATCCACCGTCAGCGGTGCGCTGAAATCGCCCGGCCCAGTGCCGTGACCGAGTCCCGGCACGGTGTCATAGGCGCCCGAGTCGCCGGTCGCGGCGAACACCGACTGTCCCTGGACCGCCGCTTCCATCAGCAGCGTGTGGAACGCACGCAGCGTGCCGACGTCGCGGGTGTCGTCGACGCGGGCGCCATCCACGTTGAGTGCCGCGAAGTTGTAGATCTCCGGTGCGCCCCAACTGGTGGAGATGGCGTCGGCGCGGTTGTCCACCACTGCCTGGGCCAGGGCATCGACGAAGCTGGCGTTGGTGTTCGGCGCGTCATAGACGAGAACGTCCGCGTCAGGCGCCAGGCCGCCGGCCTGCTCGACGTCCAACGCGGTCTCGCCGCTGTCGTGGTTGATGCCGCCACCGCCGTCGACGTGGATCTGCTCGATGCGGTGCGGCTTGGTGGTCAGGCCGATGGCGCTCCAGTAGGCCTCGGCGTCGGCGGGGTCGAAATTGGCCAGCGTCACGATGGCGACGGTGGAACCCTTGCCGGTGATGCCGCGCTGATACAGCGGGTTGATGTTGTAGAAATTGGCCACGTCGCCGACGGTGTACTCGCCGGGCTGCCCCGAGGCGGTCGGGTTGCTGTCGGCGGCTTTCGCGCGATGGGCACCGATCGCGTTGAGGCTGGCCAGCTTGGGCGCGGCCTGCGGCAGGTGCGGCGAGCTCAGTCGATGCGACAGGAAGCTCGATTCGTTGTCCAGGCCGACGATCGCGTCCACCTGTCCGACCAGCCCGGCCGGCATCACCACATCGCCGCTCGGACGGTGGTAGAGGCGACCGTTGGCATGCAGGCGATAGCTCTTGATGGGCGTGCCGAAGGCGGCGCCGAACTGGGCCAGCGTGCCGCTGACCTGCAGCGTGACGTGGTTGGCCATCACGTCGCCGCGCAGGCCCTGTGAAGCCAGGTAATGCTGGACCTGGGCGATCTCTGCGTCGGAGGCGCCATAGCGATGGGCGAATTCCGCGGTGCTGAGGAAGCGCTGGAAGTTCGGGCTGCCGGGGGTGGCGGTCTGCTGGATGTAGTTGGCCAGTCCGTGTTCGTCGCGCAGGTGGAGCATCAGCGTGACGTTGACGGTCTGCGAGGCGTCGGCAGCGCTCGTGGTGGTTGCCTGTGGCGCATCCGCGGCGCTGGCAAGCGATGCGCCGGCGAAGAACAGAGCGAGGGTGGCGGCGAGGGTGGTGCGGTGAAGCGTGGATCGCATGAGACTCTCCTTGGAACGCGACCGGGCTGCAGGCCACGGCAGCGCGCGCACGGCACGACCTGCCGCACTCCAGCCCGATGGCTGAGCGCGTCATCCGTAGCGATGACTTCGTTGATTTCCCTGATGACGCCGCCGCGTCCCCCGCAGACCGCGATGGCGTTCTGTGAGATTGCACCCAAACGCATTCGAAGTGAAGTGTTAGGGGCTCGGCATTTTTCCTAGAGCGGCCGGCGCCAGGTTCAGTTCGCCGCGCACGGTGAGTGCGCAGGCGCCGCCGATGGTGATCGCTCCGGAGCGCGCATCGCGCGCGACGTCGACGATGCCATCGCGTCCGACCTCACGCCCCTGGCTGGCTCGATAGTGCAGGCCGTGCCTGGTATCGCCGCGCTCGGCCAGCCAGGCCATGATCGCCGCGTTGGCGCTGCCGGTGACCGGATCTTCGGGAATGCCGTCGGCCGGACAGAAGGCCCGCACCGCCATCGCCGCGGTGCCGTCGGTCTCGCGGCCGAACACGCTGACGCCTACGGCCGCGTTGTGCCCACACAGCGCAGCCACCTCGGCGAGATCCGGTTGCAGCATGCGCACCGCGCTGGCGTCGCGGAGGTCGCAGATCAGCCAATGCGGACCGTTGTCGACCAGTCGCACCTCGTCCCGTTCCAGCCTGGCCGGCAAGGCCGCGGCCAGCCGCTCGCGCAAGTCGTCCCCGATCTCGAGGATCCGCGCCGGTGGCGCCTGGACGTGGATACGGCGGGTACGGCCATGCCCCTCCACGCGTACCGGTAGAAGCCCCGCCGCACACTCCTGCACGAGGGACACCTTGCCGGCATCGATCAGTCCCGCCTCGATCGCCGCATAGGCGCTGCCGACGCTGGGATGGCCGGCGAACGGCAGCTCCTGCCGCGGGGTGAAGATGCGGACGCGGTAGTCCGCTTCCGGCGTGGTCGGCGGCAGCAGGAAGGTGGTTTCCGACAGATTGGTCCAGCGCGCGAACGACTGCATTGCCGCGTCGTCGATGTCCTGCGCATCGATTACCACGGCGAGCGGATTGCCGAGCATGGGTCGGTCGGCGAAGACATCCAGTTGCATGAATCGGCGGTTGCGCATCGGGGGATCCGGGATGGTGAAATGAGCGTCACACGATGCCAGCGACCCGATGACGCGGCAACGATAGCGATGGGGTGATACGGGGCGACATCCGCGGACAGACGCGACCGGTTCTTTGCTGCTAGGGTGCCCCGCGCCCGGCCGCTATCCGACGCGGTCGGCGCAGATATCCGATCACACAAGGAAACAGTATGAGCAGGAAGCTACTGGCGGCGGGCATCGTCGTCCTCGGTCTGTCGACGGCGGTTCACGCGCAGGGTCAGCGATATTTCGTCAGTGGTGCGGTGGGCGTCGCCGGTGGCCGGCTGGATGGACCGTACAGCGAGGTCTACCGTGATGGTGGCCACGACGCCACCGGGGCGGTGCGCGTGGGTGCGATGTGGCAGGACCAGCTCGGCTGGGGCATCGAGGCCGGCTACGTGGACCTCGGCACGGCCTCGGAGCAGTACGTCGTCTATCCGGCCAACGTGAACTCCGATGTGCGCACCCGCGGCCTGCTGGTGGGCGGCAACGTCAGCTACCGCTTCGACGCGCCGTGGTACCTGTCGGCGCGTGGCGGCTGGCTGCACGCCTGGACCCAGCTCCGGACCCGCGTCGACGGCCCCTACGTCGTGGGCAATCCATCGATCGACGCCAGTGGCAACGGCTGGTACCTCGGTGTGGGTGGTGGCTACGACATCAACGAGCAGCTCAGCATCGGCCTGCACGATGACCTCTACCGGGTCAGGACATCGGGCGGCGGCGGGCGGTTCAGCGGATACCGGGAAACGGTGACGCTGCAGGTCGAGTACCGCTACTGAGTCACGCCCGGCCGGGCCGGCGGGTCCTCCGGAACGTCCTGTGCCATCTCGACTTTTTTCCGGAACCGGGAACTGTCCAACAGACCCGCGGCGGCGGGCCGGCTAACTTGTGCGTGCGTCATGACTGCGTTCATGCGCGGATCGTGATCCAGCTCACAGGGGTGTTCGATGTTCCGGAAACTGGCGGTGGCGTTCCTCACCGCTACGACCATCGCGTTCGCGGCGCGCGCCGCCGAACCACGGTACTTCGTCGATCTCGGTGCGGGCAGCGCGCGGGCGCAGCTTGGCCAGCCTGCCGGCACCGGTTACCGGCGCAACGGCAGCGACTTGGCCAGCGCGATCCGCGTGGGCGTGCAGTGGCGTGGCCCGATCGGCTGGGGCGTGGAAACCGGGCTGATCTACCTCGGCAAGTTCTCCGACAGCTACAACCTGCCGGGCGCGACCGTGCAGGACCGGGTGCAGGTGTCGGCGGGGTTGCTGGGCGCGACGGCGACCTGGCGCGGCGACGCGCCGTGGTACCTCACCGCCCATGCCGGCCTGCTGCATGGCTGGCTGGACGTCAGCTCCCAGGTCCGGCCGCCGATCTACGTGGTCAGCAGCAGCGGCGTGACGGCGGGCAACGGCTGGTATGCGGGCGTGGGTGGCGGCTACGACTTCAGCGACCGGTTCAGTGTCGGCGTCCACTACGACTTCCATCACCTGAACACCTCGCGCAACGGTGTTCGCATGGACGGCCACGTCGGAACCCTGATGCTGCAGCTCGAATACCGTTACTGAGCTGGCATGACCGGGTGCGGCCCGGTGCCACGCGGTTTGGCCGGCTCTCGGCCGTTGGGGCAAAATGGCGGGCTGGCGCCGCCGAGATCCCCCCGGCGGGCCTTGCCCCGAGCTCCCCATGACCGCCATCAAGCAGGAAGACCTGATCCAGTCCGTCGCCGATGCGCTGCAGTACATCAGCTACTACCACCCGGTCGACTACATCACCAACCTCGCCGCCGCCTACGAGCGCGAGGAGTCGCCCGCGGCGAAGGACGCGATGGCGCAGATCCTGATCAACTCGCGCATGGCCGCCGAAGGC
>JABLTH010016202.1_pt1 | contig 17928 bp, 19 predicted proteins | sample 7875711 | NCBI WGS metagenome assembly JABLTH01 (sample SAMN14941262, study PRJNA633318) | bioreactor metagenome | isolation source: bioreactor | place: China | collected 2019-03-05 | reverse complement strand
GCGGGAAACAGGGGAGGCCCGTTTCACGGGCAGTCGGCACACGCCGGCGTCGAGCAACGTCCACCGGAGCGGACCGCCGCGCCGGGCATCGCGCGCGCGACCGCCCGGTTGCCGCACGATGGGTTGCGGACACGGAACAGCATTACTAGAGAGCAGGAACAGGTGGAACCGGTATGAGCAGCGTTTTGGAAGCAGGGATCAGCGACGAGGAGATTCTGGACAAACTCCGCGACGTGCTGCGCGACACCTTCGAGATCGACCCGTCGCGGGTCACCCCCTCGGCCCACCTGTTCACCGACCTGGAACTGGACTCGATCGATGCCGTCGACCTCGCCATCCAGGTACAGGAAATGACCGGCATGCGGATCCGGCCGGAAGACTTCAAGAGCGTGCGCACGGTCGGCGACGTGATCGCCACCGTGCATGCCCTGCTCCGACGCTGACCCGCCGCACGATGCCCGCCCCGGATCGTTTTTCGCCGTGCGCGCTGATTCCGATCTACAACCATGGCAGCACCATCGCGCGCACGGTCCACGGCTTGCGTGCGCACGGCCTGCCGGTCGTGGTGGTGGATGACGGCAGCGATGCGGCCACGCGCGACGTGCTCGACGCGCTGGATCGCGACGAACCGGGCATGACGCTGATCCGCCTGCCGCACAACCAGGGCAAGGGCCGCGCGCTGGCCGCCGGCATGCGTGCCGCGCACGCTGCGGGCCATACCCACGCGCTGCAGATCGATGCGGACGGCCAGCACGACACCGCCGACGCGCCGCGTTTCGTCGACGAGGCGCGGGCCTTCCCGCAAGCGATGATCTGCGGCAGCCCGATCTACGACGCCAGTGTGCCGCGTGGCCGCCTCTACGGCCGCTACGTCACCCACGTCTGCGTCTGGGTGGAAACGCTGTCGCTGGCGATCCGCGACTCGATGTGCGGCTACCGGCTGTACCCGCTGGAGGCGACCTGCGCCGAACTCGATCGGGCGCCGGTGCCGGCACGGATGGACTTCGACACCGAGATCGCCGTGCGGCTGTTCTGGCGCGGCGTGCCGGTGCGTAACCTGGCGACCCGGGTGATCTATCCGGAGAACGGCCTGTCCCACTTCCGCATGCTGCGCGACAACCTGCGCATCAGCGCGATGCATACCCGCCTGCTGCTGGGCATGCTGCCGCGCGCGCCCGGACTGCTGCGGCGTCGCCTGCGCGGGGAGCCGTCGTGCGCCGCCTGATCGTCTTGCTGCTCGCGCTGGGCGTGCTGCTGGGCAACCCCGGCACCGGCCTCCGCGCGGCCGACGCCCCGCTGCTGCAGCAGGTGCTGGACGGGCTGGCCCGGCACGAGGCGGTGCGGGCGGACTTCGTGCAGACGCGCTCCAACCCAGCGCTGGCCAGGCCGCAGGAAAGCCATGGGCACCTGCTGTTCGTGCTCGGCCGCGGCATGCTGTGGCAGTCGCAGGCGCCGGTGGCCGAAACCCTCGCCTTCACCGGCCGGCGCGCAGCGCGCATCGATCCCCAGGGCCAGGCCTACCCCATGCGCAATGCGCGCGGCGTGGCGCAGATCTCCGAGATGCTGCAGTCGATGCTGGCCGGCCGCAGCGACGAGGTGAGCCGCCAGTTCGAGATGACCGCCAGCGGCACCGTGGCCCACTGGACGCTGCAGCTGGTGCCCAGGCAGGAGCGCGTGGCGCGCGTGCTTGAACGCGTCGAGCTGAGCGGCGACGGCTTCCTCCAGCGCATCCGCATCGTCATGCACGACGGCGGCGACACCGACATCCGCTTCAGCCACAGCCGCGACGCCGGCGCGCTCAGCGCGCTGGAGAAGCACGCGCTCAACCTGCCATGAAGGCCAGCCTGACCCTCCGCGCCGCGCTGTTTTCCGTCGCTGCACTATGTCTCGCCGCGCTGGGCGCGTGGTTGCTGTTCGGCCGCGGCCACGTGCCGATCCAGACCGACCTGCTGGCGATGCTGCCGGCCACCGAGCAGCAACCGCAGGCCGAGGCGGCGGTGCAGCGGCTGGCCCATGCCAACGGCGACCGTGTGGTGCTGCTGGTGGAGAACGCAGACGACGACCGCGCCAAGGCCGCGGCCCGCGCGCTGGGCAACGCGCTGACGGCCAGCCGCGCATTCGGTTCGGTGATGGCGGAACTGCCGCCGTTCGACCTGCACGCGATGGTCGCCCCCTACCTGGCGCACCGCTTCTTCCTGCTGTCCGACGCCGACCGCACCGCGATGGCCGCGCCCGGTTACGACCCGGCACAGGCGCTGGCGCAGCGGCTCAATGCCCCGTTCGTCGATGGCGTCGGCACCACGCTGCAGGACGACCCGTTCGGCTGGCTGCAGCACTGGCTCGACCAGCAACCCTGGAGCCGCTCGCCGCTGCTGCCCGAGGACGACCTGCTGGTCGCGCACCAGGGCGACCGCACCAGCGTACTGGTCACCGCCACGCTGACCGGTTCGTCCTACGACGACGCCGTACAGCGGCGCACGCTGGCGGCGGTGGACACCGCCGTGCAGCAGGTCGAACGCGACCAGCCCGGCACCCAGGTGCTGCGCACCGGCGCGGTGTTCTACGCCGCCGCCGCACGCGCCGGCGCCGAGCACGACGTGCACCTGGTCGGCTGGATCTCGACCCTCGGCATCGCGCTGCTGCTGATCGGCATGTTCCGCTCGCCCGGCCCGCTGCTGTTGGCCGTCCTCTCGACCGCGGCCGGCGTGCTGGCCGCCACCGTGGTGAGCCTGCTGGTGTTCGGGCAGATCTACCTGCTCACCCTGGTGTTCGGCGCCGCCCTGTTGGGCGAGGCGGTGGACTACTCGATCCAGTACCTGACCGCACGCGCCAACGCCGGCAGCCGCTGGGATGCCGCCGCCGGCCTGCGCCAGGTGCGGCCGGCCTTGCTGCTGGCGCTGGCCACTTCGCTGCTGGGCTACGCGCTGCTGGCCGGGGTGCCGTTCCCGGCGCTGCGCCAGATGGCGGTATTCGCGATGAGCGGCATGCTGGCCGCCTGCCTGAGCGTGTTCTGGCTGCTGCCGGCGATGCTGCAGCGCCCCGCCCGGCCGCTGTCGACGGCACCGGTGCGCTGGGCACTGGCGCTGCAGCGCGCGGTCGCCCGCGCGGGCCAGGGGCGGCGCGGGCTGGGGCTGGCCGTCGTGTTGGCGCTGCTCACCGTGCCCGGCTGGCAGCGGCTCGGTCATGACGACGACGTCCACCTGCTGATCTCGCCGCCACCCTCGCTGGTCGCACAGGAACAGCGCATCCGCGACATCACCGGACTCGGCAACGGCAGCCAGTTCTACCTGGTGCAGGGCGCGAACACGGAACAGACCCTGCAGCGCGAGGAACTGCTCGAGCAACGGCTGCAGGCGATGGTGCACCAGGGCCAGCTCGTCGATTGGCTGGGGCTGGCCCGCATGGCGCCATCGCAGGCACGCCAACTGGCAGATCACGCACTGCTGGCGCGCAGCCTGCAGGCGGACGACAGCGTCCCGGCGACGGGCGAACCGCCAGCCGGGTCCATCGCCTCGGCACGCACCCGGGCCGACCGCGACCGCCTGCAGTCGTTGCTGGTCGCCGGCGGACTGCGCAGCGACGCGGCGACCGGCTATGCCGACACCTGGCCCGGCACGCCGCTCGACTTCGCCCACTGGCTGGACTCGCCGCTGGCCACGCCGTTCCGCTATCTGTGGATGGGTTGCAACGCACAGGGCTGTGCCTCGATCGTGCTGCCGCAAGGCGACGCCGACGACGCGCGCCTACAGGCAGCCGCCGATCGTCTGCCCGGCGTGACCCTGGTGGACAAGGCCGCCAGCGTGTCGCGCCTGTTCGGCCGCTACCGCCGCTACGCCAGCCTCTGGCTGTTCGCCGCGATCGTGCTGGTGGTGCCGGTGTTCGGCTGGCGCTACGGCTGGCGGCGCATGCTGCGCGTGCTGCTGCCGCCGGTGGCCGGCATCGCGTTGACGCTGGCGGCGCTGGGCTACCTGGGCCAGCCGTTGACGCTGTTCCACTGGATGGCGCTGATGCTGGTGCTCGGCGTGGGCGCCAACTATGCGGTGTTCCTGCACGAAGGCGAGCCGTACACCGCGCACCGCCCTGGCGCGATGTACGCCAGCGTGCTGCTGTCGGCGATCACCACCCTGCTTTCCTTCGGCCTGCTGTCGCTGAGCTCGATGCCCGCGCTGCACGACTTCGGCATCACCCTGCTGCTGGGTATCGGCTTCACCGTGCTGCTGGTGCCGACCAGCCGCCCACCCGCGATGGACGCTCCATGATCCAGACCTTTTTTCCCGCACGGATGTCCCGGCCATGAGGCGCGTCGTCGTTACCGGCATGGGCGGCGTCACGGCGCTGGGCAACAACTGGGCGAGCATCGCCGCCAGGCTGCGCGAAGGCCGCAACGCGGTGCGCCGGATGCCGGAGTGGGATTATTTCGACGCACTGAACAGCCGCCTCGGCTGTCCGGTGGACGACTTCGTCGCGCCGGCCTGGCCACGCCAGAAAACCCGCTCGATGGGCCGCGTTTCGCAACTGGCGGTGGCGGCCAGCGAACACGCGCTGCGCGACGCCGGCCTGCTCGACGACGCGACCATCCGCGACGGCTGCATGGGCGTGGCCTACGGCTCGTCCGGCGGCAGCGTGGAACCGGTGCGCGTGATGGGCCGCATGCTCGACACCGGCTCGATGCAGGGCGTCACCGCCACCAGCTACATCCAGATGATGGGACATACCACGGCGGTGAACGTCGGCGTGTTCTTCGGCCTGAAGGGCCGCATCATTCCGACCTCCAGCGCCTGCACCTCGGGCAGCCAGGCGATCGGCTACGGCTATGAGGCGATCGCGCAGGGCAAGCAGGTGCTGATGCTGTGCGGCGGCGCCGAGGAGCTGTCCGGGCCGGGCGCGGCGGTGTTCGACACGCTGTTCGCCACCAGCACGCGCAACGACGAGCCGCAGCTCACCCCGCGTCCGTTCGACCGCGCGCGCGACGGCCTGGTGGTCGGCGAAGGCGCCAGCACGCTGATCCTGGAGGAGTACGAACACGCCAGGGCGCGCGGCGCGACGATCTACGCCGAGGTGATCGGCTTCGGCTGCAACTCCGACGGCGTGCACATCACCCAGCCCACCGCGGCGACGATGGCGGTGGCGATGCGCCTGGCGCTGGCCGACGCGAAGCTGCCGGCGGAGGCGATCGGCTACGTCAGCGCCCACGGCACCGCCACCGACCGCGGCGACGTGGCCGAGAGCCACGCCACCCACGAAGTGCTGGGCGCGCACGTGCCGGTGAGCGCGATGAAGAGCTACGTCGGCCACACCCTGGGTGCCTGTGGCGCGCTGGAGTCGTGGTGGGCGATCGAGATGATGCGCGCGGGCCGCTTCGCGCCCACGCTCAACCTGGCCGAGGTCGACCCGGACTGCGCCGAGCTCGACTACATCGCCGGCAGCGAGCGCGCCATCGCCACCGATTGCGTGATGAACAACAACTTCGCCTTCGGCGGGATCAACACCTCGCTGATTTTCCGGGCGGTCGACTGATGCGTCTGGTCGACGCCAGCGGCCTGCCGCGCGTGGTGGTGACCGGCACCGGCTCGGTGTCCTGCCTGGGCGCCGGCAACGCCGCGCTGCTCGACGGCCTGCGCAGCGGCCGCAGCGGCCTGCGCCCGATGGACGGCTTCGCCGCGCTCGACATGCAGGCGCGCATCGGTGGTCCGGTCGACCTCGCCGGCCTGCCCGAGCCACCGCGCAAGCTGCGCCGCTTCCTCGCCGCACCGGGCCTGTACGCCTGGCATGCGATGAACGAGGCGCTGGCGCAGGCCGGCCTGACCGAAGAGCGCCTGCACCGCGACGACTGCGGCCTGGTGCTGGGCGGCGGCGCGGCGTTGAGCGAGCACGAGACCGCGCTGGAGCTGCATCGCAGCCGCGGCATCCACAAGCTCTCGCCGTTCATCGTGCCGCGCGGCATGAGCAGCGCGCTGTCGGCCAGCATCGCGCATGCCTTCGGCATCGGCGGCACCAGCCTCACCATCAGCTCGGCCTGCACCAGCAGCGCACACGCGATCGGCCAGGCGATGGAGCTGATCCAGCTCGGCCGCCAGCAGGTGGTGATCGCCGGCGGCGCGGAGGAACTGCACGACAGCACGGCGATGTGGTTCGACGCGATGGGCGCGCTGTCGCCGCAGCACGACGCCACGCTCGCCTCGCGCCCGTACGATCGCGACCGCGACGGCTTCGTGCTGGCCGCGGGCGCCGGCGTGCTGGTGCTCGAATCGCTGGAACACGCGCAGGCCCGGGGTGCCACCGTACTGGCCGAACTGGCCGGCTACGGCAGCGCCACCGAGGCGGCCAGCATGGTCGGTCCCGGCGCCGACGGCATCGCCCGCGCGCTGCGCCTGGCGATCGTGCGCGCCGGCACCCTGCCCGACTACATCAACACGCATGCCTGCTCCACGCCGCAGGGCGATCTTGCCGAATGGCAGGCGATCGGCACCGTGTTCGCCGAGCGCGGTGCGCCGGTGCCGCCGCTATCGTCGATCAAGGGGCTCATCGGCCATGCACCTGCCGCCGCCGGCGCGCTGGATGCCATCGCCGGCCTGCTGATGCTCCAGCACGGCTTTCTCGCCCCCGGCCGCGTGCCAGACCAGGTCGACCAGGCATTTGCCGAGGCGCCGCTGCTCGACGCGTGCCGCGGGCAAACGGTGGACAGCGTGCTGTCGGGCAACTTCGGCTTCGGCGGCAGTTGCACCGCCCTGCTGTTCCGGCGCCTCGCGGAGGCTCGCGCATGACCGCGCTGCATATCGACGCCTGGCGCGCCTGGGCCCCCGGCCTGGAGACCCCCGAGGCGTGGCAAGCCTGGGCGACGGCACCGCATGTCGTGTCCGACGACGGCCAGCAGCAGCCCGCCTGTGCGTTCCTGCCGCCGATGCAGCGCCGCCGCCTGGGCCGGCTGGCGCGGATGACGCTGGAAACCGCCTGGCCGTTGTGCGGCGAGGACGAGCAGTTGCCGTTCGTGTTCGCCTCGCGCCACGGCGAGACCACCCGCACGCTCGCCCTGCTCGGCGACATCGGCGACGAACAGCCGTTGTCGCCGACCCAGTTCGGCCTGTCGGTGCACAACGCCATCGCCGGCCAGTGGTCGATCCTGCGCGGCCAGCGCGGCGAATCGACCGCCATCGCCGGCGAGGCCGACACCTTCGAGCACGCCATGCTGGAGGGCGCCCTGCTGCTGGACGCCGGTGCGCCCGCGGCGCTGGTGGTGGTCGCCGAGGAACGGCCACCGGCAGCCTATGCGCCGTGGATCGACGATGTGCCGTTCTCCTATGCCGTGGCGCTGCGACTGGGGAGGGGCGCGCCCGTTGGCACCACGCCGGACGGGATCGACTGGCAACTGCGGCACGCACGCACCGACGGCGATCGTGCCCGCTGCGCGTGGCCGCACGCGCTCGATTTCCTGCGCGCCACGATCAACCGGGAACCGTCACTGGAACACGCATGGAAGACACGCCGATGGATCTGGCAGCAGCAGGCCTGAGCCGCCGTACCGATGCCTGGGCGTGGCGACTGGTCGCCACCGGTGCCAGCTTCGTGCTGTTCGGGATCGGCGGGCTGCTGCTGCGCCTGCTGGTGCTGCCGCTGATGAGCCTGCTGCCGGGTGGCGCCGACGCGCGCTGCCGACGCGCCCGCGCCGCGATCAGCCGGGCGTTCCGGATGCTGGTGTGGTTCATGCACCGCAGCCGCGTGCTCGACTTCCGCATCGAGGGCGCCGGGCGATTGGGGCGCCCCGGGCAGATGGTGGTGGCCAACCATCCCTCGCTGATCGACGTGGTGTTCCTGATCGGGCAGATCCACGACGCCAACTGCGTGGTGAAAGCCGGCCTGTTCGGCAATCCGTGCACCCGCGGACCGGTCAGCGCCGCCCGCTACATCAGCAACGACGGCAGCATGACCATGCTCGAGCGCGCCGCCGACGTACTGCGCGAGGGGCAGTGCCTGGTGGTGTTCCCGGAAGGCACGCGCACCCGGCCGGGCCATGCGCCGGTGTTCCATCGCGGCGCGGCGGCGATCGCCCTGCGCGGAGCGAGCACGATCACGCCGGTGTACATCACCGTCGCACCCACCACGCTGACCAAGGCCGAACCCTGGTACCGCATCCCCGAGCGGCGCGTGCAGGTGCACCTGCGCGTGGGCGAGGACATCGACCCGGCCACCTTCAACGCCGACGCACCGCTGCCGATCGCCTCGCGCCGGCTCAACGACCATCTGCACCGACTTTTCGACAGGGAGCTCGCCGCCTCGTGAATGCCGTCATCGACACCGCCTCGCTGGAACAGGACATCGCCCGCCTGATCATCGACACGCTGAACCTGGAGGACCTGAAGCCCGGCGACATCCCGCCCGACCAGCCGTTGTTCCGCGAAGGCCTCGGGCTCGATTCGGTGGACGCGCTGGAGCTGGCCCTGGCGCTGCAGAAGCGCTACGGCATCCGCGTCGAGTCGGACGCGAAGCACGCGCGCGAGCATTTCGCCACAGTCGCCAACCTTGCCGCCTACGTCGCGGCCCAGCAGGCCCCATGCGCCGACTGAGTGCCATCCTGCTGCCGATCGTCGGCGTGCTGTATCCGTTCGTCGTCTACTTCGGCATGGAGAAGGTGGCGCCGCCGGTGTTCGCGCTGGTGCTCGGCTCGATCTGGCTGATCCGCGCGCCGAGCCTGCTGCGCGAACCGGGCGGACGCTGGATGGTCGGTGCCGCGCTGGCGTACTGCGTGCTGCTGGCGGTCACCGGCGAGGGGCAACTGCTGCGCTGGTACCCAACCCTGATCAGCCTGCTGCTGCTGGCCACCTTCGGCGTCAGCCTGATCTACGGACCGCCGATCATCGAGCGGGTGGCGCGCCTGCGCGAACCCGAGCTGCCACCGGAGGCGGTGCCGTACACGCGCAAGGTCACCTGGGTCTGGGTCGGCTTCTTCGTGTTCAACGCGGCGGTCTCGGCCGCACTCACGCTGTGGGCGCCGCTGAAGTGGTGGACCCTGTACAACGGGCTGCTGGTGTACTTCATCATGGGCGTGCTGTTCGTCGGCGAATGGCTGCTGCGCCAGCGACTGCGCAGGCGCCACGCGTGAGCGACGTACGCGAGCCCGAGCTGCTCGACGTGCACCTGCGCGATGGCACGTGGGTACTGCGCCTGCGCATTCCGCCCGGGCTGGCCCATTTCCCGGGGCATTTCCCGGGAGCGCCGGTGGTGCCGGGCGTGTTGCAGGTGCAGTGGGCGCTGACCCTGGCGGCCCCGCGCCTGTCGATCGCGCCGCACTGTCGCGAGATGGAAGCACTGAAGTTCCAGCGCCTGCTGCGTCCCGGCGACGTGGTGCAACTCGAGCTGCGGCTGGACCGCGAACGCGGCAAGCTGCATTTCACCTACCGCCTGGACGACATGCACTGCTCGTCCGGGCGCCTGCGGGTGGAGCCGGGCGCATGAACGGGAACCGGGTGCAGGCGACCCACTGGGCGACCCAGAAGGAGCGCGGCAGCTTCACGCTGATGAAGCTCACCGCCTTCGCCGTGCGCCACCTCGGGCGCCGCACGATGCAGCCGGTGCTGCACCTGGTGGTGCTGTACTTCTTCGTGTTCGGACGGGCGCGGCGCAACGTGCGGCAGTACCAGGCCTACCTCGCCGCATGGAGCGGACGCGCCGAGCTGCGTCCGACCACGCGCCGCGTATTCGGCCAGTTCATGGCCTTCGCCGACAGCCTGCTGGACCGGCTGGACGTGTGGCGTGGCACGCTGGGCGCGGCGCAGGTCAGCCTGCACGACCCGGCCGACGTGCGCGGCCAGCTGCACCGGAGCCAGGGCGGCGAGCGCGGCCAGCTGCTGGTGTGCACCCACCTGGGCAACCTGGACGTGTGCCGCGCCTTGGCCGAAATGGAAGAGAAGGTCCCGCTCAACGTGCTGGTGCACAACCGGCATGCCGCGCATTTCAACCGCCTGCAGGGCGAGGCCGGCGACCGCCAGCTGCGCCTGCTGCAGGTGAGCGAGGTCGACGCCGCGCTGATGCTGGACCTGTCGCAGCGGCTGGACCGCGGCGAATGGATCGCCATTGCCGGCGACCGCATCCCACTGCAGGACGGCCGCCGCGTGGTGGTCGAGTTCCTCGGCCATCGCGCGGCCTTCGCGCAGGGGCCTTGGCTGATGGCCGGCCTGCTGCGCTGCCCGGTGCACCTGATGTGCTGCATCAAGATCGACGGCCGCTACCAGATCCACCTCGAGCCGTTCCTCGATGCCCCGTCGTGGGAGCGCGGCCAGCGCGAGCAGGCGATCGCCGACTGGGCGCAGCGCTACGCCGATCGCCTCGCCCAGCTGTGCCTGCTGGCGCCCTGGCAGTGGTTCAACTTCTACGCCTACTGGCAAGCCGAAAGTGAAGGAGATGCGGATGCGGGCCCGCGGCGTGCTGCACGTTGACAGCGAGGTGCTGGTGCCGTTTTTCGACGTCGATTCGATGGACGTCGTCTGGCACGGCCACTACGTGAAATACCTGGAGATCGCGCGCTGCGCGTTGCTCGACCGCCTCGGCCACAACTACCTGGACATGAAGGCCGAGGGCTATGTGTGGCCGGTGATCGACCTGCAACTGCGCTACGTGCGCGCCGCGCGTTTCGGCCAGCGTCTGCGCGTGCGCGCCGACCTGATGGAATGGCAGAACCGGCTGAAGGTGAACTACCTGGTCAGCGACGCTGCCAGCGGCGAACGCATGACCCGCGCCAGCACGGTGCAGGTGGCCGTGCGCCTTGCCGACGGCGAGATGCAACTGGCCGCGCCGCAAAGCTTTGTCGACGCCGTGGAACGGCACCTCTCCGGCGGCCATGAAGGCCGCGACGATCAATCAAGCGCGGCGATCCACCGCCGCACTCCCCAGTAAAGTCGATCCGATGACCTACGCCAGCACCACCTACGTCGAAGAAACCCGCCTGGGCTTCCGCTTCCTCGCCACGCACACCTGGCAGCACCACGTGCTGCGCGTGGCGATCAACGATCTCAAGCGGCTGCTCGGCGAGCCGCTGCCGCGCGGCGGCACCCTGCTCGATGCCGGCTGCGGCCAGGGCAAGTCGTTCCGCCTGCTGCGCGAAGCGCTCGCTCCCGACCGCCTGATCGGCCTGGACGCCGACCCGCACAGCCTGACGCTGGCCCAGGCCGAGGCCCGGCGCGAAGGCATCGATGCGCAGATGCTCGCCGCCGACTGCGCCCGTATCGAGCTGCCGGACGCCAGCGTCGACGTCGTGTTCTGCCACCAGACCTTCCACCACCTGGTCGAGCAGGACAAGGCGCTGGCCGAATTCTGGCGCGTGCTCAGGCCGGGTGGCTGGCTGCTGTTCGCCGAGTCCACCCGGGCATACATCGACACCTGGGTAATCCGCTGGTTCTTCCGCCATCCGATGCACGTGCAGAAGAGTGCCGAGGAGTACCTCGCCATGCTGCGTGGACAGGGCTTCGTGTTCGACCAGGCGAACGTCTCGCTGCCTTACCTGTGGTGGAGCCGCTCGAAGGACTTCGGCCTACTCGAGCGCTGGGGCCTGCGCGCGCCGCCGCCGCCGGGCCAGCGCGAGGAGACCCTGGTCAACGTGGCAGCGCGCAAGCCACTTGCCGGCCCGGAACCGCTGCGGTGAATGCCGAATACCTTCACGCGCTCGGCGTGGTCTGCTCGCTGGGTGCCGGCAGGCAGGCGGTGGCCGAAGCGCTGTTCGCCGGCGATATCGCCGGGCTGCAGCCGGAAGCGGGCTGGATTCCCGACCGTGCGCCGCCGATGGGCACGGTGCGCGCTGCGTTGCCGGCGATCCCGGCGCCGCTGTCGGCCAGCCGCGACAACCGCTGCAACCGGCTGGCGCTGGCCGCCGCGCTGGAGATCGAAGCGGAACTGCGCCAAGCCATCGCCCGCTACGGCGAGGAGCGCATCGGCGTGGTCATCGGCACCAGCACCGGCGGTATCGACGAAGCCACCTCCGGCCTCGCCGACTGGCACCGGGACGGCACCTGGCCCGGGCACTACCGCTACGCACACCAGGAGCTCGCCGGTACCGCCGAGTTCCTCGCCGAATGGCTGGGCGTGAGTGGTCCGCGCTATGCGATCTCCACCGCCTGCACCGCCGGTGCGCGCGCGCTGATCAGCGCGCGGCGCCTGCTGCGTGCCGGGGTGTGCGATGCGGTACTGTGCGGCGGCGTGGACACGCTGGCGCGGCTGCCGCTCAACGGCTTCCACGCACTGGAGGCGATGGATGACGAACGCTGCCGGCCGTTCTCCGGCCAGCGCCGCGGCATCAACATCGGCGAGGCCGCCGCACTGTTCCTGATGACCCGCGAGCATGGCCCGGTGCAACTGCTCGGCGTGGGTGCGAGCAGCGATGCGTACCACATGTCCAGCCCCGATCCCGAGGGTCGCGGCGCGGTCGCCGCGATGCGCGCGGCGCTGGAGGATGCGCGGCTGGACGCGACGCAGATCGACTACCTCAACCTGCACGGCACCGCCACCGAGCACAACGACCGCATGGAGAGCAAGGCAGTCGCCGACGTGTTCCCGCACGGCGTGCCGTGCGCCTCGACCAAGTCGTTGACCGGCCATACGCTGGCCGCGGCCGGCGCGCTGGAAGCGGCTTTCTGCTGGCTGAGCCTGACCGATCCACGCGCGGCGCGCCGATTGCCGCCGGCGGCATCGAGCGGTGAGGCGGACCCGGAGCTTCCGGTACTGACCTTCGTGACCACCGGCGACACGCTGGCGCCGGGCCGTCCGCGCCGGCTGATGAGCAACTCGTTCGCCTTCGGCGGCAACAACGCCAGCCTGATCCTGGGGGATGCTTCGTGAGCGACGCCGGCTACCCGCCGATCGCCACACTGCTGCCGCACGCTGGCGACATGGTGCTGCTCGATGCCGTCGTCGAGGCCGGCGAGGAACACATGGTGTGCTCGCACACGGTGCGGGCGGACGGCCTGTTCGAACCGGCGCACGGCCTGTCCGCCTGGGCCGGCGTGGAGCTGATGGCCCAGGCCGTGGCCGCCTGGGCCGGCTGGCAGGCGCGCTGCGAACATCGGCCGGTTCGGCTCGGGTTCCTGCTCGGTACGCGGCACTACCGCTGCGACGTGGACGTGTTTCCGCCTGGTACCGAACTGCGGGTGGAAGCCGTGCGAAGCTTCCACGACGACAGCGGCATGGGCGTGTTCGCCTGCCGCATCGATTCCGCTGCAGGCAGCGCCGAGGCCCGGCTGAGCGTCTTCAGTCCGCCCGACCCGGATACCTTCCTCGCCTCCCTTGCCCGAGACTCCTCCCATGACTGACACCATCCTGGTTACCGGTTCCAGCCGCGGCATCGGCCGCGCCATCGCGCTGCGCCTGGCGCGCGCCGGCTACGACCTGGTGCTGCACGGTCGCGCGCGCCGCGACGAGGCCGAGGCGGTCGCCGCCCAGATCCGGGCGATGGGCCGCAACGCGCGCATCGTGCAGTTCGACATTGCCGACCGCGCTGCGTGTCGCGCCGCGCTGGAGGCCGAGGTGGCCGCGCACGGCGCACCCTACGGCGTGGTCTGCAATGCCGGACTGACCCGGGACGGCGCGTTCCCCGCCCTGTCCGACGACGACTGGGACAGCGTGCTGCGCACCAACCTGGACGGCTTCTACAACGTGCTGCATCCGCTGGCGATGCCGATGATCCGGCGCCGCGCGGCGGGCCGGATCGTCTGCATCGCCTCGGTATCCGGGCTGATCGGCAACCGCGGCCAGGTCAACTACAGCGCCTCCAAGGCCGGCGTGATCGGCGCGGCCAAGGCGCTGGCGGTGGAGCTGGCCAAGCGCGGCATCACCGTCAACTGCGTGGCGCCCGGGCTGATCGACACCGACATGCTCGACAGCGACGTGCCAGTGGAGGACATCCTGAAGATCGTCCCCGCCCAGCGGATGGGCACGCCGGAGGAAGTGGCCGCCGCCGTGCAGTTCCTGATGAGCCCGGATGCCGGCTACATCACCCGCCAGGTGCTGGCGGTCAACGGCGGGCTGTGCTGACCGCCACTTCGCAACCCTTACGGTCCTCGCCACCCCAACCGACCACACCAGGGAGAACCATCGCATGCATGCATCATTCCGCCGCCTCGCCGTGCTGCTGCTCGCCGTGCTGCTGCTCGCCGCGCTGCCGTGCGCCAGCTTCGCCGCCGACAAGACCGTACACCTGGCCTTCGACCATGCCGTCCAGGCCGGCATCGCCAGCGGCAAGCTCGACGGCAGCGTGAAGTTCTACCTGGCCGGCAACACGCCGTCCGGCCGGGTCGAGGTCGTCAACGACCTCGTCACCACGCACAAGAAGACCAACGCCTTCGGCAAGAGCGACCAGAAGACCTGCGACTGGGCGATGCTGTCGGCGCTGATCACCCTGCAATCGGCGGCCAAGGACGCCGGCGCCAACGCGGTCACCGACATCGTCGGCGTGCATGAAGGGCAGGAATACCGCGACCCGAAGAACTACGAATGCCGCGTCGGCTTCCTGATGTCCGACGTGGACCTGAAGGCCAAGCTGGCCAAGGTGAAGTGATCGACCGGCCGGGGCCGGCCGCACGGCCGGCCCCGGCCATCGTCCGCGCACGCCACGGGCGTGTTCCGCGGGATCGGGCAACGCCCGGCACCGCCCCGGAGGCGCGTGCATTCCATCGTATGCTCGCCGGGTGAAACTGCCCGCCCTGCTCATCGACCCTTGGCGCCGCTTCCGCGGCTCGGACCGTTACGCCGAAAGCCTGCGGGTCGGACTGGCGCTCGGCGGCATCGTCCTGTGGTGCCTGGCCCGGCAGGACATCCACGCGGTGATTCCCGCCCTGCTCGGCGCCATCGCCTGCGCCCTGGCCGAGACCGAGGATCACTGGCGCAGCCGGCTCGGCACGCTGCTGGTCACCCTCGCCTGCTTCGCGATCGCCGCAGTGGCCGTGCAATGGCTGCTGCCCTCGCCGTGGCTGTTTGCCGCCAGCCTGCCGCTGGCCACGTTCGCGCTGGTGATGCTGGGCGCAGCCAGCGGTCGCTACGCGACCATCGCCGGTGGCACGCTGATCCTGTCGGTCTACACGATGATCGGCGTGGACGCGGCGCATGGCGGCCTCGCCGATCCCTGGCACGAGCCTCTCCTGCTGCTGGCCGGTGCCGGCTGGTACGGCGTGTTGTCGCTGGGCTGGAGCGCGCTGGCGCCGCAGCAGGCGCTGCGCCTGGCGCTGGCCCGCTCGTTCGACGCGCTGGCCGACTACCTGGACGGCAAGGCCGCCCTGTTCGCCCCGGTGCATGGGGTGGACCGCGATGCGCTGCAATTGCAGCTGGCGTTGCGCAACGAGCGTGTGGTGCAGGCGCTCAACGCGACCCGGCTGGTGCTGGTCGACCGCATCGGCAACCGCCGCCCGCGCGGCACCACGGCGGCGCGCCTGCAGCTCTACTTCATGGCGCAGGACATCCACGAACGGGCCAGTTCCGCCCATCATCCGTACGACGCGCTGGCCGAGGCGCTGTTCCATTCCGACGTGCTGGTCCGCTGCGGCCATCTGCTGCGCCTGCAGGCCGATGGCTGCCGCTCCCGCGCCGCCGCACTGCGGTTGCGCGTCCCGTTCCGGCGCTCGCCGGTCGCCACGGCGGCACTGGCCGACCTGCACGACGCGGTGGCCGCGATGAAGGCCCAGGCGTCGCCCCCGCCTGCCGACGTGCAGCACGCGGTCGACGCGCTGGCGCACAACCTCGAGGCCATCCAGATCCGCCTGGGCGACGCCACCCGCCACGCGCCGGCCGTCGACGACGGCCTGGTGCTGCAGGACCCCGGGCCGCAGACGCTTGGCGAGGCATGGGGGCGGATCCGCATCCAGTTCACCCCACGCTCGATGCACTTCCGCCATGCGTTGCGGCTGGCGCTCGCGTTGCTGGCCGGCTATCTCATGCTGCTGGCGGTGCATCCGCGGCAGGGCTACTGGATCCTGCTGACCACCCTGCTGGTGTGCCAGCCGACCTACGGCGCCACGCGCCGCCTGCTGCTCGAGCGCGTGGTCGGCACGGTACTCGGCCTGGTCGCCGGCTGGGCTGCTTTGAGACTCGCGCCGTTCGGCCCGTGGCAGATGGGGCTGATCGTGCTCACCGGGGTGGGCTTCTTCGCCACGCGGCAACGCCGCTACGCGCTGGCCACCGCCTTCATCACGCTGTTCGTACTGCTGTGCTTCAACCAGATCGGCAACGGCTACTCGGTGATGTGGCCGCGCCTGCTCGACACGCTGATCGGTGCCGGCATCGCCGCGCTGGCGATCTACCTGGTGCTGCCGGACTGGCGCGGCCGGCAGTTGGCCGAGGTGCTGGCCGAGGCGCTGCGCAGCGACGCGCGCTATCTCGAGCGGATCCTGGCCCAGTACGCCAGCGGCAAGCAGGACGACCTGGCCTACCGCATCGCCCGACGCGACGCGCACAACGCCGACGCCGCGCTCAGCGGCCAGTTCGCCGCGATGCTGCGCGAGCCGGACCGCGCCCCGGCGAGCCGCGAGGCGCTGCTGCGCTTCCTCACCGCGGCGCACCTGCTGCTGGGCCAGCTCTCCGCGCTCGGTGCGCATCGCCAGGCGATGCCGCCTGCGGCGCTGGCGCCGGTGCAGGCGACCGGGCGCCAGGTGATCGACGCGCTCGACGCCCTGGCGGACGTGCTGTCCGGGCGCCCGGCGGTGCCGCCGGCGTCGCGCGGGACCGCTTTCGTCGCACCGACCGCCGAGGACGCCGCCAGTCGCTTCGTGCTCGGCCAGCTGGTCCGCGTGATGACGCAGTACGCACGCCTTTCCGAGCATGCGCGGGAGCTCGCGGCGCACTGATGCCGGCGGGGTCTTGTGCGTCGCGCCAAGGCCGCCAGCGGCCCGCGCGCTACCATTGATGGGCTTTGTCCCCTCCATGGAGTAGCACCGCATGCGCCCGTTCCCCCTCGGCGAAGACCTCGACCTGCTGCGCGAGACCGTCCACGCGTTCGCGGAAAAGGAGATCGCCCCGCGCGCTGACCAGATCGACCGCAACAACGCCTTCCCCGCCGACCTGTGGCGCAAGTTCGGCGAGCTCGGCCTGCTCGGCGTCACCGTGCCGGGCGAGTACGGCGGTAGCGACATGGGCTACCTGGCGCACATGGTGGCGATGGAGGAGATCTCCCGCGCGTCCGGTTCGGTCGGCCTGTCCTACGGCGCCCACTCCAACCTGTGCGTCAACAACATCTTCCACAACGGCAACGAGGCGCAGCGGCGCAAGTACGTGCCGAAGCTGTGCTCGGGCGAATACGTCGGCGCGCTGGCGATGAGCGAGCCGGGTGCCGGCTCCGACGTGGTCGGCTCGATGAGCTGCAAGGCCGAAAAGCAGGGCGACGCATGGGTCGCCAACGGCTCGAAAATGTGGATCACCAACGGACCGGACGCCGACGTGCTGCTGGTTTACATGCGCACCGCGCCGCGCGCGGCCGGCAGCCGCTGCATGACCGCCTTCATCGTCGAGAAGGGCATGAAGGGCTTCTCCACCGCGCAGAAGCTGGACAAGCTCGGCATGCGCGGCTCCAACACCTGCGAGCTGGTGTTCGAGGACTGCGAGATTCCCGAGGAGAACATCGTCGGCGAGGTGAACGAGGGCGTGCGCGTGCTGATGAGCGGCCTGGATACCGAGCGGCTGGTGCTGTCCGGCGGCCCGATCGGCCTGATGCAGGCGGCGATGGACCTCACCCTGCCCTACGTGCGCGAGCGCAAGCAGTTCAATGCGCCGATCGGCACCTTCGGCATGATGCAGGCCAAGGTCGCCGACATGTACACCGCGCTGCAGTCCTCGCGCGGCTTCGCCTACATGGTGGCGCAGCAGTTCGACGCGGGGGTGAAGTCGCGCATCGACCCGGCCGCCTGCCTGCTCAACGCCTCGACCAATGCGGTGAAGGTGGCGCTGGAGGCGATCCAGGCGCTG
>JABLTH010134155.1_pt1 | contig 17933 bp, 15 predicted proteins | sample 7875711 | NCBI WGS metagenome assembly JABLTH01 (sample SAMN14941262, study PRJNA633318) | bioreactor metagenome | isolation source: bioreactor | place: China | collected 2019-03-05 | reverse complement strand
TGGTCTTGAGCTTGGCGGCGCGCTCTTCCCATTCCTTGTAGCGCGGCGCCAGCGGGTCGATGTCGGAGATGTCGACGTTGGGGCCCTTGGGCACCTCGATCGCGCCCGCGTTCTCCGGCGGCGCCGGGCCCATGAAGGTGGGCGGCGCGTTGGCCACGCCCACCTCGTCCTGCCAGTGCTGCGCCACCAGGCCGGTGGCCGACAGCACGATCAGCACGATGAAGGCGGCCACCACCCACAAGGCCGCGAAGCCCACGCGGTCGGCGCGGAAGCGGCGCCAGGCGGCGTGCCAGACGCCTTCGCTCTTCTGGTTCGCGTCGGCGAGCGAACCGTCGGCCGGCATGACGGCGCTCATTTGAGGACCACCCGCGGGTCGGCGAACTTGTAGGCGATGTCGGTAGCGAGATTGATCACCATGGTGAGAACGGCCAGGTACACGGTGACGGCCTGGATCACGGGGTAGTCGCTGCGGTTCACCGCCAGCAGCACCTCGCGCCCGAGGCCGGGAATGGAGAAGAAGGTCTCGATCAGGAAGCTGCCGACGAAGATGCCCGGCAGCGCCAGCCCGATGTTGGTGAGGATGGGGATCATCGCGTTGCGCAGCACGTGGCTGAACAGCACCTTGCCTTCGGTCATGCCCTTGGCGCGCGCGGTGCGCACGTAGTCCTGGCCCAGTTCGTCGAGGAAGAAGCTGCGGTACAGGCGCGTCTGCGGCGCCAGCCCCACCATCACCGCCAGCAGCACCGGCAGCGGCACGTAGGTGGTCAGGTTCTTGAACGTCGAGTCGCTCCAGCCCTGCACCGGGAACCAGCCGAGCTGGAAGGCGAAGAAGTACTGGCCGACGATCACGTAGACCAGGAAGCTGATCGACAGCGCCACCGTGGTGACGATCATGATGGTGCGGTCGGTGAGCGAGCCGCGGCGGTAGGCCACCCACATGGCGATCGGCAGCGCCAGCAGCGTGTCGAGCACCAGGATGGGCACGAACACCGTCAGCGTGGCGGGCAGCCGGCTGGCGAACAGGTTGCTCACCGCTTCGTTGGTGGCCCAGCTGCGGCCCCAGTCGAAGGTGAGGATGCTCTTGAGGAAGATCCAGAACTGCACGTACAGCGGCTGGTCCAGCCCCAGCTGCTGGCGGATGGCCGCGATCTGCGCCTGGGTCGCGTTCTGGCCGGCCAGGATCACGGCGGGGTCGCTGCCGAAGTAGTGGAACAGGATGAAGACCAGCAGCACCACGCCGGCCAGCGTGGGCACCATCTGCCAGACTCTCCGCAATATGTAGGCGGCCATGCGCTAGTGGTTTCTCCGGGGAAGGCCGAGTGTAGGGTGGCGGCTCGGCGGCCCCGGACTATCGCAAACCCCTGCCCGGGCGGTGGCGCGCTGTCCGTACACGCTGCAGGGCCGCTAGACTCGCACGCGCCCATGAAAGACGACCGCACCGCAGACGATTCCATCCAGCGCCGCACGGTGCTGGCGGCCCCGCTGGCGCTGACCGCGCTGGGTGCCCCGGCGCGCGCCGCCGAGTCAGCGCCCGCCGCCGGCCCGCGCGTGCTGCGGGTGGCCTTCCGCAACCCGGAGACGGGCTTCGACCCGCCCAAGCTGTCGGACCTGTACTCGCGCATCGTCACCTCGCACATCTTCGACTCGCTCTACGGCTCCGACCACCTGGCGCGGCCGGTGACGGTGGTGCCGTCGCTGGCCGCGGGCTTGCCCGAGGTCTCGTCCGACTTCCGGGTCTGGACGGTGCGGCTGAAGAAGGGCATCTACTTCCAGGACGACCCCGCGTTCAAGGGGGCGCGGCGCGAGCTCACCGCCGAGGACGTGCTCTACCCGTTCAAGCGCGTGGTCGACCCCGCGAACAAGGCGCCGGGGGCGCAGGGCGTGCTGGAGGAAGGCATCGTCGGGCTGGAAGCGGTGCGCAAGGCCGCACTCGAGAGCAAGAAGCCTTTCGACTACGACGCCCCGGTGCCGGGCCTGAAGGCGCTGGACCGCTACACCGCGCAGTTCACGCTGGAAACGCCGCGTCCGCGCTTCGTCACCGCGCTGCTCACCGGCGCCAGCATCTACGGCGCGCAGGCGCGCGAGGTGGTCGAGTTCTACGGCGACAAGATCGACGACCACCCGGTGGGCACCGGCCCCTTCAGGCTGAAGAAGTGGGTGCGCAGCTCGAAGATCGTGCTCGAGCGCAACCCGACCTACCGCGAGCGCTACTACGACGCCCAGCCCGGCCCCGACGACGCCGAGGGCCAGGCCCTGCTGGCGCGCTTCAAGGGGCGCCGGCTGCCCATGGTCGACGAGGTGCAGGTCTCCATCATTGCCGAGAGCCAGCCGCTGTGGCTGGCCTTCGTCAACGGCGAGATCGACGGTCTGGTCTCGAACGCGGGTTCGATCCCGCCCGAGCTCATCACGCTGGCGGCGCCCAACGGCAAGCTGGCGCCGCACCTGGCCAAGCGCGGCATCCAGCACAAGCGCAGCGTGCTCGCCGACACCGCGCTCATGACCTTCAACATGGACGATCCGGTGATCGGCGGCTACACGCCTGAGAAGGTGGCGCTGCGGCGCGCCTTCTCGCTGGCCTACGACGTCGACCGCGAGATCAACCTCATCCGCCGCGGCCAGGCGGTGCCGGCGCAGTCGATGATGGTGCCCCACACCACCGGCTTCGACCCTGCCTACAAGAGCAACGCCAGCGAGTACGACCCCGCGAAGGCGCGCGCGCTGCTCGACCTGTACGGCTACGTCGACCGCGACGGCGACGGCTGGCGCGAGCAGCCCGACGGCAAGCCGCTCACGCTGGTGATGTCCACCGAGCCCGAGCTCATCAACCGCCAGTACAACGACCTGCTGCGCAACAGCATGAAGGCGGTGGGCCTGCGGGTGGAGTTCGAGACCGCGCAATGGGCCACCCACCTGAAGCAGGCGCGCGCCGGCAAGCTGATGATGTGGTACCTGGGCCTCTCGGCCGCCGACCCCGACGGCCAGACCGCGCTGCAGTACTTCTACGGCCCGCAGGCGGGCGAGCAGAACATCGCCTTCTTCAAGCTGCCGGAGATGGACCGCCTGTACGAGAAGCTGGGCTCCATGGCCGACGGCCCCGAGCGCGAGAAGCTCTTCGTCGAAGCCAAGCGGCTGTACGCCGCCTACATGCCCTACCGCTACCTGGTGCACCGGCTCGGCAACGACCTCATGCACCCCTGGTTCCACGGCTACCGGCGCGGCGTGTTCTGGAGCAACTGGTGGCACATGGTCGACATCGACCCCGGACATGGCGTGCCCGCCTGACCCCCTGCCGCTGACCCGCCGTGCCGCCGCCGGCGCGCTGCTGGGCCTGGCCGCCGCGCCCGCGCTCGCCGCCGACCCGGCGCCGCCGGTGCCGAAGAAGCGCCTGCGCTACGCCTTCCGCGTCGCCGAGACCGGCTTCGACCCGGCGAAGATCTCCGACCTCTACTCGCGCACCGTCACGCCGCACATCTTCGAGGCGCTCTACCTCTACGACCACCTGGCGCGGCCGGCGAAGATCCGCCCGCTCACCGCGGCGGCGATGCCGGTGGTGGAAGACGACTTCAAGGTCTGGACCGTGCGCCTCCAGCCCGGCATCCACTTCGCCGACGACCCCGCCTTCAAGGGCCGGCGGCGCGAGCTGGTGGCGGCCGACTACGTGTACGCCTTCAAGCGCTTCGCCGACCCGGCCAACAAGAGCCCCAGCTGGGGCAGCGTCGAGGAGATGCAGTTCCTGGGGCTGGACGCGCTGCGCGAGCGGGCGCTGAAGTCGCGCACCCCCTTCGACTACGACCGCGAGATCGAAGGCCTGCGCGCGCTCGACCGCTACACGCTGCAGATGCGGCTGGGCACCTCGCGCCCGCGCATGCTGGAGGACCTGGCCGCCTGCGACCTGTACGGCGCGGTGGCGCGCGAGGTGGTGGAGTTCTACGGCGAGCAGACCGCCGCCCACCCGGTGGGCACCGGCCCGTTCCGCCTGAAGGACTGGCGGCGCAGCTCGCGCATGGTGCTCGAGCGCAACCCCGGCTACCGCGAGCGCTACTACGAGGACGAGGCCGAACCGAGCCCGGGCGACGCCGAGGCGGCGGCGCTGTTCGCGCGCTTCAAGGGCCGCCGGCTGCCGATGGTCGACGAGGTCGAGGTCTCCATCGTCGAGCAGCCGCAGCCGCGCTGGCTGGCCTTCCTCAACGACGAGGCCGACTTCTGCGAGCGCGTGCCCGAGGAGTTCGTCGCCAACGCGATGCCCGGCGGCAAGGTGGCGCCGCACCTGGCCAAGCGCGGCATCCGCGGCCGCCGCGCGGTGGGCCCCGAAAGCACGATGACGGTGTTCAACATGGAACACCCGGTCGTCGGCGGCTACACGCCGGAGAAGGTGGCGCTGCGGCGCGCCATCGCGCTGGCCACCGACGTGCAGCGCGAGATCAACACCGTGCGCCGCGGCCAGGCGGTGCCGGCGCAGTCGCCCTGCGTGCCGCACACCACCGGCTTCGACGCCGCCTTCAAGAGCGAGATGGGCGACTTCGACCCGGCGCGCGCGAACGCGCTGCTGGACATGTACGGCTACGCCGGGCGCGACGCCGACGGCTTCCGCAGGCTGCCCGACGGCCGCCCGCTGGTGCTGGAGCGCCGCACCATCTCCGAAGGCCTGCAGCGCCAGCTGGACGCGCTGTGGCAGAAGAACATGAAGGCGATCGGCCTGCGCACCGAGTTCCCGGTCGCGCAGTGGCCCGAGAACCTGAAGGCCGCGCAGGCCGGCAACTTCATGGTCTGGGGCGTCGCGTCCTCGGCCTCGCAGCCCGACGGGCTGGGCGCGCTGCAGCGCCTGTACGGGCCGGGCAAGGGCGGCGCCAACCTGTCGCGCTTCCAGCGCGACGACTTCGACCGCCTGTACCTGCAGCTGCAGCGCATGCCCGACGGCCCGGAACGCGAGCGGCAGTTCCTCGCCGCCAAGCGCATCGCGGTCGCCTGGATGCCCTACCGCCACCACGTGCACCGCATCTACACCGACATGATGCAGGCGCGGCTGGTCGGCTACCGGCGCCCGTTCTTCTCGCAGCGCTGGTGGCACCTGGCGGACATCGACGGGCCCGCGTCCTCGCCGGCCTGAGCCGGCGTGACGTGCACGTGGGACATCATGCACATGTCCTCGTGCTCGAGCAGGTGGCAGTGGAACGGGAAGTCGCCGCTGATGCCGCGCGGGTAGTACACCAGCACCTCCAGCAGCTGCCCCGAGGCCACCATCACCGTGTCCTGGCGCGCCACGCGGTCGAGGTCGGCCGGCTGGCTGAGCACCTCGACGAAGCGCGCGCTCGTGGCGTCGCCGTCGAGCTGCCAGCGCCGCGTCACCACCATCTGCACGCCGTGGATGTGGAACGGGTGCATCTCGGGGGCGGCGTCGTCGCCGGCCAGCGGCTGCGAGGTGCCCAGGTCGGCCACGTACCAGCGCTCGTAGGTGCCGGCGCGCGCCACCGCGGCCGGCGCGTGCAGCGCCGGGTAGGCCTTGGCGGTGGTGATGTCGGCGTTGCGCGTCTCGGCGAAGAAGCGCTGGCGCAGCAGCCTGTAGCCCTGCTGGGTGTCGCTCGCGCTGCCCGGCGCCGGGTTGGCGGCGGTCGCGAGGTCGACCGCGAAGGGCAGCGACCAGTCGCTGCCGCCCGCGCCCAGCTCGAACAGCTGCAGCGCGTTGAAGTCGGTGACGCCGTTGACGCTGTCGGTCGGCAGCAGGCCCGTGGTCACGGTGAGCAGCAGCACCAGGCGGTTCGGCCCGAAGCTGGCGCCGGCCGGGGCGCCGAGCGTGACGCCGTCCCAGGTGAAGTCGTCGTCGGTCGCCGCCGCGGCCAGCACGGCGTCTACCGCGGCGCCGGTCGGCGCCGCCGGCGCGCCGGCGGCGGCCGCCACCGGGACGATGTCCATCACCTTGGACAGCGGCGACATCAGGGCACCGTAGAGCGTGAGGTCCAGCGAGCTGAAGAACTCGCTCTGCGGCTGCAGCAGGCTCGCCTCGTTGCTGGCGTACAGGCCTTCCAGCAGGTGCGGCGGCGCCGACTCGGCGTACGGCGCCAGCGCCACGTTGACCAGCCGCAGCCGGCGCACCGAGGACGGCAGCGCCGAGAGGTCCAGCAGCAGGTCGCGCCGCTGCGCCGGCGTCACCACGAGGACGTCGGTGGGCGTGAGTTCGACCGAGCGGCCGAGCAGGCCGCCGTCGGAACCGACCACGCGCAGCAGCTGCGTGTACCAGATGCGGCGCGCCGCGCCTTCGAGGCCGTCGATGTCGACGAGCGCAAGCGCGAGCGTGCGCGTGTTCGAGCCGTTGAGCACGCGCAGGCGCCAGACGCGGCGCTGGAAGGCGAACTCGCCTGCCGGGTGGCCGTTGACGAAGAGCGTGGTGCCGAGGAACTCGGGCCGGCTGCCGGCCGCTTCGTCGGCGCCGGCGCGGATGCCGGCGCCGAGGTCGACGCCGGTCTCGTCGGCGGTGACGACGCGGTCCTGGACCACGAGCGGCAGTTCCATCGCCTTGCCGCCCAGCAGCGCGAGCAGCGCGTCGTCGGCCGCGTCGCGCACGAAGTACAGGCCGGCCAGGCCGGCGTGCACGTTGATGCCCGCGCGGTCCATCGCGTGGTCGTGGTACCAGAGCATCGCGGCACGCTGCGCGTTCGGGTAGGTGAACTCGCGCGCGGTCGGAAAGCCGTAGGGGTTGGACGCGAAACCCAGCGGCGTGAGCGGCCAGCCGTCGGAGCCGCCCTCGACGCGCGCGCCGTGCAGGTGCGTGACCACGCCCACCGGCGACTGCTGCACCACGGCGCCGCACAGCGAGGGCACGGGCGGCGCGTTGATCGGCGGTTCGGCCAGCACCAGCGAGCCCGCGCCCGAGGCCGGGATCGTGTTGCTCCAGGTCACGGTGCAGGGCGTGCCGCGCCGCACCTCGATCGTCGGCCCCAGGTGGTTGCTCAGCACGCCGCCGGCCGCGGTGACGCCGTCGGCGGCGTAGACCCAGGCGTTGGCGCGCGATGGGTTCCGGCCCGGCACCCACTGGACCTGGCGCGCCTGCACCGACATCGACACCCGCGAAGGCTGGTCGATGACCGGGATGTCGACCGCCGGCGCCGCCGGCGTGTCGCCGCTGGCGGCCTCGTCGGAGCCCCCGGAGCCGCCGCACGAACCCAGCAGCACGCTGCCGCCGGCGAGTGCGAGCGTGCCGCCGAAGCCGAAGCTCCAGCCCATGAAGGTGCGGCGATCGATTGGTTTCGATGGGTTCAAGTGCGGTTCCCCCCTCGGGCCAGTATAGGAACGGCCGCGGACGCTGGCCTTCCCCTACTCGTGGACTTGCCGGCGCGCCGCGAAGTCGACGTACCAGTCGACGCAGGCGGCGTTGGCCATGGCGTCGCGGTTGAGCACCTTCTCCGGCGCCGCGCCCATCAGCAGCTTCTTCACCGGCAGTTCCATCTTCTTGCCCGACAGCGTGCGCGGCACCGCGGGAACCTGGAAGATCTCGTCGGGCACGTGGCGCGGCGAGAGCGCGGCGCGCACCGCGGCCTTCAGGCGCTGCGTGAGCGCGGCGTCCAGCACCAGCCCTTCGCGCAGCACCACGAACAGCGGCATCCAGCTTTCGCGGCCCAGGTACTCCATGTCCACCACCAGGCTGTCCAGCACCTCGGGCAGCGCTTCCACCGCGCGGTAGAGCTCGGACGTGCCCATGCGGATGCCGTGGCGGTTGATGGTGGCGTCGCTGCGGCCGTAGATGACCGCGCCGCCTGCGGGCGTGATGCGGATCCAGTCGCCGTGGCGCCAGATGCCGGGGAACATGTCGAAGTAGCTGTCCCGGTAGCGTCGGTCGCCGGGGTCGTTCCAGAAGTACAGCGGCATCGAGGGGATCGGCCGCGTGCAGACCAGTTCGCCCACCTCGTCTTCCAGCGGCCGGCCGTCCTCGCTCCAGGCTTCGACCGCGGCGCCCAGCCAGCGGCACTGCATGACGCCGCGCACCTGCGGCAGCGTGACGTTGCCGCCGACGAAGGCACCGGCGAAGTCGGTGCCGCCGCTGATGGCGTCGATCCAGATGTCGTGCCCGTCGACCTTCGGGCAGCGCTGCCAGATCCAGTCGTGGCACTCCTCCGACAGCGGCGAGCCGGTGCTGCCGATGGCGCGCACCGACGACAGGTCGGCCACCTCCATCGGCTTCACGTCGGCCTTCAGGCAGCTGGCGTAGAAGGCGGCGCCGGCGCCGAAGAAGGTGGCGCGCGCCAGCCCGGCGAAGCGCCACAGCGTGCTCCAGTCGGGTGCCTTCGAAGGGCCGCCGGGGCTGCCGTCGAAGATGCAGATCGTGGCGCCGGCCAGCAGGCCGGCGACCTGCGCGTTCCACATGATCCAGCCGGTGGTGCTGAACCAGTGGAAGCGGTCGCCGGTCTCGACCGAAGGCCCGATGTCGTTGTGCAGCGTGCCCTTGAGGAACTCGACCAGCACACCGCCGTGCCCGTGCACGATGGGCTTGGGCAGGCCGGTGGTGCCGCTCGAATACACGATCCACAGCGGGTGGTCGAAGGGCAGCCAGCGCGGCTGCAGCGCTTCGTCGCCTTCGGCCAGCAGGCGGTCGACCTCGGCGCCGCGCAGCGCGTGCCGCACGCTGGGCAGCGCGGCCAGCAGTTCGTCGACATGGGCGCGGCGGTCGTGGTGCTGGCCACCCCAGACGTAGCCGTCGCAGGCGACCAGCACCTTGGGTTCGATCTGCCGGAAGCGGTCGAGCACCGCCACCGGCCCCATGTCAGGGCTGCAGATGCTCCAGATGGCGCCCAGGCTGGCCACCGCCAGGAACACCGCCGCGGTCTGCGGCGTGTTGGCCATCACCGCGCAGACGCGGTCGCCCGGCTGCACGCCCAGGCGATGCAGCGCGGCGGCGAAGTTCGCCACCTGGCGGCGCAGTTCGGGCCAGGCGATCTCCAGGGTCTCGCCGCGCGCGAGCATCGCCTCGTCGGCGAAGACGATGGCCGGCAGGCCGGCCGCGTGGGCGGCGTCGGCGTGGCGGAACACCTGGCGCGCCAGGTTCACCTGCGCGCCTTCGAACCACTTCGCGCCCGGCATCTTCGCTTCCGCCAGCACGCTGCGGTACGGCGTGGGCGACTCGATCGCGAAGTGGTCCCAGATCGAGGACCAGAAGCCCGCCAGGTCGCTCACCGACCAGCGCCAGAGCGCCTGGTAGTCGTCGAAGCGCAGGCCGCGCTGCGCGGCCAGCCAGTCCTGGTAGAGGGTGATGCGGGGGCGGCGCGGCATGCGGCCATGCTAGCCGCGGCCCCCCCGGGGCGGCATCAGGCTTGTGCGAAGGCCACGATGGCGTTGGCCGGCACCGCGCCCGACTGGCGCGCGGTCTCGCGCCCGTCTTCGATGCGCAGCAGGGTCGGAATGCTGCGGATGCCGAAGCGCGCCGAAAGCTGCGGGTTCTCGTCGCTGTTCACCTTCACCAGCAGCGCGCGGCCGGCGAGCGCCTTGCCGGCCTGCTCGAAGGCCGGCGCCATCATGCGGCAGGGGCCGCACCAGGGCGCCCAGAAGTCCACCAGCACCGGCAGCGGGCTGGCGCGGACGGCAGCGTCGAAGTCGGCGTCGGTCAGCGCCAGCGGGCTGCCGTCCAGCAGCGGCTGGCCGCAGCGGCCGCACACGGGTGCTTCGCCCAGGCGGGCGGCCGGCAGGCGGTTGGTGGCCGCGCAGTGCGGGCACTTCAGGAGCAGAGGGTGGGGGGTATCCATGCCTGTCATCTGGGGTCGGCCTGGGGCCACGTCAATGGCCCCGGCGGCAGAGGGCGGCCGGCAACCAACGGATACATCGGTTGTGACGGATTTCACGGAATGTGGGGCGCCTCGGCCGACACTGGGACCCGTTGCAGGGAGAACCATGAATCCGACCCCCGACCTCGCCGTCCAGTCGCTCGCGCGCCGCATCGGCCACGTGCTGCGCATGACTTCGGTGCTGCCCGACCCGCCGCCGGCGCCGCAGCGCGTGCCGCGCGCGGCCGCGCCGGTGGCACCGACGATCCTCTCGCGCGCCCAGGTGGTGCCGCGCGCGCGCCAGGACGCGGTGGCGCGCTACGAGCACTGCCTGAACCACTTCCGCACCCGCGTGCAGCGCGGCGCGCCCGAAGACGACGCCGGGCTGGCCGCCGCCTACTTCATGCTCGTCAACGTGGCGGCGCTGCACGACCTGCACCCGCGCAGCGAAGCGCTGGAGCGGGTGGAAGCGCAGATGCGCCACGCCCTCGCCAGCCTGGAGAGCTGGCGCGAGGCGCCGCTGGCCGACCGCCAGTCGGCCTTCGAGCAGTTCGCGGTGCTGGCGGTGCTGGTGGCCGACGCCACCCCCCGCGCGCGCGAAGCCGGCGGCAACGCCATCGTGCCGGTGCGGCGCTCGGCCTATGCCACGCTGGCCCAGTGGCTCGACGTCGAGCCGGCGCGGCTGGTCGTCGGCGAGCGCGGTCTCACGCTGGAGCTCGCCGCGGCCTGAGCGCAGCGGGCGGGCTCAGCCGCCCAGCGCCTGCGCCACCGCGTCGCCCACGTGCTGCATGAAGGCGCGCACGCGCGCCGTCTCGCGCAGGTCGGGGTGGGTCAGCATCCACACCGGCTGCGCCAGCTCGGGCACGGGGTCGGACACCGCCACCAGTTCCGGATGGTGCGGCGCCATGAAGGTGGGCAGCAGGCCGACGCCGATGCCGGTGCGCAGCATCGCGACCATGGCGTTGAAGATGTCCACCCGCAGCCGCACCTGCGCGCCGACCAGGTGGGCGCGCATCCAGCGGTCGTAGACGCGGCTGGTGGCGTCGCGCTCGAAGGCGATCCAGGGCGCTTCGCGCAGCAGCTGCGGCAGCGGCGTCGGCGCCTGCGGCAGGCCGGCGGCGCCGCGCCGCGCATAGACGCGGCACTCGGTCATGCCCAGGCGCCGCCCGACCAGGTGCTCGGCGACGCTGGACGACAGGCGCAGCGCGACGTCGGCCTCCAGCCGCACGCGGGTGCCGGCACTGTCGGCGCTGCGCCGCGAGAGGTCGGCCAGGAACGCGTTCTCGACCACCTCGACCTCGATGCCCGGGTAGTCGCGCGCGAACGCCGCCAGCGGCTGCGGCAGCAGGTACTCCATCACCACGAAGGCGCTCGCCACGCGCAGCGGGCCGGTCAGCTCGCGGTCGCGGCCAAGCACGCGGCGTTCGATCTCGTCGGCCTGGTCGGCCATGCGGCGCGCCTGCTCCACCACCACCAGGCCGGCGTCGGTGGGCTGGTAGCCGCTGCGCGCGCGCTCGAACAGGCGTGCACCCAGGCGCCGCTCCAGCGCGTCGAGCCGGCGCTGAACGGTGGTGGCGTTGACGCCCAGCTGGCGCGCGGCCGCCGCCACCGAACCCAGCCGGCCGATGGCCAGCGCGTAGCGCAGGTCGCTCCAGTCCATGTCGGCCACGCCGAACCTCCAAAGCTGCAGATCTGCAGACTCTAATTGCAACCGGGGCCGTTGTCCGCAGTAACGCATCTCTCTACAGTGGTCTGGTGCAGGTAAACCCCTTGTCGAAGGCGACGCACCCACCGCCGCTGCGTTTGCTGGAACGGCCCGTTCCGGGCGCGGCGCCGTCACCGCTGCCGGAGATGCCCGCGCCCTGGCCGCTGCGCCTGGCGCGCTGGTGCGCCACGCTCGTCGGGCGCGAGCGCTGAGCCCAAGACCCGCCGCCGCGCGGCAGACGGGGGCGGCCCCCATAATGGTTCACCCCCACCTGCCGCGCCTGCCCGCTTGGAAGCCCCCGCCGCCTTTCGCCGCCAGTTGCTGGACGCGATCCCGCGCCTGCGGCGCTATGCGCGTTCGCTGGTCTACGACCCCGAGCAGGCCGACGACCTGGTGCAGAGCGCGCTCGAGCGCGCGCTCGCCCACTGGCACCAGTTCGACCAGACGCGCGACATGCTGGTGTGGCTGCTGTCCATCGCCCACAACGCCCACATGGACGCGCGCCGGCGCGAAGGCCGGCTCACCATCACCGACCCCGACGACCTGGCGCGCACGCAGGATCTGCAGGGCGGCGACCCCGGCACCGACGTCGGCCTGCGGCTGGACCTGCTGGCCGCGCTGCGCCGCCTGGGTCCCGACCAGCGCGAAGCGCTGCTGCTGGTGTGCGTGGAGCAGCTCACCTACGCCGAGGTGGCCGAGGTGATGCACATCCCGGTGGGCACCGTGATGTCGCGCGTGTGCCGCGCGCGCGCCACGCTGCGCCAGTTCCTCGAAGGCGGCGGCCGTGCCGCCACGCCTTCGCTCAAGCGCGTGGTCTGAACGCCATGACCTCGCCCGCCCTCCCCCTGAAGGACACCGAAGAGCTGCTGTCGGCCTGGCTCGACCGCGAGCTCGACTCCGACCCCGCGGCGCAGGCGCGCGCCCAGGCGCTGCTCGGCGCCGACCCCGAAACCGCCGCCCGGGTGCGCCAGTGGGCCGCCGACGGCGACGCGCTGCACGCCGCGCTCGCACCCCAGCTCGAGGAGCCGGTGCCGGCGGCGCTGCAGCAGCTGGTGTGGCGGCGCCGCAGCGCGCCGCGCTGGGCGCTGGCCGCCAGCGCGCTGGCGCTGCTGGTGGTGGGCGGACTGGTGGGCTCGGCGCTCACCCAGCGCCAGCTGCAGCGCAACCCGCAGCTGGCCGCCGGCACCGCCGCCGGCTGGGTGGAGCGCGCCGCCTACGCCCATTCGGTGTTCACGCCCGAGCCGCGCCACCCGGTGGAAGTGAAGGCGCAGGAGGAGCACCTCTCGCGCTGGCTCACCAACCGCATCGCGCTGCCGGTGAAGCTGTTCGACCTGCGCGCCCAGGGCTTCGAGCTGGTCGGCGGCCGCCTGCTGCCCGACGGCCCCGGCAAGAGCGCGCAGCTGATGTACCAGAACGCCGCCGGCACCCGCGTCACGGTCTACCTGCGCAAGCCCGAAGCGGACGCCGACGCCGCCTTCCGCTACGAACGGCACGGCGAGCTGGGCCTGTTCTACTGGGTCGAGTCCGGCGCCGGCTACGCGCTGGTGGGCGCGCTGCCACGCGAAGACCTGCTGGCGCTGGCCGAGGCCATCTACCGCCAGAAGCCGGAAATGCCGGGGGCGCCGGGCGCCGCGTCGGCGCCGGCGTCCTGAAGCGCCTTCAGCGGGTCCGGGCCGGCGGTGCCGCCGGATTGGGCTGGACCGGCGGCGCCGGCTGCGGCTGCGCGTATTCCACCGGCCGCGCGCGGTGCAGGTTGTCGGTGCGTTCGCTGCCGCCGCCCAGCGTGGGCATGAGCTGGGCCCAGGGCGAGGGGCGCACCTCGATGCCCGAATCCACCGGGCCCATCCAGCCGACGTAGCGTTCGCGGTATTCGGCCTCGTAGCCGATGGTGCCGACCTGGCGCGCGCCGCCGCCGGGCTTCAGCGGCGTCAGCACGTACTCCACCACCACGATGGCCTGCAGCCTTTCGCTGTTGGCCACCAGCCAGTCGGTGCGGCTGCGCCAGGTGCCGAGCACGTCGACCAGCACCTCGAGGAAGAAGTCGGCCTCGCCCTCGGTCTCGGGGTTGGGGTTGAGCATCACGTTCTGGCGCACCAGCGCCGAAGCGAGCAGGTTGCCGAACTGGCGGCTGTCGGTGTTGTTGAACGAAGCGTCCTTGGCGTAGACCGTGTCGCCGCGCAGCGCGCTGAAGCCGACCACGCCGTGCGCGTGCGTCACCGTGCGCGAGACGATTTCGGCCGCCATCGGCCGGCCGCCCTGCACCGAGGCGCCGCCCTCGTCGTTGATGACCGAGGTCTCCAGCATCACCTTGCGGTCGCGCAGCTGCGCCATCGGCAGGTCGGCGATCACGCGCTTGGCGGCCGCCGAGACGAGCGCCTGCTCGATCGCGAAGCGCTTGCCGCCGCCGTGGGCGGGCAGGGGCGTGACGGTGCCGCATCCGGCCAGCAGCGCCGCCGCCAGCAGCAGCGCCAGTGCCTTCAGCCATCGCCCGGCCCGGGTTCCCACGGCGGCTCCCATCACTTCTTGATGTAGGTGTAGACGGTGACGCCGTTGACCGAGACGCTGGCGCTCATCACGTAGGTGGTGCTGCCGATCTTGGTCGTGGCGCCCAGGCTGCGCGCGGTGAGGAAGTTGCCGTTGGCGTCGTAGACGGTCTGCTTGTTCACCGCTGCCGCGTAGTAGGGCGAACCGGCGCTGCCGGCGCCGTACTGCCGGTAGGCGTTGGCCCAGCCCTGCACCGTGAGCAGGTTCTTGTACGGGTTGAACGCCGGCGCCGGCGGCTTGGTGGGCGCGGTCGGCGCGGCGGCGGCGGCGGGCGCCGGGTTGACGATCGTGCACTTGGGGCCGAAGGCGGCCAGCGAACTGGCGCTGACGGTCTGGCCGGCGCAGATGGCGGTGTAGGTGACGGCATGGGCCGGCGCCACGGCCGCCGTGCTGCCGGCGAGGGCGACCCAGACCAGGTGATGGAACTTCATGTCTTGTCCTTGCGGTTCATGCGGTAAGGCCGGGGCGGACCCCGGCTGCCTGCCCCGGGGCACGTTGGCTCGAGGGCGGACGAGATGTTGCCATTTGTACATGCCAGAAGTGCTATCTATGATCTTTGTGGGTGTGAAGTGAATCACCAATTCCACTTTTGCAGAATGTGAACGCGCAATTGATTCATGCGCCGGAGAACGGCACCCGGTCTTCCATCGCAGAATGGCCGCCGTGGTGAGCCCCGGCAGACGACACTTGACCGCCGCCGCGCTGCTGGCCTGGGCCGGCACCGGGCGCGCCGCCCCGCCGCCGGCGGAGGTGAAGGTGGGCGCCCTGCTGCCCGACGTGGCAATGAGCGGCCTCAACGGCCCCGACCGCCGGCTGTCCAGCTACCGCGGGCGGCCGCTGGTCATCAACGTCTGGGCCAGCTGGTGCGGGCCTTGCCGCGCCGAGACCGCCTCGCTCGAACGGCTGGCCTGGCTGGACTTGCCGGAGCGCTTCGCCGTCATCGGCATCTCCACCGACGACTACCGCGAGAACGCGCTGCGCTGGCTGCGCGCCAGCAACGCCACCGTGAGCCACTTCATCGACCGCCAGCTGGAACTGGAGTCGCTGCTGGGCGCGCGCACCATCCCGCTCACGGTGCTGGTCGACGCCGAGGGACGCGTGGTGTCCAAGGTCAGCGGCGCCAAGGAATGGGACGGGCCCGAGATGCGCGCGCTCGTGAAGCGCGCCTTCGCCGCGAAGCGCTGAGCCTTCACTCGGCGCGCACGCCGCGTTCGGCGAAGTCCGCGGCCACGAAGTCGACGAAGGCGCGCACGCGCGGCGCCAGGTGCAGGCGCTGCGGCACCACGGCGTAGAGGTCGGCCTCGGGCGTGTGCCATTGCGGCAGCACCGGCACCAGCCGGCCGGCGGCCAGGTGGCGCGCCACGTCCCACTCGGCGCGCATCACGATGCCATGGCCTTCCAGGGCCCAGCGCACCGCGATCTCGCCGTCGTTGGTGGCCAGGTTGCCGCGGGTCTTCACGGTCTCGGTGCGCTGGCGCGCGCCGCGGCCGCTGGACAGGCGCCAGGTGCCGTAGGCCTCGTCGCCCTGGCGGATGCCGATGCAGGCGTGGCGCAGCAGGTCCTGCGGCGCGCGCGGCGTGCCCGCGCGCGCCAGGTAGGCCGGCGCCGCGCACAGCAGGCGCCGGTTGGGCGCGATGAAGCGGGAGACGAGGCGCGACTCAGGCGGCGCGCCGAAACGGACGCAGACGTCGAACGAGTCCTCGGTGAGCGGCGGCGGGTTCACCGACAGCTGCAGCTGCACGTCGACTTCCGGGTGCCGGCGCACGAAGCGCGAGATGAGCGGCGCCACGTGGCTGCGGCCGAAGCCCAGCGTCGCGTTCACGCGCAGCAGGCCGCGCGGCAGCTCGCGCGAACGGGTGAGCAGCGCGGCCAGCTCGTCGATCTCGGCCAGGATGCGGCGCGCCCGCTCCACCACCACCTCGCCTTCGGGCGTGAGGCTCATGCGGCGCGTGCTGCGCGTGACCAGCAGCACGCCGGCGCGCCCTTCCAGCAGCGCCAGCCGCTTGCTCACCGCGGCCTTGGAGACGCCCAGCTCGCGGCCGGCGGCGCTGAGGCTGCCGCTGGCGGCCAGGGTGACCAGGAAACCCAGGTCGGCACTCTGCAGGGGCTGAAGGGGTGCGCTCATCGTCAACCTCCGGTTGACGATGGTTCCACTTCGAGGCCGATCCGGCAAGGCGGGAGCGGCCTAGAGTGGCGCCACTCCAGCCCAGCGAGACAGACGCATGAAGACCTATCGCATCGCCACCATCCCCGGCGACGGCATCGGCAAGGAAGTGGTGCCCGCAGGCCAGGAAGTGCTGCAGGCACTGGCCGGCGCCGACGGCGGCTTCGGCCTCGAATTCACGAACTTCGGCTGGGGCGGCGACTGGTACCGCGCGCACGGCGAGATGATGCCGGCCGACGGGCTGGAAGCGCTGCGCGGCATGGACGCCATCCTGTTCGGCTCCGCCGGCGACCCGCACATCCCCGACCACGTCACGCTGTGGGGCCTGCGGCTGAAGATCTGCCAGGGCTTCGACCAGTACGCCAACGTGCGGCCCACGCGCATCCTGCCCGGCATCGACGCGCCGCTCAAGCGCTGCGCGCCGAAGGACCTGGACTGGGTGATCGTGCGCGAGAACTCCGAAGGCGAATACGCCGGCGTCGGCGGCCGCGCCCACCAGGGCCACCCGATCGAGGTGGCGACCGACGTCTCGATGATGACCCGCGCCGGCGTCGAACGCATCATGCGCTACGCCTTCAAGCTGGCGCAGTCGCGGCCGCGCAAGCTGCTCACCGTCGTCACCAAGAGCAACGCGCAACGCCACGCGATGGTGATGTGGGACGAGATCGCGGTGCAGGTGGCGCGCGAGTTCTCGGATGTTCGCTGGGACAAGGAACTGGTCGACGCGATGACGGCGCGCATGGTCAACCGGCCGGCCAGCATCGACACCGTGGTGGCGACCAACCTGCACGCCGACATCCTGTCGGACCTGGCGGCGGCGCTGGCGGGCAGCCTGGGCATCGCGCCCACCGGCAACATCGACCCCGAGCGGCGCTACCCCAGCATGTTCGAGCCCATCCACGGCTCGGCCTTCGACATCATGGGCCAGGGGCTGGCGAATCCGATCGGCACCTTCTGGAGCTGCGTGATGCTGCTCGAGCACCTGGGCGAGGCCGCCGCCGCGGCGCGCCTGATGCAGGCCATCGAGACCGTGACCGCCACTCCCGCGCTGCACACGCGCGACCTGGGCGGCCGCGCGAAGACCGCCGACGTGACGCAGGCGGTGTGCCGCCAGCTGGCCGCGCAACGCCGCTGAAGAACGAGAAACCCGGAGACAAGCCCCATGAAGACCCGACTCTTCGCTCGCCGCACGCTGCTGGCGCTCTCCATCGCCGCCGCCTGCACTGGCGCCCAGGCGCAGGCCTGGCCCGCGAAGCCCGTCACCCTGGTCGTGCCCTTCCCCGCCGGCGGCACCACCGACGTGCTGGCGCGCACGCTGGCCGAACGGCTGTCGCCGGTGCTGGGCCAGCCCGTGATCGTGGAGAACAAGGGCGGCGCCGGCGCCACGCTGGGCGCCGACGTGGTGGCCAAGTCGCGCCCCGACGGCTACACGCTGCTGGTGGGCGCGGTGCACCACACCATCGCCACCAGCGTCTACCGGAAGCTGCCGTACGACTTCCAGAAGGACTTCGCGCCGCTCACCGTGATCGCGCTGGTCCCCAACGTGCTGACGGTGAGCGCCGCCAACCCGGCGAGGACGGTGGCCGACCTGGTGGCGCAGGCGAAGGCGGCGAAGCCCGAACTCAGCTACGGCAGCAACGGCAACGGCACCGCGCAGCACCTGATCGGCACCCAGTTCGAGAACCTCACCGGCACCAGGCTGCTGCACATTCCCTACAAGGGCAGCGGCCCGCTCACCACCGACCTGCTGGGCGGCCAGGTCAGCATGTCCTTC
>JABLTH010013577.1_pt1 | contig 17955 bp, 16 predicted proteins | sample 7875711 | NCBI WGS metagenome assembly JABLTH01 (sample SAMN14941262, study PRJNA633318) | bioreactor metagenome | isolation source: bioreactor | place: China | collected 2019-03-05 | reverse complement strand
CGAGCACGAGCCGCCCCGTCGCCCTCGGCATCTTTGCCCCCGCCCGCTCCGGTCGCCCCCTAGCCGCCGAGATTGGTACCATCGTACCAATCGCGGCGCCAGCGAGGCCCGTCCCGGCGCCCGCGGGCGCGGCGTGCATCGCTCACGCTCGAAGCCTGGCGGGTGCTGGCCCGTCCCGGCGCCCGCGGGCGCGGCTCCCAGAAGGGGGCTCCCCGAAAGGGGCGCGGCTCGCGCCGGCCAGCGCCGTGACCTCATTCGTCACGCGCGACTGCTCTACTTCGAACCTGAGCGCGGCAGGCGGGGCGGCCCCGAGCCCCTCCCGCCATCGGTCCCGAGAAGGAGAGTCCATGCAGGCCGCACTTCGCACCCTGGTTCGCTGCCTCGTCTGCGGCTTCACCGAGGTTCGCAGCGATGCGGTGATCGACCGCGGAGTCGTGCTGCTGCACGAGTGCCCGCGCTGCGACCACCGCTGGACGCAGCGCGAGGCGCCCGAGATTCCGCGGCGCGAAGCGCGCGTCCGCTCGGCGCGGCGGGCGCCGGAGCGCAGCGCGGCGTAGCGGGCGCCTTCACGACCGCCACGCGCGACGCGCCGCCCGCGCGTCGCGCGTGCGTGGTACCGTGATCGCGTGCGCCTCGTCCTCTACACGGGCAAGGGCGGGGTCGGAAAGACCACCACCGCGGCGGCCACGGCAGTCTGCGCCGCGGCGCGCGGGCGGCGAACGCTCGTCGTCTCGGCCGACGCTGCGCACAGCCTCGGCGACGTCCTCGGCCGGCGCCTCGGCCCGCGGCCCGCGCCGGTGGCGCCGTCGCTCGACGCGCTCGAGGCCGATGCGCGCTGCGAGATGGAGCGGCACTGGGGCCGCGTTCGCGACTACCTCGTCGCGCTCTTTCGCCACCAGGGCATCGACGACGTCGTGGCCGAAGAGCTCGCGCTCCTTCCGGGCGCCGAGGAGCTGACGACGCTCCTCGCCGTCGAGGAGCACGGTCGCGCCGGCGGCTACGAGCTCGTGGTCGTCGACTGCGCGCCGACGGACGCGGCGCTCCGGCTGCTCACGCTCCCCGACGTCGCGCGCAGCGCGCTGCGGCTCGCGCTCAAGCTGCAGCAGGCGGTCGCCAGCGTCGCCGGCCCGCTGGTGCGCGCCTTCGTCGATGCGCCGCTGCCGGATGCCGCCGTGTTCGGCGACGTCGAGCGCCTGCTGTACGAGAAGCTGCGCCGGCTGCGAGCACGCATCGCGTCCGCGAAGACGAGCGTTCGCCTCGTGGTGACGCCCGAGCGAATGGTGATCGACGAGGCGCGCCGAGCGTTCACGGACCTCGCGCTCTTCGACATCGCGTGCGATGCCGTCGTGATGAACCGCCTGCTGCCGGACGCCGCGCGGGAGGAGGCGTTTTTTCGCGACTGGGCGCGCGTCGAAGGCGAGCGGCGCCGCGAGGTCGAGTCCGCATTCGCGCCGCTCCCGGTGCTCGCGGCGCCGCTTCGTGACGACGAAGTGATCGGCGTCGCCGCGCTGCAGGCGCACGGAGACGCGCTCTTCGAGCGCTGCGAGCCCGATGCGATCCTCGGCGTCCGCGCGCGCGTGCGCTTCGCTCCAGAGGCCGGCGGCTGGCGCATCGCGCTCCCGCTTCCGCACGCCGGGCGCGGCGAGCTCGAGGTCGCGAAGATCGGCGGCGAGCTCGTCGTTCGCGCGGGCTCGAGGCGGCGCTCGCTCTCGCTCCCGCGCCGCCTCGCTCCGCTCTCGCTCGCGAGCGCGCGCGTCGAGGACGAAACGCTCGTGATTCGCCTCGGGCCGGCGCCGAGCGATGCGCAGGAGAGCATCCCGTGCGCGTGATCCTTCTCACGGGCAAGGGAGGCGTCGGAAAGACCAGCCTCGCCGTCGCGACCGCGCTCGGCGCGGCCGATCACGGGCACCGCGCGATCGTCCTCTCGACCGACCCGGCGCACAGCCTCGGCGACGCGCTCGGAATGCCGGTGGGGCCGCAGGCGGTCGCGGTCTGCCCGGGCGTCTCGGCGCTCGAGGTGGGCGCGCTCGACGAGCTCGAGCGCTCGTGGTCGGCCATCCAGCGCTGGCTTCGCGGCCTGCTCCGCGAGCGGGCGGACGAGCTCGTCGCGGAGGAGCTGCTGGTGTTCCCGGGCCTCGAGGAGCTGATGGCGCTGCGCGCCGTCCGCGAGATCGAGGCGCGCGGAGACCACGACGTCTGCGTCGTCGACTGCGCGCCGACGGGCGCGACGCTTCGCATGCTCCGATTCCCCGACGCGCTCCGCATCTTCATGGAGAACTTCTTCGAGATCGAGCGCCGCGGCGCGCGCTGGCTGCGGCCGGTGGTCGGCCGGCTCGGAGGATCGGCGCTCCTTCCGAACGAGGAGTTCTTCGAGGCTTTCGAGCGGCTCTACGGAGAGATCGCGGACGTGCAGCAGATCCTCTCCGACGGCGACCGCACGACGGCGCGCCTCGTGATGAACCCGGCGCGTGTCGTCGTCGAAGAGACGCGGCGCTCGTTCGCGTATCTCTCGCTCTACGGCGTCGCGACCGACGCCGTCATCGTGAACCGCGAGCTGCCGCCGCGGGCGGCGGGCGGATGGTTCGCGCGCTGGGCCGAGAAGGAGCGGCGCGAGCAGGCGGAGATCGCGGCCTCGTTCCCGGTCCCCATCCTGCACGCGCCGCTGCACCCGAAGGAGCTGATCGGCGCCGAGGCCCTGCGCCGCCTCGGCCGCGAGGTCTACGCGGACCGCGACCCGGCGGCCCTGCTCGCGCGGGGCCGTCCCATCCGCCTTCGCAAGGACGCGCGCGGCACCGTCCTCGAGATCGAGCTCCCGAGCGCCTCGAAGGAGGACCTCGAGGTCGGCATCCACGGCGCCGAGCTTCACGTGCGCCTGCGCGACACCCACCGGCGGATCTCGCTCCCCGACTCTCTCGCAGGCCGCACGGTCGCCGCCGCCCGCTTCGAGGACGGCCTTCTCGCCATCCGCTTCGAGTGAGCGCCGAAGGCGAGGCGACGAGCGCCTTGCGTCGCGATCCCGCGCGGCTCTGCGCCGGCGCCGGACCGCGCGCAGCCGCGCCGGCGGGCGGTTCGCGAGGCTTCCGGCGTCTTCGCACGGGGAACGTGCGGGCATGCGGCCGGGTCCGGCCGGTCGGCCGGCCGGCCGGGCGGCGGCGCCTGCGCCCTGCGCGCGCCGCGCCGGGAGGCGGAGGGCGCGCGGGGCCGGCGGGCCGCCCCCGAACGAAATTTCTCGAGATCGCGAGGAACGTCCCCGATCCCGTGCTACATGGCGGGAATGACGGGTAGGTCTCGGGGCAGCTTCGTGGCGCTCGCGGGGCTCGCGCTGGCGCTGCTCGGCGCGGAGGCCGGCGCGACGGCGCGCGTGGTCGACGTGCGGATCGGCCAGCACGACGACCTGACGCGCGTCGTGATCGAGCTCGACGCAGCGAGCGGACACCGGATCGAGCGCCAGGCGGGCCGGGAGGGCGCAGCGCTCGCAGTCCACGTCGGAGCGAAGGCCGACCGACGCAAAATCGTGTCGCATGGCCCCTTCGTCGGGAGCGTCAGCGTCGCGCCCGACGACGGCGGCGCCGTCGCGCTGATTGCGCTGCGCGAGCCCGGGCTCGACTACTCGGAGATGCTGCTCGACTCGCCGCCGCGGATCGTCATCGACGTTCACCGGGCGACGCCGGCGCACGCAGGCTCCGGGCCGGCGGCACCGGCGCGAACGGGCCCGGCGCCGGCGCGCTCCCCGGAGGCGGCCCAGCGTCCGCCGATCCCGGCGCCCGGAGACGAGAGCGACTCCGCGGCCGCCGTCACGGCCGCGAGCCCCGGCGTCGCGAGCCTTCCCGATGCGAACGGCGCGGCACCGCCTCCGCCCGCGAGCTACCGCGCGCTCGTCGCCGAGCAGCAGGCCCGCGAGCCGCAGGCCGCGGCGAGCGCGCCCGCCCAGACCGGGTCGACACAGGCCGGGTCGGCACAGGCCGGGTCGACACAGGCCGGGTCGACACAGATCGGCGTCGTGCAGACGGGCCCATCGCGCGGCGCCGCACAGCCCGGTGCGCGCGAGACTGCGACGCAGCCGAGCGCTGCAGCATCGGCCGGACCGCAGCCCGCCGCCGCGGCGACGGACCGCGAGGCCGCGACCTCGCCTGCGCCGGCAGCAACGCCGGCCGAGCGATCCGAGGCGCTCGCGGGCTCCGCGCCCGGCGCGATCGAGGCCCGCCGCGCAGACGCGGGGCGTACGGGCGCCGCGGGCTCGCCGCCTGAGGCTCGGGCCGCCGCCGCGCCGCCCGTCGCCGCGGGCCCGCCTGCGGTTCGCGACCGGATCCGCAGCCTCGATCCGGCCCCGGCGCTGCTCGGGCTCGCCGTCCTCGCCGGCGCGGCGATCGCCTACCGCCGCTTCTCCGTTCGGCGTACGCGGAGGCTCGCGCTCGCCGAAGACGAGGACGCGCTCGCGATCTTCGGCGACGGCGCCCCGATCGAAGGCGCCGCAGCCGAAGCGCCCGAGCCCGACGCCGAAGCGCCCGAATCGCACCCCGTTCTCTCACTCGTTCGGCCACCGGACGAGGCGGGCGCCGCGGAGCCGGTCGTGCCGGAGGACGCCCCCGCGCAGAGCTGGCAGACCCTGAGCATCCCGCTGCCCGAGCCCGAGCTCGCCGCGCTCCCGCTCGAGGGCCCGCACGCCGGAGCGCCGGACGCCTCGCCGCCCGAGCCGTACGTCGCTGCGCCTGCTGCGGCCGCGGGGCCGGCCGAAGAGGGCCGCGTCGCCGAGCTCTCCGAACGCATCGCGACGCTCGAGCGCCGCATCGAAGAGCTGCTCGAGGCGCGCGAGCGGCTCGAGCGCTTCGCCGCGGCTCAGAACGAGGAGCTGCGAGTCCAGCGGGCCGCGATCGCGCGAACCCAGCGGGTTCTGCGCGGGATGGCGCGGCCGGAGGACGCCGGGGCCGAAGCCGGGTCGCAGCCGTCGCTGCCGCTCTCCGGGGACTGACCGCGGCTCCCGCACTGCGCTCGCGTGCGCAGCGAGCCAGAGTGTGCCGAGGCGGCGGAAGCCGCGCGCCGATCGCGGCTCCCGTGCCGCGCTCGCGCACGCAGCGGCCCGCCGCAGACCGGGCGCCGGCCGGCCGGCCTCGTGCTCACGTTCCCCACGGCACGCTGCGCTCTTTGCGCGTACCGTTTTTCACCCACGCGGCGCCCCCGGCATCCCCTGGCCTGCTTCCCCACGATTTCCTCAAAAACCCGTAACGCTTCGGACGGGATCTGCCGATGAGGCACGCAGACACGCGACCCCCCGGAACGCCGGGGCGGGACGATGGGGGTGAAGATGGACACGACCATCCTCCTCGCGGACGATCACCGAATCGTGCGCGAAGGCTTCCGGCGCATCCTCGAAGACCAGCCCGGCTTCGAGATCGTCGGTGAGGCGACGAACGGTGAAGAAGCGGTGCGGATGGTGACCGAGAAGCGCCCGGACGTGGTGCTCATGGACATCTCGATGCCGCTGCTCTCCGGAATCGACGCCACACGGCGCATCGCGAAGCTCGGCCTCGGCACCCGCGTGCTCGTGTGCTCGATGCACGACGACCGCACGTGCGTCGAGGAAGTTCTCCGCGCCGGCGCGTCGGGCTACGTCCTCAAGGACGCGTCGGGCGGCGAGCTCGTCTCGGCCATCGAGTCGGTTCGCGCGGGCGACTCGTACCTCTCGCCGGCGATCACGCAGCAGGTGGTGAGCGCCATCGCGCGGCCCGGCGAGCGTCCTTCGTACGCGGCGTCGACTCTCACCGAGCGCGAGCGCGAGGTGCTCCACCTCATCGCCGAAGGGCTCTCGAGCAAGGAGATCGCCCAGCGGCTCGGCGTCTCGCTCAAGACCATCGAGTCGCATCGCGCGAACGTCATGGAGAAGCTCGACATCCACAAAGTGTCGGGCCTCGTGCGATTCGCGATCCGCGCCGGCCTCGTCGCGCCCTGACCCGTGCGCTCAGCGGGCGGCAGCCAGCAGCAGGGCGCCGAGCGCGCCTGCGTGCTCGCCGTGGGCGAGGAAGATCGGCTCGCGGCCGAGCGCCCGCGTGATCTCGCGCAGCACCTCGACGAGGGCAGGATTCGCGCGCAGCGTCGACCCGCCGAACACGATTCGCCGCACCTGGCTCGCGGCCGCGAGGCCCGCGCAGATGAGCGCGATGTTCTCGCCGACGAGCCCCATGAGCGCGTGGGCGAGGTCTTCCGGCGCGGGCGCCGCCCCGCCGCTGCCGCTCCGCATCAGCTTCCCGAAGCTCGCGGCCGTGAGGTCGCCGCCGAGCGCGATCTCGCCCGGGCGGTAGATGTCGGAGACGAGCAGGTCGACGTTGCGCCGCTCGCCGCCGGCCGCGAGCTCGGCGATCCGCGCGAAGCTCGGCAGATCCGTGAGGAGCGACCCGAGACCCACGACCGTCCCGCCGCCGAGAGCGGTGCCGCCGACCCGCGTCACCGAGAGGCCGTCGACCAGCATGACCGACGTCCCCGTTCCGACCGAGACGATGAGATGGCGCTCGGTCGCGAGGTCCTGCCCGAGCTGGTCCTTGAGCAGGGCCGTCGAGCCCGCACCCCACGCGGCGAACTCGTTCACGGGGAGGGCGTCTTTCGAGAGCAGCCGCACGAGCTCGCTCGCGCCGCCGCCCGTGAGGCCGATGCGGCCGGGCCGCGCGCGCTCGACGGCCTCGGCCACGTCGCCGAGCGCCGCCGCCGGCATGAGCGTGAACTCCGTGGCGCGACCCGGTGTCCGAAGGGCAATCTTCGCGAGCGTGGCGCCGACATCGACGCCGGCCGCGGTTCCGTTCCCGGGCGGCGAGTGATAGCCTTTTTCTTTCAACGGGTTGCACCTTCGATGAGGATGGCGCGAGGATGTATACCGCGTTCTATGGCCTGCGCGAAAAACCCTTTGCGCTGAGCCCCGATCCCCGCTTCCTGTTCCTCGCGCAGTCGCACCGCGAGGCGTTGGCGCACCTTCTCTACGGGATCGAGCAGGGCGAAGGCTTCATCGTCATCACGGGCGAGGTCGGCACGGGAAAGACCACGCTGTGCCGCACGCTGCTCCAGCGGCTCGGCGGCGGCACCGAAGTGGCGTTCGTCTTCAACCCGAAGCTCTCGGGCATCGAGCTGCTGAAGACGATCAACGCCGAGCTCGGCCTCTCGCACGAGAGCGATTCGCAGCGCGAGCTGAACGACGTGCTGAATCGCTTCCTGCTCGAGAAGAAGCGCGAATCGCGGCGCGTCCTGCTCGTCATCGACGAGGCGCAGAACCTCGAGCGAGAAACGCTCGAGCAGGTGCGGCTGCTCTCGAACCTCGAGACCGAGACCTCGAAGCTCATCCAGATCGTGCTCCTCGGACAGCCGGAGCTCGACGAGAACCTCGGATCGGCCGAGCTGCGTCAGCTCGAGCAGCGCATCGGCGTGCGCTGGCGGCTTCGCTCGCTGTCTCCGAGCGAGACGCGCGAGTACGTGAAGCACCGCCTCCGCGTGGCGGCCGGCGCTGCGTGCGAGCCGTTCTCCGCCGCCGCGCTGCGCGAGCTGCACCGGCTCTCGGGCGGCGTACCGCGCGTCGTGAACGTGCTGGCCGACCGCGCGCTCCTCGGCGGCTACGCGGCACGCGCTCGAGAGATCGGCCCCGCGCGCGTGCGGGCGGCGGCGGCCGAGGTGCGCGGGCACCGGCGCCGGAGCTGGCTGCCGCGCCGGATCGCGCGGCCCGCGCTCGTCGACGCTTCGCTCGCAGCCGCGCTCATCGTGTGCGCGGGCCTGTGGCTCTGGCTCTCGCGAGCGCCGCACGCGCAGCCGCGCGCGGCCGAGGCGGTGGCCGACGTCGCGTCGCACGCCGCGGCGCCGGACACCGCGGTCCTCGACGTCTCCGCGCCGCCGCCCGACCCCGGGGCGCCGGACGCGAACTTCGCGCCGCAGCAGCCCGCCGCCGGCTCGTCGCCGGCAGCGAGCGCCGCAGCGCCCGATCCGAACGCTACACCGCCTGGCGTCACGTCACCGGACGGCGCGAACGTCGCCGCGCCGGAGCCTGCGCCCGCAGTGGCCGCGCCCGCATCCGGCGCGCCCGCGCCCCCGGACGCCGCGCCGACCTCGCCATCGCCGACTCCGGCGGAGACGGGGAGGGACACGGGATGAGCACGATCCTCAAAGCGCTGCGGCGTCTCGAGCACGACCGCGCCGCCGAGGCCTCGCCGTCTCTCGAAGCGGCGGTGCTCGCGGAAGGCGCCCCGGCGGCGCCGGCGAGCGGGCGGCGGCGCGCGACCTGGATTGCCGGCGCGCTCGCGGCTGCGGCCGTTGGCGCGGGCGGCGTTCTGCTCCTCGAGCGCGGCGGCGTCCTCCACGGAAATGCGCCGGCCGCCGGAATCCCGTCGATCGCGAGCATTCCTCGCGTGCCTCCTGCAACCGATGCGGGCGCTCGCACGGCAGAGCCGGTCTCGCCGGGTGCAGTCGCAGCCGCGCCCGCGCTTCCGGCGACCGGTGCGGCTTCGCCCGCGCAGCCTCCGATCGTTGCAGCGCCGCAGGCTCTCCCCACCGGGGCCCCCGCGCCGGTGGCTCTCGGGACGACGCCCGACGTCGCGGCGCGCCCTCCGGCCGCGCCGATCGACGCGAGCGGGGCGGACGCGGTCGCGGCCGCGCAGGCGGAGCTCGACGCGGCCGATGCGGCCGGCGAGGCCGCAGCCGTGCCGGACGCTGCCGATCCCCGCGCGCTCGCACCCGCGACGAGTGCGCGGCCAGCTCCGCCGGCAGCGGCGGCGAACGTGCCGGCTCCCGGAATGCCCTCTCCGCTCGGCGCCCCGGCAGCGGGCGCTCCGGCCCGCGCGGCCTCGGCTCCTCTCGCGCCGGCGCGCGACGCATCGACGCCGATTCGTGTCGCCCGCGCCGAGCCGCTCCGCGCGGCGCCGAAGGCTTCACTCCCGGGCCGCGCGGCCGCAGGCATCGACACCGGGGCCATCGTCGCCGAGCCCGTCTCGCGCGGCGGGAGCGGTGCCGACGAGGAGGTGCGCAGCGCGCAGCCGCGAAAGCGCATCGCGCGCGCCGAGCCGGCCGGGGTTTCCGTGCTGCGAACGGTCTGGCATCCGAAGCCCGAGCGCCGCACCGCGCTGCTCGAAGCGCCCGGGGACTCGACACCGCGCGAGTACCACGAGGGCGACCGAATCGGCGCGCTCACCGTGCTGCGGATCGAGCCGTCGGCGGTGGTCTTCGAGCGCGGCGGCGTCGAGATCCGCGAGAAGCTCGCCGACCGGCCATAGCCGGCTCGCCGCACCGGGGCGACGACTCGCACGCATCGCCGCGCGGCTCACCGCGTCCGGCCGCTTCGCGCCGCCGGCCCGCGTGCCACGGCGCGGAGCGAGACGCAGCGCGCGCCCGCGAGCCCCGACCCGCTCCTCAGCGCAGCGCGATCGACCCGTTCGAGGTGCGGAGCCTCACCGGGGCTCCGCCGCGCCCGAGCGTTCCGCGCAGGCGGCCGTTCGTCTCGCGCGTCCCGCCGCCGAGCGTGCGGTCGTTGCGGATCACGCCGTTGTCCACCTGCATGTCCACGTCCGCGTCGACCTGCTCGGGGAGGTCGAGCACGATGCGGCCGTTGCTCGTCGAGAGCACGATCCCCTCGCGCGAGACGTCGTCGACGGAGGCCGAGATGAGGCCGTTCGAGGTCGAGGCGTCGATCGACCCGCGATGGCCGTCGACCTCGACCTTGCCATTGCTCGATCGCGCGACGAGCCGGCCGCAGGTGTCGCTGCACTCGACCTTCGCGTTCGACGTCGTGATGTCGACGTCCCCGACGACGTCGCTCACCGTCACCGAGCCGTTGCTCGACCGCGCCTTCACCGCGTTGCGAAGCCCCGCGACGCTCACCTTGCCGTTGGCGGCGTTCACCTCGACGCGGAGCTTGTCCGGGACGCGGATTTCGAGGTTCACGCTGCCGTGACGGTTCCAGCGGCGCGGGATCTCGACGTCGAGCGAGAGGACGCCGCCCATCTCGACGTCGACCAGGTGGATGTCCTCGAGGAGCTGCGAGGCCGCCTCGGCCGACTCGGCCCGCGCGGTCTTGCAGGCCTTCACCTCGATGTCGTCTCGCGCCTCGCCGCGAACGCAGGTCTTGCCGTTCACGTTGTGGATGCGAAGCGTGCAGCCGCCGGGAGCGGAAAACTGCAGTGTGTCGACGCACTCGACGCGCTCGCTCCACGGGATCCCGGCGAGGAGCGTCCGCAGGAATCCGCCGAGGCCGCCCCGCCGCTCGTCGCAGGCCGTCGAGTGCGAGTGATGAGGATGGCGGGGCCGGCTCATCGCGCACGCTCCGCGAGGCGCTCGCGCCGCCAGCCGCCGTCCTCACGCTGCACGGCGCGAAGGCGCCGGCGCATGCGGTAGCGGTTCCAGCGGTAGCGGATCTGCTCGAGCGAGGGCAGGCCTGGCCCGGTCCCCGAGCCCCGCAGCAGCAGATACCCGATCGCGGCGCCGCTCAGGTGGCCGAGGATGCTGATGTTGGAGGGCCCCATCAGAACGTCGACGCCCACCATGATCGGGATCAGCCAGATGGCGCGGAAGGCCACCGGCGGGAAGAGCAGGGCGATCGTGCGGTCGGGCCAGATCAGCGAGAAGGCGAGGACGACGCCGTAGATCGCGCCCGACGCGCCGAGGGTCGGCAGCTCGAGCCGGAGCGGAGAGACGAGCCCGAGCGCGACGAGCAGGTAGGGAACGAGGGCGATCAACACGCCCGCACCGACGCCGCACGTGAGGTAGTAGCGGAGGAAGCGCTTCGGCCCCCAGACCGCGGCGACCTGCGACCCGAACATCCAGAGCATGAACATGTTGAACAGCAGGTGGAACGGATTTCGCGGGTCGTGGAGGAACATGTACGTGAACGGCTGCCAGAGCATCCCGTGCTGCAGGAAAGCCGCCGGGGTGACGGAGCCGACGAGGGTGAGCCACGGGAAGAGGTGCTGAGCGAGGAAGACGATCGCGTTCGCGATGAGGAGGTGTTTGATCGCGAGGGGCGTGACCGGAGGCCCGAAGCCCATGCCGCCCGAATGGCCGCGCCCGTACACTTACGCCCTCGCCTCCACGTCGTTCGACGATCGTGCACGACTTCGCTTCACGACGCCGTGTGCCTCCAGGGTTCTCGTCCGTGACCTGTCATCGTGCGACGCTCCCGGTGGAGGCGGGACGCCGAACCCGAGGCGGGCGGAAGGGGCGCGATCTGCCGCCGGCTCCGGCCAACCTATCCCCCCTAACTCCCCGAGTCAACGGAGCTTTGATCGGGCGCCAGGGCGGCGAGTTGAGCGGCCGCCCCGGCCTCGGAAAGCCCCGAGAGGTCGACGACCGGGAGCGAGAGTCCGAGCGCCTCCCGGATCTCCTCGATCCGGCTGCGGCAGCGGTCGGGGGGACCGGCGACGAGGCCCTCGGCGAGCTCGGCGTCCGGGACGTCCGCGAACCAGGGGTTGAGCCGCCGGAACTCGGCCCGCACCGCGGCGGCGCCGGGCCCTTCGCGGCCCACCCGGGTGAAGATCCACTGGCTTCTCGCGACGGCGCCCGGGTCCCGGCCCCGGCGCTCACAGGCGGCGGCGAGAGCGCGCGCGGCCCGGCCCACCCGCGCCGCGATCGGCGGGAGGTTCACGTCCCAGACGTCGGCGTGGGCCGCCACCAGCTCGAGAAGGCGCGGGGAGCGGGCTGCGATCGCGATCGGGACGGCGCCCCCGGCGGGGAGCGGCCGGACGACCGCCCCGCCGAGGTGGACGAACTCGCCGGCCATTCGAACCCGCTCGCCGCGCCACAGCGCGCGGGCGGCCGTGAGCGTCTCGTCGAGCCAGCGAACGCGTTCGCCTACTCCGGGGAAGGGGAGCCCGAAAGCCCGGTCGATGCGGTGCCCACCGATCGACGCGAAGAAGCGGAAGCGGCTCCCGAACAGGTGCGACGCGGTCGCGACGCTCTGCGCGAGGCGCGCCGCGTTCCAGTGGTGGACGAGCCGGATCGACCCGACCGCGATCCGGTCGGTTCCGGCGAGCAGCGCGAGCGTGACGCTCCAGCCGTCGAGGACGTCCCGCGGCGGATCGCCGCCCATCTGGCTCGCGTCGCCGTCGACGAACGCGGCCGCGTAGCCGAGCGCCTCGGCGCGGCGCACGAGCCGAAGCAGCGCCGGGAAGTCGTGAGCATGCCACGCGAGCGCGACGCCCAGCGGCCGCGGGCGCCTCGCGCCGGCCGTCACGCCGGGCCGAGGCGCCCCGCCCGGTGCGCGGCGTGCAGCAGGGCGAGCGCGCTCTTGGCGTCGCGCAGCTCACCCGACCAGATCATCTCGAGGGCGCGCGCGAGGCTCACGCGGACCACCTCGATGATCTCGTCGTCCTCGAGCCGCTGCGGCGCCGGAGCGAGGTCGAACGCGGCGAACAGGTGGATGCGCTCGTCGGTGAAGCCCGGCGTGGTCCAGATCTCGCCGAGGCGCTCGAGCCGGCCCGCGCGCCAGCCCGTCTCCTCTTCGAGCTCGCGCGCCGCGCAGACGGCGGGGTCTTCGGCGCCGTCGAGCTTCCCGGCCGGCACCTCGTAGATCGTTCCGCCCGCCGCGTGCCGGTACTGGCGGATCAGCAGCACCTCGCCCGCGCTCGCGAACGGGACGACGGCCGACGCGCCGGGGTGTCGCACGATGTCGAGCGTCACGCGCCGGCCGTTCGGGAGCGCCACCTCCTCGGCGTAGACTGCGATCGAACGCCCGCGGTAGGCGGGGCCGTGGCCCCGCGACGCCGGGCCGGCCGGGCTCGCCGCGCCCCCCGCCGTGCGGCACCCGCGCGCCTCGCCGTCCTTCGTCACGCGCCGCGCCGATCCGGCCACGGGCACTCCGCGCGCAGCGGGCACGCGTCGCAGCGCGGGCGCCTCGCGTCGCAGCACACGCGGCCGTGGTGGATGACGCGATGCGAGTACACCGTCCAGTCCTTCTCGGGGATCAGCTCCATGAGGTCGCGCTCGATCTTCTCCGGGTCCTCGTGCTGCGTCATGCCGAGCCGGCGGTTGATGCGCGTCATGTGCGTGTCGACCGTGAGGCCCGGAACGCCGAAGGCGTCACCGAGCACGACGTTCGCGGTCTTGCGGCCGACACCCCGGAGCGTCACCAGCTCATCGAGTGTCCCCGGGACGCGGCCGCCGAAGCGCGCGACCAGATCCTGCGACGCGCTGAGGATCGACTGCGCCTTCTGCCGGTAGAACCCCGTCGGCTGGATCAGCTTCTCGAGCTCGGCGGAATCGGCCTTCGCCATCGCGTTCGGCGTCGGGAAGCGCGCGAAGACCGCGGGCGTCACCTCGTTCACCTTCTTGTCGGTGCAGCGCGCCGAGAGGATCGTCGCGACCAGCAGCTCGAACGGCCCGCGGTGGACGAGCGCGCAGGCCGCGTCGGGATAGGCCTTTGCGAGCAGCCGCACGATGCGAAGCGCCCGCGCGCGGCGCGCGGCGGCCGTCTCACGCGCCATCGCTTCCGGCCCGGCGGTGCTGCATCGGCGCGACGCTAGCCTCCGGCGCTCGGCGCGGGCAAGCTCCGCGGGCGGGGAGGAGCCAGGTGCAGGACGAAGCGAGGCGCATCGCCGAGGAGCGCCCGGTCGTGATCTCGGCGGCGGCGGGCGGTGAGAGCGTGTGCCTCGACGGCCTCTACCGCGCGGGCGCCTCGCCCGCTGCGGGCGCCGTGCTGATCGCGCCGCCGCATCCTCTCTATGGCGGGAGCATGGAGTCGCCCGTCGTCACCGAGCTCGCCTTCGCAGCGGCTCGCGCCGGCCTCGCGTCGCTGCGCTTCGACTGGCGCGGCGTCGGCGCGAGCGGCGGAGCGCCGAGCGGCGAGGCCCGCGATCACGACGCCGACTACGCGGCCGCGCTGGCGCACCTCGCCGACACCTGCCCCGGCCCGCTCTGCGCCGCCGGCTACTCGGCCGGCGCCGCCGCGGCCGCTCGCGTCGCCGCTCGCGCGCCGCGCGTCACGAGCCTTCTGCTCGTCGCGCCGCCCCCGGCGATGATCGGCGCCGGCGCGCTCGAGGCTTTTCGTGGCCGCATTCTGCTCGTCGCCGGCGAGAACGACCGCATCGCTCCGCCGGCTGCGCTGCGCGGCCTCGCCGAACGCGCGGGCGCCGCGCGCTTCGAATGCATCGCCGAGGCCGATCACTTCTTCGGCGCGGGCCTCGCCGACCTCGGCCGCACGGCGGCGCACTGGCTCGAGGCGAGCGGCGCGGAGAGCAGCGAGTAGAGCGCGACGCGCCGGGCCGGCCGCTCGGCGATTCACACAGCGGCGCCCCGGCGGCAGAGTGCTCCCGTGCCAGTGCACCGTCGCTCGACGACCGCCTGACGGAAGCGGCGCACCTCGGCCAGCCGATCGAGGAGGACGGTCCCCCGGCGAACTCGGTCATTCGCCTCGCGTGCGCGGGGTCCTGCGTAGCTTGCGATGCGCGGCTCTCAGGACCGCCGGCGGCCGGCCAGGAGCGCGAGGCCGCTGCCGAGGAGCACGAGCGTTCCCGGCTCCGGGACCGCCGTCAGCGAGAACGTCACGTTCGTCGCGCCGGACTGGCTGTAGAAGCCCGGGGGCTGCACCGCGAGCGGGTCGCCGTCTCCGTTCTGGGTGGGGCAGCGATTCGCACCCGGGGTCTCCGCGCACGCGACGTCGGTCGAGGCTCCGATGCCGAAGCGGTACTGATGGCCCGCGAGCAGCAGGTACGAGTCGGAGAACGCCGTCGGAGAGTAGTCGTTCGGCGCCGCATCGTTGAAGGCGCCGAGGAACGAGAACCCCGACGTGATGTCGGCCATGAAGAAGAAGTAGCTGCCGCCGCCGTTCGGCAGGTGCAGGTTGTCGTCCTGCACGAGACCGCTGAACGCGAACACGTAGTCGCTTCCGCTGATCGCGAGATCCATGAAGTCGATCGACTGCGCGACGCTCTGCACCGCGGCGAAGTCGCCGGGGCTCTGGAAATACTCCTCGGAGATGCCGACCGCCGAGTAGGCGCTCAGCGCCACGGTTCCGTTCGACAGCTCTCCATTCAGGAAGAAGAAGTCGTAGGAGTGCCCGGCGCTCGCCGACGAGCTCACGACGGTGGCCTCGCCGTCGTACTCCGCGAGCGAGCCGGAGACATTGTCGAACGACGAGCCCGGGATCGAGCCGTTGCCGTTCGCATCGGCGCGCGAGTCATTGTACGACTCGTCGCGATCGATCGGCGTGCCGTTGCCGAACGGATCGGCGGCGTACGCCTGCAGGAAGCCGGCAGCGGTGATTCCGGGGCCGCCGCCCGTCGCGACGATCGTGGCGCCGGCCGTGGTCGCGCCGAACAGCAGCGACGCGACCGCCAGCGGTGCAAGGCTCCTCGTGCTCGTGGACAACTTCCGCATCCGCATCCGCTTCTCCTTCCGCCGCTCACGGCCTGCTGCCGCAGCGCAAAAGAAAAGGGGACCGCCCGCAAAGGGCAGTCCCCTTCCCAATTTGACAAAATGTACCACCGCTCGCGCGCGAAGTCAACGGACACGGCATCCCGAGGATGCGAGCTTCGGGGTCGAATCGGCGGTTGCCACTCGATGGTGACGGTCGAGAGGCGGCGCGAGAGGCAGGGAGCGCGCCATCCCTGCGCAAGTGCATGCGGGCTCGAGGCACGCAGAACGGCTCCGACATCGGCGGCCGGCGTCGCAAAGACGACAGCACCTGCACACGATCTGCAGCGGCGGGTTCGGTCGGCTGCCCGCGCTCCGCTCGCGTGTTACGGGCGCTGCGGCCCGGCGGGCTCGGCCTTCGCCGAGGGCAGCACGAGGCGGAACACCGCGCCGCGCTCCGCCGCCGGCTCGACGTCGAGGCTTCCGCGCGCACCCTCGGCGATCCGGCGCGAGATGGCGAGGCCGAGGCCGCCCGGACGCTCGCGCTTGGTCGAGAAGAAGGGTTCGAAGATGCGCTCGCGCAGCTCGGGCGCGACGCCGGGGCCTTCGTCGCGGATGCGGATCACGACGTTCGCGGCGTCGGCGCTCGCCTCGATGCGCACGCACGCGCCGGGCGGGCTCGCTTCGACGGCGTTCGTCAGCAGATTGAGAAGGAGCTGGCGCAGCGCGTCCTCCGCGAGCGCGATGCGCGGGAGCGGGCCGGAGACCGCGCGCTCGAAGCGCACGCCGCGCTCGCCGAGGCGCTCGGCGAGCAGCTCCTCGGCCCACTCGACGATCGGCTCGGCGCACGACGACGCGAGTGCGCCGCCCGACGGAGGCGACGCCTGCTCGAGCACGCGGTCGACGAGCCGCTCGATGCGGCGCACTTCGTCGCGAACGAGCCCGACGAAGCGGTCGCGGAACTCGGAGTCGCCGTGCCGCTCGGGGAGCAGCTCGACGAAGGTCTTGATCGAGACCAGCGGGTTGCGGATCTCGTGGGCGATCTCGGCGACGAGCGCACCGAGGGCTGCGAGGCGATCGAGGGGCCGCGCTTCGGAGGCGGGACGAGCTTCGTCACGCTCCTGCGTCTGGGTCAGAAGGCCTCCTCGCGCAGGAGGTCGTAGCTGCTCTTCGGCTCGCCGCCCTCCTCCTCGCCTTCTTCGCCCGTTGCCGCTCCGCGCTGCTTGCGGGCGATCACACGCGTCAGGAACGGCTCGTAGCTCACGGGCGTCGTGTGGACGACCTGCTGCACGGCGCCTTCTTCTTCCTCGCCGCCGCCGCTCACGACCTCGACGCCACCCACGCGACGAAACTCGATCCCCTCCGGCATCGGAAAGTCGCTCGCGGGCCGGTCCGCGAGCGCCGTGTTCATGTAGTCGATCCAGATCGGAAGCGCGGCGCGCCCGCCCGTCTCCTTGTCGCCGAGCATCTTCTTCTGGTCGAAGCCGACCCACACGCCCGTCACGACCTCGGGCGAGAAGCCGATGAACCAGGCGTCGTTCTGCTCGTTCGTCGTCCCGGTCTTGCCGGCGAGCGGACGGCCGAGGTCGGCGGCCTTGTGCGCCGTTCCGTGCGGGTTCTCGACCGGCTGCCGCAGCAGGTAGGTCATCATGAACGCCTCGTCGGGCGGAAGGCCCTGCGACGGCAGCACGAAGCCGGTGGGGTCGGGCTCGGGCGGCGGAGGCGGCGGCGTGTTCTTCGCAGACGCAGGCGTCGCAGGCTTCGGCGGCGGCGGCGCGTCGAGCTCCTCGAGCACGATGTTCTCGGCCAGCGTCGCTCCTTCGCGCGAGACCACGCGGCGGATGAAGACCGGCTGAAGGAGCGTGCCGCCCGACGCGAACGTTCCGTAGGCGCGAACCAGCTCGACGAGCGGCAGCTCGGTCGAGCCCAGCGCCAGCGAGAGATGGCGGCCGAGGGGAGAGCGCACGCCGAGGCGCCGCGCGTAGTCGATCACCGGGTCGACGCCCACCTCGAGGAAGACGTTCACCGCGGCGTTGTTGAGCGAGCGCGCGATCGCCTCCTTCACCGGCACCGCGCCCTTGTAGATGTTCTTGTAGTTCTTGGGCGACCAGTACTGCATCGAGCCGACGTCCCAGAGCGTGATCGGCGAGTCCATCACGATCGTCGTCGGCGTGAAGCCCGCCTCGACCGCGGCGCCGTACAGGAAGGCCTTGAACGCCGAGCCGGGCTGGCGGCGCGCCTGCGTCGTTCGGTTGAACTCGCTGCGCTCGAAGTCGTAGCCGCCGACCATCGCGAGCACGTTCCCGGTCCCGGCGTCGAGCGAGAGCAGCGCGCCCTCGACCTTCGGCACCTGATTCAGCTCCCAGCGCAGCGGGCGCGCGGCGTCGGGGCCGGCCGAGACCGGCGGGAGCGCTGCGGCCTGCAGCGTCTCGGGGCCCTCCTCGCCTTCCTCGGGAGCGGCCGGCGGAGGCGGCGCAGCGTTCGGCGGCGCGGGCGTCGCGGGCTTCGCGATCGGCCGCACCGGCGGCCGGAGCGCGAAGTGAGCGACGTCGCCCACCTTCAGCAGCCGGTCGAGGCCGCGCGCGTCGCCGTCCTTCTTCCACGCCGGCTTGAACGCCCACGCGGCGTCTTCGAGCGCGACGGTCCCTTCGG
>JABLTH010035201.1_pt1 | contig 17958 bp, 13 predicted proteins | sample 7875711 | NCBI WGS metagenome assembly JABLTH01 (sample SAMN14941262, study PRJNA633318) | bioreactor metagenome | isolation source: bioreactor | place: China | collected 2019-03-05 | reverse complement strand
TCAAAGGCCCCGGAAGATGGAAGTGCTCGTGGTGGAGATGCGGGAGCTGCTCCGCTCGCCCTCCCTCAATCCGGATTCCCCGCAGGATCTCCTGCGGGCGCTGCACCGCAATGGCATCGAAGTGCGGACCACTCGGCAGTGGGAGCTGCAGGAATTCCACCATCCCGTGATCGCTCCCTTGCTGGAGTACAAGAAGCTGTCCCGTCTCTATACGGCGAACGGCTGGTCCTGGCTGGACAGCTGGGTCCGCCGCGGCCGTTTCAGATCGGATTACGTGGTGGGAGGCGTGGTCACCGGTCGTTGGTCATCCCGTGGCGGTGGGGCGCTGCAGATCCCGAAGTCGGTCCGGAACGCGGTCCGGGCTCTGCCGGGGTACAAACTGCTGGTCGCTGATGCCTCGCAGGTGGAGCCGCGCATTCTGGCGGCCATGTCGGCCGATCAGGGAATGGCCGCCGCGGCTCGCGGCCAGGACCTGTATGCCGAGATTGCCGACGCAGGATTCGGCGGCAGTCGTTCCTCGGCGAAAGTCGCGCTGCTGGGCGCGATGTACGGTGCGACGACCGGGGAATCTGCCCGGCTCCTGCCGCAGCTGAAGAAGCTGTATCCGGCGGCGATCGGACTGGTGGAGGACGCCGCGCGTCGTGGAGAACGCGGGGAGTCCGTCTCCACGTGGCTGGGCAGGACCACCCCTCCTCCCGGAGCCGCGTGGGAGGCGGCCCAGAGGACCCAGACTCAGGAGGAACAGCGCCGCGCCGACTCCTGGGCCAGGTCACGGGGCCGTTTCACCCGCAACTTCATCGTGCAGGGGACCGCGGCTGAATGGGCGGAGTGCTGGCTGGCCGGAATCCGGTCGCGCCTTCACGCGCTCGGCGCCGCCTGGCCGAAGGCCCTGGAGGGCGATACCGGCGCGGCCGGATCCTCGTCGTGGCCGGTCACCGGCCCCGCGGAACTCGTCTTCTTCCTGCACGACGAGATCATGGTCCACGCCCCCGAAGGGCTCATCCCCGACTGCGTCGAGGCGGTGGAGAGTGCGGCCCGGGACGCCGGTCGGCTCCTGTTCGGCACGGCTCCGGTGGACTTCCCGCTGACGGTCGCCGTGGTCGACTCCTATGACCAGGCTAAGTAGCCCGGCCAGGCCAAGTAGCCCAACCGAGCCGAGTTGCCAGGCCGAAATGCCGGGCCACGGCGTGCTGCCACGCAGTCAGGACACGTGGCCGTGCACCATGGCAAGGCCGAGCACCATGACAATGCGGCATCACCTCAGAGCGTGAAGAAGTGCTTCCGGTCCGGATCCCAGGGCTTGGCCCATCCGAGGTAATGGAACGTCTCCTCCAGCAGCTTGCCGGTGAATCCCCAGATGAAGACGTCCTCCACCAGGAAGGCCGGGGACTCGAAGACGACTCCCGCCCGCTCCAGACTGGCCGTGACGCGGTTCCGGGGGTCGAGGAGATCGCGCACCGGGATACGGAACACCTGGGCCGATTCCCTCGGGTCCACCACGAACACGGGACTCACCTCGCGCCACCAGGCGAGAACGGGAGTGACCATGAAATTGCTGTACGGCAGCGGATGCGACGGCAGGACTCCCACCACGTCGACACCGGCCGGGTCCAGCCCCGTCTCCTCGACGGCCTCCCGCAGAGCGGCGGCGGCCTCGTCGGCGTCGTCGGGCTCCAGCTTGCCGCCCGGGAAGGCGATCTCTCCCGCATGGCTGCCGAGCGTCGTCGCGCGCTGGAGCATCAGCAGGTCCAGGTCGTCCGGCCCCAGGCCGTCCGGATCGTGTCCGGCACTTCCCGCCGTGGGGGCGAAGAGCATGAGGACCGCGGCGTCACGGGCGGTGTCGGGCTCGGCCAGCGTGAGCCGCCAGCGGGCGCCCAGCTCCTCGGCCAGGACGGTTCCGGCCTCGTCGGCGAACCGGCGGAGGTCCCGCAACGCGCTCACGAAGCGGACTCGGCCAGCAGTGCCCGCTGGGACGCCATCCGGATCTCGGCCGGGTCCTCCACCGCGGCGAGGTACGCCTCCCGGAGTTCCTCCTGGCCAGGAGCGAGTTCGTACTTCAGCAGCTTGGCCGCCTTGACGGGATCCGTCTCCCCCATGCCGTAGGACGGGCACCACTGGGCCACCACGCACGCGCCGCACGCCGGCTTCCGGGAGTGGCACACCCTGCGCCCGTGGAACACGACCCGGTGGGAGAGCTGCGTCCATTCCTTGCGTTCGACCAGCTCGCCCACCTCGCGCTCCACCACCACGGGGTCATCCGAGGTGGTCCACTCGAAGCGCCGGGCGAGACGCCCGAAATGCGTGTCGACCGTGATGCCGGGGATGCCGAACGCGTTGCCCAGCACCACATTGGCCGTCTTGCGACCCACCCCGGCCAGGGTGATGAGCTCCTCCACGGACGGCGGGACCTCGCCGTCGTATTCGTCGACCAGCCGCGTCGCCAGCGCCACGAGGTTCCGGGCCTTGGCGCGGAAGAACCCGGTGGGCTGGATGATGGCCTCGAGGTCAGGAAGCTCAGCCTGTGCCATCTCGCGGGGACCCGGATAGCGGGCGAACAGTGCCGGCGTGATCTGATTGACCCTCACATCGGTGGTCTGCGCGGACAGCACCGTGGCGACCAGCAGCTCGAACGGGTTCCGGAAGTCGAGTTCGGGGTGAGCGTACGGGTAGAACTCCCCCAGCACCTTGTTGATCTTCCGCGCCCGGCGTTTCTTAGCCAGCAGGCTTTCGCCGCCGGCCGCCACGGTGTTCTTCGTCATTGCGGGTCAGGAGCCCCGCTCGATGTTGCGGAGATCATGCAGCACGCCGATCCGGCCGTCCTCGTTCTGGACCACCAGACCCTGCGGGCCTTCCTGCAGCGCCAGGATCCACTTGCCCGGCTCCAGGTCGAAGACGGGCGCGCCGCTCCGCTCATCCAGCGCAACACGTCGTTCCGGCACCGCGAACCAGAAGGCCTGCTGCGCCGGCTGTTCGGCTTCACGGTGAGGGGCGACGACGGCGTGAATCGGTTCCGCGGACCCGGCACCCGCCGGGGCGGCGTCCTCCGTCGTGGTGGACTCCGGCTTATCGGCAGACGAGCTGCCCGAGCCGGTGCTGAGTGCACCGCCCGTGTTCAGCGCGCTGCGGAGCACCGTGACATCGGAGTCGTCGTCCGGGTGCGGAGCGTAGAACTCCTCTTCCTCGTCCTCCGGCACGTCGACGGACTCGTTGAGCGTGGGGACGCCCAGCACGGGTTCCGGGAGCTCCGGTGCCTCAGCCACATGGGACTGCGCTTCCTTCAGAAGGTCGTCCTCGGACGGCCCCTCCGAGGCCTCATAGCCCGCGGTCGCCAGGACCTCGTCGCCCAGGATCGGGTCGGACGCAGTGGCCGGCGTCGAGGACTGTTCCGACGGCTGTGCGCCAGCATCGTGAGAGCCGGCGCCGGCGTCCGCATCGGAACCGGTGACCGGGGCGGGACCGGAATCCGCAGCTCCCGCGGCCGGCACGGCCGAGAGTTCGTCAGCCGACGGTTCGTCAACCGAGGCCGCGGAAACCGCGTCAGAGGAACCAGTCTCAGCGGCACCAGCGGCCTCGGTGACCGGAGAGGCAGCAGAACCGGCGTCGCGGGCTTCGCCCACGCCCTCGCCCAGACCTTCGGAGGTGCCCTCAGGGGCTTCCGGCGCGCGGTGCCGGGAGGTGGACGGCGAGGGCACGCCGCCCTCGGCCGGGAAGTCCGCCGACTCGGCACCCGGCGCGGGGTGACCGGCGGAAGACTCGTCAGAGGAACCCGCGGTTCCGGTGGCCGCCGCGGCGGCTGCCGCGCCAACACCCGCGGCGCCCGCCGCACCTGCGGCGCCGGCGGCGCCGGCGGCCGGAGCGGCCCATGCCGATCCATGCTGTCCGTGCTGCTCCGGATGACCCGGCTGACCCGGCTGACCCGGCTGCTGACCGTGCTGGCCCTGCTGCGGCTGGTAGCCCTGCGGCGCGTACGGCGAAGGACCACCCTGTGCCGGGCCGCCCGGCTGAACCCCGTAGCCCGGAGTGCTCGGGTACTGCTGAGCAGCGGGACCGGAGTGCACCGGCTGTGCGGGACGGTTCGCGGGGGCTGCGTCCCGTGCCACGACGTGGGCCGGAACCTCGGGACGGCCCGTGAAATCAGCGGCCAACACCGGAATGAAGCGTGCCAGCACCGTGGTCACGAACAGAAGCGCGGCGCCCAGGAGATTCAGGATCACCGACGTCCAGTTGACGTAGCCGTAGTACCCCAGGAAAGGCAGGACACCGATCTGGCTCACCGCGCTCAACAGCGCCAGAGACGCCAGCACGGACGCGAGCTGGTCCAGAGAAAACGACCCGAGACGGAGCTTGGTGGAGGGGCTGACCCTGCGGACCAGGACACCGATGCCGATCGCGAGCGGAAGGATCAGATCGAGACCGAGGAACTCGAGGCTCGGAATGAACCCCAGACGTCCGAAACTTCCGAATCCGTTGCCGACCAGCAGCAGCACGACGGCGACCAGGACGAGCACATCGCGGAGCGTGAGGGGGCCCAGGAGCGCCTTCCCGCCGTCGGGCTGCTGAGATGCCGCCGCACCACGCCCCGCGGCCGGCGTCTGAGCGTAACCGGGACCGGCGTACCCCGCGCCCGGAGCGGACCGGCCGTAGTCGGGACCCGCCTGAGGTGCGGCGTGCTGCTGCACACCCGGCTGCTGGCCGTACTGCACGGCTCCTGGCCCGCTGGGCGCACCCTGCGACGGCCGGCCATACGGCTGACCCTGGCCCTGCGCCCCCTGGCCTCCCCCATACGGAGTGCCCGTCGCGCCGCCACCCTGCGGGCCGCCCTGGTACTGTCCGGGCGCCTGCTGCTGCGCCTGCTGCTGGCCCGGAGGTCCCCACGGGCTCTGCCCCGGATGCTGCCAGTCAGGCGTTTCCGGCCCGCCCTGATTGTTGAACTCTGGCGTTGACATCGGCTGTGTTCTCCTGTCGATGGAGGTCATGCTGCGGACTTGTCACCAGCCTAATGGGAGGACGGCCCGCCCGGGAGAAGTGTTGCCTGAGAACGGCCGGAACCCCAGCGCGGCTGCCTACGGGATTTCTCCAGAAAAGCGCCAAATCACGCGTCGTGGCACTCCAGGCGACCGGCGGGGATTCTGTTCACTCGTGGTTCACAGTGTGACCGCGGACACTCATTTGTCGGAGCGGAGGACTAAGGTGGTCGGTGGAATGCACCTCAACAAAGAAGTAGAAGGATCCAGGATGTCTGAAGAGACCACTCCAGCCGCAGGTGACGCCTTGGAAAACCTGCTCCAGGAGAACCGCAGTTTCGCCCCCACGCCCGAGTTCGCGGCGAACGCCATCGCCAGTGAGGACCTGTACGCGGAAGCCGCAGCGGATCGTCCCGCGTTCTGGGCCCGGCAAGCGCGTGAGCTGCTGAGCTGGGACAAAGACTTCGAGACCGCGTTGGACTGGAGCAATGCCCCCTTCGCGAAATGGTTCGTCGGCGGTGAGGTCAATGCGGCGTACAACGCCCTGGACCGTCATGTCGAGAACGGTCTCGGCGAGCGCGTGGCCATCCACTTCGAAGGCGAGCCGGGCGATACCCGCAGCTACACCTACGCCCAGCTCACGGACGAGGTGAAGAAGGCCGCCAATGCCTTCGAATCGCTCGGGGTGGGCAAGGGCGACCGCGTCGCGGTCTACCTCCCCATGATTCCGGAAGCCGTCATCACGCTGCTGGCCTGTGCCCGGATCGGCGCCATCCACTCGGTGGTGTTCGGCGGGTTCTCGGCCGACGCACTCCGTTCCCGCATCGACGACGCCGAAGCGAAGCTCGTCGTGACGGCCGACGGCACCTACCGCCGCGGCAAGCCCAGCGCGCTGAAGCCCGCCGTGGACGACGCTCTCGCAGCAGACGGCCACACGGTCCAGAACGTCGTCGTGGTCAAGCGGAACGGCGAGCCGGTCTCCTGGACCGAGGGCCGCGACCAGTGGTGGGACGACGTGGTGGGCGGCGCCTCCGCCGAGCACACCGCGGTGGCCCATGACTCCGAGCACCCGCTCTTCATCCTCTACACCTCCGGCACCACCGGGAAGCCCAAGGGCATCCTGCACACCACGGGCGGCTACCTGACCCAGGCGGCGTTCACCCACAAGAACGTCTTCGACCTCCACCCGGAGACCGACGTCTACTGGTGCACCGCCGACGTCGGCTGGATCACCGGCCACTCCTACGTCACCTACGCGCCGCTCATCAACGGCGCCACCCAGGTGATGTACGAGGGCACCCCGGACTCCCCGCACCAGGGACGCTGGTGGGAGATCGTGGAGAAGTACAAGGTCTCCATCCTCTACACGGCGCCCACGGCCATCCGGACGTTCATGAAGTGGGGCCGCGAGATCCCGGAGAAGTACGACCTCTCCTCCATCCGCGTGCTCGGTTCCGTGGGCGAACCCATCAACCCGGAAGCGTGGATGTGGTACCGCGAGGTCATCGGCGCCAACAAGGCCCCGATCGTGGACACCTGGTGGCAGACCGAGACCGGCGCCATGATGATCTCCCCGCTGCCCGGCGTCACGGCCACGAAGCCCGGTTCGGCCCAGGTGCCGCTGCCCGGCATCGCGGTGGACGTGGTGGACGAGGTCGGCGAGACCGTGCCGGACGGCCACGGTGGCTTCCTGGTCATCCGCGAGCCCTGGCCCTCCATGCTGCGCGGCATCTGGGGTGACCCGGAGCGGTACAAGGACACGTACTGGTCCCGCTTCGATGACATGTACTTCGCGGGCGACGGCGCCAAGAAGGACGCCGACGGGGACGTCTGGCTGCTCGGCCGCGTGGATGACGTCATGAACGTGTCCGGCCACCGGCTCTCCACCACGGAGATCGAGTCTGCGCTGGTCAGCCACCCGTCCGTGGCGGAAGCCGCCGTCGTGGGCGCCAACGATGAGACCACCGGCCAGGCCGTGGTGGCCTTCGTGATCCTGCGCGAGGGCGCGGAGAACACCGGAGACGCGATCGTGCAGGACCTCCGCACCCATGTGGGCAAGGAGATCGGCCCGATCGCCAAGCCGAAGAACATCCTCGTGGTGCCGGAACTGCCCAAGACCCGTTCCGGCAAGATCATGCGACGTCTGCTGAAGGACGTGGCGGAAGGCCGCGACCCGGGTGACGCCACCACGCTGGCGGACCCCACGGTCATGCAGCAGATCGCCGCGGACCTGCGGAAGTAGCGGTCGCCGGGGCGCGCCACACGGCGCGCCCCCTCTGAGCCGGCCGGCGACGGCGGGTGTCCCCTCTCAGCGCGAGGGTGCACACCCGCCGTCGCCGTTTTCATACCGGGGTATGAACCGCCCCGCTCAGACTCCGCTCCTGCTCCGATGTGCCGGCGCCCGGCCTTCGGAAGACTGGAGGCATGACCTCGATCCTGCACGCCAGAGACCTGTCCCTCTCCTACCCCGGCGCCTCGCTCCCGGCGCTTGACTCCGTCAGCCTGAGCATCAGCCAGGGTGAGACGGTGGCGATCATGGGTGCGTCGGGCTCGGGCAAGACGTCCCTCCTCCACTGCCTGGCCGGCATCATCCGCCCCGCCAGCGGGTCCATCACCTTCGTCTCGGCCGCCGGCCCGCTCCAGGTCGAGACCCTCGACGACAGTGCCCGCGCACGCCTGCGCCGCGAGGAGTTCGGCTTCGTCTTCCAGCAGGGTCTCCTGCTGCACGAACTGACGGCCCTGGAGAACGTGGCGGTGGCGCGCATGCTCAACGGGGTCCCCCGCGCGCACGCCGAGGAGGAGGCCGCCCGCTGGCTGGCCCACCTCGGCCTCGCCGGCATGGAGAACCGCAGGCTCGGCGAGCTGTCCGGCGGGCAGGCGCAGCGGGTCGCCATCGCTCGGGCCCAGATCACGGGCGCCCGCCTCATCTTCGCGGACGAGCCCACCGGGGCCCTCGATTCCGCCACCTCCGCGGAGGTCCTCGACCTCCTCCTCGGCACGGTGGGGGAAGGACGCACCCTCGTGATGGTGACCCACGATCCCGAGGTGGCACGCCGCTGCGGCCGGATCGTGACCCTGAGCGACGGCCGGATCGTCTCCGACACCGGCTCCGCCACGGCCTCGGTTCCGGGGACCTTCGGCCTCGGAAGCGGTGGGGCCCGATGAACACCCTCCGGACCTCACTCCGCCTGGCCGGCCTCTTCCGGCGCCGGCAGGACGGAGACCGCGCCGCGACCCTGCTGCCGCTCCTCTCCTTCGCCCTCGTCACGGCGCTGCTCCTGCTGGTCACGGGCGGCGCGCAGGCGTTCTTCCGCTGGGATGACGAACTCGCCATCACCTACCAGATCCTCGCCGTGATCGCCCTGGTCCTGCTGCTCGTGCCGCTCGGCACCGTGGGCGCCTCGGCCGCGAAGCTCGCCGCACGACGCCGGGACGACCGTCTGTCCTCACTGCGTCTGCTGGGCGCCTCCACCGGCACGGTCACCCTCCTGACCGTGCTGGAGGCCGCGACCACCGCACTTCTCGGTTCCCTTCTGGGCGTCGTCCTCTACTGCGCCACCGCGCCGTTGCTCGGGCTGCTCCATTTCCGGGGCTCCGCGTTGGGCGATCAGATCTGGCTGCCGTGGGCCGTGGTGCCCCTCCTGGCTCTGGGGATCGTGCTGCTCGCCTCGGTGAGCGCCGTCGTCGGGCTTCGCTCCGTGGTGGTGACGCCGCTGGGCGTCCGCACCCGGCAGCGTGCCGGCACCGCCCACTGGGTCCGCGCCCTCGTGGCGGCCGGGATCGTGATCGTCGGCGTGCTCCTCATGCAGGGCATCGGCGCCCTGGGCCAGTTCGGCGGGGTCGCCGCGATGATCATCGCCATGGCCGTGGTGTTCGGCGGCGCTTTGCTCGCTCTCAACTTCATCGGTCCGTGGTTCATCCGCGTGGTGGCCCGCCGACGGCACCGGAAGGCGCCCACTGTCGCGAAGCTCCTCGCCGCACGGATGATCCTCGAGGACCCCAAGTCCGCGTGGCGTCAGGTCAGCGGTGTGGCGATGACGAGCTTCGTCGGGGTGTTCGGCGCGGTCGGTCTCGCGATGGCGGCGATCACGGAGGACCATCCCATGGATGACGCCTCGCGCTGGCTCATGCGGGACATCTCCACGGGGGTGCTCGTGACCGTCGCCGCGTCGTTCGTGATGGTGGCCTGCTCGGTGGGGATCAATCAGGCCGCCGCGACCCTGGACCGCGCCGCCGTGCACGTGTCGCTGGACCGGCTCGGCATGCCCCGCTCTGTGATGGTCGAGGCCAGTCGCCGCTCCGTCATGTCCGCTTTGTGGGTCGTGGCGGGCGGTTCTGCGGCCTGCGCAGTCGGGCTGCTGTTCCCGCTCGTGGGTTTCGCCGTCTTCGTTCAGCCGCTCGCGGTCCTGACGACCGCGGCCGTGTTCGTGGCCGGCTTCGTGGTGGTGCGCGGCGCGGCGGCACTGGCCGCCCAGCTCGTGCCGGGCATCCTGGCCCGGCCGGAGCGGGTCCTCTAGAACGCCCTTCTGAGGACGAAGGGGCGGGCGCCGGAGGCTTCCGGCGCCCGCCCCTTCGCCGTTCCCGGCTCAGTGATGAAGCTGGAACGTCGGCACGAAATCCGGGTCCGTGATCGCCGGCCTCCGCAGCGAGAACGCCTCGATGGGGTGCGTCGTGGAGCCGTTGGTCAGCAGCTCGGCGAGGATCCGGCCCATGAGGGAGGCGAACTTCCCCGCATGCCCCGCCCCGTTGAACACCGCCACATGCGGCGCGCCGGGCACGGTGTCCACGACGAAGTCGCGGTCGGCCGGCATGTCGTACACGCACGTCCTGTTCGCATACACCGGCCCGACGGCGCCCGGCAGGTGCCGGCGCAGGAACCTTTCCAGCAGCGCGGCTTCCTCGGCGTCGCCTTCGTAGACCCGCTCGTCGCTGCTGATGAAGCGGCCGCGCATGTCCCGCGCGATCTTGACCGCCGGCTCGCCGTAGACCGGGAACCCGTAGTGGTCCTGCTCGCCGTGGAAGATCCAGATGGGGAACCGGTCCGGGGTGAACTCGGACAGGCGGGCCGACGTGAAGTAGCTGACCTGCTCCTGCGACAGGGTGAGCCGGTAGTGCAGCCCGAGGTCCGGCATGAGCTCGCCGAGCCACGAGGCCACGGCCACCACGAGCCGGTCCGCGGAGAAGTCGCCCCGCGGCGTCCGGACGGTCACGCTGTCAGGCCTGACCTCGACACCGGTGGCACGGGTGTGCGGGAGGAAGGTCACCCCGTGGGCGAGGGCCAGGGAGGTGTGGGCGGCGACGCTCGCCCGGATGTCGATCAGCCCGCCGGCCTCCTGGTACATGCCGGTGACGTCGTCCTCGATGCGCCACTGGGGCCAGCGGCGGCGGATCTCTCCGGCGTCGAGGTCCTCGTAGGGGATGCCCTGCGCTGCGAGCGCCCTGCGGTAACCGTCGAGCGAGGCGCGGGCCTCAGGCTCTGAGGAGGCGAGATCCAGCCCGCCGGTCCGGAGGTAGAGCGGCAGCCCGGACTGTTCCTCCACGTGCGCCCAGGCCTCGAACATGGCGGGCGTCAGGGCCGTGTACGCGGTGCTGTGGTACGCGTGCCGGATGATGCGGGAGACATCGCCCGACGAGTTCCGGGTGTTGACCAGCTCGTCCTGCTCCAGGACGAGCACCCGGGTGCCCGGGGTCTGGGAGAGCCAGTAGGCGGTGGCCGAACCGATCGCGCCCGCGCCGATGACGATGTGCGTGTACCCGCCCGGCATGGCGTTCTCCCGTCGTTGAGCGATCCCTTCCGAGACTGGCACACTGGCCGTGACTCACGGTAGTCCATGACGCCCCTTTGCGGGGCGGGGATGCGTGACGGCGCCGGGATACGGACGGCGAGCGCGCTCAGGAATCCTCGGCGTGGCAGCCGCAGGACCTCCGCAGGATCAGCTCGCAGTCGAACACCTGGTTCCGGGAGGGCTCGTCACGCCCGGCCCCGATGATCGCCCGGACGCCGGCCTCGGCCATCTCCTTGACGGGCTGCCGGACGGTGCTCAGCGGCGGCCAGCAGTACTCCGCCTCGTCCGAACCGTCGAACGCCATGACCGCCACGTCGTCGGGCACACGGAGACCGGCCTCCTGGACCGCACGGAGGAAGCCGATGGCCTGCTGGTCTGAGCTGATGAACACCGCAGTCGGCCGGGGCGTGACGGCAAGGAACTGCTTCCCGGCCTCGTAGCCGCCCTGCCTGTCGAAAGTGCAGCGGAAGATCCGTCCTTCCGACGCCCCCAGGCCCTGCAGGGCCGAGCGCCAGCCGCCTTCGCGGCGATCCGGCGCGTTCCCGGTGGTGAGGCCCATGACCAGGGCGATGTCCCGGTGACCGTGCGAGGCCAGGTGCTCGACCGCGCGTCGTGTGCTCTCGGAGAATTCCGGGCCGATCGCATCCACCGACGGCGACTCCTCGGAGAAGTTGAGCAGCACCGTCCGGACGCCGCGCTCCCGGAGCTCCTGGATGTCCGGCTGCACGAGGACCGAGCAGAGGAACACCCCGTCCACCTGCCGGTCGATGAAGTTCCTGAGGTGCCGCCGCTCGACGGTCAGCGAATCCCGGGAGTCGGCCAGCAGCATGGCGAATCCCTGTTCCTCCGCGGCCTGTTCGACGGCTTCGGCCAGGCTCGCGAAGAACGGGTTGCTGATCTTCGGGACCACCATGCCGAGAATCTGCGAGGACCCCTTCTTGAGGGCCCGCGCCGCCGCATTGGGCCGGTAGCCGAGCGCCGCGATGGCCTGCCGGACCTTCTCCTCGGTGGCCGGCGCCACGTTCTTGGGTCCCCCGTTGACCACATAGCTCACGACGGCGGTGCTGACGCCCGCCAGGCGGGCGACGTCCTTCCGCGTGATCACGGGTCGGGAGGAGGCGGAGAGGTCCGGCATAGCCACCATGCTAGCCGCGGGCGGCCTCGGTGCTGCGGGCCGCCGGAAGCTCCGGGGCGTCCCCGAAGTCATGAATCGGGAGCCGTTCCCCTCCCCGGAGTGCCGACTGGTGGGCCACGATGCCCGGCAGCGTGAAGCGGGCGGCCGTCCAGGCGTTCACGGGCGGCAGCGAACCCGTGGCGACGGCGGTCACGAAGTCGTCCACCAGGAAGGCGTGACTCCCCTCGTGTCCGCTCGGCAGGGCGCGGAGTTCCGCGGGGAGCCGGGACGGATCGTGCACGGGGGCGAGGCCCGAGACGAAGGCGTCGCGAAGGGCGGGGTCGACGTCGGCGAGGGACGGGTCATCGAGCGGGATGCTGGGCAGGGTGCTGATCTGCTCACTCACATCGGTGAAACCCTCCTTGTCCTGCCACACGGCCGTCTCGACGAGCTGCTCGAAGCTGCCCTCGGTGCCGAAGTACCGGAACCGGCTCTCGCGCAGATGGGACGGGTAGCCCACGCGCCGGAATTCGTTGATGCGGATGCTCCCGCCGCCGTCCATCTCGAACAGGGCCGTGGCGTTGGAGAAGTCGTTGTCGAACATGCTGATCTCGCGGTCGAAGACGCCGTCGCCACGCTCGTCCCGGACGCCGATACAGCTCACGCTCGTCACATGGCCCCCGATGCCCCCGAGGACGCCGCCCAGGGAGTGCGTCGGGTAGAGCATGGGCGGGTAGCTGGCGGTCTTCTGCCATTCCTCCCCGCCGCTGTACTGGTAGGCGGCGTAGAAGCCGAGGTCCATGTCGTGGACGTAGTCGCCTTCAGCGTAGAAGATCCGGCCGAACGCGCCGTCGGCCTTGCGGTCGCGAGCGTAGATCGTGGCCGGGTTGTAGTAGCTGGTCTCCCCCATCATGTAGGTCAGCCCGGTCTCCCGAACGGCCTCGATGATGGCGGCGATCTCCTCTTCGCTGATCGCCATGGGCACCGCGGAGTAGACGTGTTTGCCCGCCTGGAGCGCCTGAACCACCAGCGGTCCATGGGTCCAGCGCTGCGTGAAGATCGCGACGGCGTCGACGTCGGAGGCCAGCATGTCCTCGAAGCTGGGGAACGTGCCGGCGAGGTTCTGGCGGGCTGAGAGCGTCTCCGCCCGCTCGGCGAGCACATCGGTGACGTAGACGTCCCGCACGAGGGGGTGGGCCTTGAAGAGTTTGGCGAACTGGCCGGAGAACTGGCCGGCGCCGACGATTCCGAGGGAGAACGGTGAGATCTGAGTCATGCGGAAGAGTCTCCCAGCGCGATCTACTCGAGTCAATAGACCTGTGATTTTTGATGAAAAGCTTGCGTTACACGGAAGTGACACGTGTAGATTGTTGGCTCAGACCCTCCGCCGGACCCCGCCATTCCGCGGCAGAAGGGTCGCCACGCCGACGCGACACTCAGATCGGTTCTGAATCTTTATGTTTGCGAAGGTTTCTTCTTGTTCACTTTTGTTCCATTGACTGCTAGTGTGGCGCACATCACAGGCAATGGGTTCTTGAAGGAGAAAAAATGCCACAGCCTCAGATGCCGGCCGGCAGCGTAGTCGCCCCGCGTCGCACCGTTCTGAAATCCTTCGCACTCGGCGCGGCCGGCCTCGCCGGCGTTCCGCTCCTCGCGGCGTGCACCGGGGGTTCCGGCCCCTCCGGCGGTGGCTCCGCCGCCACCACGTTCACCCTGGGTTCAAGCCTGTCCGACGAAGTGCCGAAGAAGGCCCTCGCCGACACGCTCGCCGCCTTCCAGAAGAAGTCCAGCAAGTCCGCCACCATCAACACCGTTCCCCACAACGATTTCCAGAACAAGATCAACTCGTACCTGCAGGGTTCCCCGGACGACGCCTTCACCTGGTTCGCCGGCTACCGCATGCAGTACTACGCGGGCAAGGGACTGCTGGCGCCCATCGACGACGTCTGGTCCAAGATCGGGGGCAACTACTCGGACGCCCTCAAGAAGGCCTCCACCGGCCCCGACGGCAAGATGTACTTCATCCCGAACTACAACTACCCCTGGGGCTTCTTCTACCGGAAGAGCGTCTGGGCAGCCAAGGGCTACGAGGTCCCCACCACCTTCGACCAGCTCAAGACCCTGTGCGCCAAGATGAAGGCCGACGGCATCATCCCGATCGGCTTCGCCGACAAGGACGGCTGGCCGGCGATGGGCACCTTCGACTACCTGAACCTGCGGCTCAACGGCTACCAATTCCATGTGGATCTCTGCGCCCACAAGGAATCCTGGGACCAGAAGAAGGTCAGCGACGTCTTCGACACCTGGAAGGCCCTGCTGCCGTACCAGGACCCGGGCGCACTCGGCCAGACCTGGCAGGACGCCGCCAAGGCCCTCGCGGGACAGAAGACCGGCATGTATCTCCTCGGTTCCTTCGTCACGCAGCAGTTCACCGACCCCGCCGTGCTCAAGGACATCGAATTCTTCCCCTTCCCCGAGGTGGCGGTCGAGGGTCAAGAGGCCGTGGAGGCGCCGATCGACGGCTTCCTGCTCTCCAAGAAGGGCGGCGACAACCAGGCGGCCAAGGACTTCCTGCAGTTCATGGGCACCCCGGAAGGCCAGGACGCCTATTACAAGGGCGATCCCTCCAACATCCAGACCGCGAAGGGCTCCGACCAGAGCGGCTTCACGGCCCTGAACAAGAAGTGCGCGGACGTCATCGGCCAGGCGAAGTCGATCACGCAGTTCTTCGACCGCGACGCCCTCCCGGCGATGGCGAACAACGTCATGATCCCGGCGCTCCAGGCTTTCCTCAAGGACGGCACCGTGGACGTCAAGAATCTCGAGTCCCAGGCCAAGGCCCTCTACTCGGCCCAGTAGCCCGGACCCACCGGTGGCCGGGGCGCTCCCCCGGAACGCCCCGGCCACCATCGCAAGGAGATCACTCATGACCACCTCTTCCACCGCCTCCCGGACGGGCAGCGGCCCCGCACCCCGGAAGCGCCGGGGCCGCGTCCGCCGGCTCAGCAGACGCGATGTGCTCGTCCTGAGCGCCATGGTCGCCATCCCCACCCTCATCCAGCTGGTCTTCGTCTGGCTTCCGACGCTCTTCTCCATCGGGCTGAGCTTCATCAAATGGAACGGCCTGGACTTCGCGGACATGAAGCCCGCAGGCGTGGACAACTACCGCTTCATCCTGCAGGACTATCCGCCCTTCTGGCCCGCCATCCAGCACAACGTCCTCTGGCTGGTGTTCCTGGCCGTCATCGCCACCCCGATCGGGCTCCTGCTGGCGGTCCTGCTGGATCAGAACATCCGCGGGACCCGGATCTACCAGAGCATCTTCTTCGCGCCCGTCATGCTCTCGCTCGCCCTGGTCGGCATCATCTGGCAGCTCTTCTACCAGCGGGACAACGGCTTGCTGAACTTCCTCCTCGGCACCGCGGGCACACCGCAGGCGGTCGACTGGTTCGGGGATTCCTCGGTCAACATCTGGGCCGCGCTGATCGCCGCCACCTGGCGCCACGCCGGCTACGTCATGCTGCTCTACTTGGCCGGCCTCAAGGGCGTGGACCCCACGCTCCGGGAGGCGGCCGCCATCGACGGGGCGAACAGCTTCCAGACCTTCTTCCGTGTGGTGTTCCCGGCGATGAAGCCCGTGAACATCGTCATCGTGGTCATCACCATCATCGAATCCCTCCGCGCGTTCGACGTCGTCTACGTCATCAATCGCGGCACGAACGGCCTGGAGCTCCTCTCCGCGCTGGTCATCCAGAACCTGGTCGGCGAAGGACAGGTCCTCGGGGTCGGATCGGCGCTGGCCACCGTCCTCCTGGTCGTCTCCCTCGTCCCGATCGTCTTCTATCTCACCCGCACCTTCGGAAAGGACAGCAGATCGTGAGCAGCACCACCGCACCCCGACCCGCGCCGGGCGGCAGGCGGGCGTCGCCGTCGCGCACGACGCCGTGCAGCGGGGCTCCAAGCGCAAGCGCCACTACGGGACGCACCTCTTCCTCGTGGTGATGGCCGTGATGTGGCTGGTGCCGCTCGGCTGGGCGCTGTACACCGCCCTGCGCCCGAGCTGGGCGACCAATCAATACGGCTACTTCAGCGCCCAGGGCCCCTTCAACTTCGACAACTTCGCGCAGGCGTGGACCCAGGGAGGGTTCTCCAAGTACTTCTGGAACTCGGTGATCATCACCGTGCCGGCGGTGCTGCTGACACTGTTCCTCGCCTCGCTCATGGCCTTCGCGGTGAGCCGCGTGAACTGGAAGTTCAACATCACCCTGCTGATCATGTTCACCGCCGGCAATCTGCTCCCACCCCAGGTGCTCGCGGCGCCGCTGTTCCTCATGATGAAGCACTTCCAGGTCCCGTATGCGGTCAGCGACTCCGGCAACATGCTCAACACCTACGTCTCCGTGATCGCGGTGAACACGGCCTTTCAGATCGGCTTCTGCACCTTCGTGCTCTCGAACTACATGAAGGCTCTGTCCCCGGACCTCACCGAGGCGGCGCTCGTGGACGGGGCAGGTCTGTGGCGGCAGTACTGGGAGATCATCATGCCGCTGTGCCGCCCGGCCTTCGCCGCTCTCGGCACCCTGGAAGTCATCTTCATCTACAACGACTTCTTCTGGCCCCTGCTCTTCATCCAGAACGGCGACAGGCTTCCGGTCACGACGGCGATCAACAACCTCCAGGGTCAGTTCTTCAACGACTACAACCTCCTGGCGGCCGGCGCCGTGATCACGGTGATCCCCACCCTGGTCATCTACCTCCTGCTGCAACGGCAGTTCGTCGCGGGGCTCACCCTCGGGTCCAGCAAGGGGTGAGCCGCGCCGTCGGCCCCGCTCAGGCACCGCAGCACTAGACTTCATCCAGACACAGGAGACGATCATGAGGAGCGAGTCGCACATGCTGCAAGCCGCCCGGCATCAGGCCATCCTGGAGATGGTCCAGAAGGAGCGCATCGTCAAGGTCTCCGATCTCGCCGACGCCCTCAAAGTCTCCGCCATGACCGTCCGCCGCGACATCGAAGCCCTCAGCGACACGGGCCTGCTGGAGCGGATCCACGGCGGCGCCAAGATCCTGGGCGACGCCGGAACCCACGAACCCGGCTTCGAGCTGAAATCCACGCAGTTCACGGCGGAGAAGCAGGCCATCGCCGCCGTGGCCGCCGGATCGGTCTCCGAGGGCATGGCCGTGGGGCTCAGCGCCGGGACCACCACCTGGGCACTCGCCCAGGAACTGGTCAAGGGCCCGGCCATCACGGTGGTCACCAACTCCATCCGCACCGCGGAGATCTTCTACCGCTCCACGATCGTCAACGCGAAGACGGAGGTCATCCTCATCGGCGGCCAGCGGACCGCGTCGGACGCCCTCGTGGGGCCGGTCGCGACGCAGGCCTTGAAGAGCATGAACCTGGACGTCACCTTCCTCGGCGTGCACGGCATGGACCCGCAGGCCGGGTTCAGCACGCCGAACGTCCTGGAGGCCGAGACGGACCGCGCGTTCCTGGCGTCCAGCCGCAAACTCGTCGTGGTGGCCGACCATTCCAAGTGGGGAATCCAGGGCATCAGCAGTATCGCGGCGCTGGAAGACGCGGACGAGCTCGTGACGGACCCTGGGCTGGGTCAGAAGGCTCAGGCGATCCTCGCCGAAAGCGTCCGCCGCCTGCGCATCGCACCCCTCGCTCCGGCCTCCTGAAGCACCGGCCCAGACGCACCCTCCCGGACACCGCGAAGTCACAGCTGACGCCCCGAAACACTGGTTGTAGAGGCGTCACCTGTGACTTCGCGAGCGTCGCAGCGGGAGTCCGGGGAGTAGGGTGACAGCATGACCGAATCCGCAGCCGACACCCCTGTCCGCAAGACCATCCTGGTCCTCAACGGCCCCAATCTGAATCTCCTGGGCACCCGCGAACCGGAGAAGTACGGGCAGGCCACGCTGGCCGACGTCGAGTACCTGTGCGAGACGGCCGCGGCCCGGCATGGCCTGGAGATCCGGGCGTTCCAGTCGAACCACGAGGGCGAATTGGTCGACGCGATCCACGAGGCCCGGCATGACGCGCTCGGCATCGTGATCAACGCGGGCGCCTACACGCACACGTCCGTCG
>JABLTH010068220.1_pt1 | contig 17963 bp, 15 predicted proteins | sample 7875711 | NCBI WGS metagenome assembly JABLTH01 (sample SAMN14941262, study PRJNA633318) | bioreactor metagenome | isolation source: bioreactor | place: China | collected 2019-03-05 | reverse complement strand
CGGGGCGAAGTCCACGATCTCGATCGCGTTGTCGTGGCGGTCGTACAGGCGCGTGACCAGCACGGCCGTATTGGGCAGGTACTCCTGCTCGGCCCGGACCATGTGCTCGAGTTCGATGGCCCAGTCGCCGCCCTCGCAGGCGGGCGAAAGCAGCGCGCAGAAACTGGCGTCGCTGTCGAAACGCGGCAGGCAGCACCAGACGATGCGGCCGGCGCCGTCGATCAGCGCGGCGATGCTGCCGTTGCCGATCACTCCCAGGGCGAGGTTCTGCTGGGCTGCCCCGGTATCGCCAGGCCCGGTGTCGTCGGGCCTGGTCCGTTCAGGCGTTCCCTCCAAAGGCATGGGCATGAGGTTCCACTCCTTGCTTCATTACGTTCAAGACACGGTGCAGCCAGGCCTGCGCCGACGACGGGCCTGGCGGGGTGTATTGGGCGAGGCTGGGCTCGCGGTCGCCGACGCGCACGCTGATCCCGTTTTCCAGGTTGGTGGCGGCGAAACCGTGTTCGTCGGTGAGGTCGTCGCCGAGGTAAACCGGGAGCCGGCCGGCGAACGGCGTGCGTTCGAGCAACTCAGTCACCGCCTTGCCCTTGTCCATGCCAGCGGGCTTGAGCTCCAGCACCAGGTTGCCGGCCTGCAGTTCGTAGCCGGGCAGGCCGGGCATCATGCCGTGCAGTGCCTCGCGCAGCGCCTCGAACTGCGTCGGCGCGGTGCGGCAGTGCAGGGCCACCGCCAGATCCTTGTTCTCGACCAGGACGCCCGGAAATTCGCGCGCGAGCGATTCGGCCGCGTGCAGCACCAGGGTGCGCCGGCTGCCGCTCACGCGGGTTTCGCGGCGCTCACCGTCGGCGTGCCGCAGCTGCAATCCATGCAGGCCAGCCATCGCCCATGGCGGCGCGCCGAACAGCGCGTCGAGGTTCGCCAGGCTGCGACCACTGACCAGCGCGAGGGCGCCGTCGAGACAGGCGTAGAGTTCGGCCAGCAGGGCGTAGAGCGCGGGTTCGACGCGCACGTCGTCCGGGCGGTCGGCGAAGTCCAGCAGGGTGCCGTCCACGTCGAGGAACAGCGCCCAGCGATCCTCGGTGCCCGGCAAGGGCGGCGCCGGCAGCGTCGGCATGGCAGGCATGCGGGAAGAGGCTGAGAGCAGAGACATCGGAGAAAGCCTAACAGGGCAAATGTGAAGACCAGCTTTGGACGAGTCCGGGTGAACGATCCCCATCACGAACGCCACGGATGGGGATTCCTTGATGTGAAACAACCGGACGGCGCTTGAATCGGTTCATGCTGGGCCGCATCTCGCCGGTCAGTGAGCGGCCACGGCCGCCAATTCTTTTCTTGCGGGGAAACCACTCATGCGGATGGACAAACTGACGTCCCGTTTCCAACAGGCGCTGGCCGACGCGCAGTCGCTCGCGGTCGGCCGCGACAACAACATGCTCGAGCCCGTGCACGTCATGGCGGCGCTGCTCGACCAGCAGGGCGGCACCACGGCGCCGCTGCTGACCCAGGCCCAGGTCAACGTGCCCACGCTGCGCCAGCGCGTGAGCGAAGCGGTCGAGCGCCTGCCGCGCGTGAGCGGGCAGGAAGGCAATGTGCATGTGGGCAACGACCTCACGCGCCTGCTCAATCTCACCGACAAGCTCGCGCAGCAGCGCGGCGACCAGTTCATCGCCAGCGAACTGTTCGTGCTCGCCGCGCTGGACGACAAGGGCGACCTCGGTGCCGCGCTGAAGGCCGCCGGCGCCACGAAAGCCAACCTGGAGCAGGCGATTGAGAAGATTCGCGGAGGCGAGAAGGTGCAGAGCGAGAACGCGGAAGAGCAGCGCCAGGCGCTGGAGAAGTACTGCATCGATCTCACCGCGCGCGCCGAAAGCGGCAAGCTCGATCCGGTGATCGGCCGCGACGAGGAAATCCGCCGCACCATCCAGGTGCTGCAGCGGCGCACCAAGAACAACCCCGTGCTGATCGGCGAGCCTGGCGTGGGCAAGACCGCGATCGTCGAAGGCCTGGCCCAGCGCATCGTCAAGGGCGAGGTGCCCGAAGGCCTGCGCGATCGGCGCGTGCTGGCGCTGGACATGGGTGCGCTGATCGCCGGCGCGAAGTTCCGCGGCGAGTTCGAGGAGCGCCTGAAAGCCGTGCTCAACGACCTGGCCAAGAACGAAGGCCAGATCATCCTGTTCATCGACGAATTGCACACCATGGTCGGCGCCGGTAAGGCCGAGGGCGCCATGGATGCCGGCAACATGCTCAAGCCGGCTCTGGCGCGCGGTGAGCTGCACTGCATCGGCGCCACCACGCTGGACGAGTACCGCAAGTACATCGAGAAGGACGCCGCGCTGGAGCGGCGCTTCCAAAAAGTATTCGTGGGCGAGCCGAGCGTGGAGGACACCATCGCCATCCTGCGCGGCCTGAAGGAGCGCTATTCGGTGCATCACGGCGTGGAGATCACCGACCCGGCCATCGTCGCCGCGGCCACGCTGTCCAACCGCTACATCACCGACCGCCAGCTGCCGGACAAGGCCATCGACCTGATGGACGAGGCGGCCAGCCGCATCCGCATGGACATCGATTCCAAGCCGGAAGAACTCGACCGGCTCGAGCGCCGCCTGATCCAGCTGAAGATCCAGCGCGAGATGCTGCGCAAGGAAACCGACGAGGCGTCCAAGAAGCGCCTGGCCGATCTGGAAAGCGACATCGAGAAGCAGGAGCGCGAGTTCTCCGACCTCAACGAAGTGTGGAAGTCGGAGAAGGCGCTGCTGCAGGGCGCCACCAAGATCAAGGAACAGATCGAGCAGGCCCGCGTGGACCTCGAAGCCGCACAGCGGCGCCAGGACTACGCGCGCATGAGCGAGATCCAGTACGGGCGCCTGCCGGAACTGGAGAAGCAGCTCGAGGCCGCGCAGACCGCCGAGAAGCATGAGTTCAAGCTGGTGCAGGACCGCGTCACCGACGAGGAAATCGCCGAGGTCGTATCGCGCTGGACCGGCATCCCGGTGAGCAAGATGCTCGAAGGCGAGCGCGAGAAGCTGCTGCACATGGAAGACGCGCTGCACAAGCGCGTGGTCGGCCAGGACGAAGCGGTGCGTGCCGTGTCCGACGCGATCCGCCGCGCTCGCGCCGGCCTGTCCGATCCGAACCGCCCTTACGGTTCATTTCTGTTCCTCGGCCCGACGGGCGTGGGCAAGACCGAGCTGTGCAAGGCGCTGGCCGAATTCCTGTTCGACACGCAGGACGCCATGGTGCGCATCGACATGAGCGAGTTCATGGAGAAGCACTCCGTGAGTCGCCTGATCGGCGCGCCCCCGGGCTATGTGGGCTACGAGGAAGGTGGCTATCTCACCGAGGCGGTGCGCCGCCGCCCCTACAGCGTGATCCTGCTGGACGAGGTGGAGAAGGCGCACCCGGACGTGTTCAACATCCTCCTGCAGGTGCTGGATGACGGCCGCCTCACCGATGGCCAGGGCCGCACGGTCGACTTCCGCAACACCGTGATCGTGATGACCTCCAACCTCGGCTCGCAGCTGATCCAGGAGTTGGACGGCGGCAACAGCGACGAGGACTACACCAAGATGAAAGCCGCGGTGCTGGGCGTGGTGCAGGCCCACTTCCGTCCAGAGTTCATCAACCGTCTCGACGAGCTGGTGGTGTTCCGTCCGCTGGAGAAGGCGCAGATCCGCGCGATCGCACGCATCCAGCTCGCGTATCTGGAGAAGCGCTTGGCCGAGCGGCATCTGTCGCTGGAGATCGGCGAACATGCGCTGGACCTGCTGGGCAACGTCGGTTTCGATCCGGTGTACGGCGCGCGACCGCTCAAGCGCGCAGTGCAGCAGCAGCTGGAGAACCCGCTGGCGAAGGAAATCCTGGAAGGGCGCTTCGCGGCCGGCGACATCATCGAAGTGGATGCCCAGGGTGGGCATCTGGTGTTCCGCAAGAAGTGAAGGAAGGCACGCACGCCATGCGCCCCGTTTAAACTGTCGATGTGCGGCCGCTGGACGGCCAAGGCCCCCGAGTCTGGCTCGGGGGCTTCTTCGTTACGCGATGCCGCGATCGCAGGTACTGCAGGTAGGTTGGACGGCTGTTCTTGGGGCGAGAGCGAAGCGCTGTCCGGGCTTCGTGCCGATACAGATTGGCCCACTGCATCGCGTGTCGCTCAACTCCAGCGTCAGGTATCTATCGTGCTATCCATGCAAATCCGACCGGCCATCAGCGACGACCTCGATGCGATGTGGCGTATCTTCCAAGAGGTGATTGCCGCGGGAGACGCCTTGCCGTTTTCCGCTGACTTCGACGTCGACACGTTCCGATCGCATTGGTTCGGATCCCATCGAGCCTACGTCGCGACCGGCGGCGATGGGATCGTGGGCATGTACAAGATGGGCGCCAACTATCCCGGGCCAGGGTCGCATGTGGCGAGTGCCACCTATGTCGTCAGCCCCCATGCCCAAGGGCGGGGCATCGGGCGCGCCCTGGTCGAGCACAGCCTCGCGCGAGCGCAGGAGGAGGGCTTCTTGTCCATTCAGTTCAACTTTGTGGTGAGCACCAATGCCCCGGCGGTTGAGCTGTACAAGAAACTAGGGTTCGCTGTCGTCGGCACGTTGCCAAGGGCGTTTCGCCATAAAACGCTGGGTTTGGTCGATGCCTATGTCATGTCCAGGTTCTTGCTCGCGCAAGACGCCTGACGATTCATCCAGGCCGATGCCGCTTGCCGGCTCGGCTTGATTGACGCGCCCGCCAGTCCGCGCGGCCTGGCGCATCGGTGCGGCGGCGGGATGGGGCGTGCAGGCGTCGTCCGCTGCGATCGAAGGGAACTCCCTATGGGGTTGGCACCTTCTCTCTAGCGGTGGAAAGAGTCGCTAGCGAGGCTCGCTGGTACTCGGCAGCCCGTTCTCCATGTGACCGGCCAGCCGACGCCAGAAGCCGGCAAGCTCCGCTACCGTCGCGCTGAGGTCGTACCAGTTGGCCTGTTCGTCGCAGGCCCAGATGTCGTTGACGATGGCGCCGGCGGCGAGAGGATAGATACGCACATCGCCCTCCAGGTAGGCATTGCGTACCGTCAAGGTGCAGGCAGTTCCGCCCGGGTTGCTCATGGACAGATGCAGGCGATGGGTGGCGGCGTCGTAGCTGGCCGTGATCTCCGGGGCCGGCCCCATGCCCGTCGCCACGCTGCCGCGCCACTGGCGCAGGAACCCGTTCGGGCCATGCGCTTCCAAGTCGTAGACGCCCTCGGTGTAGCGCGCCGCGCTCCAGTAGTCGGACAGCTGCTTGCCCGCTTCCACCGTATAGCGCCACGGACCGTCGCCGCGGTTGGCGGCATAGACCTGGAATACCGCGCCTGCGGCGCCGTTGTTGCGGAAATCGATCCAGAAGCGTCCGGTCGCCGCATCGACGCGACCGTCCGCGTGCAACGCATAGGGCAGGGCGCGCGCGGGGCGCGTGCCGGCTTCCTGCGCGGGCATCGCCTGCGCAGCGGGAAGCGTCGGCGCCGGCAGGCTCTTGCATTGCTGGTCCGCGGCGGCGGTGTAGCCGGTGGTGGAAGGCAGGCTCGGCCAGCCGCCGTTCGCGCCGGCGAAGTCGAACGCGCTGGTCAGATCACCGCAGACCGCGCGTCGCCACGCGCTGATGTTGGGTTCGTGCACGCCGAAGCGCCGCTCCAGGAAACGCAGCACCGAGGTGTGGTCGAACACCTCCGAGCACACCCAGCCGCCACGCGTCCACGGCGATACGACCAGCAGCGGTACGCGGAAGCCGAGGCCGATCGGCAGGCCGTTCTCGATCTCGCCCGCGGTGCTGACCGTGGAAAGCCCTTCGGCGGACGACGCCGGCGGCGTCGGCGGCGGCACGTGATCGAAGAAGCCGCCGTTCTCGTCGTAGTTGAGGATGAACACGGTCTTGGCCCAGACCGCGGGATTCGCTGCCAGCGCAGCCCGCAGGCGCGCGCTGAGATCCTCGCCGTAGGCCGGCTTGTAGCTGGCATGTTCGGAGAGGTAGTCGGCGGCGACGATCCAAGACACCTGCGGCAGCGTGTCGTTGGCCACGTCCTGGGCGAACGCCGCGACCAGGTCCGGCACGGTGGCCATGCCTTTGTCGTGCAGTGGCGTGCCGGCCTTGGCCTGCTTGAAGGGCTTGAACCAGGCCAGTGCGTTGTCGTCGAAGTTGTTGCTCTCCTGGTAGACCTTCCAGCTCACACCCGCCTGTTCCAGGCGTTCGGCATAGGTGGTCCAGGTGAAGCCGCCACCCGGCTCGGTGTTGTCGAGCACCGCGGGCTGTCCGATCGACAGGCCGTTGCTGCCGGTCATCGCGTGCAGGCGATTGGGGTTGGTCTGCGTGAGCGTGGAGGCGAAGTAGTGGTCGCAGATCGTGAAGGCGTCCGCCAAGGCGTAATAGAACGGCAGGTCCGCGCGCTCGAAGTGCCCCATGCCCAAGCCCGGTGCGCGGGCCGTATTCCACGCATCGAACTTGCCCCGGTTGAAGATGGCCGTATCCACCGGGTAGTTCATCGCCGGCGCATTGGCGCAGATCGCGCTGGTGGTGGAGGTATCCATGCGGAACGGCAGCAGGTAGCCCTCGGCATTGCCCACATACGGTTGGTGCCAGACATTGCTTGCGCCGCCGGGCAGGGGCGCCGGCACGCGGTCGCCGAAGCCGCGAACGCCGCGCAAGCTGCCGTAGTAATGGTCGAAGGAGCGGTTCTCCTGCATGAAGATCACTACGTGCTGCACGTCGGTGAGGTCGCCGGAACCGCCCGTCGCGGGCGCCGCCAGCGCCTGGCGCAGCGGTTCGGGCCACAGGGAGATGGCTGCCAGGCCGCCCGCCGAAGCGGTCGCCATCTGCAGGAATCGGCGTCGCCGGGTGTCGATCTCGCTCATGGGTGCGTTCGCTCGGTCTGCCTGTCGCGGGCCTTCGTAGCTAAACGCCGCCGTGTTGCAGCCGCTTGCCAGTCATGCGTCAGCACGACGACACCCGGCGAAATCGCGACCAGGCGCGTCAAGATGCGGTCCGCCCTGCGTGCGCGGTGACGCTGCCGGGCGATGCGGGCTAGGCGAATGACGTGCGCAGGCCCTACTATCCCGGTCGCCTGAGGTGACCGCCGGCTTGGCCGGTGGTTGAAACGGGAATCCGGTGCGCCGTCTTTACGGCTATTCCGGAGCTGCCCCCGCAACGGTAGGCGAGCGCAGGCGCGGTACGAGCCACTGTGCAGAGATGCATGGGAAGGCACCGCGCCGGAAGGTGATGCCACCTTCGGCTCGCAAGCCCGGAGACCGGCCTCGAGGTGAACCGGACATGCGGTGGGCGTGCTCCTGGCGAGCGTGCATCCGTGCGCCCGGCCAGTGCTCCCCTCCGCCTGCCCCGATCCCCAGCGAACCGCGCGGGCAGGCGCGGTCTAGGAGCCATCCGTGTCATTGCGTTTCATGTCGTTGCAGCGGTCCGCATTCGCGGCCGCGTCCCTGTGTGCGTGGTCCTCGCTTGCGTGCGCCGAGGAGCCGGCGAGCGAGCTGGACAGCGTCGTGGTCACCGCGACCCGCACCGAACAGTCCCAGGCCGGCCCCCTCGCCGCCGTCACCGTGATCGACCGTGCGGAGATCGAGCGCATGCAGGCGCAGTCCGTCGCGGACCTGCTGCAGGGCACGCCGGGCCTGTCGATCGCCAACAACGGCGGTCCGGGCAAGTCCACGTCGCTGTTTCTCCGCGGCACCGAGGCTGACCACGTGCTGGTCCTGGTGGACGGGGTCAAGATCGGCTCGGCCACGCTTGGCCAGCCTTCGATCCAGAACATCCCGGTGGACCAGATCGAGCGCATCGAGATCGTGCGCGGGCCGTTCTCGAGTCTTTACGGTTCCGAGGCGCTCGGTGGCGTGATCCAGATCTTCACCCGCCGCCCGCGCGGCGCGTTCGAGCCCCACCTCAGCCTGGGCTACGGCAGCAACGCAAGCTTCCGCGGTTCGGCCGGCCTCGGCGGCAGGTCGGGCGACGGCTGGTACGCGGTGGAAGCCACCCACGAGAACACCGACGGCATCAATGCCTGCCGCGGCAAGCCATCGCCGCGCGGTGCCGGCTGCTTCGTCGACGAACCGGACCGCGACGGTTTCCGCGACAGCTCGGTGTCGCTCAAGGGCGGATACCGCTTCGGTCAGGCCTGGGACGCCGACGCGCAATGGCTGCGCAGCTGGGGTTACAACGCGTACGACGGCTCGAGCAGCAACCAGTCCGACGTCGTGCAGCAAGTGGCGGGCGCGCGCGTGCGCTGGCGGCCTGACCACGCGGTGACGCTGACGCTGAGCGCGGGGCAGAGTGCCGATCTCAGCGACAACTACCGTAACGGCGTGTATGCCAGCACGTTCGATACCCATCGCGACCTGGGTTCGCTGCAAGGCGATCTCGCGCTGGGCGGCGGCCTGTGGAGCCTGGGCTACGACTGGCAGCGTGACCGCGTGGACAGCAGCACCGACTATGCGCGCGATCGTCGCCTGAACCGCGGCGTCTTCGCGCAATGGCAGGGCACCTTCGGTGCGCATTCGCTGCAGGCTTCCGCACGCCATGACGACAACCAGCAGTTCGGCGGCAAGTCCACCGGCAGCCTGCTGTGGGGCTGGGAGTTCGCCAGCGCGCTGCGGCTTACCGCGAGCGCGGGAACGGCCTACAAGGCACCCACGTTCAATGAGCTGTACTTTCCGGGGTACGGCAACCCGGCGTTGCGCCCGGAGAGTTCGCGCAGTTATGAGCTGGGGCTGCGCGGCACGCCCGGATGGGGCCAGTGGTCGCTGAACGCCTTCCAGACGCGGATCCGCGACCTCATCGCCTACGACGCTTCGATCGGCCTGCCCGGCAATGTCGAGCGCGCCCGTATCCGCGGTGCGGAGGCGGTAGCGTCGACCAAGCTGGCGGACTGGACGTTGCGCGGCACCGCCACCTGGCTGGATCCGCGCAACGAAAGCGCGGCCAATCGCGGCAAGCTGTTGCCGCGGCGTGCGGGGCGCAGCGCGCGGCTCGATGCGGACCGAAGCTTCGGCGCCGTGAGTGTCGGCGCCAGCCTCTATGCCGCCGCGCATCGCTATGACGACCTGGCCAACGCCCGCCGGCTGGGCGGCTACGCCCTCACCGACCTGCGCCTGGCCTACGCGCTGGATCGCGCGTGGCAGGCTCAGCTCAGCCTGCGCAACGCATTCGGCAAGCGCTATGAGACCGCCGCTTTCTACAACCAGCCCGGGCGCACCGTCATGCTCAGCGTGAGCTACCGGCCCGCATCGTGAAGACCCATGCCCACCGAGGACACCGCATGAACGCCACACCATCGCGCTTCCACCTGCCGCTGGCGGCCTTGCTCGCGGCCGTGATGATTGCCACGCGCTTCCATCATTTCGGCACGGCCTTGCACTTGCCGGACGCGTCGATGGCGCTGTTCTTCCTGGGCGGCCTGTGGCTGCGGCGCCATCTTGCATTCGCGGCGTTCATGACGCTGGCCGTGGGCCTGGACTGGGTTGCTGTGGCGTACGCGGGAGTGAGCGACTTCTGCGTGACGCCCGCTTATGCCTTCCTGCTGCCAGCCTATGCCGTGCTCTGGTATGCCGGCCGCCTGTGGTCGGCGCGCATGTCGATCGCGCCCGTCGCGCTGATCGGCGCATTCGCGCTCGCGCTTGCCGCGGCATGCGCGTCGTTCGCCATCTCGAACGGCTCGTTCTATTGGCTCGGCGGTCGCTACGCGCAGCCGAACATGAGCGAGTACCTGGCGCGCCTGTGGCAATGGGGGCCGCTGTTCGTACGCACGACGCTCGCCTACGTGGCTGTCGCGCTGCTCGGCCAGGCCGTGCTTGCGCGCGTGCTGCGCACGCACGGCGCAGGGGTGCGTGCATGAGCGAGCGCGAATGGACGGCCGAAGAGGATCGCCACCGCGAGCGCATGCAGCGGAAGAAGGCGCTGGTCGATCGAAAGATCGCCCGCGCCACCATCGATCGCGGCGTGCTGGTAGTGAACACCGGCAACGGCAAGGGCAAGAGCTCGTCGGGTTTCGGCATGCTGGCACGCTCGCTGGGACACGGCTTCCGCTGCGGCGTCGTGCAATTCATCAAGGGCAGCTTCTCGACAGGCGAGGAGGCGTTTTTTCGCCGCTTTCCCGACATGCTCGACTATCACGTGATGGGCGAAGGCTTCACCTGGGAGACCCAGGACAAGGCGCGCGATCTCGTGGCCGCGCAGGGGGCCTGGCATGTGGCCGCGGGGATGTTGGCCGACGACCGCTACCGGTTCGTGCTGCTGGACGAACTCAACATCGCCCTGGTCAAGCAGTACGTGACGCTGGAACAGGTCCTGCCGGCGCTGGCGGCGCGCCCCGCGGACCAGCATGTCGTGGTGACCGGCCGCGGCGCGCCGGACGCGCTGGTGGCGATGGCCGATACCGTGACGGAGATGCGCGTGGTCAAACATGCATTCGAGGCGGGCATCCGCGCGCAGAAGGGGATCGAGCTGTGAGCGGCGTTCGCCACGTGCCCGCGCTGCTGGTGTCCGCGCCGGCCTCGGGCCAGGGCAAGACGTCGTTCACCGCCGCCTTGGCGCGCGCGCATGCACGGCGCGGCCGGCGCGTGCGGGTGTTCAAGACGGGTCCGGATTTTCTCGATCCGATGGTGCTGGCCCATGCCAGCGGCGCACCCGCCTACCAGCTCGATCTCTGGATGACGGGCGAGGACGATGCGCGTGCGCGCCTTTACGAGGCGGCCGGGGAGGCCGACCTGATCCTGGTCGAAGGCGTGATGGGCCTGTTCGATGGCGGCACCTCGAGCGCCGACCTTGCCCTGCGTTTCGGCCTGCCGGTGCTGGCGGTGATCGACGGCTCGGCGATGGCGCAGACGTTCGGCGCGATCGCCACCGGGCTGGCGCGCTACCGCGAAGGGCTGCGTGTGCACGGCGTGGCGGCGAACCGCATCGGTGGCAGCTACCACGCGAAGCTGCTCGCCGAGAGCCTGCCGCCGGAGCTGCACTGGTTCGGCGCCTTGCCTCGCGATCCCGCGCTGGCGCTGCCGGAACGGCATCTGGGCCTCGTTTCTGCCAGCGAGATGGCGGGCCTGGATGCGCGGCTCGACGGCCTGGCCGATGCCCTGGAAGCCCATGCCGACCTCACGCTGCCTCCGCCGGTGGCCTTTGCCGGGACTGCGAAGCCGCCGGTCCCGCGGCTCCTGGAGGGACGGCGCATCGCGGTCGCGCGCGATGACGCGTTCTGCTTTCTCTATCCGGCCAACCTCGACCTGCTCGCGCAGGCCGGCGCGGAGCTGCGCTGGTTCTCGCCGCTGGCCGGCGATGCCTTGCCGGACTGCGATGCCGCCTGGCTTCCCGGTGGCTATCCCGAGCTGCATCTCGCGCGCCTGTCGGCCCGCACGGACCTGCACGCCGCGTTGCGCGCGCATGTGGACGCGGGCAAGCCCCTGCTGGCCGAATGCGGGGGCATGCTGAGCCTGCTCGACGCGCTGGCCGCCAGCGAAGGCTATGCCTATGCGATGGCCGGACTGCTGCGCGGTTGGGCGGTGGTGCGCACACGGCTGGCGGCCTTGGGGCTGCAATCGGCCGTGCTGCCCGAAGGCGCGTTGCGCGGCCACACCTTCCACTATGCCCATGCGGACATCGCGGACGCGCCGCTGGCGCACGCCACGAACCCGGACGGCGGTCCGGCTCGCGAAGCGATCTATCGGCGTGGCCGCCTGACGGCCAGCTTCGTGCACTTCTACTTTCCCTCCGCGCCTGAAGCGGCGCTGCGGCTGTTCCTGCCGTGAGCGTGGCGATCGCGGCCACCTTGGCGCTGGCGCTGGACTGGCTGCTGGGCGAGCCGCGCCGCGCGCATCCGTTGATCGGGTTCGGGAACGTCGCGCGTCGGATCGAACGATCGCTGTACCGCGACGCGCGCGGCATGGGTGCCCTGGCGTGGATCCTTGCGGTGGTCCCGCCGGTCGCTCTCGTGTGGGGGATGCACGCATGGCTGCGCGGCTCCGTCGCGGCCATTGTTTTCGGCGCGGCCGTGCTCTACCTCGCGGTAGGTCATCGCAGCCTGGACGAGCACGCGCGGCCGGTCGCGCAGGCGCTCGATCGTGGCGATCTCCAAGTCGCGCGCGGTCTGGTGAGCCGCATGGTGAGCCGGGATACGGCGGCGCTGGACGCCCGGCAGGTCGCGGCGGCGGCCACCGAATCGGTACTGGAGAACGGTAGCGACGCGGTGTTCGGCGCGTTGTTCTGGTTCGCCCTGCTGGGTGCGCCAGGGGTGGTGCTGTACCGATTGGCGAATACGCTGGATGCCATGTGGGGCTACCGCAACGCGCGCTATGGCCGTTTCGGCTGGGCCGCGGCGCGCATCGACGATCTGCTCAACTGGCTGCCGGCGCGGCTCACGGCTGGCACCTACGTGCTGTTCGGCGGTCCGCGCGCGTGGCGCTGCTGGCGGCGCCAGGCCCCGTCGTGGGACAGCCCGAACGCAGGCCCGGTGATGGCGGCGGGTGCGGGCGCGCTGGGCGTCCGGCTTGGCGGCCCGGCGCCTTATGACGGTGTCTGGGAAGCGCGTCCCGCGCTGGGCGAGGGTGAGGAGGCGAGCGCGGCATCCGTGCGGGCTGCCCTGGCACTGGTGCGCGGTGGCGTGCTGCTGTGGCTCGCGGCCGCTTGGGCGGCGGCGCTGGCCTGGGAGCTGCGCCATGCTTGAACACGGCGGACGTCTTCTGCGCGCATCGCACGCTTACGGCATACCGGCGCAAGACTGGCTCGACCTGTCCACCGGCATCAGTCCGTTCGCCTGGCCCGTGCCGCCCATTCCAGCCTCGGCATGGCACCGCTTTCCCGAAGACGACGATGGCCTGCTCGACGCCGCGCGCCGCTATTACGGCCAGCCGTCGCTGTTGCCGGTTCATGGCTCGCAAGCCGCGATCCAGGCCTTGCCGGCATTGCGCGGGCGTTCGCGCGTGGGGGTATTGGCGCCGGGTTATGCCGAACACGCGCACGCCTGGCAGCGCGCGGGGCACACGGTGGAGCGCCGCGATGCCGCCGCGCTGTTCGAGCGAGCCCGGCGCTACGACGTGGTCGTGCTGATCCATCCCAACAATCCCGGCGGCGAATGCTTCGAGCCTGACGACTTGCTGGCATGGCACGAGCGGCTGTCGCGCCGTGGCGGCTGGCTGGTGGTGGACGAAGCGTTCATCGACGCCACGCCCGCGCGCAGCCTGTGCTCGCAGGTGGCGCGGCCCGGCCTGGTCGTGCTGCGTTCCGTCGGCAAGTTCTTCGGTCTCGCTGGTGCGCGCGCCGGCTTCGTCAGCGCCGAGCCTTCGCTCTTGATCGCATTGCGCGAGCGGCTGGGGCCGTGGAGTCTCAGCGGGCCGGCGCGTCACGCGGTGAAGCTTGCGCTGGACGACGTCGAGTGGCAGGCGGCGCAACGCGGACGCCTGCATTCGGCGAGCGAACGCCTGGCGGCGCTGCTTGCGCGCCATGGACTGCCTCCGGCCGCCGGGTGTGCCTTCTTCCAGTGGTGCCGCCACGAGCAGGCTTCGGCATGGCATCGCGCGCTGGCCCGGCGCGGTGTGCTGGTGCGCCTGTTCGACCATCCCGCCAGCCTGCGTTTCGGGCTGCCCGGCGACGAGGCCGCGTTCGCGCGGCTGGACGAGGCGCTGGCGAGCGCTCGCGCCACGCTGTTTCCAGTGCAGGAGAGCGCGCCATGAGCGCACGGGTAGTGATGGTGCAGGGCTGCACTTCCGACGCGGGCAAGAGCACGCTGGTCGCCGCGCTATGCCGCTGGCTGCGCCGCCGCGGCGTGGCGGTGGCGCCGTTCAAGCCGCAGAACATGGCGCTGAACTCGGCGGTGACCGAGGACGGCGGGGAGATCGGCCGGGCCCAGGCCGTGCAGGCGCAGGCAGCTGGCGTGGCGCCGCTGATCGACTTCAATCCGGTGCTGCTCAAGCCGCACTCCGACGTCGGCGCGCAAGTGATCGTGCACGGGCATGCGGTGGGCAACATGGATGCGCTGGGCTACCACGCCTACAAGCGCGTGGCGATGGACGCCGTACTCGCTTCGCACGCACGGCTGGTCGAGCGCTACGACGCCGTTGTGGTGGAAGGCGCGGGCAGCCCGGCCGAGATCAACTTGCGCGATCGCGACATCGCCAACATGGGGTATGCCGAAGCCGTCGATTGCCCCGTCGTGCTGGTCGCCGACATCGATCGCGGCGGGGTGTTCGCGCATCTCGTCGGCACGCTGGCCTTGCTGTCGGACAGCGAACGCGCGCGGGTCGCCGGCTTCGTCATCAATCGCTTTCGCGGCGACCTTGCGCTGCTCCAGCCGGGCCTGGACTGGCTGGAGCGCGAAACGGGCAAGCCGGTGCTGGGCGTGTTGCCTTACCTGCATGGCCTGCATCTGGAAGCGGAGGATGCATTGCCGCGCGATGCCATGCCGCGCGAAAGCGGCGCGCTTCGCGTCGCCGTGCCGGCGCTCCCGCGCATCAGCAATCACACGGACCTGGATGCGCTGCGCGCGCACCCGCAAGTGGACCTGCGCTGGGTAGGGCCCGGCGCGACGCCACCGCCATGCGACCTGATCGTGCTGCCGGGTTCCAAGTCGACGCGCGCCGATCTGGCCTGGCTGCGCGAGAACGGGTGGGCGCCTGCGCTCGCGCGGCATCTGCGCTATGGCGGCAAGCTCATCGGTATCTGCGGCGGCTTCCAGATGCTGGGTCGGACTGTGCATGACCCGTTCGGCGTCGAGGGCGCGCCCGGCAGCACCGAGGGCTTCGGCTGGCTGGACATGGAAACGGTGATGGCCGAGGACAAGGAGCTAAGGCGCACGACCGGACGCCTCGCGCTGGAGGGCGATCCCTTGGCGGGCTACGAAATCCACTGCGGCCGCAGCTCCGGCCCGGCGCTCGCATCGCCTGCCTGCGTGCTCGAAGACAGCCGGAGCGATGGAGCGATCTCGCCGGACGGTCAGGTGATCGGAACTTATCTGCATGGCCTGTTCGACGAGCCCGCCGCGCTGACCGCGCTGCTGCGCTGGGCCGGTCTCGCCGCACCCGCGACGATCGACGTGCGTGCGCTGCGCGAGGCCAGCCTGGAGCGGCTCGCGGATGCGGTCGAAGCGCATCTGGACGTGGCGCGCCTCGCGGCTTTGTTCGCGCTGGAGGCGGGATGCGCAGTCTGATCCTGGGCGGTGCGCGTTCCGGCAAGAGCGCGCTGGCGGAACGCATGGCGGCGGCCAGCGCGGCGGAGGTGATCTATGTCGCCACCGCGCAGGCGCTGGACGCGGAAATGGCGGCGCGGGTGGCACACCATCGCGCTTGCCGTCCTGCGCACTGGCAGTGCTTGTAGGAGCCGCTGGCGCTCGCCGATGTCCTGCGTGCCCACGCGGGTCCCGATCGCTGCGTGCTGGTCGATTGCCTGACGCTGTGGCTGAGCAATCTGCTGGGCCATGGCGACGCGGAGCGCTTCGCGCGCGAGCGCGCCGCGCTGCTCGACGTGCTGCCTGCCTTGCCGGGCACTGTCCTGCTGGTCAGTAACGAAGTCGGCCTCGGTGTGGTGCCGATGGGCGAACTCAGCCGGCGCTTCGTCGACGAAGCCGGCCGCCTGCATCAAGCGCTCGCCGCGATGTGCGAGCGCGTGCTTTTCGTCGCGGCAGGTTTGCCGTTGGCTCTGAAAGGGGAATGGCCATGATTAGGGATTGGCTCCATGCGACGTGCCGCTTGCCGGATCCGCGCAGCGTCGCCGCGGCGCGCGATCGGCAGGCGCGGCTGACCAAGCCGCCCGGGTCGCTCGGATCGTTGGAGACGGCCGCGGTGACCTTGGCCGGACTGCAAGGCGCGGAACGGCCCGTGCTCGACAAGGTGTGGATCAGCGTGTTCGCAGGCGATCACGGTGTAGCGGAAGAGGGCGTGTCGGCTTTTCCGCAAGCGGTGACCGGCGAGATGCTGCGCAACTTCGCCTCCGGCGGTGCGGCGATCAGCGTGCTTGCCCGCACCCTCGGCGCCACGCTGGAGGTCGTGAATCTCGGCACGGTGAATGATCCCGGGCCGCTGCCCGGGGTGCGTCGAGCCGTCATCGCGCCCCAGACCGCCAACTTCGCGCGCACGGCGGCGATGACGCCCGAGCAGCTCGCGGCGGCGCTGGATGCCGGTCGCCAGAGCGTGCAGGCTGCGCGCGACGCCGGGTCGGACCTGTTCATCGGCGGCGAGATGGGCATCGGCAATACCACCGCCGCGACAGCGCTGGCCTGTGCACTGCTGGGCGACGAACCGCGCCTGCTGGCCGGCGCCGGTACGGGCTTGGATAACTCCGGTGTCGCCAGGAAGGCGGCGATCGTGGAGCGTGCGCTCGCCCTGCATCGGGATGCGGTCACGCCACTGGAATGGCTATGCCGCGTGGGCGGCTTCGAACTGGCGGCTCTCGCCGGTGCCTACGTGGCGGCGGCGCAATGCGGCTTGCCGGTGCTGGTGGACGGTTTCATTGCTACCGCGGCGGCATTGGCCGCGGTGCGCGCGCAGCCGGGCTGCCGCGCGTGGATGCTGTTCTCGCACCGCTCGCATGAGCGTGGACACGCGCGTGTGCTGGACGCGCTCGAAGCGGAGCCGCTGCTCGACCTGGGACTGCGCCTGGGCGAAGCCAGCGGCGCCGCGCTCGCTGTGCCGCTGTTGCGCCTGGCCTGTGCCTTGCACGGCGGCATGGCCACGTTCGCCGAGGCCGGAGTGTCCGAGGCATGAGCGCGGCCATCGATCTGCTTCGGCATGGCGACACGGGCCAGCGCAGCTATCGCGGCCAGCTCGACGATCCGCTGAGCGAGCTGGGCTGGGCTCAGCTGCGCGCGGCCGTGGAGGGAAAACGCTGGGGATTGGTGGTGTCCTCGTCGCTGCAGCGCTGTGCGGCGTTCGCGCGCGAGCTGGCACAGCGACGCGAGTTGCCGCTGCGCGTCGATCCGCGCCTGGCCGAATATCACTTCGGCGTGTGGCAGGGAGTGCCGATCGAGACGCTGGCAGAGACCCAGGGCGAGGCATTGGCGCGCTTCTGGGCTGACCCGGTCGCTCATCCGCCGCCGGGGGCGGAGACGTTCGCGCAGTTCCGGGAGCGGCTGGGTGCCGCGCTCGACGAGGTGGCGGCGGAGGCGCGCGATCGCGATGTGCTGGTGATTACGCATGGCGGCGCGATAAGGCTGCTGCGATGCCGGGTAGAGGGCCGCGGCTATGGCGACATGGCGAGCATCGATGTGCCGCACGCATCGCTGCATCGGTTGGCGTGGCGTGTCGCGGAGACAAGGGCGTGATGGACGGCCTGCTGGTCGCCATCGGCTTTCTGACACGCGTGCCGGTGCCGCAGCGCGTCTTCGACGATCGGCGCGCGCGGATGCGCTCGCTGTGCTGGTATCCCGTCGTCGGCGTGTTGCTAGGTGGCCTGCTGTGCGCGTGCGCGTGGGGCATTCGCGCATGGCCGCCGATGCTGGCCGCAGCCGCGGTGCTGGCGGCCTGGGTAGTGCTGACCGGGGCGCTGCATCTGGATGGCCTGGCCGACAGCGCGGACGCGTGGATCGGCGGCATCGGGGATCGCGAGCGCACGCTGGCGATCATGAAGGACCCGCGCTGCGGTCCGGCCGGCGTGGTCGCGCTGGTGCTGTTGCTGTTGCTGAAATTCGCCGCGCTGGCCAGCGCGCCTGCTGGGCCGGGCCTGTTGCTGGCGCCGCTGTTGGGACGCGCGGCGTTGACCGCGGCGTTTCTCGCCGTGCCTTACGTGCGCACCGGCGGTATCGGCGAAGGGCTCAGCGGAGCGCCGCGCATGGGCAGCTTCATGACGGTGGCGCTGGCCATGGCCGGATGCCTGTGCGTGGGTGTACGCGGCCTGGTGGCGCTGATCGCCGCCATCGTGGTCTTCGTGGCGTGGCGGCATGCCTGCCTGGGCCGCCTCGGCGGCATGACCGGCGATACCTGCGGCGCGCTGGCGGAGCTGACCGAAGCGGCGGTACTCGTCGCGGCGGCCGT
>JABLTH010077564.1_pt1 | contig 17965 bp, 9 predicted proteins | sample 7875711 | NCBI WGS metagenome assembly JABLTH01 (sample SAMN14941262, study PRJNA633318) | bioreactor metagenome | isolation source: bioreactor | place: China | collected 2019-03-05 | reverse complement strand
TTTCCGCACCGACGCCGGCTTCGACGGGCTGCAGGCCCGCGGCGTGCTGTGGGGCGGCAACCTGACGGTGCTGGCCTCGCTGCTGGGCACCCCGCACTGGCCGCAGGTCAAGGGCGGCATCCTGTTCGTCGAGGACGTCAACGAGCACCCCTATCGGGTCGAGCGCATGCTGCTGCAGCTGCACCAGGCGGGGGTGCTCGCGCGGCAGAAGGCCATCGTCCTCGGGGCCATCAGCGACTGGAAGCGCTCGCCGATGGACCGCGGCTACGGCCTCAAGGCGATGGTGGCGCAGGTCCGGTCGGTCACCAGGACACCGGTGCTCACCGGCCTGCCGTTCGGCCATGTGCCGACCAAGGTCACGATGCCGTTCGGACGCCCGGTCAGGCTGCTGGTGGATGGGCGCGACGCCCTCGTGGGCTGGTCGCACTGAGATCGGATCGACGCGTCAAACTGTCGGTCATTCCTGATTTTTCTTGAGAATGACTCGCCGTTCGAGCGCCTGAGCCTACGGAAACCCTAGGTCGGGCCGGTTCGAGGGCGGCATAGAATCTGCTCGACACGCCTCGCCGCATTCCCCGGGCACAAGCCGGGGGCTGCCGCAGGCGGTTTTGTTTTGTCCGCCGGTCGCGCCTATCCATGTGTCGACCGGCCCTTCATGGGAGTCTCCGCATGGGCGGTGTGATGTCGGCGTTCGGTCGGGCCTGGCGAGCCGGGTCGTGGCTGTGGGCCGGTGGGTTGGCGCTGGCGTCCATGCTGGCCGGCTGCGACAACAGCCCGTGGCCGAAGGGGGCGGCCGAGTCGAAGTTCATCTACTCGGCGATGATCGAGAACACGCCCCGTCACCTGGATCCGACGGCGTCGTACTGGTCGAACGACACCCTGGTGACCTACCAGGTGTACGAACCGCCCTATGGATACCACTACCTGAAGCGGCCGTTCGAGCTGGTGCCCAAGTCGGCCGAGAAGGTCGTCGCGCCGATGTACTTCGACAAGGACGGCCAGCGCCTGCCCGACGACGCGCCGGGCGAACTCGTCGCCGAGAGCGTCTACGAGGTGCCGATCAAGCGCGGCATCATGTTCGCGCCGCACCCGGCCTTCGCCAAGGACGAGCAGGGGCAGTACCGCTACCACCACATGAAGCCGGGCGAGATCGGCGACCGCCGCTCGCCGATGGAGTTCGAGCAGGGCACGCGCGAGCTCGTCGCCGACGACTTCGTCTATGCGATCAAGCGCCACGCCACCACGCGCATCACGACGCCGATCTACGGCATCTTCTCCGAGTACGTCGTGGGCCTGAAGGAGTACGGCGAGCTGATCAAGAAGGAGGACGCGAAGCTGCGGCAGGGGATCGATCCTTCCAGCCCCGACAAGCCCTTCCTCGATTTCCGCAAGTGGCCGCTGGCCGGCGTGACCGCGCCCGACAAGTACCTGCTGCGCATCCGGCTCAAGGGCAAGTACCCGCAGTGGAAGTACTGGATGCAGATGACCTTCACGGCGCCGGTGCCGTGGGAGGCGGATGCGTTCTACGCCCAGCCGGGCATGGCCGAGCGCGGCATGACGCTGGACAACTGGCCGGTGGGCACCGGGCCGTTCATGGTGACCGAGTTCGTCAAGGACCGGCGCATCGTGATGAAGCGCAACCCGAACTACCGCGGCGAGCCCTATCCGTGCGAGGGCGCACCCGGCGACAAGGAGAAGGGGCTGCTCGACGACTGCGGCAAGAAGACGCCGTTCGTCGACGGCATCGTCGCCACCGTCGAGCGCGAGGCCACGCCGCAGAAGAACAAGTTCCGCGACGGCTACTACGACCTCGAGGTCTTCGAGCGCACCGACCTGGGCATCACCTACCTGACCGAGGCCAACGACTCGGACGAGGTGCGCGAGGTGTACGAGAAGAAGGGTTTCATCTTCCCGAAGTACAGCGACGTCAACAGCTACTTCATCGCCTTCAACATGCTCGATCCGGTGATCGGCTGGGGCGAGAACCAGGCCCAGCGCGAGCGCAACCGCAAGCTGCGCCAGGCCATCTCGATCGCGATCGACTGGGAGGAGTACTCCAAGGTCTTCCCGAAGAAGGCCGGCGTGACGGCGATGAGCCTGTTGCCGGAGGGCATCCCGGGCTCGCGTGAAGGCACGCCGGAGGGCGTCAACCCGGTCACGCACCGGCTGGTCGACGGCAAGTACGTGCGCCGGTCGATCGAGGAGGCGCAGAAGCTGATGGCCGAGGCGGGCTACCCGGACGGGCGCGACGCCGTGACCGGCAAGCCGCTGGTCATCAACTACGACTACTACGCGCCGCCCACGCCCGAGCGCAAGCCCGAGATCGACTGGGTGGTCAAGCAGTTCGCCAAGCTGGGCATCCAGCTCGAGGTGCGCGCCACCGACAACAACCAGTTCCAGGACAAGGTCCGCAAGGGCAAGCACCAGGTCTTCTGGCTGGGCTGGAACGCCGACTACCCCGACGCCGAGAACTTCATGTTCCTCTTCTACGGGCCGAACTCGAAGAGCATCTCGGACGGCGAGAACACCTCGAACTACCAGAACCCCGAGTTCGACAAGCTGTTCAACCAGCTGAAGATGATGGATGACGGCCCGGAGAAGCAGGCGGTCATCGACAAGATGAATGACGTCCTGCGCCGCGACGCCCCGCTGAGCTTCGGCTTCTTCCCGTACGCCTCGGCGGCGGTGCAGAAGTGGGTCACGAACTCCAAGCCGGCCATCCTGATCCGCGACCACGGCCGCTACCTGAAGCTCGACAGCGCCCAGCGCACGGCCAAGGTCGCCGATTGGAACCGGCCGGTGTACTGGCCGCTGGTGCTGATCGTCATCGTCATCGGCGCGGGCGTGCTGATCGCCCGCAACAGCCTGCGTCGCCGCGAGCGCATGAACGCGCGCGGCGAGATCCTGGTCTGACCTCGGGCCCCGGTCCGCTTCGACATGCTGTCCTACACCCTGCGCCGCCTGTTCTATGGCGTGCTGATCCTGCTGGGCGTCAACCTGGCCACCTTCTTCCTGTTCTTCACCGTCAACACGCCGGACGACATGGCCCGCCTGAACATCGGCGGCAAGCGCGTCACCCAGGAGTTGATCGAGAAATGGAAGACCGAGCGCGGCTACGACAAGCCGCTGTACTGGAACGAGAAGAAGGAGGGCAGCGAGAAGCTGACCGACACCATCTTCTGGGAGCGCTCGGTGTCGCTGTTCACGCTGAACTTCGGCCGCGCCGACAGTGAAAGCGGCGGCGACCTCGGCCACGAGGTGGCCAGCCGGATGTGGGTGAGCGTGCAGCTGGCGCTGCCGATCTTCCTGCTCCAGGTGATATCGAGCACCGGCTTCGCGCTGCTGCTGGTGATGTTCCGGCACACCAAGCTCGACCTGTGGGGCGTGGTGCTTTGCGTGCTGATGCTGTCGATCTCCAGCCTGTTCTACATCATCGTCGGCCAGTACCTGTTCTCGCGCGTGCTCAAGCTGGTGCCGATCTCGGGCTACGCGCACGGACTGGATCTGCTGCGCTTCCTGGTGCTGCCGGTGATGCTGTCGGCGCTGGCCCGGCTGGGCACCGAGGCCCGCCTGTACCGGGCGATGTTCCTCGAGGAGATCGGCAAGGACTACGTCCGCACCGCCCGCGCCAAGGGCCTGCGGGAGACGGTGGTGCTGTTCCGCCACGTGCTGCGCAACGCGCTGATCCCGATCGTCACCAGCATGGGCGGCTATCTGCCCTACGTGTTCATGGGCAGCCTGGTGTTCGAGAGCTTCTTCGGCATCCCCGGCCTGGGGGCCTACGTGATCGAGGCGATCGGCAAGCAGGACTTCGCGATCGTGCGGACGATGGTCTTCGTCGGTTCGCTGCTCTACATCGCCACCTACATCCTGATCGACATCGCGTATTCGTGGGCCGACCCGCGCGTGCGCCTGGGCTGATCGGGGCGAAGAACACTGGGAGTCTCGGTGATGCCGAAGTTTGTGATGTTGTGGACCGACGCCGCCATCTGGCTGCTGGTCGTCGCGATGGTCGTCTATGGCTGGACGGTGTCGCGCAAGCCGAACCTCGCCGCCAACTGGGGCAAGGTGTTTCGCAGTGCCCCGGCGCTGGCGTCTTCGCTGGTGCTGCTGGCCTGCCTGCTGATCACGCTGGTCGACAGCGTGCACTTCCGCTCGGTGCTGCCGCCCGCGCCCGGGGCGCCGGCAGGCACGGTGGTGTACGACGCGCGCGTGCAGTCGCTGCTCGACGCCGGGCTGCGCCAGGTCGTGCAGTCGCGCGAGTCGACCTACTCGCGTCCGCTGGCCTACGTGGGCTTCACCAATGAATCGATGGAGGTCGACGGCCGGGTGGAGCGCGTGGCGCCCCGCCTGAAGTTCGGCGGCGCCCACCTGAAGGACCCGGCGGCCGAATGGGCCGGTGACGTGGCGCGCCGGACCGCGGCCGGCCTGGCTGCCGGTGCGCTCGGTGCGGTGGTCCTCGGCGCGCTGCTGCTGGCGGCGGTGGCGCGGGCTCGCCGCGAGCCCCTGGCGCAGACCTTCGCCAAGGTCCGCCGCGGCGAGACGCCGGTGCCCTGGATGGCGGCCTTGTGGACGCTGCTCGGCCTGGGCCTGGTCGTCGGGGTGGTCGTCTCGCTGATGGGCCACTACCACGTCTTCGGCACCGACATCACCGGCAACGACGTGATGTACCAGACGCTCAAGAGCATCCGGACCGCATTCGTGATCGGCACGCTGGCCACGCTCGCGACGCTGCCGCTGGCGGTGGTGCTCGGCATCATGGCCGGCTACCTGAAGGGCTGGGTCGACGAACTGATCCAGTACCTCTACACCGTGCTGTCGTCGATCCCGAACATCCTGCTGATCGCGGCCTGCGTGCTGATGGTGCAGGTCTTCCTCGACAAGCACCCCGAGCTGTTCGAGACCGGCGTCGAGCGCGCCGACCTGAAGCTGTTCCTGCTGTGCGCCGTGCTCGGGCTGACCGGGTGGGCCGGCCTGTGCCGGCTGCTGCGCGGCGAGACGCTGAAGCTGCGCGAGCTGGAATTCGTCCAGGCGGCCCACGCCTTCGGCGTCAGCCCGGGTCGCATCATGGTGCGCCACATCTTCCCGAACGTCGCCCACCTGATGCTGATCGTCACGGTGCTCGAGTTCTCGGCCCTGATCCTGTACGAAGCCGTGCTGTCCTATGTCGGTGTCGGCGTCGACCCGTCGATGAACAGCTTCGGCGGCATGATCAACTTCGCCCGCAACGAGATGAGCCGCGACCCGGTGGTGTGGTGGCCCTTCGCGTCGGCGTTCGTCTTCATGGTGACGCTGGTGCTGTCGGCCAACCTGTTCGCCGACGGCGTGCGCGACGCCTTCGACCCGCGGGCCCGGGCTTTCCGGCCGCGCCCGCTGACCACCCAGAAGAAGCCTGCCTGAGGCCCGACCCCCATGCTGGAAATCAAGAACATCAAGGTCGAGCTCGACGCCGAAGCCGGCCTCGTGCGGGCCATCGACGGCATGCGCCTGACGCTGCAGCGCGGCGAGACCTTCGCGCTGGTCGGCGAATCGGGCTGCGGCAAGAGCATGACCGCGCTCGCGCTGATGCGCCTGCTGCCCGAGAACGGCCGCATCGCGTCCGGCGACATCGTGGTCGACCAGCAGGACGTGCTCGCGCTGCCGGAGTCCGGCATGCGCGCCATCCGCGGCGGCAAGATCGGCATGATCTTCCAGGAGCCGTCGACCAGCCTCAACCCGGTCATGAAGATCGGCGACCAGATCGTCGAGGCCATCGAGGCGCACACGCCGCTGCGCGGCGAGGCCGCCCGCGCCAAGGCGCTGGACTGGCTGCGCAAGGTCGGCATTCCGGAGCCGGAGCGCCGCATCGACGACTATCCGTTCCGCATGAGCGGTGGCCAGAAGCAGCGCGTGATGATCGCGATGACCCTGGCCGGCGAGCCGGACTACATCATTGCGGACGAGCCGACGACCGCGCTCGACGTGACCATCCAGGCCCAGGTGCTGGACCTGCTGAAGCAACTGCAGGCGGAGCACGGGCTGGGCCTGCTGCTGATCACCCATGACCTCGCGGTGGTGTCCGGCATGGCGCACCGTGTGGCGCTGATGTATGCAGGCCAGATCGTCGAGATGGCGACCGCCGACGAGTTCTTCTCGTCGCCCAAGCACCCCTACGCCAAGGCCCTGTTGCGTGCCTTGCCCGATGCGACGCGGCGCTCGCAGGCGCTGGCGGCCATCCCCGGGACCGTGCCACCGCTGACGATGCAGTTCCAGGGCTGCCGCTTCGAGCCCCGCTGCTATTGCGCGGAGCCGGCCTGCAAGACCACGGCACCGGAGCTGCACACGCTGGCCGGTTCGCGCTCGGTGCGGTGCGTGCGCTATGCGCCCGGGCACGACCCCCGGGCAACCGAGGCGGTGATCAACATCGTGCCCGCGCAGGAGGACGCCGCGCGCGCTGCCGAGCCCGGCGCAGGCGCCGGCCAGGCGCTGCTGCAGGTCGAGGGCCTGCGTGTGCGCTTCCCGATCCGCAAGGGCCTGCTGCAGCGCGTGCGGGGCTACTTCGACGCGGTGGACGGCATCAGCTTCCAGGTCAAGTCGGGGCGGACGCTGGCGCTGGTCGGGGAGTCCGGTTGTGGCAAGACGACCACCGGCAAGGCCATCGTGCAGCTGCTGCGCCAGCAGGCCAGCTTCGAGGGGCACGCGCTGCTGAACGGCCAGAACCTGTTCGATCTGCAGGGTGAGGCGCTGCAGAAGGCTCGGCGGGAGATCCAGATCATCTTCCAGGATCCGTTCGCGTCGCTGAACCCGCGCATGCGGGTCTTCGAGATCCTCGAGGAAGGCCTGCTGGCGCTGCAGCCGGAGCTGTCGGCGGCCGACCGCCGGCAGCGGCTGGAGCGTCTGGCCGACCAGGTGGGCCTGCGCCGCGACGCGCTCGATCGCTACCCCCACGAGTTCTCGGGTGGTCAGCGGCAGCGCATCGCGATCGCACGCGCGCTGGCGGTTCAGCCCCGCCTGATCGTCTGCGACGAGCCGACCTCGGCGTTGGACGTGTCCGTCCAGGCGCAGATCCTCAACCTGCTGCGCGAGTTGCAGCGCGAGCTCGGCGTGTCGTACCTGTTCATTACCCACAATATCGGCGTGGTCGAGTACATCGCCGACGAGGTGGCCGTGATGCGGGCCGGCCGCATCGTGGAGCAGGGCTCCTGCGACGAGGTCATCGGGCGCCCGAAGGACGCCTACACGAAGAAGCTGATCGCGTCGGTGCCGCGCCTGGTGGCATCGCCGGTGCCGTCCGCGCCGTGAACGGTTCGTCCCTTCCTGTCTAGGCAAGCCCGCGCGGCCGGCGCCGCTGAGGCGCCGATGCAACACCGGGCGGGAATTGCTCGAAGCGCCGTACAGAACAGAAGCGCTTCAGTGACAATCCGTTTACAAGTTCTCGAGGGTGCGCTGTCCGTGGTCCACAAGACCATTCGGCGCCCACCTCGAAGCTCGGTCTATCGATCCACTTGTCTCTAAGGAGGACTACTGCATGTTCAAGCCAACGAGGCTCAGCGCCAGTCTGCTGTGTGCCTTTGGCAGTCTGGTGCTCGGCTCGACTGTCGCCCATGCGCAGGAAACGACCCAGCGCATCGAGGTGACCGGGTCCGCGATCAAGCGCACCTCGGTCGAGGGCCCGGCGCCGGTCGAGGTCCTGACCCGCAAGGAAATCGAGCGCACGGGCGCCACCTCGGTCAACGAGCTGCTCCGTTCGATTCCGTCCATCGACATCTTCGACCAGGGCGAACTCGCTTCCAACTCCCCGGCCGGTTCGGGCACCGCGAACATCGCGCTGCGCGGCCTGTCGTCCAGTGAAACGCTGGTGCTGCTGAACGGCCGCCGCCTGCCGGTCAACGCCCTGTACGACTCGTCGGGCGCCGGTGCGGCCTTCGACATCAACTCGCTGCCGATCAGCGCGATCGAGCGGATCGAGATCCTGAAGGATGGCGGCTCCGCGATCTACGGTGCCGACGCGATTGCCGGCGTGGTGAACTTCATCACCAAGCAGGACTACCAGGGCATCGACGTGGCCGTCTCGTACGGCGTCAGCAGCCGTGGCGACGGCGCCGAGAAGCGCCTGAGCGCGTCGGCCGGCTTCGGCGACTACGACAAGGATCGCTACAACGTCCTGGTCGGTCTGGACTACTTCAAGCGCGACCCGATCCTGCGCAAGGACCGCGACATCTCGAAGTCGGTCGACTTCCGCCGCTTCGGCGCGCCCAGCGACGGCCGCAGCAGCTTCTCGCCCTACGGCAACGTGGTCGATCCCAACACGGGTGGCTTCGTTGGCCTGACGTACCGCGAGTGCCCGCCGGAGAACCTCGGCACGAATAACCGTTGCCGCTACGACTTCAACGCCAGCCTGCTGACCGCCTACAACGGCGCCGACCGCCTGAGCGGCCTGGTGCTGGGCAGCGTCAAGGTCACGCCCGACATCAAGGGCTTCGCCGAGCTGCTGTACTCGACCTCGAAGGACACCTTCCGCGCCCACCCGGTGCCCGACTACTTCGTGGTGCCGATCATCGACGAGGCCCAGCGTCCGTACGAGATCCTCGACGCGGACGGCAACGGCACGAACTCGATCTACATCGCTGGCCGCTTCATGCAGGGTGGCCCGCGCACGACCGAGCGCAAGTCGGACTTCGTCAACGTGGCCGCCGGCATGGAAGGCTACAACTTCGGTCTCGACTGGAAGTTCAGCCTGAGCCACGGTGAGAGCAAGGTCACCAACCAAGACAGCAACTACTTCAACGCCGAGCTGTGGTACCCGGCGACGTCGGGCGGCCTGATCGACCCGACGGTCACGACCAACGACCAGGCGCTGGTCGACAGCCTGAAGGTGCGTCCCAAGCGCGTCGGCAAGTCGGTGCTCGAGACGGCGAACGCGCAGGTCAGCGGTGACCTGTTCGGCCTGCCGGGTGGCATGTCGAAGTATGCGGTGGGTGCGGCCTTCTACCACGAGACGCTGGAGGACAACCCCGATCCGCTGACCCAGCAGGGCCTGGTGGTCGGCAGCATCCAGCAGTCGGCCGTCGACGCGTCGCGCAACTCCAGCGCGGCCTACGCCGAGCTGCAGCTGCCGATCCTGAAGGAACTGGAAGGTCAGGTCGCCGTCCGCTACGACCACTACCCGAAGTGGCAGGCCACCAGCCCGAAGTTCGGCCTGAAGTACACGCCGCTGTCGAACCTGGCCTTCCGGGCCTCCTACACCGAAAGCTTCCGCGCCCCGGTGCTGAAGCAGCTGTTCGGTGCGCAGGAAGAGGGTGCCACGACGCTGACGGCCGACCATGACTGCGAAGTCCTGGGCATCCCGTACACGCCGGGCAACTGCCTGGTCAACGCCTTCCAGGTGAACGGCTCGAACCCCGATCTCGGTCCCGAGAAGGGCAAGACCTACAACTTCGGCGTGGTGTTCGATGCCGGCAACATGTTCAGCGCCAGCGTCGACCTCTGGAAGATCCGCAAGACGGACGAGATCGGCTCGCCGAGCATCACCAGCGCGCTCGACCAGGGTCTGTGGGCCAAGATCGGTCCGCGCTACTACGTCTACACCAACCTGCGGAACATCGCCGAGCGCGAAACCGCCGGTGTCGACGTCGATGCGCGCCTGCGTCTGGGCCAGACGGCGGTCGGCAAGGTCTCGCTGCGCAACCTGCTCACCTACTACTCGGTGGACCGGTCGCGTTCGGAGTCGGGTGACGGCTGGGCGGAGTACCTCGGCACGTATGCCAAGCCGTACTTCCGCAACGCCTTCCAGGCCCAGACCGAACTCGGTGCCTGGACGCTGTCGGGCACCTGGAAGACGGTGGGCGGCTTCTGGGATTCGGACCAGCCGTTCCCGGACGCCGTGACGGCCTCGGGCAATCGCCGCGTCGGCAACTTCGAGGAACTGGACCTGCAGGTGCAGTACTCGGGCTTTGCCGGCTGGGAGATCACCGGTGGCGTCAAGAACGCGCTGGATCGCATGCCGCCGCTGAGCCTGCAGAACGGCACCAGCAACACCTACACCCAGATGGGCTTCGCCGAGCTGTACTCGTCGCGCGGCCGGTTCTTCTACCTGGGTGCGAAGTACGCGTTCCGCTGATCGCCTCGGCGTCCAGCGACAATGGGGGTGCCCTTCCGGGCACCCCCTTTTTCGTTTTCAGGCGATGACGGGACACCCCACGCGACACGCGCTGCAGATGCAGGCCGAGCGATGGCTGCAGGCCGGCCAGGTCGGCCCGGCGATGGCGGCCTACCAGCAACTGCTGGCGCTCGATCCGAGCCTGGCGGACGCCTGGTTCAACCTGGCCTACCTGCAGCAGCAGGCCCGTCGGTTCGACGAGGCGCTGGACAGCTACGCCAAGGTGATTGAGTTTCGCGGCGCGGCACCGGAGGAGGCGCACCTGAACCGCGCCGTCATCCTGGCCGAACGGCTGGCCCGGCCGTTGGAGGCCGAAGCCGAACTGCGCGCCGCCCTCCGGCTGAAGCCCGACCATCTGCCTGCGCTGCTGAACCTGGGCAACGTGCTGGAGCATCGCGGGCAGGCCAGCGCAGCGCGCGCGGTGTACGAGCGCGCGCTGGCGCTGGATCGGCACCACGCCCTGGCCCTGTCGCGGCTGGCTGGCCTCCACCGACCGGTCGATGCCGGCGACCCGATCCTGGACCGCCTCCGTGCGGCGCTCCGGCGACCGGGGCTCGGGGCCACCGAGGCGGCCGACCTGGGCTTCGCGCTCGGTGCCGCGCTCGATGCCATCGGCGCCTACGACGAGGCATTCGCCGCCTACCAGGCCGCCAACGCGGCCAGCCGCGCCAGTGCCGGGCCCGAACGCGGGCGCTACGACCGGACTGGCCACGAACGCCTGGTCACCGATATGGTGCGCGCCTTCGAGCGCCCGCTGGCACCGACGGCATTGGGCGAGCCGCGCCCGGCACCGATCTTCATCTGCGGCATGTTTCGATCAGGCTCGACGCTGGTCGAGACCATCCTCGGCAGGCACCCGCAGGTCGAGCCTGGCGGCGAACTGGACTTGCTGCCCGCCGTGGCGCGCACCGTCCTCGGGCAGTTGCTGCGCGACCGCATCGCGCCCGACGCCGCGGCGATCGACCGGCTGCGCCAGTCCTACCTGCAAGGCCTGGCCCGACTCTTTCCATCGGCGCCACGGGTCACCGACAAGCGCCCGGACAACTTCCTCTACATCGGCTTGATCAAGGCGCTGTTCCCGGATGCGAAGATCATCCACACCCGCCGGGCGCCGCTGGACAACGGCCTGTCGGTCTACTTCCTGCACCTGGGTCACACCCGGCCGTGGGCCACGAGCCTGTCCGACATCGGGCACTGGTATCGGCAGTACGAGCGGCTGATGGCGCACTGGCGTGCGCTGTTTCCGCAGGACATCGTCGACGTCGACTACGACGAGCTCGTCGTCCGCCCGCGCGAGGTCGTGGCGGGCGTGCTGGCGGCCTGCGGGCTGGACTGGGACGAGGCCTGCCTGGCATTCGAACGCGCCGACGCGGTCGTCCGCACCGCCAGCGCCTGGCAGGTCCGCCAGCCCCTGTACACGCGCTCGTCGGGGCGCTGGCGGCACTACGAGAAGCATCTCGACGAACTGCGCCAGGCACTGGCCCTCTGATGGTGCGTCCGCCGTGCCGGGCGACCGGGGCGACGGGTGTCGGACGGGGTGTTGGCTAGACAAGTCGGGCGCGCCGCAGGCACCCGCACTGCGGCAAAAACGCAACGCATCCTTTCGATTCTGCTTGCCAAACGGGTTTCCCCGCGGGTTGCCGGACGGGGGGCACGGACAGAATCCCGACACATGTTTTTGAGGTGGGTACATCCCGGCTTCACGAGACCGGCATGTGACTTGCTTCTGAACAGGGTCTATCGATCAACCTTCCGTTACTCAGGAGTGGTACGTATGTTCCAGAAAACAAAGCTCAGCAAGAGCTTGCTGCTCGCCTTCAGTGGCGGGCTGGTGCTGGCGTCCGGGACGGCCTTCGCGCAGGAGCGCGTCGAGATCACCGGTTCGCGCATCAAGACCGTCCAGACCGAAGGCACCTCGCCGGTCGTCGTGCTGGGCAAGGAGGCCATCCAGATGGAAGGCGTCCGCAATGCCGAGCAGCTGCTGAACAACCTGCCCCAGGTCTTCGCCGACCAGGGCGGCAGCGTGTCGAACGGTGCCACCGGCACCGCGACCGTCAACCTGCGCAACCTCGGCTCGAACCGCACGCTGGTGCTGGTCAACGGCCGTCGCCTGCCGGGCGGCAGCCCGCGTGACGTCTCGACCGACCTGAACCAGATCCCGGTCTCGCTGATCAAGCGGGTCGAAATCCTGACCGGTGGCGCGTCCGCCATCTACGGTTCGGACGCCGTTGCCGGCGTGGTGAACTTCATCCTCGACGACAAGTTCGAGGGCGTTCAGATCGACCTGAACCACGAGTTCTACAACCACCAGCAGCACACCTCGCAAGGCATCAAGGACGCCAACGCCGCGCGCAACTTCACGCTGCCGGGCGACAAGGGTGCCGACGGCAAGGTCACCGACTTCAACCTGACGCTGGGCGGCAACTTCGCCGACGGCAAGGGCAACGCGGTGCTGTTCTTCGCGCACAAGACGGAAGACGCCCTGACCCAGGACCAGCGTGACTTCTCGAACTGCGCGCTGACCGCTGCGGGCGGCGTCTGGACCTGCGGTGGCTCGTCCACCTCCTACCCGGGCCGCTTCCTCGACCTGAACACCGGCACCAGCTGGACCATGAGCGGCGACGGCTCGGTGCGCGGCTACACGGGCCTTGACGCCTACAACTTCGCGCCGACCAACTACTTCCAGCGTCCGTCCGACCGCTACAGCGTCCAGGCGCTGGCGCACTACGACATCGCCGACTACGCCCGCGTCTACGGCGAGTTCGCGTTCCACGACGACCACACCGTCGCGCAGATCGCCCCCAGCGGCATCTTCTTCGGTGGCTTTGCCACGACCGTCAACTACGACAACCCGCTGCTGACCCAGGCGTGGAAGGACGCCCTGGGCCTGGCTGCTCCGGGTGACTCGACCGACCTGCTGATCGGCCGCCGCAACGTCGAGGGCGGTGGCCGCCAGGACGACATCCGCCACAGCTCGTACCGCGGCGTCATCGGCGTCAAGGGCGACATCAGCGACGCCTGGAGCTACGACGTGTCGGCCCTGGTCGGCAAGGTGCTGTACCAAGAGGTCTACAAGAACGACTTCTCCAACAGCCGCCTGCTGCGCGCGCTGGACGTCGTCGACGACGGCAACGGCAATGCCGTCTGCCGCTCGGTCCTGGACGGCAGCGACCCGAACTGCGTGCCGTACAACATCTGGTCGATCGGCGGCGTGACGCCGGAGGCGCTGGCCTACCTGCAGACCCCGGGCTTCCAGAAGGGCTTCACCTCGACCGAAGTCATCTCGGCCTCGATCAACGGCGACCTGACCGGCTACGGCGTCAAGACCCCGTGGGCCAAGTCCGGCCTGGGCCTGGCGCTCGGCGTCGAGCACCGCACCGAGGAGATGGACCTCACGACCGACACCGCCTTCACCACCGGCGACCTGGCCGGCCAGGGCGGCCCGACCATCGGCGTGGGTGGCGCGTTCGACGTGACCGACATCTTCACCGAGATGCGCATGCCGATCGTCGAGAAGGCACCGTGGGCCGAACTGCTGGCGGTCAACGCCGCCTACCGCTACTCGGACTACAGCACCGGCAAGAAGACCAACACCTGGGGTGTGGGCCTCGAGTGGGCGCCGATCAACCAGTTCAAGGTGCGCGGCAGCGCCCAGCGCGCCTCGCGTGCGGCGAACATCATCGAGCTGTTCTCGCAGGCCGCCCTGGGCCTGTATGACAACGAGAACGGTGACCCCTGCGGTGGCGCGAACCCGACCGCGACGCTGGAGCAGTGCGTGCGCACCGGTCTGCCGGCGGCCATGTACGGTCACGTCCTCGAGAACAACCCGGCCGGCCAGTACAACGCGATCTTCGGCGGCAACACGCAGCTGAAGCCCGAGACCTCGAAGAGCTGGACCCTGGGCTTCGTCGTGAACCCGCTGAAGGACATGAACCTGACCTTCGACTGGTTCCACATCCGCGTCGACGACATCATCGGCTCGATCCCGGCGGTCTCGATCCTCGACAAGTGCATCGAAGGCAACGACTTCACCTGCACGCTGATCCACCGCAACACCACGACCGGCGACCTCTGGACGGGTACCCCGCCGAACGGCGGCTACATCACGGCGACGAACCTGAACCTGTCGTACCGCGAGACCGAGGGCCTGGACGTCGGCGCCGACTACCAGCTGAAGCTGGAAGGCATGGGCCGGCTGGACTTCGCCTTCAAGGGCACCTGGCTGAAGAAGTACGAGGCGGAAGACGCCCCGGGCTTCGGCGCCTACGAGTGCTCGGGCAAGTACGGCGCGACCTGCGGCACGCCGCTGCCGACCTGGCGTCATTCGCTGCGCACGACCTGGCGCTCGCCGTGGAACATCGACCTGTCGCTGAACTGGCGCTACATCGACTCGGTGAAGAACGACGACGACGGTGCCGACGCGCTGGTGAAGAAGCTGAAGGCGATGAACTACTTCGACCTGGGTGCTTCGTACAAGGCGACGAAGAACATCACCCTGTCGGCGGCGATCAACAACATCCTCGACACCGACCCGCCGATCCGCAACAACGGCTCGGGCTTCGTGAACGGCAACACCTACCCGGTGGTGTACGACGCGCTGGGTCGCCGCGTGTCGCTGACGCTGAACGCCAAGTTCTGACCGCAGCCGGCACCGCCGGCCTGCACACCCAGGGGCGCCGATGGCGCCCCTTTTTCATGGGGTCTCGTGGGGCAGCTTCACCGTGCCCGCGCGGCGGGTGGGGCGGCCGGGCGGACTCAGGCCAGGCAGGCGGCCATGGCCTCGACGAGGCGGGCGTAGGCGGGCTGGGCGATGGCCTGCACCGCCTCGCGCAAGCGGGGCGTGGCGGCGGCGCGCTTGGCGTCGGTGTCCTGCTCGAACATGGGCGCGCGCTCGGCCGGTGCCTTCGCATGGCGGCGGGACGCGCCGGCCATGCGCCCCAGCGCCGCGTCGTCGAGCGTCAGCCCGAAGTGCGGGGCCAGGCGGCTCGCGACCGCGCCCGGCAGCGAGGGGTAGGGCAGCACCAGGCCTCGCGCGGGGTCGAGCTGCGCCAGTGCCGCGCAGAAGGCGGCGATGAAGCTCGCCACGCGCCGCTCGTCGCCGTCCGGGGCAGCGCCCAGGGGCACCTGCGCCGCGAACAGCGCGGCGCTCTCCGGGCGCAGCCAGCCCGGGCGGCTGCGCTGCAGCGAGACGCAGACTTCGAGCGGCTCCCGGATGACGGCCGCCCAGGGGGTGCGGGGAAAGGCTTCGACGACCAGATCGGCGTGCAGGGCATTCCAGCTGGACAGCTTCACCACGTAGGGGCCGCCGGCGTGGGCCGCGAAGCGGGCACCGAGCGTGCGCAGCGCTGCCACGGCGAGCGGCCGGTCAACCTGGGCGGCGCCGGTCAGGACTTCGTTCAGCGCGATCGGCTCCGAATACACGACCACCCGCTGGCTGGCCTGGAGCATCTGCGAGACCAGCGTCGAGCCGCAGCGCGCGATGTGGAAGATCAGCCCGGCCGGTGCCGTGTCGGTGGTCGCCCCGCCCAGCTGGTGGGCCGGGATCGACTGCACCGAGAGCGGGCCGCCGACCCGCTTCAAGGTGTCGGCGACGAACGGATCGCGGAACTCATCGGCGCCGACCGGCTGCAGCGCCAGGTGCAGGCCGTCGGCGGCCAGCGCGGCGCGGGCCGGAAAGCCGTGGCCAGGGTCGAGCGTCATGGCCGGGGGATCAGCGCATGTCGGTCGCGACGATCGCGCCGGCGGCCGCCAGCCGATCCAGCACCCGCTGCAGTTCCGGCTCGTCCAGGAACGGGAACCGCGCCATCAGGTCGTCGAACGAGACCAGGCGCTGCTGCAGCAGCCAGGTCACGGCCGGGTAGGTGGCCCCGACATCGATCTCGACCGACCCGAGGCGGACCCGGAAGCCCTCGCGGTCACGCGTCACCGTGCCGCGCTGGGCGGTCGAGTAGTAGCGCGGGCGTTGCCGCGCGGGCAGCGCGAAGCCGGGCGGCGCCATGCCCAGCGAGCGCTGATGGTTGCGCACGTCGATCGCGAACGCCGGCGCGGTGAGCATCTCGTTCAGGCGCTGCGCCAGCTGCCGCAGACGGGCCTGCAAGGCCGCCGGATCGTCGTCGCCCGGAAGGTAGGCGCGGAAGGCGCTGTCGGCGAGCGCGGCCTTCTCGAGCAGCTTGAACAGCGACAGGCCGGTGGCCGGCTTGACCCACAGCGTCAGGTGCAGCGAGGCGGAGGCGCCGGTGACGGCGTCGTGGTACTGGCCGCGTGGCAGGTAGAGCAGGTCGCCCGGTCGCATCACCAGTTCCTGGATGACCTTGCCGCGCGTCGCGATCAGCCACTCTTCCGCCTCGTTGCCGGGCGGCAGGCTGGACAGCGGGTTGTCGGCCCGTCCTTCGTAGATTCGCCAGCGCTTCTCGCCCTCGGTCTGCAGCGCAAAGACGTCGTGCAGGTCGTAGTGGGTGTTGAAGGCCTGCACCCCCTGGAAGGAGCAGTACGCGTTGGCGCCCGCCGCGCCGGCGAATTCCCGCTGCAGCATGTGCACGAGGGCGGCGATCTCGCCCGACACGCGCTGGAGCTGGTTGGCCACCAGGCTGGCACCGAAACCGAGCAAGGCCTTGATCTTGCGCGGGTCAGCCGCTGCCTTCCCGCCGGCCGGGGTGTCGTCGACACGGCAGTAGTTCTCGCGCAGTGCCGGACGGTTCTGGTAGAAGACCTTCAGCGTCTCCTCGTCCCAGAAGGCCTCACGGTCGAGCAGTTCGTTGAAGCGGCTCCACGACAGCGGGTTGGGAAACGACCGGCCGCTGGCCGGGATGTGCAGCGGCTGGCGATCCTGGACGTGTCTCTTGAACTCGACCGGGTCGACCGGTGCGATGAAGTCGGCGAATGTCGGCATGGTGCCGATCGATCATAGCGTGACGGCCCGGCGCGACCGGCCCTCACGCACCGTAGCCCGCAGGCATGCCGGCGATGTCGTTCAAGGACCGGGACAGCCCATTCATCAACCGCTGCTCCACCGGCGAGAGCGAGGGGTGCCAGATATCGAAGATCAGGATCACGCGCAGCTGGTCGCTGTCGTTCCAGGCCTCGTGCTCGATGGTGTCGTCGAACACCCAGGCCTGGCCCGGCACCCACGCGCGCGTCTGGTTGCCGACGCGGAAGCCGCAGCCCGGCGGAACGATCAGCGGCAGGTGCACCAGCAGGCGTGCGTTGCTGACCCCGGTATGCGGCGGGATGCGCGTATGCGGGCGCAGCAGCGAGAACAGCGCCACCGGCGTGCGGCCCGGCTGGTCCGGTTGCGGGGCACGGGCCAGCAACGCCATGGTGCGCGGGCACTTGGCCGCGGCCTCGGGGATGACACGGCCGTCCTTGATCAGGTGGTAGGCGCTCCAGCGTGTCGACTGGTTCAGCTCCGCGAACTGGTTCAGCGGCTGATCGGCGCCATAGGTGAGGTAGGGGGCGAACCCCTCGTCGTCACGCAGCGCACCCAGGAACTCGTCGCGGATGGCATCGGTCGCCGCCTCGAACGCGTCGAGCCAGGGGAACTGCGCACGCTCGAAGAACTCGGTCGGCGTCACGCCGTGCAGGTAGAACTGGGTCGGCTGCGGGTCGAAGCGGCGCTTGCGCCCCAGCATCATGTCGACCGCGAGCCGGAAGCGTTCGACTTCGTGCGGCGCGAGGCCGGCGGTCGCGTCGGCCAGGGCCGCGTCCAGGCGCTGGCCGAGGGCCTGCTGCTGCCGGTCGCGGACGTCGGCCGCGTGGGCCACCAGGGGCTGCAGGTCGGGGCGCAGCCGCTCGGCCGGCGGAGCCACCGCGACCGCCGCGGTGTAGGCC
>JABLTH010056539.1_pt1 | contig 17978 bp, 18 predicted proteins | sample 7875711 | NCBI WGS metagenome assembly JABLTH01 (sample SAMN14941262, study PRJNA633318) | bioreactor metagenome | isolation source: bioreactor | place: China | collected 2019-03-05 | reverse complement strand
GGATATCGGTGCTCAACCGTTCCCCGCGGGCCGTGCAGCGGCTGCTGAGGCGCGATCTGTCGCGCGTGTTCCCGCAACTCGAGGGCGTGCGTGTCGACTACGCCTGGTCCGGGCTGATGAGTTATGCGCGCCACCAGATGCCGCAGATCGGCAGCGACGGCAACGGCCTGTGGTGGGCGCAGGCATTCGGCGGTCACGGGGTCGGGCCGACTTGCGCGGCCGGCGAACTGGTGGCCGCGGCCATCGCCGGAGGCGACGAAGGCTGGAAGCAGTTCGCCGATTACGGCTTGCCCAGTACCTACCGCCCGTTCGGCTTCGCCGGCGCACAGGCCACCTACTGGTGGCACGAAATCAACGATTGGCTGAAAACCCGCCTGGAGGGCTGAGCGCGGCGAATGGGGCACTCGGCGCCGGCATGTGACGGACAGCGTATGGCCTTTCCGCAGCGCACTTCGAGTTCATGAGCGACACCATCGTTTCCGAACAGATCAGTTGGGCCGACTTCGAACGCGTACTCATCGTCGCCGGCACCGTGACCCGGGTCGAGGCGTTTCCCGAGGCGCGCCGTCCGGCCTGGAAGGTATGGGCCGATTTCGGCCCCTACGGCGAACGCAAGACCAGTGCGCAGATCGCGTCGCTGTACCGGCCGGAGGACCTCGTCGGCCGGCAGATCGTCGGCGTGATCAACTTCCCCGAGAAGCAGATCGGCCCGTTTCGCTCGCAGTTCCTGCTGACCGGATTCCACACGGACCAAGGCGTGGTCATCACCACGGTCGAGCGCCCCGTGCCGAACGGCGCGCGGTTGTCCTAGGCCATGGCGGGACGCGGCATGGTGTGGCGGATCATCAAGGCGGCCAGGGCCGCGACCAGTCCGCCCACGCCAGCGATCACGAACGGCGCCACGTAGCTGCCGTCCAGCGTGCGTAGCCAGCCGGCGACGAACGCGGCGGTGGCGGCGCCGACCTGGTGGCCGGCGGCAACCCAGCCGAACACCACCGGTGCGTCGTGCTCGCCGAAGGTCTCTGTGGTCAGACGGATGGTCGGCGGCACCGTGGCGATCCAGTCCAGCCCGTAGAAGATGCCGAACACGCCCAGCGCCGCGAAGGAAAAGTCGGAGTAGGGCAGCCAGATCAGCGACAGTCCGCGCAGCCCGTAGTACATGAAGAGCAGCTTGCGCGAGTCGAAGCGGTCGGTGAGCCAGCCCGACAGCGTGGTGCCGACCAGGTCGAACGCCCCCATCATCGCCATCACGCCGGCGGCGCGCACTTCCGGGATGCCGTGGTCGCCGCAGAAGGCGATGAAGTGCGTGCCGATCAGCCCATTGGTAGTGAAGCCGCAGACGAAGAAGGTGCCGAACAGGAACCAGAACGTCCGCGTGCGCGCGGCGCGCGCGAGAGCGCCGAAGGCGATCGCCAGCAGGTGCCGACGCGGCGGTTCGGCCGGCGCTTCCGATGCACCGAAGGGCAGCAGGCCGATGTCGGCGGGGCGTTCCGGCAGCAGCCATGCGACCAGCGGCACCATGGCGGCACAGGCTGCGGCCACCACCCACACCACCGGTCGCCAGCCGCCGTGGGTGGCCAGCGCGGCCAGCAGCGGCAGGAAGATCAGCGTGCCGGTGGCGGTACTGGCGGTAAGCAGTCCCATCATCAGGCCGCGGCGTTGGACGAACCAACGGTTCACCACGGTGGCACCGAGCACCATCGCCACGCAGCCCGAGCCGATGCCGGAAAACACGCCCCAGCTCAGCAGCAGTTGCCATGGCGCGGCCATCCAGAGGCTGGCGGCGATCGAAGCGGCCATCAGCGAGAGTGCGCCCAGCAGCGTGCGGCGGATGCCGATCGCCTGCATCAGCGCCGCAGCGAACGGCCCCACCATGCCGTAGAAGAAAATGCCGACCGCGGCCGCCAGCGACACGCTGGCCCGGCTCCAGCCGAAGGCCTCGTGCAGCGGGACGATCAGCACACCCGGAGTCGAGCGGACCGCCGCGGCTACCAGTAGCGCGAGAAAGATCACGCCGGCCACGACGAAGACGTATTTCTGGCCGAATGGCCTGGCGCGGGCTATAGTCATGTTACCGATCGGTACGTTGGTCGGGCAGATTTTACGTACCGATCGGTAACATCGTCAACCGGACCTTGCGCGCCCATGAAGACCAGCCACGACCCGACCGAAGCCGCCACCGGAAAGCCGCGCGCCGCCGAGCGCATTCGCAGCACCGCGCGCCGGCTGTTCTACAACGAGGGCATCCGCGCGATCGGGGTGGAGCAGATCGTGCAGGGTGCCGGCGTGACCAAGCCAAGCCTCTATCGCAACTACGCTTCCAAGGACGAGCTGGCGGCAGCCTACCTGCGCGACTACGACGCGGATTTCTGGGAGCGCTTCGAGCGGTCGGTCGCGGCCCACCCGGACGATCCCAAGGCCCAACTCCTGCACTACCTGCAAGGCCTGGCCGAACGCGCGTCCCGGCCGGGCTATCGCGGCTGTGGGCTAACCAACACGGTGGTCGAGTACCCCGGGGCCGATCATCCCGCCTGCAAGGTGTCGCGGGCGCACAAGCGCAAGCTGCGCAAACGGCTTACCGTGATGGCCGCGGCAATGGGCGCGAGCGAGCCGGAGCAATTGGCCGATGGCCTGCAACTGTTGATCGAAGGCGCGTACGCGACTGGACAGTTGTTCGGCAAGGACGGCCCGTGCCGCGCGCTGGTGACGGTGGCCGAGCGCCTGATCGACGCATCGACCGCTTGAGCGTGGTTACGCGTTCGGGTGCTCGCGACTGTCCAGCCACACCTCGAGCCCCTGCGTGTTGAGGGTGATGTCCATGTCCAGCGCCAGCGCCTCCAGCGCCTCGCGGCCCTTGGTCCAGCCGTGGGCCTGGGCGCGGGAGAAATACAGGGCGGCGAGCGATGCGCGCAGCCGGTGGTAGCGGTCCGGCTGGCCGTCGGCTTCGAGCGCGAGTTCCACCATCGCATCGATCTGGGCGTGCAGGTCGGCGGCCAGCCTTTCCACCGGTTCCACCCGGCCGTAATGGGTGAGGTACATAGCTTCCGGCTGCAGTGCGAGCAGACGGTCGATCGAGTCGTGCAACGCTTCCGGATCGAACTGCACCGGCGAGGTGGTCGGGATGATGAAGGGTCCCCGGCCGGTATCCAGGTCGCGGTAGGACAGGCCAAAGGTGTCGCCGGTGAAGCAGGCGTTCGATTGGCGGTCGTAGATCGCCATGTGGTGCCTGGCGTGACCAGGGGTGTGGACGCAAAGGAGCTGCCGGTCACGCAGGTGCACGATGTGCCCGTCGGCCGCCTCGACCACGCGTTCGGCCGGCACCGGGCGCAAGCGCCCGTAGGTCTCGTCCATCACAGCCTCGCCATACACGGCGCTGGCGCCGGCCCAGAGCTTTGACGGATCGATCATGTGGCGCGCACCGCGCGGGTGCACCACCAGTCGTGCGTTCGGCAGTTCGGCCATCAGCTCGCCAGCGCCGCCGGCGTGGTCGAGGTGCACGTGGGTCAGGATCAGCCAGTCCACGTGCGCCGGCGTCAGCTCGGCGGCGTCCAGTGCGGCGAGCATGCGCGGCAAGGCGTAGTTGGTGCCGCAGTCGATGAACGCCGCGCGGTCGCCTTCCACGACCAGGTAGGCGGCGTCGAATTGCGGACGCACGAAACCGGTGTCGATGGTGTGGATGCCGTAGGGAACGCTCATGACTGCCTCCGTCCAGGGGAAGCGGACAGGGTAGCAAGCCGCCCCGTGACGGACAGTTGAACCTTGGTCGTGCGGGTGCGGGCGCCGCATTGGGCACCTGCAGCTGGGCTTACGCCGCGGCGTCCACCAGCACCAGCTCGGCATCTTCCAGCGCGGTGACGCGCAGCACCGGCTCGTTGCGGATGGCGGCGCCGTCGCGGGCGTCCAGCGGTACGCCGTTGATCTCCACCTTGCCGGAGGCTGGCACCAGGTAACCATGGCGGCCATCGCCCAGCACGTAGGTGATGCTCTCGCCGGCCTTCAGCGTGGCGCCCAGCACGCGCGCATCGGTACGCAGGGGCAGGGCATCGGTGTCTTCCTGGAATCCGCTGGCCAGGGTGACGAAGCGACCAGCGCGGTCGCCGCGCGGGAACGGCTTGGCGCCCCAGGACGGCGGGCGGCCGTGCTCGTCCGGGATGATCCAGATCTGGAAGATCCGCGTGGTACCCGGCTCGAGGTTGTACTCGCTGTGGGTGATGCCGCTGCCCGCGCTCATCACCTGCACATCGCCCGCCTCGGTGCGCCCCTCGTTGCCGAGGTTGTCGCGGTGGGTGATGGCACCTTCGCGCACGTAGGTGATGATCTCCATGTCCGCGTGGGGGTGCGGCGGGAAGCCGGTGCCCGGGGCGATGGTGTCGTCGTTCCATACGCGCAACGCGCCCCAGCCCATCCGGCGCGGGTCGTGGTAGCCCGCGAACGAAAAGTGGTGCTTGGCGTTGAGCCAGCCATGGTTCGCACCCCCGAGGGTGCTGAAAGGACGGCGTTCGATCATGATGTTCTCCCATGTGGTTGGCGCCGGTCGGCGCCCTGGGATAAACGATAGGCGCGATTATTTTGTCCGCATAGTGCTATCAATGAAACGGATTGTTGCCGCATTGGATCAATGTGGGAAACGATTAGGCATTCCACTTCAGCACAAGCTTGCCGATGTGCCGGGAGCTCTCCATCAGTGCATGGGCGTGGGCGACCTCGGCCGCCGGAAACACCTCGTGCACCACCGGCCGGACGGTACCCGCTGCCAGCAAGGGCCACACGTGTTCATGCAGCGCCCGGGCGATCGCCGCCTTGAACGCCACAGGCCGGTTGCGCAGGGTCGAGCCGGTGATCGTGTGGCGCCGGCGCATCAGCGCGGCGGCATCGATGGTGGCGGCGCTGCCACCCAGCGTGGCGATGATCACCAGCCGGCCACCCTCGGCCATGGCCTCCAGTTCGCGCGTCACGTAGTCGCCGGCCACCATGTCCAGCACCACATCGACACCGCGCCCGCCGGTCGACGCCTTGATGCGCGCCACGAAATCCTCGGTGCGGTAGTTGATGGTCTCGGCGCCGAGCGCGGCGCAGGCCCGACACTTGTCGTCGTTGCCCGCGGTGGCGAACACCCGGTGGCCGAGCGCGTGTGCCAGCTGGATCGCGGTGACGCCGATGCCGCTGGAGCCACCCTGCACCAGCAGGGTCTCGCCGGCACCACCTTCGCCGCGGCCGAGCCGGCCGCGGTCGAACACGTTGCTCCACACCGTGAAGTAGTTCTCCGGCAGCGCCGCGGCCTCGACCGGGCCCAGGCCCTGAGGCACGGGCAGGCACTGCCCCAGCGGTGCCACGGCGAACTCGGCGTAGCCGCCGCCGGCAAGCAGGGCGCAGACGGCGTCCCCGGCCTGCAGTCCGAACGGGTTGTCACCGCTGAAGTCGCCCTCGACCAGTTCGCCCGCCACCTCGAGGCCGGGCAGGTCCGATGCGCCCGGTGGCGGCGGATAGCGACCAAGGCGCTGGAACACGTCCGGCCGGTTTATGCCGGAGGCGGCCACACGGATCAACACTTCGCCTGGGCCGGGAGCCGGCCGCGGTCGCTCGCATGGCGTCAGCATTTCCGGGCCACCCGCTTGGCGGATGGCGATGGCGCGCATGGTGGTCATGCAGGCTCCTGATCTGAGGATTTAGGCGTCGATGATCGCGCAACGGCAGTGCGGGGTGCGCGATGTACCCTTGGTTCGAGGCGGGGAGGGATGCATGCGGAGAAGGCAGACGACAGCGCGGGCCCGGCCCGGCGGGCGTAGCGGGCGCGTCGCGTTGCGGCTGATCGCCGGCGTGGTGCTGCTTGCGCAGTTCGCCGGTTGCGCGCTCGTGCACGTCAAGCAGGGCGATCCCAGGGACTACGACGAAGGCCGCCGTGGCGACGTTCTCAGCACGGGCGATCTGAGCTATGCCAGCCGCAACGCGATTTCGCGGCTGGGGCTCGACCCCGATCGCTGCGTGGCCGCGCCGTCACCCTGCGTGGCGGCGTTGCGCGAGGCCACCATCCTGGGCAGCGACGCGCGACTGTCCGCGATGGCCGAGCTCACCCTGGGGCGCGCGCTCAAGGCCGATCGCGCGACGGTGCGCGATGCCGCTGGCCCGATTGCCGACTACCTCGATGCCGCGCGCTACGCCTATGCGTATCTGTTCTTCGGCGAGCGCACGCCGCGCGAGCGGGCGTTCGAGGATCGGCAGACACAGATGCGCGACAGCTACAACTACGCCGCCGAGCGCGTGGCGGCATTGCTGTTCGCTCGTGGGCAGCGGGCCGGGCGGTTCCACCCGCCGATACCCGGTAGCGGCGAGACGGTGGAAGGCTGGCGGCTTCGCTACGGCGAGATCCAGCTGACCTTGCCTCGCGGTGCCCCGAAGCTCGAGGCGATGCTGCCGGCCTCGCGCTTGCGCATCGAAGGCCTCGACAGCGTCTACCGCCGCGACGGTCTCGGCGCCGAAGTGGTGATGGTGGCTCGTCCGACCCAGGCGGCGCGGCGTGAGCCGACACAACCGTTCGCCGAGACCGGCTACCTGCCGGCCACCGTGTTGCTGCGCTTTCCCGGCGATACCCTGGCGCAGTTGCTCGATACCCACGAGGCCGTGATCGACGCACTCGACCCGTACCGCCAGGACACGGCACAACTGGACGGCCAGACCGTGCCGCTGGCAGCCAACTTCAGCGCGCCGTACGCGCTGTGGCTGGCCGAGTCCGGCTTCAACCGCAAGGCGATCGACAACCTGTTCGGTCGCGACAATGCGCTCGATCATCCGCGCGTGATCCTGATGCAGCCGTACGATCCGACGCGGCTTACCGTGGTGATGATCCACGGCCTGGCATCGAGTCCCGAGGCCTGGGTGAATCTTGCCAACGAGGTGATGGGCGACGAAGCCCTGCGCAAGCGCTACCAGATCTGGGAGGTCTATTACCCGACCAATGCGCCGATCCCCGTCAACCTGGTGCAGATCCGCGCCGCGCTGGTGCAGGCCTTCGCCACGCTCGACCCCACCGGCGCCGCGCCGGCAAGCCATCACGTCACGCTGATCGGCCACAGCATGGGCGGAGTCATCGCCAGGTTGCTGGTGGTCGACAGCGGCGACGTGCTCTGGCAACGCATCTTCCATACGCCGCCGGCGTCGCTGCGGCGCAAGCGTCTCGCTGCGTTGGCGCCGTATCTCACTATCAAGCCGCTGCCTGGCGTGGACGAAGCGATCTTCCTCGCCGCGCCGCATGCGGGTACGCCAGTGGCTGGGCACTGGCTGGCGCGCATGGTCACCCGGCTGATCCGTCTGCCCAAGACCCTGCTCGATGCCACGAGCCGCATTGCCGATGCGCTGGCCGGAGAGTTGCCCGAGCAGGCGGCGTTGTTCCGCACCGCGCCGACGGGTGTCAACGTGCTGCGCGACACCAGTCCTTATCTCAAGGCGACGTCCACGTTGCCGATCGTGCCCGGCGTACGCTATCACTCGATCATTGCCCGCCGCAGCGCGGAGGGACCGCTGGAGAGCTCCAGCGACGGCCTTGTTCCCTATGCAAGCGCACACCTGGCAGGCGCGGCGAGCGAGAAGGTGATCGTCTCCGGCCACAGCGTGCAGGAGACGCCACAGGCGATCCTGGAGATCCGTCGCATCCTGCGCGAGCACGCCGGTCTTCCGGTCGGCGGCGCCGAGGTGCTCGGCAGCAGTGCGTCGCGCTGATCCCGGGAGGCTGATGCGCAAGCACGGGCACTTGCGTGTCCGGGCGAAAAGCGACGAGGTCCCGGAACGTCGGCGGCCCATCGGTCCAGCGCATCGCGATCGGGACGTCGGATCCTTCAGGGCGGATCGGGGATGCATCCGGCGGCTGGGTCGGCACACGCTGCCAGCCCGCTGGCCTTGCCTCTCACTCCTTCGGTCCGGCCTCCTCGTCGCTGCGGACCTGGGCATGGCTGATCAGGGCAAAGATCAGGCTGCCGCCGACGATGTTCCCGGCAAGGGTGGGCAGGGCAAAGCGCAGGAGGTAGTCGGCCGGAGACGCCATCCCGCCGAACAGCAGATACAGCACCTCCACCGATCCGACGATGATGTGGGTGAAGTTGCCCAGTGCGATGACATAGGTGAGGGTGGCGATGATCGCTATTTTGCCGTTCTCGGCCGCCGGCAGCAGCCACACCACCGTCGCGATCAGCCAGCCGGCCGGTACCCCCCGGGTGAACATCTCCCAGCCCGAGTTCTGCATCAGCGACCGACCCATCTCGGCAAGAGCGCGTTGCCCGGGCGGATCGACCAGGGACAGATGAAGCAGGCCCCAGGCGAACAGTGCGCCGCCTGCCAGATTGCCCAGCAGGACGATGCCCCACAATCGGAGCAGGCAGCCGAGCTTCTGCCAGCTCGGCCCGGTCATCAGGGGAAGCACCGCGGTCATGGTGTTCTCGGTAAACAACTGCTGCCGCGCCAGAATCACCACCAAGAAACCGACCGGATAGCCGAGGCTTTCGATCAGAAAGGCGCCCGGCATGTCCTCGACGTGCTCGCGCAGCAGTGCGCGGGCCAGTACCGAGAATCCCATCGTCATGCCCGCGGCCAGCGAGGACCAGACCAGGGCGGAAACACTGCGGGCCAGTTCCAGCTTGCCTTCCCGGCGCACCGTTTCATGCAGCACCACCGGTCGCGGCTGGCGCAGTTCATCGACGTCGTGGCGCTCCTCTCGCGAGAGCGAGAAGCCGTCCGGGTCGCCAGCGTCGGTGCGCCCGTCGTCGGTGGGTGCTGCAGAGCGGGAAACGGGCATGCGGAAAAAGCGTATCGATGTGGGTTGGGCGCACGGCAGGTGCCCGGGAGACGGCCATCAACCCCTCCCGGGCAGGCATCCATCAATCGTCGGTGCCTACGACCTTGCCTGTGTCCGGATCGATCTCCAGCTTGACGTGCTTGCCTGAGCTGTTCTCGGCCTTGGCGGTCCACAGACCGTCGTCGAAATCCACGTCGTGCACGTCGGTGTAGCCAGCGGCGGATAGCGCCGCTCGCACGTCGTCCCTGCCCAGGCGGGCCAGCTTGCGGTTGTCTGGATAGGCGGTGCCGGTACGCGCGTCGATGCGTAGGCGCACGTGGTGGCCGTTGCCGCTCTCGGCCTTGGCCCGCCACATGCCGCGGCTGAACTTGAGATCGTCGATGTCGCTGTACCCCTGTCGCTGCAGGTTCGCCTGTACCTGCATCCGGGTCAGCGCCTCGTGGGTCGGGGACTGCGCCATCGCCGCACCGGCCAGTCCCAGCGCAAGGGCCATGGAAAGCGCGATCTTTCTCATCGCCTCGTCTCCTGTGGGGAAGGGAGTCCGAGTCTTGGCAGCCGCCGGTCAGTGGGCGGTGAATACGGCGTGGCGGGCGCGTGGTGCGTTCAGGCGGGGTATCGGGGGCGGCGGGCAGTGCTAAGGTGGTGCGATACCAGTCCGAGGGGAGACGATGCCGATGTCCGGTACCTGTCGGCTCGACGAAGCAGCCATCGCGGAAGATCGCCTGCCGCCGCGGCAGGTGGTCACGCGCAAGTTCCCGGTGATGTCGATGACGCCCACGCCGGAGCTCGATACGGCGCACTGGAGTCTCTCCCTCAGGCGCGGCGTGCGCCAGATCAGGCGCTGGGACTGGGCGGCCTTTCAGGCGTTGCCGCGGCAGCGCATCGTGCGCGACATCCATTGCGTCACCCGCTGGTCGAAACTCGATACCGCCTGGGAAGGCGTGATGCTGGACGATCTGTTCGCCGATGCTGGCTTGGCGCCGCCTACCGATTTTGTGCTGGCGCACAGTGCCGACGGCTACTCCACCAACCTGCGGATCGACCATCTGCTCGGCGGCCGCGCGATGATCGCCACCGCCTACGACGGCCAGCCGCTGGCGCCCGAGCACGGCGGCCCGGCCCGTTTGCTGGTGCCGCACCTGTATTTCTGGAAGTCCGCCAAATGGCTCACCGGGCTGCAGTTCACCGCCCGCGACGAGGCGGGGTTCTGGGAGCTGCGCGGTTACCACATGCGCGGTGATCCGTGGTGCGAGGAGCGCTTCGCGGACGGGGCGGGCAATGGCTGAAGCCGGTTCCTTTCAGCCGATTCGGCAGACATGATCCAGGCGAGGAAACGTCGTGTCGCATCTCCTTCTCCTTCCCATGGCGGCACATGTCCTGCTGGCCGCGCTGCTGTACGTCCTGCTGACCGTCGCGCGGGCGCCAGCCGTGTGGGGAGTTGGCCGGAGGGCGGATGGGAGCAATCCGCTGGCGGGCATCGAACCGCGCATCAGCGCAAACCTGTCGAACCAGTTCGAGTGGCCGTTGTTCTTCCATGTGGCGTGCCTGGTGCTGCTCCAGTTCCCGCCGGTGCGTGGCACGCTGGCATTGGCGTGGCTCTTCGTCGCCGGGCGCGTGCTGCACAGCGCCGTGCAGATCCTGGTACCGAACATCCGGCTGCGCGGCCTGGTGTTCACGATCAACTTCGTCGCCGTGCTGGGCCTGTGGGGCATGGTGATCGTCGCCGCCATCGCACGGGCGACGACCTGAGCTCGGGTGCAGGACCGGCGGCGTGGGGGCAGCGCGGGTGCTATTGATGGTGGTCAACACGGCGGCGTCAGCCAGGGCCTAGTCTGTGAAGCGTGGTGAACGGCCACGACGCCCCCTTGGTGTTGCGATGGAGTCTTTGCAGGCAGCGGATGGCGAGATCGCGTCGACGCACGCACCATCGAACCCAGCAGCACGCGGTTCCGAAGGTCCCGATGCCCCGGCCGTCGCAACGGTGCTGGGCGACGGTCCACAAGGTGGACGTGGCCGCAGGATCCTGCGCTGGGTGCTGCTCGCGCTCGTGCTGCTGGCGGTGCTTGTCGCCGGCTACGCCTGGTTTTTGCATGGTCGCCAGGCGGCCCAGCCGCGCTACCAGACGGCGGAAGTCACCCGCGGCAACCTGGTGGTGACGGTTGCGGCCACCGGCAACCTGCAGCCGACCAACCAGGTGGACGTGGGCAGTGAGCTGTCCGGCATCATGGAATCGGTCAAGGTCGACGTGAACGACACGGTCAAGCGCGGTCAGGTGCTGGCCCAGCTCGATGTGTCGCGGCTCAGGGACCAGATCGCCAACGCGCGCGGGGCGCTTGCCGCGGCCCGCGCCCAGGTGGCGCAGGCCGCGGCCACGGTCACCGAGACGCGCCTGCAACTGAGCCGGCTCCAGCGCATGTTCGCCACCAGCGGCGGCACGGTGCCGGCCCAGGTGGACATCGATACCGCACGGGCGGCCCTGCAACGTGCCGAGGGTGCCGAGGCGAATGCCCGAGCGGCGGTGGTGCAGGCGCAGGCGTCGCTCAGCACCGGCGAAACCAACCTGGCCAAGGCATCGATCCGCTCGCCGATCGACGGCGTGGTGCTGAGCCGCTCGATCGAGCCGGGGCAGACCGTGGCCGCTTCGTTGCAGGCGCCGGTGCTGTTCACCCTGGCCGAGGATCTTTCCAAGATGGAGCTGCAGGTCGATGTGGACGAGGCCGACGTGGGCCTGGTGCACGATGGCCAGCAGGCGACCTTCACCGTGGACGCCTATCCCGGTCGCGACTACCCGGCGAAGGTGCGCCGGGTGGGCTTCGGTTCGCAGACCAAGGACGGCGTGGTGTCGTACCTCACCGTGCTCACCGTGAACAACGACGACCTCAGCCTGCGTCCGGGCATGACCGCCACCGCCGCGATCGTGGTCGACGAGCGCCGGCAGGTGCTGCTGGTACCGAGCGCCGCGCTGCGCTTCACGCCGGCATCCATGGCGTCCAGCCAGGCTTCGGGCAGTCTGGTCAGCCGGCTGATGCCGCGACCGCCGCACAGTCCGAGCCGCCCGGCGTCGGGCAATGGAAAGTCCCGCCAGGTATGGGTGCTGCGCGATGGCGAGCCGGTCGCGGTGCCGGTCACGGTCGGCGCCAGCAACGGCCAGTTGACGGAGGTGACCGGAGGCGAGCTGCAGTCCGGCATGCGGGTGATCACCGAAAGTCTGGGCGGTGCCCAGTGAGCCAGGGCGACGGCGCTGCGGCGCCGCTGATCGAATTGGCCAGCGTGACCAAGACCTACGGCCAGGGCGCGGTGGCGTTCCAGGCGCTGCGCGGCGTGGACCTGGTGGTGGAGGAGGGTGAGTTCGTGGCGATCATGGGGCCGAGCGGCTCCGGGAAGTCAACCGCGATGAACATCCTCGGCTGCCTCGACGTGCCGACCACCGGCAGCTACCGCTTCCGCGGTACCGCGGTGGAGCGGTTGTCGCGCAACCAGCGGGCGCTGCTGCGCCGGCATTACCTGGGTTTCGTGTTCCAGGGCTACAACCTGCTCGGGCGCACCACCGCACTGGAGAACGTGGAGCTGCCGCTGTTGTACCGCGGCGAGCCGCCGGCTGCGCGTCATGCCGCGGCACGCGAGGCGCTGGCCGCGGTGGGGCTGGCCGGCTGGGAACACCACGTGCCGGCCGCGCTCTCCGGCGGCCAGCAGCAGCGTGCCGCGATCGCCCGCGCCATCGTCACCCATCCGGCGGTGCTGCTGGCCGACGAACCCACCGGCAATCTCGATACCCGGCGCAGCCGCGAGATCATGGACCTGATCGCCGGGCTGAACCGCGACCGCGGCATCACCGTGCTGATGGTGACGCACGAGCCGGACATGGCCGCTTATGCCCGCCGCGTGGTGCGCTTCGTCGACGGCCAGGTGGAGAGCGACACGCGCCAGGCGGGGGAGGCCTGATGTTCTGGAACACGCTGGCGCTGGCGCTGAAGGAAATCCGCCGCAACCTCACGCGGAGCTTCCTCACCGTATTGGGCATCCTGATCGGCGTGGCCGCGGTGATCACCATGGTCACACTCGGCAACGGTGCCACCGCGTCGGTGTCCGCGCAGATCGCCAGCCTCGGCAGCAACCTCTTGATGGTGCGCCCGGGCCAGCGGCTGGGGCCGACCCGCGATACCGCAGGCGCGGCGGCCTTCCGCCTGGCCGATGCCAGCGCCATCCAGAGCCAGGTGAGCGGCCTGGCCGGCGTGGCGCCGGTGGTGTCGCGCACGGTGACCGTGGTGCACCTGGCCAGCAACTGGTCGACCAGCGTGGTGGGTACCACCAACGACTATTTCAGCGCAGGCAACTGGAAGTTCGCCTCGGGCCGCCCGTTCCTGGACGCCGAGCTGCAGGCCGGCAAGGCGGTGTGCGTGCTCGGCGAGACTGCGCGCAACAAGCTGTTCGGCAGCGAGAACCCGGTAGGTGGCGCGATCCGCGTCAAACAGTTTTCCTGCGAGGTGGTCGGCCTGTTGGCGGCCAAGGGCCAGTCGTCGATGGGGCGCGACCAGGACGACACGGTGGTGATGCCGCTGCGCACGGTGCAACGGCGGCTGGCCGGCAACCAGGACGTGGGCATGGTGCTGGTGTCGGTGCAGCCGGGCGTGCCGACCGCGCAGGCCAAGCAACGCATCGAAGCCCTGCTGCGCGAGCGCCGGCACATCGCCGACGGCCAGGAGGACGACTTCAACGTACTCGACACGCGCGAGATCGCCGACATGCTCTCCAGCACCACGCGCGTGCTCACCCTGCTGCTCGGCGCGGTGGCCGCGGTGAGCCTGCTGGTGGGCGGTGTGGGGATCATGAACATCATGCTGGTGTCGGTGACCGAGCGCACCCGCGAGATCGGTATCCGCCTGGCGGTCGGCGCGCTGGAGCGCGAGGTGCTGCTGCAGTTCCTGATCGAGGCGGTGGTGCTGTCCTCGATCGGCGGCCTGCTGGGCGTGTTGCTGGCGACGGTCGGATCGATCGTGCTGGCACGCGTGCTGGAGGTGCCCTACGTGTTCGGTCCGTCGATCAACCTGCTGGCGTTCGCCTTCTCGGCAGTGATCGGCGTGGTGTTCGGCTACTTCCCGGCGCGCCGGGCGGCGCGGCTGGATCCGATCGAGGCGCTGCGCCACGAGTGACGCCAGGGAGGCATCGGGTGCGGATGCCGGCCGGGCCGGCGATACTCTGGCTCCCCCGGCCACCGATGCAGGCACCCATGGGCAAGACCCGGCTCGAAGCGTTCAGCGATGGCGTGCTCGCCATCATCATCACCATCATGGTGCTGGAGATGAAGGTGCCGCACGGTGCGTCGCTGGATGCCTTGTGGCCGGTGCTGCCGGTGTTTCTCAGCTACGTGCTGAGCTTCGTTTACGTGGGCATCTACTGGAACAACCACCACCACATGCTGCACTTGGCGCACCGGGTGAGCGGCGGCATCCTGTGGGCCAACCTGCACCTGCTGTTCTGGCTGTCGCTGCTGCCGTTCGCCACCGGCTGGATGGGCGAGAACCACTTCGCCGCCGTGCCTTCGGCGCTGTATGGCGTGGTGCTGCTGATGGCGGCCGTGGCGTACTGGATCCTGCAACGTTCGATTATCCGCGTGCAGGGACCGGAGTCGGCCCTGGCCGGCGCATTGGGTCGCGACTGGAAGGGCAGGCTGTCGCCGTTGATCTACGTGGCCGGCATCGTCTTCTCGGTCTGCGCACCGGGCCTGGGCATGGCGTTCTATGCAGGAGCGGCCCTGCTGTGGCTGGTGCCGGACCGGCGGATCGAGCGGGTGGTGGCCCGGTCGCACGACTGATGGGCGCGGCGGCTCGCCGCAGCGGTTCGCCGGACGCCACGGAAAGGCACATCGATTGACGTGGGTCATCGGCCGCCCGGGCGGCGACGGCCAAGATGGACGGTATCCGATCGATGCCATGGAGACCGTCATGTCGAGCAAGTCCTTCGTCGAGATCACCCAGGATCTCAACCGCGCCATCGCCACCTTCCGCGCCGCCGCACCGGGCACGATGGGTGGGTTTTCCACCATGGCCAAGGCGGCGCTCGAGCCGGGAGCGCTCTCGGCCATCGACAAGGAGCTGATCGCGCTGGCGATCGGCGTGGCCGGACACTGCGACGGCTGCATCGGCTTCCACGTCAAGGCGCTGGTGCGCCTGGGCGTGGAGCGCGAGAAGTTCATGGAGGCGCTCGCCGTTGCGGTCTACATGGGCGGCGGACCGTCGCTGATGTATGCGGCCGAGGCGGTGCGTGCGCTGGAGGAGTTCGGCGAAGCCTGCCAGCCCACCGCGAGCGAGGTCTAGCGAGGCCGGTGGCCGCTCAGCTCGTGGCCGGCGTCGTGGGCGAAACGCAGGTGCCAGATCGTCGAGCTGAGCGAAACCAGGGTCACCGCCACGAACGCGAACGAGAAGTCCGCTGCCTGCGGGTGGGCATGGCCACGCATGCCCATCGCCAGCCTCAGCAGCAGCGCGCCGGCGCATACGCCGAACGAGAGCATCAACTGCTGCAGCGTGGTGTACAGCGCGTTGGCCGCGCCCAGCCGTTCGCGCGGCACGCCTTCGTAGGCCACCGTGTTGTAGGCGGCGAACTGGAACGACATGAAGGCACCGCAGCCCATCAGCAGTCCGAACATCAGCGCGAACGGCCAGTCCGGCCGGAACAGCGCGCATACCGCATAGCCGAGGCTGCTCAGCACGCCGTTGTAGAGCATGCCGTTGCGGAAACCGACCAGTTGCAGGAGGCGCGGGGTGAACGAGCGGGTAAGTAGGGCGCCCAGCGCGGTGGCGAGCACCAGCTGGCCGCTGCGCAGCGCGGAAAATCCGAAACCGATCTGGAACATCAGCGGCAGCAGGAACGGCTGTGCGCCCTGGGTGATGCGCATCAGCGAGCCACCGATCACCGACAGACGGAACGAGTCGATGTGCATCAGCCCCAGGTCGAGCAGCGGGTTCGCCCGGTGCCGGGCGTGCCACAGATAACCCAGGCAGCCGGCCAGCCCGGCCACCAGCAGTGTCGTCGCCATCGCCAGGTCGGCGCTCTGGCCGATCATCTCCAGTCCGAACAGCAGGCCGCCGAGCCCCGCGCCGCAGAGCGCGAAGCCACCAAGGTCGAGCGGACTGCGCCCACCATGCGGCGCGATCGGTGGGATGAACCGGCGCACCAGCCAGACCCCGAGCAGGCCGATCGGCAGGTTGATGTAGAAGATCCAGCGCCAGCTCAGGTACGTCACGATCAGGCCGCCCAGCGGCGGGCCGGCGAGCGGCCCCAGGAACGCCGGCACCAGCGACCAGGACATCGCCGAGACCAGATGTTTGCGCGGCACGGCCGACAGCAGGATCAGCCGTCCGATCGGCGCCATCATCGCGCCACCGGCCCCCTGCAGCAGCCGGGCGGCCACCATCGCCGGCAGGTTGGGGGCAAGCGAGCAGGCGACCGACCCGAGCAGGAACACCCCGATCGAGGCGGCGAACACGCGGGTGGCGCCGAGACGGTCTGCGGCCTTGCCGCTGACCGGAATCAGGATCGCCAGGGCCAGCAGGTAGCTGGTCATCGCGATGCTCATGGCCGGCGCGCCGACGTGGAAATCGCGCGCCATGGTGGGCAGCGCGGTGGCCAGCACCGTCGCGTCCAACTGTTCCATGAAGATCGCGCAGGCGATGATCAGCGAGATGACGCGGTAGTCGGGAAACGCCGGCGCCTCGGCATCGGGCGCAAGGGTTTCCGCAGTCGACTGGCTCACGGGGGTGGGCTCGTGCGGGGGAGGGGAAGCCGGCAGCGGCCGTGGGGACGGCCCCGGTGGCGTTTGCGCCCCGGGGGAGCGGCGCGCGGCGGATTATAGATCGCGGACACGGTGCCGATCGTCCCTCAAGGCCGCCTGCTGCAGGTCGTTATCCCCGGTCTGACGGAGGACGGCTGACGGCGATCCGGGCATGTGGCAGTTCGACCGCCTAGGACCAGGCCGGCGCCGCCTTCGAAAAGAAAAAGCGCCGCATTGCTGCGGCGCTTTTTCCGTTGAGGCCGGGTTGCGGATCAGAGCGATTCGAACACGCCCGCCGCACCCATGCCGGTGCCGATGCACATGGTCACCATGCCGTACTTCTGCTTACGGCGGCGCATACCGTGCAGCAGGGTCGCGGCGCGCACCGCACCGGTGGCGCCGAGCGGGTGGCCCAGCGCGATGGCGCCGCCCAGCGGGTTGACCTTGGCAGGATCCAGGCCGAGATCGCCGATCACCGCCAGCGCCTGCGCGGCGAACGCCTCGTTGAGTTCGATCCAGTCGAGCTGGTCCTGGCCGATGCCGGTCTGCTTGAGCGCCTTCGGGATCGCTTCCTTCGGGCCGATACCCATGATCTCCGGCTTCACGGCCGCCACCGAGTAGCCGACGAAGCGGCCGATCGGGGTCAGGTTGAACTCCTTGATCGCCTTCTCGCTGGCCAGCAGCAGCGCGCCGGCGCCATCGGACATCTGCGAGGAGTTGCCGGCGGTCACCGAGCCGCCGAAGCGGTCGTTGCGGAACACCGTGCGCAGCTTGGCCAGCACGTCCATCGTGGTGCCCGCGCGCGGACCCTCGTCGGTGTCGATCAGGCGGCTGTCCGTGACGATGCCGCCGGTGGCGAGGTCCGGATAGTGGTCGTCGAGCTGGAACGGGGTGATCTCGTCCTTGAACTCGCCGGCGGCGATCGCCGCCAGCGCGCGGCGATGACTTTACACGGCGAAGGCGTCCTGCTGCTCGCGGGTGACCTTCCACTGCTCGGCCACCTTCTCGGCGGTGATGCCCATGCCGTAGGCGATGGCACGGTCTTCGTCGTTGGCGAAGATGGCCGGGTTCATCGCCACCTTGTGGCCCATCATCGGCACCATGCTCATGCTCTCGGTGCCGGCGGCGATCATCAGGTCCGCCACGCCGAGCTGGATGCGGTCGGCCGCCATGGCGATGGCCTGCACGCCAGACGAGCAGAAGCGGTTGATGGTCACGCCCGGCACCGTGTAGGGCAGGCCGGCCAGCAGGGCGCCGATACGGGCCACGTTCATGCCCTGCTCGGCCTCGGGCATGGCGCAGCCGACGATGACGTCCTCGATGCGGTGCGGATCGAGGCCTGGCGCCTGCGCCATCACGGCGCGGATCACGTGGGCGAGCATGTCGTCCGGACGGGTGTTGCGGAACACGCCGCGCGGCGCCTTGCCG
>JABLTH010022303.1_pt1 | contig 17983 bp, 16 predicted proteins | sample 7875711 | NCBI WGS metagenome assembly JABLTH01 (sample SAMN14941262, study PRJNA633318) | bioreactor metagenome | isolation source: bioreactor | place: China | collected 2019-03-05 | reverse complement strand
GCGGTCGCCGATGATCAGCTCGCGCTGGCCGCGGCCGATCGGCACCATGGCGTCGATCGACTTCAGGCCGGTCTGCACCGGCTGGCTCACCGACTGGCGCGCGATCACGCCCGGCGCGACCTTCTCGATCACGTCGGTTTCCTTGGCGTTGATCGGGCCCTTGCCGTCGATCGGCTGGCCCAGCGTGTTGACCACGCGGCCCAGCAGTTCCTTGCCCACGGGCACTTCCAGAATGCGGCCGGTGCACTTGACCGTGTCGCCTTCGGAAATGTGTTCGTACTCACCCAGCACCACGGCGCCGACCGAGTCGCGCTCGAGGTTCAGCGCGAGGCCGAAGGTGTTGCCCGGGAATTCCAGCATCTCGCCCTGCATCACGCCGGACAGGCCGTGCACGCGGCAGATACCATCGGTCACGGAAATCACCGTGCCGGTGTTGCGCACTTCAGCGTCGGCGCCAAGGCCCGAGATGCGGGACTTGATCAGCTCGCTGATTTCTGAGGGGTTCAGTTGCATCACAATGCTCCTAATTCTTCAATCCGTCGGCCGGTGCGCTCAATGGCGCATCATGCGGTCAGCGCGGCTTGCATGGAAGCCAGGCGCGCGCGCACCGAGGTGTCGAGCACTTCGTCGCCGACCTTGACGCATACGCCGCCGATCAGGGACGGGTCGACCGCCACCTTGGGTTGCAGCTTGCGGCCGAACTTGCGCTCGAGCGCGGCGACCAGGTCGTTCAACTGGGCACCTTCCATCGGGAAGGCACTGGTGATCTCGACATCGGCCGAACCTTCGCGGGCGTTCTTGAGCACATGGAATTGCTCGGCGATCTCCGGCAGCACGATCAGGCGGTTGTTTTCCACCAGCAGCTGGACGAAGCGCTTGGCTTCGTCGTTGACCGGAGACTTCAGCACCGAGAGGAACGTCTCGGCCAGCTTCTCGCCGGGCACGTTCGGATCGGTGGCGAGCGCCTGCATGTCGGGGTTGGCGGCAACCTGCCCCATCTCCGACATCAGCTCGGACCATGCACCCAGATTGCCTGCGCTCGATTCGCTGGCGGCGCGGAACAGCGCCTCAGCGTAGGGACGGGCAATGGTTGCGGTTTCTGCCATGATTAGAGCTCAGCCTTGAGTTGGTTGAGCAGATCGGCGTGGACCTGCGCATTCACTTCACGCTTGAGGATCTGCTCGGCACCCTTGACGGCCAGCACGGAGACCTGGTCGCGCAATTGCTCGCGCGCCTTGGTGACCTGCTGCTCGGCGTCGGTCTTGGCCTGGGCGATGATGCGCGCGGCTTCGGCCTGAGCGTTCTGCTTGATCTCGTCGGCGACCAGCTGGGCGCGCTTCTCGGCGTCGGCAACGCGCTGCGCGCCTTCCGTGCGGGCTTCGGACATGGCCTGGTCCACGCGCTTGTTGGCGAGTTCGAGCTCAGCCTTGCCCTTCTCGGCGGCGGCGAGGCCATCGGCGATCTTCTTTGCGCGTTCGTCGAGCGCCTTCACCAGCGGCGGCCAAATGAATTTGGCAACAACCCACCACAGGATGAAGAACACGACCATCTGCGCAAGAAACGTTGCGTTCAGATTCATGGTGTGTTCCTTTCGGTAATCAAACTACAGATAAATGCGCAAAAGGCGGCCAGGCTGGTGGCCCGCGCCGCCCGTCAGCATCATGCAGACCGAAAAGAATTACTTGATGACAGCCAGCAGCGGGTTGGCGAAGGCGAACAGCATGGCCACACCCACACCGATCAGGAATGCCGCGTCGATCAGGCCAGCCAGCAGGAACATCTTGGTCTGCAGCGGGTTCATCAGCTCGGGCTGACGTGCGCAGGCTTCGATGTACTTGCCACCCATCAGGGCGATACCCAGGCAGGCGCCGATTGCGCCCAGACCGATGATGATGCCGATGCCGATAGCGGTCAGACCCTGGATGTTGGCGAGAAATGCTTGCATGATGACTCCTTTAATTTAGAGAGACTTAGAACCAAAAAACCAAAAAACCAAAAACCGGAAATCAGTGGTGATCGTGTGCCTGGCCGATGTACACCAGCGTCAGCATCATGAAAATGAAGGCTTGCAGCAGCACGATCAGGATGTGGAAGATCGCCCACACGGCACCCGCCAGCACATGGCCGACGAAGCCCAGCGCGCTCAGGTCGGCGCCGAAGGTCCACATCGAACCCAGCAGTGCGATCAGCAGGAACACCAGTTCGCCGGCGTACATGTTGCCGAACAACCGCATGCCGAGCGAGACGGCCTTGGCCAGGAACTCGATGATGTTGAGGACCAGGTTGAACGGGGCCAGGTACCACTTGGCGCCGAACGGGGCCGAGAACAGCTCGTGCATGAAGCCGCCCGCGCCCTTGATCTTGAAGCTGTAGTAGATCATCAGGATCAGCACCGAGAACGACATGCCCAGCGTGCCGTTCAGGTCGGCCGTGGCGACCGCGCGGTGGTGCGGCAGGTGCAGGTGGAAGATGCCGAGGAAGCTGTTGAGGCCGGTGACCCAGTCGACCGGGATCAGGTCGACCGCGTTCATGATGGTGATCCAGCAGAACACCATCAGGGCCAGCGGGGCGATCCAGGAACGGTCGCCGTGGATGATGCCCTTGGCCTGGTCGTCGACCATCTCGACGATCATCTCGACGAAGGCCTGGAAGCGGCCCGGCACGCCGGCGGTAACGCGGCGCGCGGCGATCATCAGGAAGCCGACGGCGATCAGGCCGCACAGCACCGACCAGAAGATCGTGTCATAGTTGAGAACGCTGAAGTCGACCACGGAGGCTTGCTTGCCGCCGATGGAGTTCAGGTTCTGCAAGTGTTCGGCGATATAGCCGGAGGGTGTCAGCGCGTGTTCCGCGCCCGGGATGGCTTCAGACATGTCGAACGAACGGTATATTGAGAAATCTGCCGCACCGGCGCGGCGCTCTGCCTGCGCCCGGTATGTTTCTTGCTCCGCCTTCGGCCCAGTGGCCGGTCACCGCGTGCAAGACCCTGTTAACCTATCCGTGCCCCGCGTCACCGTGATGACGCGCGCACTGCAACCCTTGAAAATCCACCTGCGCGCCCCATTTCGGAGCAAGGCGCCGCTTCCGGCCCCGGTTGCCCCGGGCAGCGCACTAGCGTATGGCCAGCGCCACCCAATAGGACTTGAGTGCAAGCAGGAACGTGACAAGCATCGGCACCCAGCGCAGATCGTGGTACAGCACTACCACCAGCACGAACAGTGCGGCGGTGCCGAACACCTTGATCGCTTCGCCAACGACCAGACCACTGATCGACGGACGCGCGCGCATCATCCACAGGCGCAGCGCGAAGAAGCCGCTCGGCACGAAGCACACCATGCCGCCGAACCAGGCCGACCAGGCCGATGCCGCACCGGGCCGGCCGAACCAGCCCCACGCCGCTGCCGACAACAGGGTCACCACCACCTGGACCAGTACCACCTTGCCAGGTGTCATGCGCGATGCGCGTAGCGCGCGCTCGCCGAAGAGGTTCACCGCGTCGGCATGCGACAGCGGTTCGACGATGTCGTCCTCTGTCTCCGCCTCGTCCGTCCAGTCTGCCCTGCGGGCCTTGTCTTCCCGATGCACCGCGTCCGCTTGCGGACCTGTCGCGTGATCGGTATCCGGGCCTTGCCGGTGTTGCTGCTGACGGTCTCGAGCCACTACCCTGCCTGCCTCGTTCCAGGCCGGAACTTTTCGGTCCGACCAGAATTCAAACCGCACGATTTTAAGGGGATTCCCCGATTCGAGTCAATCTGCTTACATTTGCCTTGCGAGATCGGCGCGGCAGCCGCGCCACGCCTTTGCCTTCAGCATGGGGCGGAAACGGCGGCGCGACAACGATGTGCGGGGTAATCGCACCGATTGCGATGCGGCCGCTGCATGGCGCCGTCCCTTCAGGACGGACCGGACTCAGGCGACGCGCTGGTCGCCGACCGCGCCACGCAGGCGCACCAGCACTTCATCCAGCGCGTCGTTGCTGGTGAAGCGCACGGTCAACTGGCCCTTGCCACGTGTATTGAGCTTGATCTGCACCGGCAGGCCGAGCGCATCCGAGAGTTCTTCTTCGAGACGGGCCACATCGCGCCCGCCTGCACCGGCACGGTGCTTCAGCGATGTCAGCTCGACCGGTTTCAGTGCGGCGGCAACCAGCTTCTCGGTCTCGCGCACCGACAGCCGCTTGTTGACGACCTGATTCGCCAGTGTGATCTGGGTGGCGCCGTCCACGGCCAGCAGCGCGCGCGCGTGGCCCATGTCGAGATCGCCGGCCATCAGCATGGTCTGCACCGGCTGGGCGAGATTGAGCAGGCGCAGCAGGTTGGAGACCGCGCTGCGCGAGCGGCCCACCGCTTCGGCGGCCTGCTCGTGGGTGAAGCGGAATTCGCGGATCAGGCGCATGATGCCCTGCGCCTCCTCCAGCGGGTTCAGGTCTTCGCGCTGGATGTTCTCGATCAGCGCCATCGCGGCCGCGACTTCGTCGGCCACCTCCTTCACCAGCACCGGTACCTTGTCCAGGCCCGCCAGCTTGGAGGCGCGGAAGCGCCGCTCACCGGCGATGATCTCGTAGCGATCGGGCTCGGCCACGCGGCGCACCAGGATCGGCTGCATCAGGCCCTGGGCGCGGATGCTCGCCGCCAGCTCCTGCAGCGCGCCCTCGTCCATGCGTGTGCGCGGCTGGTACTTGCCGGGCTGCAGCTGGTCCAGCCGCAGCACCTGCGGCGCGCCCTCCTGCCTGGCCGTCTCGACGATTTCGGCAGGGCCGCCCAGCAACGCCTCGAGGCCACGGCCCAGTCCCTTCTTCTTTACGGTACTCATGCTCGCTTCCTTGCTGCGCGCGGCGGACGCCACGCCTGTCCAGCCATCAATGTATGCAAATGTACTCAGCCAAGCTGCTTAACGCGGGCGATCATCTCCGCGCCGAAGTCGAGATAGGCTTTCGCGCCCTTGGACGAGGCATCGAAAGCAACGCCCGGCATGCCGTACGACGGTGCCTCGGCAAGGCGCACATTGCGCGGGATCACGGTCTTGAACACCTTGTCGCCGAAGTGCGCCTCCAGCTGCGCCGATACCTGCTGCTGCAGCGTGACACGGGGATCGAACATGACGCGCAGCAGGCCGATCACCTTGAGGTCGCGGTTCAGGTTGGCGTGGACCTGCTTGATGGTATTGACCAGATCCGACAGGCCCTCGAGCGCGAAGTACTCGCATTGCATCGGCACGATCACGCCATGCGCTGCGCAAAGTCCATTGAGGGTCAGCAGCGACAGCGAGGGCGGGCAGTCGATCAGCACGAAGTCATAATCGGCATCGACCTCGGCGATGGCCTGCTTGAGCCGGCGTTCGCGCTGTTCCAGCTCGACCAGCTCCACCTCGGCACCCGCCAGCTCGCGGTTGGCGGGCAGCACATCGTACTTGCCGGACTCCGAACGCTGGCGCGCCTGTGGAATCGTGGCCAGGCCGACCAGCACCTGGTAGACGCTGTGCTCCAGCGACTGCTTGTCGATGCCCGAGCCCATCGAGGCGTTGCCCTGCGGATCGAGGTCGACCAGCAGCACGCGCTGATCCTGGGCGGCCAGGCCGGCGGCGAGGTTCACCGTGGTGGTGGTCTTGCCCACCCCGCCCTTCTGGTTTGCGATCACGAATACCTTGGCCATATGCTTCAGAGGCTCCTGCTTGTCATTCGATAGGCCGGAACGGGCGGCGCCAGGTGGCCGTGCCCTCTCCGGCATGGGTTCAGCGGCGCGACAGCACCACCAGGTGCCGTTCGGCGTCCAGTTCGGGAACAGCCAGGCGCGGCACGGCGTCCAGTTGCCAGTCGGCCATCAGGCCGGCCGCCTCCATCCGTTCCAGTTCAGCGTGCGGGTAGACGCCCTTCATCGCGACCAGCTTGCCGCCCGGTGCCAGCAGGTGGCCCGACAGGGTGACGAAATCGACCAGCTCGGCAAAAGCACGCGAAGTGATCACGGCGAAGCCCTGGGCATCGTCCAGTTTTTCCACCGGCCCCCAGTGTGCACCGGCATTCGACAGGCCGAGCTGCGCCCGGCACTGGGTCAGGAAGGCGGTCTTCTTCTGCACGATATCGACCATCAGCACCGACAGGTCCGGACAGGAGATAGCCAGCGGCAGGCCCGGCATGCCACCGCCCGAACCGACGTCCAGCACCCTGCCCCGCGCCGGAGGCGTCACGGCGGCTGCGCGCGCGGCCTCGGCCAGCGCCGGCACCGCTGCCAGCGAATCCAGCAGGTGATGGCTCAGCATCTCGTCGGGATGGCGGATGGCGGTCAGGTTGTAGACCCCGTTCCACTTGCGCAGCAGCGCCAGATAGGCGAGCAAGGTATCCACTTGTCCTGGCGCGAGCGCCAGGCCGATGGCGGACAGGCCGGCTTCGAGCCGGCGGCGCAGCGCGGTGTCGTCCGCGCCGGCGAAGGATTTCGGCGCCGTCACTCAGGCCGCCTCTTGCGGAGGCTGGCCCGTGCCGGCCTGGGCGGGCTGGCCGGCCTTGCGTCCCATGCCCTTCTTCTTCAGGTGAACCAGCAGCAGCGAGATCGCAGCAGGTGTGACGCCAGAGATACGCGAAGCCTGGCCCAGCGTTTCCGGGCGATGCTGGTTGAGTTTCTGGCTGACTTCGAAGCCCAGGCCGCGGACTTCGGTGTAGTCGAAGTCCGGTGGCAGCCGGGTTGCCTCATTGGCACCGAGCTTGTCCACCTCGGCCGCCTGGCGGGCGATGTAACCGTGGTACTTGATGCCGATCTCGATCTGCTCACGGATCTGGTCCGCGATCATCGGCTCGGCATCGAGCGGAGCCTCGGCTGCATGGCGCCCGCCCTGCAGCGCCATCAGCGCTTCATAGCTGACACCGGGACGGCGCAGCAGATCGGCCAGGCTGTATTCACGCTCGATGGCCTTGCCCAGCAGCGGCACCGCGTCCTCGGGCGGTAGCAGCGCCGGGTTGACCCAGGTGCTCTTGAGCCTTTCTGTTTCACGTGAAACAGCGTCGCGCTTGCGGTTGAACGCATCCCAACGCACGTCGTCAACCACACCAAGCTCCCGGCCGGCTTCGGTCAGGCGCATATCGGCGTTGTCCTCGCGCAGGCTCAGGCGGAACTCGGCACGGCTGGTGAACATGCGGTAGGGCTCGGTCACGCCGCGCGTGATCAGATCGTCCACCAGCACGCCGAGGTAGGCCTGATCGCGCCGCGGCGTCCACGGATCCCGCTCGCGCGCGAAGCAGCCGGCATTGATGCCAGCCAGCAGGCCCTGGGCCGCGGCTTCTTCGTAGCCGGTGGTGCCATTGATCTGGCCGGCGAAGAACAGGCCTTCGATCGCCTTGCTCTCCAGCGAAGCCTTCAGCGCGCGCGGGTCGAAGTAGTCGTACTCGATGGCATAGCCGGGGCGCAGGATATGTGCGCTTTCCAGGCCACGGATCGAGTGCACCAGTTCCAGCTGCACGTCGAATGGCAGGCTGGTCGAGATCCCATTCGGATAGAACTCGTTCGTGGTCACCCCTTCCGGCTCGAGGAAGATCTGGTGGCTCTCCTTGCTGGCGAAGCGATGGATCTTGTCCTCGATGGAGGGGCAATAGCGCGGCCCCACTCCTTCGATGACGCCCGTGTACATCGGCGAGCGGTCGAGGCCGCCACGGATGATGTCGTGGGTCAGTCCGTTGGTATGGGTGATCCAGCACGGCAGCTGTTGCGGATGCTGTTCAGGGCGGCCCAGGAAGGAGAACACCGGCACGGGATCAAGATCGCCCGGCTGCTCTTCCATGACCGTGAAATCGATGGTGCGGCCGTCGATCCGGGGCGGTGTGCCGGTCTTCAGGCGGCCCTGCGGCAGCTTCAGCTCCTTGAGGCGTGCCGACAGCGATACCGCGGCGGGATCGCCGGCGCGTCCGCCGGTGTAATTGTCCAGGCCGACGTGGATCTTGCCGTCCAGGAAGGTACCCGCAGTCAGCACCACGGCGCGGGCGCGGAAAGCGATGCCGACCTGGGTCATCGCCCCGACCACGCGGTCACCCTCCACCATCAGGTCGTCGACTGCCTGCTGGAACAGCATCAGGTTCGGCTGGTTCTCCAGCCGGGTGCGGATCGCCTTGCGATACAGCACGCGGTCAGCCTGGGCACGCGTGGCGCGCACGGCCGGTCCCTTGCTGGAGTTGAGAATGCGGAACTGGATGCCGGCCTCGTCGGTGGCGGCGGCCATCGCCCCACCCATGGCATCGACTTCCTTGACCAGATGCCCCTTGCCGATGCCGCCAATGGACGGATTGCAGCTCATCTGCCCCAAGGTCTCGATGTTATGGGTCAGCAGCAGGGTCTGGCAGCCCATACGGGCTGCGGCAAGCGCCGCCTCGGTGCCGGCATGGCCACCGCCGACGACGATAACGTCGAACTCTTTCGGGTAAAGCATGGGGACACCTCCTCCAGGAGGTCGCGAGGGAAAACGGGATGTCGAATTATAGCGGCATTCGACTACGCGGCCTTTTCAGCCGGCGTGTGTTTCACGTGAAACATCGTCAATGCGAAGCGGTCGGCACCTCGACTGTGTTCCACGTGAAACATCGAATCCGGACACAAAAAAGCCGGGCATGGAATGCCCGGCCAGTGTTTCACGTGGAACAACGGCTTGCCCCGCTCAGAGCTGCCTGCGCAGATAGTGCGCGATCTCCTCGGTCAGCAGGCCCAGGTCACGCTGCAGCTTGGCGAAGCCGCCGTTGCGCTCGCGGCTCACCTCGTCCATGTAGAGCGGGCGGCGGATCTCGATCTGCAGACTGTTGCGGCGCTCTGCCGGCCGGCCGATGCGCGCGATCAACTGCACGCCCTTGTAGGGATCATTGCGCGCCACCGTGTATCCCATGCCGCGCAGCACCGTCTCGACCAGGTCCACGATGCCAGGCTCGCAGGTGCTGCCGTCGCGATCGCCCAGCACGAAGTCCGCCAGCGGATGCGGGCTCTGGATCTTCAAGCGCTCGTAGGCATTGTTCGGCATCGAATGCAGGTTCAGGTGCCAGACCGCTCCGAAGCGTCGATGGGCCGCCTCGACGGCCTCCCCCAGTGCGGCATGGTAGGGCCGGTAGTAACGGTCGATCCGTTGCCGGACCTCATCCACGCCGAGCTTGCGCGCATAGATCGGCGTGGACGAGTCCATCCGGCTCCACACCAGGCCATAGCCCAGGCGCGTCTTCTCTCCCGGCGCAAGCGGCTCCGGCCACGCCCCTTCGAGCAGTTCCGGATCGAGATCCTCCAGCGTCCGGTTGGGGTCGATGTAGACGCGCGGGAACGTCGCCGCGAGCAGCGTGCCGCCGACGCGCGGCACATGCTCCCACAAGGCCTCGACGTGGGTATCCTCGCCGCCGCGCAGTCGCTGCGGCGGCAGCACCGAGCCGAAATCGGCCGGGTAGAAGGTCCCGCTGTGCGGTGAATCGCACACCAGCGGCACGCCCTCCCCCTCTTCCGCCTGCCACAGGAGAAACGGTGCCGGCGCCGCCGGCTTGTCGAACGATGCCGTCATGCTCAGTCCAGCTTGATATTGGCGGCCTTGGCCACACGCGCATAGCGCGCCATCGCCTGCTGCATCTGCGCCCTGAACTGCTCCGGCGAGTTCGGGATCAGCGTGCCGCCCGACTCCTCCACACGGCGCTTGAAGTCCGGATTCTGCATCCCCTTGTGGATGGCCGCGTTCAGCCTGGCGACGATCGCGGGGGGCGTACCGGCCGGTGCCACGATGCCGAACCAGCCGCCGTCGCCCATATCCTTGAAGCCCAGCTCCGCATAGGTCGGCACGTTCGGCAGCAGCGGTGAGCGCGCCGCGCCCAGTACCGCCAGCGCACGCAGGCGGCCGGATTTCACGTGCGGCAGCGTCGACGACAGATTGTCGGTGATGGCGCTCACCTGCCCCGCCACCGCATCGTTCAGGGCCAGGCCCGCTCCCTTGTACGGCACGTGCAGCAGGTCGATCTTCGCCAGCATCATGAAGTTCTCGATGTTGACGTGCCCGAGCGAACCCGCCCCCGGGGAAGCGAAGCTGTACTTGCCCGGGTTGGCCTTGGCCAGTGCGATGAACTCCTGCATGGTCTTGGCAGGCACGCTCGGATGCACGGCAAACACGCTGGGGATGGCCACGACATTGGTGATCGGCGCGAAGTCCTTGATCGGGTCGTAGCTCAGCTTGGGGAATACCGCCGGATTCGAGCCATGGGTGCTGACCGTCGCCATGCCGATGGTGTAGCCGTCCGGCACCGACCGGGCGACCTGCTCCATGCCGAGCGAGCCTCCCGCGCCCCCCTTGTTCTCCACCACCACCGACTGGCCCAGCTCACGGCCGGCATACTCCGAGACCAGGCGTGCGATCAGGTCCGTCGACCCGCCAGCGGCGAACGGTACCACCAACTTGATGGGGCGGCTCGGATACTTGTCCTGCGCCAGCGCCGAAGCCGCGGGCAGTGTGGCGGCCGCGACAGCCGCAACGGCAAAGCAGGACAGGACGAATCGCCGGCGTGGCGCACAGGCTCGGTTCATGGGATATCTCCTTGGCTTTTCCCTGATTGAGCCGGCCAGTGTCGGCAGTTTACCGGCCTGGCACAAACGACTATATTGCACGCTTGCATTACCAACGGGCATCCTCGCCCCCTCCCCTGCCCCATGCGGATTCGCTCGCCCTCGATGTCGGAACTGCACGCCTTCGCCGCGGCGGCGAAGCTGGGCAGCTTTACCCGCGCGGCAGAGCAGCTGTGCGTGACACAGGGCGCCATCAGCCGTGCCATCGCGCGCCTGGAGGACCATTTCGGCCAGCCCCTGCTGCAGCGCAACGCCCATCGCATCGTGCTGACGGCAAGCGGCCGGCATTTGCTCGAAGCGGTCGCGGGACCGCTGGCGGCAATCGAGAGCGCCAGCACCGCCCTCCTCGCCGGCGACCGGCGCCACGCCCTGACCCTGTCCGCCGTGCCGACCCTGGCCAGCGTCTGGCTGGTGCCGCGGCTGCCCGATTTCCACCGGCGCCACCCCGACATCGTGCTGGACTTCGTGCCCTATCGCCGCAAGGAGGACTTCTCCGGCCCGGCCCCTGACGCCGCCATCCTCGCCGGCACCGCCGGACAGTGGCCGCAATGGCAGGCCGACTACGTGATCGGCAGCGAGATGGTGCCGATCTGCCACCCCAGCCGAGCCGCCCTGCGCAGCGCCGAAGGCCGCTGGCGCCATCCCGCGGAACTGCAGGACGAGCCGCTGCTGCACCACACCACAGCGCCGGCAAACTGGCAGAACTGGCTGCGGGCGGCAGGCGTACCCGACGCTGCGCCTCGCCTGTCCACCGGCTTCGACCAGGTGTCGATCCTGGTGCAGGCGGTCAAGGCCGATATGGGGCTGGCCGTGCTGCAGCGCTGTCTGGTGCGCGACGAGATCGCATCCGGCAGCGTGGCCGTGCCATTCGACCTGCCGATCCGCCTGCAACGCGGCTATTACCTGTGCGCGCCGCGCGGGCGCAGCCATCCGGCGCTGGAGCATTTCCGCGCCTGGCTGCTGGAGATTGCGGGACGGGATCCCGATGTTCTCGATGCCGGACAGTTTATGCACATGACAGATGAATGAATTGCAAAAAACAACTGTGCAATTCTTCATGCAAATAAACTGCCGTTGATTGCAACGCTCAACCGCTGAACTCCGTGGCTTCCCGAGTGGGAGGCATATGCACAGCGCCACGGAAGCCTCTATCCGGTATTGTGCGATCCCATCGCGCCCAAGAGACGCCTCACCAGGGCAAAGCTATCCGCCCGACAAATGAATAACGGCACGCAATGCGTGCCGTTATTCATCAAGCGCATTCGAGGCGCGGTGCAAGCACTCCCCGGAGTGCTATGCCGCCTTCTTGGCCAGCCCCAGGTAGGTTTCGATCACACGCGGATTGGCGGCCAGTTCCGCTGCCGGTCCTTCCATCGACATGTCGCCGGTCTCGATCACGTAGGCGTAGTCGGCCACCTGCAGCGCGGCACGCGCATTCTGCTCGATCAGCAGCGTGGCCACGCCAGTGCGGCGCAGATCGCTGATGATATGGAAGATCTCCTTGACGATCAGCGGCGCCAGCCCGAGGCTGGGTTCGTCCAGCATCAGCAAGCTGGGCTTGGCCATCAAGGCGCGTCCTACCGCCAGCATCTGCCGCTCGCCGCCGGACAGCGTGCCGGCTTCCTGCTTCGCGCGCTCCTTCAGGCGCGGGAACAGTTCGTAGACCACCTCCTTCTGGTCGAGGAAGTTCTTCTCGCCCGCGCGCTTGCGCCGGTAGGCGCCCAGCAGCAGGTTGTCCTCCACGCTCATGGTGGCGAACAACTCGCGCTTCTCCGGCACCAGGCACATGCCGCGCGAGACGCGCCCCTCGACCGGGATGCCGGCCATGTCGTGGCCCAGGTAGCGCACCTCGCCGGTGGCCGAACCGGTCGACGGCAGCGCCCCCATGATGGCGTTCAGCATGGTCGACTTGCCGGCGCCGTTCGGACCGATCACGGTGACGATGCGGCCCGCTTCCACCTTCAGGTTGGCGCCGTGCACCGCCTCGACCTTGCCGTAGCGCACATGCAGGTCCTTCACTTCCAGGATCAGGCTCATTTCCGCTCCCCCGTCATTCCACGCCGCCCAGGTAGGCTTCCAGCACTGCCGGATCCTTCTGCACCGCCTCCGGCACGCCTTCGGCAATGCGCGTACCGAATTCCATCACCACCAGCCGGTCCGTCAGGTTCATCACGAAGTCCATGTCGTGCTCGACCAGCAGCACGCTCATGCCCTCGCCCTTGAGCTTCTTCAGCAAGGCCGCCAGCGCCTGCTTCTCCTTGTAGCGCAGGCCCGCGGCCGGCTCGTCGAGCAGCAGCAGCGCCGGATCGCAGCACAGCGCGCGCGCGATCTCCAGGATGCGCTGCTGGCCGAGCGCGAGGCTGCCCGCCTCCATGTACATGCAGTCGACCAGGCCCACGCGCTCGAGCTGGCGCGCGGCCTCGAACAGCAGCTTCTCCTCCTCGGCGCGGTTGAGCCGCAGCACCGCCGCCGACACGCCCCCCTGCGCACGGAAATCGCCGCGCAGGTGAGCGCCGATGGCCACGTTCTCCAGCACCGTCATGGTCGGCAGCAGGTGCACGTGCTGGAAGGTACGGCCGATACCGCGCTTGACGATCTCGCGCGAGGGCAGGCTCGATATCACCTCGCCACGGTAGCGCACCTCGCCGCGCGTGACCGGCAGCACGCCCGTCACCAGGTTGAAGGTGGTCGACTTGCCGGCGCCGTTCGGGCCGATCAGGCCGATGATCTCGCCGGCCCGCACCTGGAAGCTGACATCGTTGACGGCCACCAGCCCGCCAAACTCCTTGCGCGCGGCGCGCACGTCGAGCAGCAGCTCGCCGGCCGCCGGCTTCGGCCGTACCGCCAGGGCCGGCGCGTGCTCGGGCGCGACCACCGGCGGCGCGGCCGGGAACAGCTTCTTCAGGAAAGGCCAGATGCCTTCGCGCGCATGCTGCAGCAGCAGGACCAGCAGCACGCCGAAGACGATGATCTCGAAGTTGCCGTTAGCGCCCAGCAGCTTGGGCAGCACGCCCTGCAGCACATCCTTCAGGATGGTCAGCACGCCGGCGCCGAGCACCGCGCCCCAGACGTGGCCGACGCCGCCGACCACCGCCATGAACAGGTACTCGATGCCGTAGTTCAGCCCGAACGGCGTGGGGTTCACCGCGCGCTGCAGGTGCGCGTAGAGGAAGCCGGAGACGCAGGCCAGCATCGCCGCCACCACGAAGATCACCACCTTCATCCACGCGGTGTTGACCCCCATCGCCTCGGCCATCACGCCGCCGCCCTTGAGCGCGCGGATGGCGCGGCCAGGACGCGAGTTGAGCAGGTTCTGCACGGCCAGCACGGCCAGCAGCACCACCGCCCAGATCAGGTAGAACATCGCGCGGCCCGAGCCCAGCTCGATGCCGAACAGGCTCAGCACGGGAATGCCGTTGAGGCCGTCGTACTTGCCGAGAAAGTCCAGGTTGCCGAACAGGAAGAACAGCGACAGGCCCCAGGCAATGGTCGCCAGCGGCAGGTAGTGGCCGGACATGCGCATGGTGATCAGCCCGATCACATAGGCACAGGCCATGGTGACCAGCAGGCCGGCCAGCAGGCCCAGCCACGGCGACAGGCCCACCTGCGTACTCAGGTAGGCCGTGCCGTAGGCCCCCAGGCCGACGAAGGCGGCCTGGCCGAACGAGGTCATGCCGCCGACCCCGGTCAGCAGCACCAGGCCGATGGCCACGATGCTGTAGAGCCCGATGTAGTTGCCCAGCGTGATCCAGTACTCCGGCGTCGGCAGCGCCGGCAGCAGCAGCAGGCACAGCGCGAAGAGGAGCGTCAGCACACGGTTGCGGGTCAGCCCGCCGCGGCTGCCCGCCACGGCCTGCTGCTTGTCGGTCAGCATCGTCATCGCTTATTCCTCTTCCTCGACAGGTTTGCTGTTGAGCGAGCGCCACAGCAGCACCGGAATGATCAGGGTGAAGACGATGACCTCCTTGAAGGCGCTCGCCCAGAACGAGGAGTACGACTCCAGCAGCCCCACCAGCAGCGCACCGGCGGCGGCCACCGGATAGCTTGCCAGGCCGCCCACGATCGCACCCACGAAGCCCTTGAGCCCGATCAGGAAGCCCGACTCGTAGTAGACCGTGGTCAGCGGCGCGATCAGGATGCCGCACAGCGCGCCCATGGCCGCCGCCAGCGTGAACGAGAGCCGGCCGGCCTGCGTGGTGCCGATGCCAACCAGGCGCGCGCCCAGCCGGTTCACCGCGGTGGCGCGCAGCGCCTTGCCGGGAATGGTGCGCTCGAAATAGAAGTACAGGGCTGCGATCAGTACCGCCGACATGCCCACCACCCACAAGCTCTGGCCCGATACCGCCAGGCCGCCCAGGTTCCAGTTGGCATCGGAGAATGCCGTGGTGCGCGACCCCTCGGCGCCGAACATCACCAGGCCCAGGCCGACCATGGCGAAGTGCACGCCGACCGAGACGATCAGCAGCACCAGCGTGCTGGCTTCGGCCAGCGGCTGGTAGGCCAGGCGATACAGCATCGGGCCGATCGGGATCACGATCAGCAAGGTCAGCGCGATCTGCGCCGCCATCGGCATCGGCGTGGCGCCCAAGCGCTGCGCCAGCAGGTGCACGGCCAGCGGGAACAGCAGGTACTTGCCGGCCAGCACGGCAAGGCGGCGGCCGGCGGTGCGCCGCAGTTCGGCGCTGCGCAGGACGGTGGCGCACTCGTAGAGGAAGGTCAGCACACCCATGACGAGCACCAGCCAGCTCGTCTGCGGCGCCTGGCCGGCCTGGATCGCGGCCAGTGTCAGCGCCCCGTAGGCAACGAATTCCCCTTGCGGGATGAAGATGACGCGGGTCACCGAGAACACCAGCACCAGCGCCAGCGCCAGCAGCGCGTAGATCGCGCCCGAGGTGATCCCGTCCTGCGCCAGGATGGCGGCAATCGAGAGGTCCATTGTCTCCCCGTATCGTTGAAATGCCTGCCTGCTTCGGAGGGGGCGGACAGGTCGGGACGGCCCGGGAGGGCCTGACCCGTGATGGGCCGCCCTTGCGTGTGCGACGTGTGCGCAAGGGATTACACAATAGTAAACGACTTACGTATAGCGGAAATCCAGAGCAACCCTAGCATGGCGCAGCGCGGCAAAAGCGTGCCTGCCGGCATCCTGTACCCTGTCCCGGCCGCACCCATCACACCGGGCAGCATGCTCGAGCGCGGCGCAACACCATCATCGCCGATCTTGCCGATGATTTAATTAACACGTTAAGCATTGTGCAGGCAGGCGATGGTGTCAAGCAGGGCTTCCCCGCCCTGCGGCGTGCCGCGCCGGCGCGACCATGCGGAAAAAAAAGGCGCAGGGTCTGTCCATGCGCCTCCTGTCCGCCAGCCCGGGTCCGGCGGCCGGCCGTCGTCGCTAGTTGGCCTGCAGCTTCCACGCTCCGTTGACGATCTGCACCATCACGCGCGCACGCTGGTCGAGGCCAAGGTGGTCGGTCGGGCTCATGTTCATGATGCCGTGCGAGATGGCCAGCTCCTTGGTCTGCTCCATGGCATCGCGCAACGCCTTGCGGAACTCGACCGTGCCCGGCTGCGCGCCGCTCTTCAGCGCGATGGGAATGGCCCGTTGCAGCAGCAGGCCGGCATCCCAGGCGTGTCCGCCGAAAGTCGACACCTGTCCGCCGAAGGCCTTCTCGTAGGCCGTCTTGTAGGTCATCGCGGGCTTCTTCACCGCGTTGCTGTCGGGCAGTTGCTCGGCCACCAGCAGCGGGCCGGCAGGCAGGAAGGTGCCTTCGCAATCCTTGCCGCAGACACGCAGGAAGTCGGCGTTGGCGACACCGTGGGTCTGGTAGATCTTGCCCTTCCAGCCGCGTTCCTTGAGCGTCTTGGCAGGCAGGGCCGCGGGCGTGCCGGAGCCGGCGATCAGCACCGCGTCGGGGTTGGCCGCCATCATCTTCAGCACCTGCCCCGTCACCGAGGTATCGGTACGGGCGAAGCGCTCGTTGGCCACCACCTTGATCTTGCGCATGCCGGCCACCTTGCCGAACTCGTCGGCCCAGCTGTCGCCGTAGGCGTCCGCGAAGCCGATGAAAGCCACCGTCTTCACGTTGTGGTTGGTCATGTGCTCGGCGATGGCCGTCGCCATGTGCGAATCGTTCTGCGGCGTCTTGAACGCCCACTTGCGCTTGGCATCCATCGGCTCGATGATGCGCGCCGAGGCCGCCAGCGTGATCATCGGCGTATCGTTCTCGGCCACGATGTCCACCATCGCCAGCGCGTTGGGCGTGACCGTCGAGCCGATCACGGCGTCGACCTTGTCCTCGCTGATCAGCTTGCGCGTGTTCTTGACCGCGGTGGTGGTGTCGGAAGCATCGTCCAGCACGATGTACTCGACCTTCTTGCCGGCGATCTCCTTGGGCAGCAGCGAGATGGTGTTCTTCTCGGGAATGCCGAGCGAGGCAGCCGGCCCGGTGGCCGACACCGTGACACCGATCTTGACCTGGGCGCTCGCCGCGCCGGCGAACAGTGCGGCCGCAGCCATGGCCAGCAAGCTGGCGCGCTTGAATTTCATCGTGTCTCCTTCGTTTGCTGCAAACGGAAAGGCGCCCGTCCGGCTCCGGCCGGGCGGACGCCTTCTTTCTTCTCGAACCGGCCGCATCGCTGGCAGCCGGCTACAGCAGGGAACGATTGTTTCCGTCCCGATTTTCCCGTCCTGCGCGTCTTACCCCGGATGCGCAGCGCGCTATTCACCGACCGAGCGGTCGGGAATGCGCATGGAGTCTAGCACAGGGACTTTACGCCGACAGACCGGATTTACCCCAAGCGTCACGCCCGCAACTTGACGTGGCGGCGCCAGTCGCCGGCTTCAGCCCAGGCGCTTGTAAGAGGGCACCAGCATGCGGCACCACAGGCCTGAGGCGTCCACGGCGAATCCCTGTGGCGGCGCGGCGGCGTCGACCAGCGCCGGCGCCAGCAGCAGTTGCCGGATCCCGTGCGCGCGGCACCAGTCGGCCAGCATCGCGCAGCTCGCCGCCAGCGCCGGGGCGGCGTCCGCGCCGTCATGCCACCACTCGAGCGCCAGGGCGGCCAGGCCGCCCTGGGCCAGGCAAGGCACCACGTTGAAGGACAGGCAGCCGACCAGGCGCTCACCCGCCTCGCACAACAGGCAACCACCCTGCTCCGGACGGCTGAGCTGCGACGCCAGCAGCAACTGGCGGCCCCGCTGCGCCGGCACCGGCAAGGGGCGCGCCCGGTCCAGCCAGGACGACAACAGCGGAAGATCGGCGGCGACGGCGGGCCGTACGGACAACCCGGGTGGCAGAAACGGGTCCGGCGGGGGAGAGAGGGACACGGAGGGACCGGGAGGAAGGAATAGTCGGGGGCCGAGGCGGAACGCGGCGTACTGCGCCATCCGGCCCCACGGCGGAGCGAGCATTGTCGCATGGCCGCACATG
>JABLTH010064442.1_pt1 | contig 17995 bp, 13 predicted proteins | sample 7875711 | NCBI WGS metagenome assembly JABLTH01 (sample SAMN14941262, study PRJNA633318) | bioreactor metagenome | isolation source: bioreactor | place: China | collected 2019-03-05 | reverse complement strand
GCCAGTCGTCGCCAGATGTGCGACCGACGCGTCGGCATAGGAGTCATACGATTGCCTAGTGTCCCGGTGCGCCTGATGGACGGGAGGCGGTCCGTACATGGGCGGGCGCGCCAGCAAGAGATCCCTCTCCTTATCCCAGAGAGCCTTGAACGGTGATGTGGGCTTACGTGTATCGGAGATGAACTGTGCGAGATCGGCATTGTACTTCAGCTGTCCATCACGAGTGGGATGGAATCGAGAGTTATCGGGCAGGAGATCGTCAGAGAGTTCGGGATGCTCATTGTCGATACCCCGAAGGTACTGAATACCACTGGAGCAGAGTTCATGGCCGGAGAAGTCAACCGGGACGAAATATGCTCCAGCTTCGTACGCTGCGTCCTCAAGGACCTCACTCAAGTAGTTTGCGTTTGCGTTCAACCGAGTCTGCTCGTCAGTCGAGAGGCCAATCCACAAGAAGCCCCGAACATCGCTGCACGTTCGTGGTGGAGTCATGAATAGCCGTGGGTAACCCAATATGAAGATAGCCGCAGAGGGCGCCTTCGCTTGGATTTCCGTGATCGCCTTGATCACGAGCGGCTTTACGGCGTCGATTGCAGTGTCGCTAAGGCCTGGGCAGTTATCGTCGTCCTTCACGCAAGCGGTCAGCACGTTCTTGAAGCCAAGGTCATTGCCGCCAATAGACAGCGTCACGAAGCGAGGTGCATAGGTCGTCACGTATTTGGTCTGAACATCCTGGACCTTATTGCGCCTGTCGCTTGGCCCGAATTGCTGTCTCTCCCACACGTCTGCGCTCTCTGCGCCGGAACAGGCAAAGAAATTCCACGAGTAGCCGTCATGGTTGTGGGCCAACCGCATGACGGGCGCGGGTGCAAGATCGGGGAAGCCGAACCAGCGGCTATACGCCGCTCCGCGGTGGCACGTGTTCTCGTCGTCCGGTACATCAGGGTTATCGGCGACATTGGTGTCAGTTTCATAGGACAACGTTGTGCCGTCGCCTTGGACCTCCGGATCACCGTCCGGCCTCGAGTATGGAGACCCCTCTCCTGATGAATATGAATCGCCTAGGGCCAAGTATGAGAATCGCCGCCAGAAACAGTGAGAACTGCAAGTGCCGCGTGGCACCAGGGGGTCGAGTGGGTCACACTCCTCCCCGTAGTTCTCTATTCCGTCTCCGCAATAAGTCGTGACGCACGCGTTGCACCCGTCGCGCGGATCGCTATTTCCGTCGTCGCACCCTTCGAGAGCGCACAAACGACCGTCGCCACAGCGGCACTGGCAGTCATCACCTGTCCCGTCGCGATCGCTATCCGCCTGAAGGCGGTTGGACGTATCGGGACAGTTGTCGCAGGCGTCGCCAAAGCCGTCATGATCACGATCCGCCTGTGATGGATTGGACACGTATGGACAGTTGTCGAGGTAATCAGAAATGCCGTCAGCATCTGCATCGGAAGAATGACAACCGTCGTCAACGGTACCGTCGCAATCGTCGTCTACAGAGTTGCAGTATTCTGTGGCTCCAGGATGTACCGCGACGTTAATTGGGCCGCAATCACAGGCGTCGCCGAATCCGTCATGATCGGAGTCCCGCTGATCATAGTTCGAAGTGGAAGGACAGTTATCGATGGTGCCAGGAATGCCATCGCCGTCGGAATCACCGCAAAGTGTGGCGATGTCGGCTGCCGATAGCGCGCGGTCAAAGATCTCCACGTCGTCAATGATGCCGTTGAAGTTCTGGTCCGTCCTGAACGCATGCTTCCCAATATATAGAGCGCCGCCGGTGCTCGGCGGCAAAGTACCAGTAGTTTGCGCGGAGAGGGAGCCGTCTAGGTAGATGCGAACCTGGTTCCCCGACCTGACGCCGGCCACGCAGGTGCAGCGACTGGTCGGAATACTTTGAGACGAGTTGACGTAGAGGTTGCCGATCTGAAAAACAGCCTGATTAGTCGCATTCACATTCAACTGAAAGCCATTGGAACTGCCGCTCGCCTCATACTTGAAGACAATCTTCCGGTCGGCGTTCGAAGACTGATAGTTGACGCGAGCTAGAACCGAGAAGTCCCCCGAGAAAGTCAGTTGAGGTGACGCGGGGATCGTCACATAGTCGTTGCCGGAACGAAATTGCCGACCATACTTCTCGCAGGCAAGAACGGGAATTGCGGACGAAGTCGCCGTGCCGTTGGACTGGAAGCGGGAGATATCAGCGACCAGAGTTCCGGATGTCTCGTTTAACGGCCAGTGACCTACGGTGGCGCCGTCATTCTCCTCTGGTGTCAGCATCACGAAATAGACGCCATCGGCCGAGTTGTCGGGTGGATCGACTTCAAGGGTTGTCGTCTGGGAGGTGTCGGTCGAGAGAGCGCTCAGTGCCGCCGAGCCAACGATCGGATCGTTCGAAGAGAGAGTGTCGTCAGTGGACAGGTAGGCGCGGATGTTCCCAGAACTCGACTGTGCGCTGCCGATGTTCACGACCGTAAGAGTCGCGTTCGATTTCTGGGTCGCCCCGATGTGATGCTGCGAGCTGGTCACCTTTTCGACCACGAGCATTGAAGAGACGGGCCGAGTTCCTACGGCGATCACGCAGAGGTTCGAGTTGTTGCTCTCGCTTACCTCGGAGACGGCGTTGCCTCCGTCCGCTGCGATGAGAATGAACCAGATCGACCCCGACGGGGTCGTGTGCGGGATCGTCACAACGGCTGACAAGTCCTGCTTAGCGCCTGCTCCAAGCTGCGGAACGGCGACAGTGGTCAGTTGGAGATCGTCAGCAGATCGATACCTGTCGCTCGAGAGGTACACGTACGCCAGCGATGCGGCGGCCGTCGACCAGAGGTTCTGAACGCGAAAGGAAACGGTCGTCGTGCCACCGGGTGCAACCAGTCTGGGCGATGCGGCGGCATTTTCCGTAATCAGATCCGGTGTGCTGGGCGTCGTGGAGCTAATCCGTAGGGCGAAGTAGCCCGGCTGACTGGCAGCATGCGCCGATAACGTGCCTGCGAGGACATGGAGTACGAGAAGCGCAAGGATCCCAATACGGCCGAGCACACACTTTCGAACCTCTCTATGCATTTCCATTCCCTCCATGTCCTAGAGGACTTCTTGCTTCCAGACGGTTTGGAATAGCCCGAACAGGAATCAGCCCCGGCGGGGAGGCCAACCGACCGCTGCAACAGCAAGAACGGCGCCGGTTGTTTCGCTTTGACTCGCGGAGGGCAAATATGAGACAGGGCGGACGAGGACGATCTCTGAACATATCCGCGGAATGGGACACTTCCTCGAACAAGTCCGTTCGCGGTGTCCCGGCTGGCGGACACCCTGGTCGTGTGCAGCCGGTTACTCCCGAGCCGTGGCGCGGAGTTGTCCTAAGCGCGGAATTCAAGTCGCCGGCGACATGAAAGGCCGTGCCGGGCGTCGTGCTCGAGCGCGGGGAATACAGCAGCGTCACTGTCCGCAGCTGGCCCGCGGCGGACGAGAGCGCATTTCCGCGCGCCGACAGCTACCACGACACCAGCATTGCCGCGCCCGAGTGGACGGTGAAGGCGCGTTTCTGCGGCCAGAGCGGGCGCATCCGGTTCTACGACGTGGACCACGACTGCGAGGCCGAAACCACGGGGCACGCCGTCGCGGCGCGACACCCAGACGGAGGGACGGATGGAGAAGCTGACGGACGGAGACGCCATCGAGCGCGGCAAGGCCGCGATCGCGCAGGCCGCGGAACAGGAAGCGTCGGACCTGGAGCAGAAGCTCCGCGAGATCGGCGACCGGCCGAAGCCGCTGAAGTACGTCGTGGACGCGTTCCTCGCCGGGCTGCTGCTCGGCGCGCTGCTCACGATCGGTGCGTTCGACGGAATCAAGGGGCACGAGCTGCCGGAGCGCGCATTCCTCGTCGAGGCTGTTCGCTGAGCAATTGCCACGGGGCTACCGCCCAAAACTCGGCTCCGGCTCGCTCCTGGCCCGCAGTTGCACTGCCTACTTCAGCAGGTCAGCGTCGTTCCTGTTCTCGCTTGCCTTCACGACCAGCGTTAGCCACCGATCTGTACTGACGATGGAGCCGAGATGAGATTCTCGGACCGTGTACACCAGAGAAAGTTCAAGCCCGCAGCGCTGATCTCGAAAAGTGGCATCCGAATGCGTGGTGATCTTCCCGATCGTACCCATGAAGGACGTGTCCGTGACGGGCGGCGTTGTCTTCGTCGGCTCGCCGTATTTCGTCTTGAGCGCGTTAATCACGTTGTCTAGCAGTTCAGGATCGTACGCGCGAACAATTTCGAGGACGGTGCCGTCCTTCACTGCCACGTACTGGGCCGCCTTGCTTGCCTTGTTCGCTTCGTCGGTTCGGTAGAACTTGGCGCCTTCTTTCTCGTAGCCGGCTGGCTTTTCCTTTCGCAGCTTCTTGAGGTCGGCCTTTTCCAGCTTCATGTTCAAGCGGTACCCACCCATCGCGCACTCATCGGTTTCGCCCGCAGGTGGAGGTTGACGAACCGCGGGCTGCTCTTGCGAGATCGCGAAGCCAGAACACGCCAGCGCGAAATACATAATCAACCACTTAGACATTTTGGCCCCCCACCTGCGTTGATGGCTCAACGCATTCTACAGGACCGACTCTCTTGCCTTGCCTCCCTCTCTCCCTTGACGCGGGCAGAACGCCCGATATGTGGTCACCGCCACGCTCGAGGGTGGAGATATGGACGAGAGTGGACCCAACCGCACGCGGCATACCCGCCAGTGCAGAGGCGGAAGAGCAGGGAGCCGTAGCCGCCCGCTGATCGGCGGGCGTCACCCCAAACGAAGGAAGGAGGGACGGAGTGATTCCGTTCGTGAAGGGGCTCGTGTGGTCGCTGCTGTGGGACAAGGCCGCGGCCGGGCGCGCCGTGCGCGGGCTCGTGCTCGCGGTGTTGATGGCGGTGCTGCCGTTGATGCAGGCGGTCCAGTCCGGGCACGCGGTGACGTGGGCCGAGGCGAAGTGGTCCGTGCTCGCCGGGATCGGCGGGATGTTCGCGGGCTGGCTGCGCGGCGGTGAGCCGAACGACTCGGCGCCGCCGGCCGGGGGCGCGGCGTGAACCGCGCCCTCGCGGTGCTGGTGCTGGCCCTCGCCGTGTACGCCGGCACCGTGACGTGGTTCCTCCAGCGGGAACGGACGCGCGCCACGTCGGCCGTTGTCGCGGGGGAGCGGGCGGCCATGGCGTCGGCCGGGGCCGTCGTGCAGAAGCCCGCCCCGGCCGCCGACGTGCGCGACGCGGCCAAGCCGGTCCGCGCCCAGGTGGACCGGGTCGTGGCGGCGTGCCCGGCGGCCCGGACCACCGAGGTGGTCACGTGGCAGGTGGATCCGGTGGTGATCCCGGCGCCACCGGCCCCCGTCGAGGCCGCGTCGCGCGCGACGTTGCCCCCGGTCGCGCCCGTCACCGAGATCCAGGTGCGTGGCACCGAGGCTCGGCTCGAAACGGCTGAGGGCGCCGTGTCGGCTGTGGGCGAGGTCGAGGTGTGGCGGACCCGGCCCGAGCCCGAGGAGCTTCTCGGTCGCCGGCCGTGGCGGGCGGACCTCAGCCGGTTGCTTCGTGTGGAGCCGGTGGCGGTGCACCGGCCCGCACGGTGGATGGCCGGGCCGGCGATCGCGTGGACCAGGAGTGGCGTCGCCTACGGGGCTGCGATCGTCACGCCGCCCGTGCGCGTATTCGGCGCCGATGCTGCAGCGTGGGTGACAGGCGCGGCGGGACACAGGGACGGAATCGCGATGGTGGGCGTGCTCGTGGGGTGGTAGGACTGGTTCGTGATCTTGCTCACTGCCCTCACCCTCACGGCCGCAACGCGAATCGGAGCATTGCGGCTCCCCATGATCGGCCCTGTACAACAACTTCAAACCCTTTGTCCTCCAGCCGTGCGGTCAGACTCCGAACGTGGTGGTCGCCACAAAGAACAAGTAACGGCGGCCGAGCGTTCGTCGCAGCACGCTTGACCCACTCCCTCTCTCGGGGCGGCCCAGTCCGCTCAACGTCACGGCAATCTGCCAGATTCCTGAATATGCCGAGTTCCGCCGATTCCTCCTCGTCCGGATCGAGGAATCGGTGCTCAATGCTCCGCGCCTGCGCCACCTGCTGAAGAACGGACTCTCCCGTGCCAAGCGCCTTCTTCGACAGCTCCTCCGCCGCGATCTGGATCCCCTCCTCGTCGATAAGTCGGTCCAGGTACTTTTCGAATCGGTCCCATTCTCGGGACCAGTACGAAGAGGGAGCGTGGCTTCGCCGGACCTGAATCTCGTGGAACACTCCAATCAGGAAGACCAGGTTCTCCGCTTCGGCGTCAGCGCACATCCGATATCTCCCCTCATGGCGGCCCACACACCCGATCAATGCCACTTCGACTCTCGAGGCGGTTGTAGCGAGAACGAGTCATGCAGGCGGCGCGATGCCGTCCCATATCTGCGCTATCGTCTGGCATGCTGCGACGATGTCCCGCTGGACCGCGGCACCCATTCTCGCCCCGCGATGCTCGACCCCCCTTGAAACGTCCGCGTAAATCACAGAACCGCTCTTGAGATCAGGGATCGCCGGCAGCGCGGCCTCGAACATCACCTGGGTCACAATCTTCACCAATCTCTCGGGCGGCGGCTCCGCCCCAAAATCGAACTTCACGAGCCGCGGTCTACCGTCACACAACACCGACAGGTCGGGCGCGACCGTTATGACCACGTCGCCATACTGCACGTTCAACCGGGCTGCTTTCTGCACGACGTACGATCGATCGCCGAAGTGCTCTTCGTAGCGTCTGAGCGCCTGCGCGTTGTGCCGAAGGCGCGCGCCACGACTGCCGCCCGTCAACGCTGCGAGGCGCGCGAGGTCGTCCGCCTCGGACCGCAGCCAGTTTCGATCCCTCCCTCTGTGAAATGCCTCTATCCGATCGCACGCGTCCTGGTAGTAAAGGCGCATGGCCATTGGCTCGTCCTCGCGGGGGTACTTGAAATCGCGCAGCACGCGGCGCCTCGTGTGATCACCCGAAGTCATGTACTTTGCCAGACCCTTCACACTCAACTTGATCACGGCTGCCTCCGACCGGTCTCTATGCGCCCGTCCACCGGTACACGCCGGACACTTTGCCGACTTCAAGCGGCCACTCGCCGAAGGTGCTCACCAACTCGGCCTGCTTCACGCGCTTCAGATTGAGACATCGCGGGAATATCTCCGGCGAGAACGGTCGTCCCGTGACCTCCTCCGCGATACTCAGCTTCAGCTTCGCAATCGTGTTCGCGTTGAGCCCGCTCCGGCACTTGTCCACAATTGCGCATAGCCGATCATCGGCAGACACGATCACGACGTTGTCTGAACCGTGAATGTGTACCAGGTGGATGCCCATTGCGATGATGAGGTGGTCGAAGGTCCCCATTGGTGCGGCTGGGCGCCCACGCGAGATCTGGAAGTAGTGATCAACCGGGGCAACGAGGTTGATTGCAAGGACGTGGTACCGGGAAAGCTCGTAGTGGTAGATGAAGCGGCCGTTGTGGATATCCGACTGAAACTGTGTGACGAGGCTCTGGTACACGCGCTTATCTATTGTTCCCTTCTTCTTAACGTGCTTGTTCCAGCGTCCGTACGCGTGCTTCATGAACACCCCGAATACCTCGGCGATGCAGAAGTTCGGGATGTAGAAGAAATGGCGCGTCTTCCCTGATCGCACGGAGTCAAACAGAACCGAGATTCGGTCATAGGCCTTCTGCGAGTTCAGGGATCTTGGAAGGTAGTAGCCCGCGGTCACATTTGCGTCGAGCAGCACGTACATCGACGAGCCCCCTCACGGCCTCGCCGACTCAAGCGCGGGCCACTCGTCATAACCGCGGATAGCGACTTAACCGCTATGCATCAGGTTCCCGGCTCGATCATCCGCGGCAGCCTAGTCTTCCAGTCACTCATGAGAAGAAGTTCGCATTCTATAGTTGGCTTCGGCTCCAGCACGAGTTCAAGGACACCTGCCGGAACGCTGTCGTCCCATCCGAAGTGCTGACTCATGAGATCGAGTACAGATCGCTTGTACTCTGTGTCCTCATTGCCCGCGAGGTGCTGGCCCTTGGCTTCGAGCACTGCCATGCGCTCAATGGTGCCATCACGTAGAACAGCGAAAATGAAATCGGGGTACACCTTCTCACGCTTCCAGCCCTGAATGGCGTACTGAGCTTTTGCGACGTTTCGATGCCACCATTCGAGAGCGGCGTTGCCATCGAGGTAAACCGCAATGTCGCGCTCATCCGAACTCGAAAAATCGGCTTCGTAGATCGGGGAGAAGAGACTGCGTGTCAAGGGCGCGCCATCGTTTCCAACCAGCTGCCGCGCGTTCTCGGGCTCGAACGTCACGCTTTCTGTCGGCATTACCCAATTTCGACCGTCGGCGCGCAGCTTGAATTGAATGCGCCCCTCCTCGACTTGCGCCCGAAATAGCGTCTCCGCCAACCTGTTCCGTTGGGTATCCAGCCATGAGCGCATCTCCTCAACGATGACACCGGCTGCACTTGCTTGCCGGGTGTCGTCGACTCCCGCGCGTCGCAACTCAGCGAGTGCAGCTCGAACGAAATCCCGAGCTACCCACGGGTTCGGGATTATGTCGGTGATCATCCGGGTTGCGAAGACAGGGTCGAAAGCGAGCGCCTCCGCAGAAACCGGGGAGACTTCGTCGATCAATCGCTCTCCCGTGGGCGCGTCGGACAGCCGAATACGATGAAGCTGGCGCGCGGGAGCGTAAATGGACGTGGGAATGCGAGCTGCGAACTCCGTCGGGTTCAGGTTAGACCAGTCAATAGCAGCCAAGATGTCTGAGTCATAATCGAGCTTGCGAGGACCATCGTCGTCCATGATGAGTACAAGCGGCAAATAGATATCTACATCCTTGAACTTGTCGCGCCGTCGAACGGGTCGAGGACCAGCGGAACGAGAGGTGGGGTCGACAGGGTGGATGTTCTTGATCAAGTCTCCGAGGCCGTCTTCTTCCAGCGCTTGCTTTACGCTCTCGACGACAGCGCCTGTTTCCGCGTGGTGCGTGATTACGTAACACTCGTCGAGCGCGGTCACGCCGGTCTTTGTCGCATATGGTTGGCGAAGGATGCGCCCGACGAGCTGAGTCATTCCGGAGATGTTGCTCGAAGCGGCAAGCGCGCATAGTACATACGCGAACGGGCAATCCCAGCCTTCTTGAAGGGCTTGCTTTGTGATGATGACGCGCACTCGGTTCGTGGGAGAGAGGAGGTCTTGATTCTCGGGTGCATCGAGGTCGTTAACGGAGGCGGTCTTGATCGCGATCTCCGCATCATCGAAACCAGCCGAGGCCAATAGCCAGTCCTTCGCGTCAGAAGCGTGCACATGCCCGGAGCCGCGTTGCTCATCCCCCGTGCGTTCAACCTGCACGAGGAGAATCGGGCGGATGTAGCGTCCTTTATCGGCGAGGTATTTCTCGGACTCTGTGGACAGTTGTTGAAGGCGGTCCACCGCTGCGGCCAGCGTTGAACGCCAGTCGGTCGCTTGCCTTACGTCGAGAGTGAGAGGCATCTTAATCATCCCCTCACGGTCAAGATCAACTCCGCTCACCTCTGTGAGGACGTTCGCAAATCGTGCGGGCCGCGGACTTCGCCCTGACACAGCGGCAACGTCCTTTGGCGTGGCGGTCAGCTCCAATACAAATGACGGGTTGAACCCATAGAGAGTCTCGTACGCCAGGTCGGAAACGGCCCGATGTCCTTCATCAAGTACAACCACGGGGTGAATCACGCGAAGTGCGTTCCCGAGTGAATCCTTAGCCATGGGCCAGAAACTACCGGCGCCACTCGAAGCACCATAGGAGTCGAGATTCGGAATTCTCTCGAGAATAGCGCGGTGCGCCTCTTGGTCGCCCTCGGGGGGGAAGAACCCGTGAACGTCACCCCGATCCTGGAAGAGCTTCAGCGAATCTCTGGTCTGGCGATTAGCTGATTGCAGCATCAGCAACATGAGGCACAAGCTCGAATCGAGGTCTTGCGCATTGAGCGGATCGCTCTTCTGCATGATCTTCACGCGACCCGCTGCCGCGCGATCCAGCATCTGTCGGTAAGGATGGTGTCGGTCAATGAGGTGACGATAGGTCTGTGTGTAGATCGCCTCGTTCGGGACGACCCAGAGAACGAAGCCATGGTTGCGGCCGAGGTACCTTCCGAGAATACGCGAAAGGGCGGAGACGGCGAGGTAGGTCTTTCCGCCACCGGTGGGCACTTTCATAACTGCATTCGGAACGGTTCGACCGATGCCATCAAAGCGTGGGGAGTACGGTATGCCAGCTCTCGACGCGGGCAGCCTTCCGGCTTGCCTAAGCACCTGCCACGCCGCAGCAGCGAAGTCAGGCACCTGCAATCCCAGCCCGGGGTTCTGGGCGGCGAGCGTGGCAATCCCATCGGCACGCTGCTTCTCGGCATCAAGAGCAGCGAGGTGGTCATCGACCGCTCGAAGGACTCGCTCCTGATACTCCAGTTCGCGAAACGTCATTTCTCACCCGCGCTCAACGCGAAATAGCGCGAACGGAAGTGGGGCGAACTCGACGGCAACGCCCTCGTCGCGCAGGACCTTCTGCGAGACGAATCGAGCTGGAGCAAAGACGAGGTGTCGAGCATCGGGTCTCGTGTCACGCAGTGCTTTGGCTCGCTGCAATGTCAGAGCGGCGCTCGTGGACTTCAGGAAGTCGAGGTGCGGTTCGTAGATCAGCCAGACCCGCGTGTCATCAGCGTCGCCGAGGCACGACGCGAAGTCGGCAGCCGTGGCGGCGATGCCCGTAAACGCCCTGCTGGTAGCCATGTGGAACAGAACAGATCCCAGCGCCTCGGACGTGGGCAGCTGCTCGCCAGTAAGCAATGCGTCGAGATCGATCGCGGGGCCGAGAGCGCAGAATGTAAACTCACCGCCGAGTGCTGGAACCTGCTCGTCGACATCCCTCTCGCCCGTAACGACGAGGTGTTCTCCCTCGACCTCCTTCGTGATTCGGTCGAAATCGGGGCCATGTAGATGTAGAAGTCCGTCGACCTTCTCAAGCAGCCGCTGCGGATTGCGAATCGAGGCGAACGTGAGCCGCGCTCTCAGGAGTTCTTCGCGCTGAGTTCCGTGGAATGCGTAACCGGTGATTGCGCGACGAACTCTCTCAGCTGTGAGTGTGTCCGCATAGTCCTCGCACTCCACGAGGACAAATCGTCGATGGCCACCATCCTTCCGATTCGCGGCGAGGACGGCGTGGGCGGTCGTGCCGGACCCGGCAAACGAATCGAGGACGATGCTATCCCGCCGAGTGGCTATCTCCACGATCCGTGACAAGAGCCGCAGGGGCTTCGGTGTTGGAAAGGCATCCTCTCGTCCAAAGATCGCGTGCATCTCTTTCTTTGCTTCATCGGTGTGACCTACCTCGTCGCTCGGCCACCACGTCCACGGAACAAAACCCTCGATTTCATCCGCGTATCGGATCACGTTCGGCTGGCCGCGCCCATCCTTGCCAAACCAAATGCGGCCCATCTCGCGAAGCTTGTTGAACTCGGGCTCGATCATTCCCCAGCAGCGACCCTCTGGAGGTTCGTGCACAACTCCAGCCGGAGAAACGATCTTGTACATTTGGTTACGACGATGCCCTTGGGCCGTCATCGGGATCGGTCGCCAGCGACGGCCAGCTTCGTCCTCGTTAGAGTAGACCTCTAATTGTTCTTCGGTTGGAGACACCTTGTTCCGAAGAGCTTTGAAAATTCCGGGGTACTTCGCGTAGACGAGGATGTAGTCGTGAACATCCCCGATGGCCTCTCGATTTTCGCGTGAGTAACGCTTCTGCCATACGCAACACGCGATGAAACGATCCGGTCCGAAAACCTCATCGAGCACCGACCGCGCACGATGGACCTCGTGGTCGTCGATAGTCATCCAGAAGCTACCCGCGTCTGAAAGCAGTTCGTGCAGGAGCCTCAGGCGGGGATACATCATCGCGCACCACTTATCGTGGCGAAGACTGTCCTCGATGCCTACAGGATTGCTATCGAGCCACTCTCGCATTACCGGGCTGTTGACGTTGTCGTTGTAGCACCAGTTCTCGTTGCCCGTGTTGTAGGGCGGATCGATCACGATGCAGTCGACCTGACCTGCGAGCGAAGGGAGGAGGGACTTAAGGCCGTGCAGATTATCACCGTGCACAACCAAATTACCGTCAAGGCGCGGCTCCCCAATTGATCGTTCGGGAATGGGAGTCAACGGACGGAAGGGAATTGCAAGGTGGTGGTTGTAGACGAACTCCTTCCCTTTGAACACCAACTCTGACATCTGCCTCTCCTAAGCGGCTGTTGGATCCACGTGAAGAGAGCGCGGCGGAGGCCGTGCAACTCGGGCGCCCTCCGCAGAATGTCGTTTGTTCGGATCGCGCGCCCCGGACGGCCGCCGCCCCCCGGCGCGGTAACGAGTATCTGCCGGGTTGTCACTCTTAAGAAAGAGGGGGACGCGTGTTTGATTTCGACGCGTCACCCATCACCCTCTCAACTGGGTGACGCTTGGGTGATGCGGTACAAAGGGGGGACGGTCATAGTCGGCGTTCGGCTCTCATCGAGCCGCGCAACTCATTGATTTTTCGCTATTTGGCGGAGAGGCAGGGATTCGAACCCTGGGTCGGGTTTAACCCCGACAACGGTTTAGCAAACCGTCCTCTTAAGCCACTCGAGCACCTCTCCGCGGGGTGACCGAACCGGCGCCGGCCGGGGGCCGGTGCCGAGGCCCGGAGAAGATAGCGCAGGGGCGACGGACTGTCACCCGATTCCGGCGGCGGGGCGGGGGAAGGCGCAGCGGCGGAGGGGAAAGCAGATTCGGCGAGCGTCCGTTGGGGTTCACGTGGATTACGGCGACGCGGCCGAAGTTGCGGCCGAGCGCGCCTGGGCCGGGCAAGCCCGGCCCCTACGCCGATCGCGGCCCCGACGCCGATTGCCAACCCCGACGGCGATCACCAACCCCGACGGCGATTGCCAACCCCGACGGCGATCTCCGGCACCGACGCCGATCGCCGGCCCCGACGTGGGGTAACGGTCAACGTTTCCTGCGCCACACCATGACGAAGTTCGGGGCGGAGGGGCGCGCGGCCGGGTCCCAGCGGACGAGCGAGGTCGGGGCGGGGACGCGCGGCAGGTCGAGGAGGCCGACCGGGTCGTAGTGGGCGGGGACGTACTCCTTGGCCCACTGCTGTACGGTCTTGTCGGGGTGGCGGTCGCCCGAGTACCAGGAGTTGCCGTCGCTCACGAGCAGCAGGAACTCGGGCTTCGCGGACTCCACGTCGGACATCAGCTCGCGCTGCATCGTCGCGGCGTAGGGCTGGTCTTCCATCAGGCCGTACATGTAGATGTGGCCGCTCGCGGAGCGCCGGTTCGCGAGGAAGTAGATCTGCGGCTCGGAGCCGAGGATCGCGAGGCGCGCGTCGGGCGCGCTGTGGGACGCGATGTAGGTCGCGAGCTCTTCGGAGTCGGGGAAGGCCGTGCTGCCGTACGCGGTCTGCGAGACCTGGCGCGGGGACAGCGTGCGGTAGGGGGTCGAGACGGACCACGCCGCGTGCACGAGCGCGAGGGCCGCGACGGCAAGAGCGGCCGGGCGCGCGATGCGCGCCGCGGGCGCGGTGGGCGACGTGCGTGCGGTCAGTGCCGCGATGCCGCCCGCGAGCGTGAGCGCGAGCGCGGGCAGCAGCACGACGAAGTAGTGCGGCCGGAAGTAGAGGCCGGGGGCCGTGCCGGCGAGGCCCGCGGCGAGCAGCGCGACGACGAACGGCAGGCGCCGGTCGCGCACGCGCAGTGCGAGCGCCACGAGGCCGGCCGCGGCGACGAGCCACAGCGGCACCGTGCCGGCGGTGACGTACGCGAGGTCCTTGCGGAAGTTCGCGAGGCCGTCCCCGAGCGAGGTCTCGGTCGCGTATTTCGCGGCGTAGGAGACCGTCCAGAACCAGAAGCGCGCGAAGACGCCCGTCGCGGCGAGCCACGCGGCGACCGCGAGCAGCGGGAGCGCAACGCCGCACGCGAGCAGCGCGAGGCGGCGGGCGAGGGTGCGCGCGTCGGGGGTCGAGCCGTCGAGCGGGCGTGCGATCAGGACCGCGGCCGGCAGCAGGAAGACCGCGCCGGGTTGTTTGGCGAGGATCGCGCCGCCGAGGAGGGCGCCGCCGGTCAGAAGCGAGACCGAGCCCGCCAGCAGGGCCGTCGGGCGGGTTACGGCGCCATTGGCGCCTAAACCCGCCCCTACACCAGAACCCGCCGCCACACCCGTCCCACTGATGAACAGAAGACCGGCGATCGCGCACGGCACGACGAACTGCGTCGCGTGGCCCGCGAATCCGAAGACGCCCATCGACAGCGACAGCACGCCGTACAGCGCCGCGCCGCACGCGGCCGCGAGCGGGTCGGCCACGCGGCGCGCGAGGAGGAACACGAGCACGATCGCCGCGAGGTTCACGGCCAGGAGGCCCAGGTGCACGCCGCGCACGGTCTCGCCGAAGACCGTCATCAGCGCCGCGTAGGCCATGTACGTGCCGGGCAGCTTCATGTTGCAGGCGAGCTTGTAGGGCGGGATGCCCGCGCGGATCAGCTGGCCCGCGTACGCGAACTCGCCCTCGTCGCGCTCGAGCGGCACGCCCAACGCGTGCCAGCGCACGACGATCACGAACAGCAGCACGAGCCCCAGCAGCACGAACGCCCACGGCCCGCCGGCGCGTGAGCCCGCGACGTGTGAACCCGCCGCGCCGAAACGCGTCGCCGCGGGCTCCGTGACGGAGGCCCGCGGCGCGGGTCGGGCGGGGCGGCGCGTGGTTCCGGACGCCACCGGGTCAGTCCTGGTTGACCATCGACTCCGGCTGGCCGGTCGACTGCAGGACCGCGCGCCACAGCGGGTGCTCCGGGTTGAGGCGCTTGCGGCCGGCCGTCACCGCGGCCATCGGCACGTGGACCTGGCGGCTGTGGATCCGGCCGACCAGCATCTCGGTCTTGCCGGCCATCGCCGCGTGCACCGCGTTCTGGCCGAGCTCCTGGCAGTACACCGCGTCGTACGCGTCGGCCGGGGCGGAGCGGATCGTGTAGCCCGGGTCGATGTAGCGCACGGTGAGCGGGATCGAGCGCTCGGAGAAGTAGGTTTCCATGCGCTTGCGCAGGTAGCGGCCGATGTCGCCGAGCTTCTGGTTGCCCGACGCGTCGAGGCCCTTCTCGCTGCGCTCGCCCTCGAGGTAGTGCTGGCCCGCGCCCTCGGCGACGACGACCAGCGCGTGCCGGCGGCTCACGACGCGGCGGTGCAAGGTGGCGAGGAAGCCCTGCGGCCCGTCCATGTCGAACGGCACCTCGGGGATCAGGACGAAGTTCGGCTCGCCCGAGGCGAGCGCGGCCTGCGCGGCGATGAAGCCCGAGTCGCGGCCCATCAGGCGCACGAGGCCCACGCCGTTGTAGGCGCCCTCGGCCTCGGCGTGCGCGGCGTCGATCGCGTTGCGCGCGAGCGACACGGCGGTCAGGAAGCCGAACGTGCGGTCGACGTAGAGGATGTCGTTGTCGATCGTCTTCGGGATGCCGATCACCGCGACCGAGAGGCCGGCCTCGCGCACGGCCTGCGAGATCGCGAGCGCGCCGCGCTGCGTGCCGTCGCCGCCGACCATGAAGAGGATCGAGATCGCCTGGCGGTCGAGGAACTTCACGATGTCCGCGACCGGGGGCGCGCCGCGCGAGGAGCCGAGGAGCGAGCCGCCCTCGTGGTGGATCGTGCGCACGACGTCGGGCTCGAGGCGCAGCGGGGGCGCGTCCTCGGCGACGAAGCCGCGCAGGCCGTAGCGGATGCCGAAGATCTCGCGCACGCCGTAGTGCCAGCTGAGCGTCAGGACGATCGAGCGCACCACGTCGTTGATGCCGGGGCACAGGCCGCCCGCGGTCACGACGGCCGCGCGCACGTCGGCCGTGCGGAAGTAGATCCGCTCGCGCGGGCCGGCCAGTTCGAGCGACGGCGGCGCCTTGCGCTGATCGATGATGTAGGCCTTGACGCTGTCCCAGTCGTCGTGGAACAGGATGCGCTGCTCGTCGCTGGCGAAGTCGGCCTTGTCGTCGCCGCGCGACTGGCCCAGCGTGAGCGGGGACGGGTAGCGCGCCTGGCCGAGGCTGGCGATCGCGAATTCGGGCGGTTCGGGTGGAACGGACAAGGTCATTCTCCGGAAAACGGTGCGATGAACGAAAGGATGCGGCCCGCGCGCGGTCCCTCGCGCCGGTACGACGGCCAGGGCGGCGAGCAGATCGTGCACGGTCCGACACGTTCGATGTTGCGCTCCGCAAGGCCCAGGGACAACAGACGGTCGCGCACGACCCCGCGCAGGTCGAGCCGCGCGTGGCCGTCGTGCGTGGGCGTCACGTGGCCCGCGGCGGGAACGACCGCGGCGAGGACCTCGGGCCCGACCTCGTAGCAGCAGCCCCCGGCCGCGGGTCCGATCGCCGCGCGCAGCGTGCGCGCCGGCGCCGCGGCCGCGAGCCGCAGGACCGCGGCCTCGACCACCCCGGCCGCGACCCCGCGCCATCCGGCGTGGACCGCGGCCACGGCCGACCCGTCCTCGGCGGCGAGGAGCAGCGGCACGCAGTCGGCGGTCACGACCGCCGCGGCCACCCCGGGGCGGGTCGAAACGGCGCCGTCGGCCGGTTCCTGCGGCGCGCCGGGGTCCCGGACGTCGAGGATCACGGCCCCGTGGACCTGCTTCGGCCGCCACAGCGGGACGGGCGCCGCCTCGCCCGGCGGCAGGAAGCCGTGGACGAGGCCGGGAGGGCGCGACAGAAGGGGAGCGATCACACACACATTGTAAGGAGCGGGGGCCCCCGGGTCCCGCGCCCCGGGCGCAACCCGCACCGATCCCGCGCCCTGTCGCAGCGGCCCTCGAAAGCGCTTGCCTCCGCGCCCCGAATCCTCAACAATCTGTGGGTTTTTGCCGGAGGGCCCCCCCGGCGGGCGCGTGTCGTGTCTACGACGCCGTCGCTCGTCCCGGGTTCCCGCCCCCGATCCATCTGCCCCCCGGAGGTTGCGGAGACATGGCGTTCGAGTCCGTTCCGTTGCTCGCCCAGGCTGGAGGCGCTGCGCCCGCGCAGCCCTCGCTGTTCGGGATGTTCCTGCCGCTGATCATGATCGGCGCGATCATGTACTTCCTCGTCTTCCTCCCGCAGCGGCGGCGCCAGAAGGCCCACGAGGCCATGCTCGGCGCGCTCGTCGCGGGCGATCGCGTCATCACCACGGGCGGCATCGTGGGGACCGTCATCAAGGCGGAACCGGACTCGCTGCGGCTGCGCATCGCGCCGAGCGTCGAAGTGACCGTGCTGAGGAGTTACGTCGCCGGCAAGGCCGGAGAGGAGACGCCGTGAAAATCGGTTGGTTCAGAACGGCCTTCATTCTGGGCGTGACGCTGATCTGCGCCGCCGTGGTGGTGGCCAAGCGTTCGCCCGAGCGGCCGTTCCTCGGCATGAAGCTCGGCCTCGACCTCAAGGGCGGGTCGCACCTCCTGATGCAGGTCGTCACCGACGACGCCGTGAAGGCGCAGTGCGACCTGGTCGGCACGCGGATCACCGAGAAGCTGCGCAAGGAAGGCTTCCCGCAGGTGCGCGTGGTGCCGGGCGAGGTCGGCACGGTCGTGATCTCCGGCATCCCCGCCGGGCGCACGAACGACCTCGAGGCCGCGATCAAGGACGAGATCGGCACCTGGCCGGTGTCGACGAGCGGTGACACGGTCACGATCTCGATGCCCGCCAACGAGCGCGAGGTCCAGCGGGACAACGCGGTCAAGCAGGCCGAGGGCACGATCCGCAACCGTATCGACCAGTTCGGCGTGGGTGAGACGAACATCCAGCGCCTCGGCGGCGAGCAGAAGGACCGCATCCTGGTCGAGCTGCCGGGCGTCGAGGACCCGACCCGCGTGAAGGACCTGATCCAGACGCAGGCGCGCCTCGAGCTGCGCCTCGCGTACTACGGTCCGGGCGGACAGGGCCCGTTCATGGGCGCGACCAAGG
>JABLTH010093979.1_pt1 | contig 18010 bp, 17 predicted proteins | sample 7875711 | NCBI WGS metagenome assembly JABLTH01 (sample SAMN14941262, study PRJNA633318) | bioreactor metagenome | isolation source: bioreactor | place: China | collected 2019-03-05 | reverse complement strand
TCTGGTCGAGCGCGGTGAGCGACTCGGTGATCTGGGTGCCGCCGAGGAGCTCGGCGAGCGTGTGCGCCTCGTCTTCGTTGAGGCGCAGTGAGACCTTCGTCACATCGGCGCCGTCTTCGTAGTCCGAGAACGTGACCAGGTCGCTGTGCCCGGAGCGATGCGCGATGACGCCGACCTTGCCCCCGTCGTCCGTGACGAAGGTGTGCAACACCCCGACTCCGGGCAGTTTGACCCGTCGAACGTCAACCATTTATCCGTCTCCATCCGTCGCGGGCACTGGTTTCCAGTCTACCGGAGGGAGATTTCGAACTCTTTTCGATCGTTCAACGACATCTGATAAGCGAGGGTTGATATGTATGACACCGAGTGGTCACACGCCGACGACGGCCCGGCCGGCGGCCGGGCGCGCCTCACCCCGCCTTCGGCGGCTCCGCCCCGTCGGGCTGGGGCTTGCCCGTGGCCTTCGCCCGCGAGGCCCGCGCCTTGGCCGCGGCCGGGGTCGCGGTGCGCGTGACCTCTGCCGCCTTCGCCGCCGCCGCGTCCACGTCGACGATGTCGGGGGCTTCCAGGCGCACGCGGTCGGCCGACGCGTCGTCCGGCTGCAGCTGGCTCTCCCGCTCGGCGGCCACGCGCTTCAGGTAGGTCTGGACTTCGCGCTCCTCTCGAGCCGAGTCCCAGCCCAGTACGCCGGCCATCAGCGAGGCCGCGACCGGAGCGGCGGAGACACCGCGGTCCCACGCCTCGATCGAGATCCGCGTGCGGCGGGCGAGCACGTCCTCCAGGTGCAGTGCGCCCTCGTGGCTCGCGGCGTACACGACCTCCGCCCCGATGTAGTCGTCGGCGCCCGGCAGCGGGGTCGCCAGCGACGGATCGTTGCGCACGAGGGCGAGGATGTCCTCCGTCAGGGTGCCGTAGCGGTTCAGCAGGTGCTCGACGCGTGCGGGGTGGAGGCCGGACTCGCGCGCGATCCTGCCGCGCCGGTTCCAGGCCGCCTGGTAGCCCTCCGCACCGACCAGGGGGATCTCCATGGTCGTGCTCGCCGGGATCTTGCCGTCGAGCGCATCGACGGCGGCGTCGATCGCGTCCTTCGCCATGACCCGGTAGGTCGTCCACTTGCCGCCGGCGATCACCACGAGGCCCGGCACGGAGTGCGCGACGAGGTGCTCGCGCGACAGCTTCGACGTCTCCTCCGACTCGCCGGCGAGCAGCGGGCGCAGCCCCGCGTAGACACCTTCGACGTCCTCGCGGGTGAGGGGCACGTTGAGCACCTGGTTGACGTGGGCGAGCAGGTAGTCGATGTCGGCGGCCGTCGCAGCCGGGTGCGCCTTGTCGAGGTGCCAGTCGGTATCCGTCGTGCCGATGAGCCAGTGCCGACCCCACGGAATGACGAAGAGCACGCTCTTCTCGGTGCGCAGGATCAGGCCCATCTTCGACTGGAACCTGTCGCGGGGCACGACGAGGTGGATGCCCTTGGACGCGCGCACCTTGAACTGGCCGCGCTCGCCCACCATCGCCTGGGTGTCGTCCGTCCAGACACCGGTCGCGTTGACGACCTGCTTGGCACGGATCTCGAAGCGCTCCCCGGTCTCCTGGTCGTGCGCCTGCACGCCGACGACCCGCTCGCCGACCTTGAGGAAGCCCTCCACCCGCACCCGCGGCGCGACGTGGGCGCCGTAGTGCGCGGCCGTCCGGGCCAGAGTGGCGGTGTAACGGGCGTCGTCGACCTGCGCGTCGTAGTAGGTGATGCCGCCGACCAGGGCGTCGGGGGCCATGCTCGGGATGGCCTTCAGCACCTGCCGCCTGCTGAGATGGCGGTGGTGGGGAACCCCGGGCGGGCGTCCTCCCGTGTACGAGAAGATGTCGTACAGCATCATTCCCGCGCCGATGTAGAACCGCTCGAAGACCCGCTTGTGCAGCGGGTAGAGAAAGCGCACGGGCTTGACCAGGTGCGGGGCGATGCGTTGCAGCAGCAGCCCGCGCTCGATGAGCGCCTCCCGCACGAGACCGAAGTCGAGCTGCTCGAGGTAGCGGATGCCGCCGTGCACCAGTTTGGAGGACCTGCTGGAGGTTCCCGACGCGAAGTCGCGGGCCTCCACGAGCCCCACGCTGAGCCCGCGGGTGACCGCGTCGACGGCCGCGCCGGTGCCGACGATGCCGCCGCCGACCACGAGGATGTCGAGCTCGGTGTCCTTGAGCGCCTGGATCGCGGCGGCACGCTCGGCGGGGCCGAGCCGTGAGGGGTAGGACACTGCCACGGAGTCCGACTCCGAAGACAGAGCAGTGGAGCCGGACGGGGATGTCGTCGCCATCGTTTCCTCCTCCCCCGGCCGCCTTCGGCCGGGACCTTAGTGCGTCTGGTACGGCGCGACGACCACTTCGACGCGCTGGAACTCCTTCAAGTCTGAGTATCCCGTCGTTGCCATACTGCGGCGCAAGGCCCCCACGAGATTCGCAGTTCCCTCGGCCACGGGTGCGGGACCGTACAGGATCTCCTCGAGGGGAGCGATCTGGCCGACCTCGACGCGGTTGCCACGGGGCAGCAGCTGGTGGTGCGCCTCGGCACCCCAGTGCCAGCCGCCTCCGGGGGCGTCGGTCGCGCGGGCGAGGGTCGTGCCCAGCATGACGGCATCGGCGCCGCAGGCGATCGCCTTGACGATGTCGCCGGAGCTGCCGAGGCCGCCGTCGGCGATGACGTGCACGTAGCGGCCGCCCGACTCGTCCATGTAGTCGCGTCGCGCGCCGGCGACGTCGGCCACAGCGGTGGCCATCGGCGCGTGGATGCCGAGGGTGGACCGCGTGGTGGAGGCCGCTCCCCCGCCGAAACCGACGAGCACACCGGCCGCACCCGTGCGCATCAGGTGCAGGGCCGCCGTATAGGTGGCGGCGCCGCCGACGATCACCGGGACGTCGAGCTCGTAGATGAACTTCTTGAGGTTGAGGGGCTCGACGCTCTTGGACACGTGCTCGGCCGAGACGGTCGTGCCGCGGATCACGAAGAGGTCGACTCCGGCCTCGACAACCGTCTGGTACAGCTCCTGGGTGCGCTGGGGCGAGAGCGCCCCCGCGACGGTGACGCCGCCTTCGCGGATCTCGGCGAGCCTGCGGGTGACCAGCTCCGGCTTGATCGGCTCGGCGTAGATCTCCTGCATGCGGCGGGTGGCCTTGTCGGCGGAGAGCTCGCGGATCTCGGCGAGGAGCGGCTCCGGGTCTTCATAGCGGGTCCAGACGCCCTCGAGGTCGAGGACGCCGAGCCCGCCGAGCTGGCCCATCATGATCGCGGTCGTCGGGGAGACGACGGAGTCCATCGGGGCGGCGAGGAACGGGATGGAGAACTGGTACGCGTCGATGGTCCAGGCGACCGAGACGTCCTCGGGATCACGCGTGCGACGGCTGGGCACCACCGCGACGTCGTCGAAGGCGTACACGCGGCGTGCGCGCTTGGCGCGCCCGATCTCAATCTCCATACTCACAGGTTCAGTCTATGGCGCGGCACTGGCAGAGTAGGCAGGGTGACCGTCGAAGCAGAGCCTCTCGCCCGCCTCCGCCACCGCACGAGCGAGAAGTGGACGGCGTATCCCGACGACGTCCTGCCGCTGTTCGTCGCCGAAATGGACTATCCGCTGGCCCCGCCGATCGCGGCGGCACTGCACGCGGCGATCGACCGCAGCGACACCGGCTACGTGGGTCCGGAGCGCGGACTGGAGACGGCCTTCGCCGCGTACGCGCGCGACACGTGGGGCTGGGAGGTCGACGAGACGGGAGTACGCACCTCGACCGACATCGGTGTGGTCGTCGTGGAGGCGTTGCGCCGGCTGATCGCGCCGGGCGACCGCGTGGTGATCACACCGCCCGTGTATCCGCCCTTCTTCTCGTACATCCCCGAGGCAGGCGGTGTCGTCGAGGAGGTCCCGCTGCTCGGCGGCGGTGCCGGCGGGCCGGACTGGTCCCTCGATCTGGCCGGCATCGAGGCGGCGTTCGCCTCCGGCGCCCGCGCTCTGCTGCTCTGCAACCCGCACAACCCGCTCGGGCTGGTGCACCCTCCCGAGCACCTGGCCGCGGTCGCGTCGCTCGCCGCACGGTACGGCGCGTACGTCGTGAGCGACGAGGTGCACGCCTCGCTCACGCACCGCGACGCATATTTCACCCCGTTCCTCTCGGTCTCCGACGACGCCCGGCGCGTCGGCATCGCTGCGCACGCCGCGAGCAAGGCCTGGAACCTCGCCGGCCTCAAGTGCGCGTTCTTCGTCGCGACGGGAGGCGAGATGATCGAGCGCGTGCGCGCCCTCCCGATCGAGGTCGAGGAGCGCACCAGCCTGTTCGGCCGCATCGCGACGGAGGCCGCTTACCGGGAGGGCGGCCCGTGGCTGGAGGGGGCGCTCGACGCCATCGAGGCCAACCGAGCCCTGCTCACGCGCCTGCTCGCCGAGCACCTGCCCGAAGCCGGGTACCGGGAACCGCACGCGAGCTACCTGTCCTGGGTGGACCTCCGCGCGCTCGGCTGGGGAGACGACCCGGCCGCGCACATCCTGGAACGGGCGCGCGTCGCCTTTGCGAGCGGCCCGGCCTTCGGCCGCGAGGGCCGCGGCTTCGTGCGCGTCAACCTGGCGTGCTCGCCCGAGGTGCTGACCGAGGCGGTAGAGCGGGTCGCGCGGCTGCGCTGACGGCTCCGCCGACCCCGAGGGGCACATTGTTGTCCCTTTCGACGCTCGAAAGCGACAACAACGTGCCCCTCGGCAGGTTCGTTACACGTCGACGCGGTAGTCCAGGGCGAGGTCGGCGGCGTTGACGCCGCGGATCCCCCAGTTCACCTTGGGCGTCTCCGTCAGAGTGATCTCGACGCTGTGCGGCGCGATCCCCGTCGCCGCGTGGATCCGCGCGAACAGCTCGGCGATGAGTGCTCGCTTCGCCTCATCGGTGCGCCCTTCGAAGAGCGAGATCTCGACGATCGTGTACTCGTCCCCGCGGTCTACCGGGTACACGAAGTCGGGACCGTCCACCGCGATGAAACGGTGGAAGCGCTTCTCCGGCGGGTAGGCCAGCGCGCTGATGACCGCTCCGTGGATCGCGTCGGACAGCGCCCGACGGTGCGCGTCGATCGTCGCGCGCTTCGCGTAGACGACTACCTGCGCCATCGCGTCCTCACTCTCTTCCTGGATCTCCGGTCACCGCGCCCGCGCAACGCGCGCCTCGTCCCACACCGGCTCGTCGGTCTCATAGACGACCCCGTCGGAGCCGAACACGAGGTAGCGGTCGAAGCCGCGGGCGAACCAGCGGTCGTGGGTGACGGCGACGACGGTGCCCTCGTAGCCGGCCAGGCCGTCCTCCAGCGCCTCGGCCGAGACGAGGTCGAGGTTGTCGGTCGGCTCGTCGAGCAGCAGCAGGGTCGCGCCCGACAGCTCCAGCAGGAGGATCTGGAGGCGCGCCTGCTGGCCGCCCGACAGCGACTCGAACGTCTGCTCGGCCGACGCCGCCAGGCCGTAGCGGTCGAGGACGCGGCTCGCGGCCTCGCGCGGCATCCCCGTTCGCCGGTCGTCGCCGCGGTGCAGGATGTCGAGCAGCGTCCTCCCCACCAGCTCGGGGTGCTCGTGCGCCTGCGCGAACAGGCCGGGGGCCACCCGGGCGCCCAGTTTCGCGACGCCCGTGTGCGGCACGGGCGCGCCGGCGATCTCCGCCGACGCCAGATGGCCGGCAGACGGGTCGGGGTCGGTGCCTCCCGCCGCCAGCAGACGCAGGAAGTGCGACTTGCCGGAGCCGTTCGAGCCCAGCACGGCGATGCGCTCACCGAACCAGACCTCCAGGTCGAACGGGCGCATCAGACCCGTCAGCTCCAGCGCGTCGCACTCGATCACGCGGCGGCCCGTGCGGGAACCGGTGAGACGCATGCGCACGTTCTGCTCGCGCGGCCGCTCCTGTGGCGGCCCGGCCTCCTCAAACTTCGCCAGGCGGGTCTGCGCCGCCTGGTAGGCGGACGCCACGTCGCTGTTGTACTTGGCCTTCTCCTTGAAGCGCAGCACCAGCGCCTTGAGCTTGGCCTGCTCCTCGTCCCAGCGCCGGCGGAGTTCCTCCAGCCGGGCCATCCGCTCCTCGCGGGCCTCGTGGTAACCGCTGAAGCCGCCGCCGTGCGTCCAGGTCGTGTTCCCTGCCCCGCCGAGCTCGAGCGTCACGATGCGGTCGGCGGCGCGGGCCAGCAGCTCCCGGTCGTGCGAGACCAGCAGCACCGTCTTGGGCGTGGCGCGCAGCTGCTCCTCGAGCCAGCGCTTGGCCGGCACGTCGAGGTAGTTGTCTGGCTCGTCGAGGAGGAGCACCTGCTCCGGCCCACGCAGGAGCGCCTCCAGCACGAGCCGCTTCTGCTCGCCGCCGGACAGCGAGCGCACGCTGCGGTACTGGGCACGCTCGAACGGGACGCCGAGGGCGGCCATCGTGCAGTGGTCCCAGACGACCTCCTGGTCGTAGCCGCCTGCATCGGCGTAGTCGGTCAGCGCAGTGGCGTAGCGCATCTGCGTCGCCGTCTCGTCGCGCTCGATGAGCGCGTCCTCCGCTGTCGCGAGCGCTTCCGCCGCCCGCCGGACCGCTGCAGGCGACACGAGCACCAGGAGGTCGCGCACCGTGCGGTCGTCGCGCACATGCCCGACGAACTGGTCCATGACCCCCAGGCCGCCGTCGATGACCACCCCGCCGCTGTCGGGACGGAGGTCGCCCCGGATGATCCGCAGCAGCGTCGACTTGCCCGCACCGTTCGCTCCGATCAGCGCGGAGACGCGCCCGTCTCCGACCCGGAACGACACGTCGTCCAGCAGAGGTCGCCCGTCGGCGAGCGCATACGAGACGCCCGATACGTCGATGTGGCCCATGGTCGGCTTCCTGTCTTCCCGGCGAGCAAAGCCTTCCAGGATAGACGACGCGCGGCCGGGAGGCCAGACGCCTCAGGCGGTCAGCTCGATTCGACGATGTGCCGGAGGGTGCCGAGGTTGTCCCGCATGCCGTTCCTGAACAGCCGTTCCGCCAGCGAGCCGAGCAGGCGGGAGGGACCGGGCAAGCCGTCTGCGCTGATGCTCCCGTCGAGCTGGAGGCGACTGCCCCGACCGGCGGGGGTGATGCGGTAGCGATAACGGAAGGGGGTGGGGCCGTCGAGTGAGACGAACGTGATCTCCCGACCGACGTCGACACTGCTCACCTCGACCGTGTTGACGGCGGGGCCGGTCGGCAGGCGCCGGTGCACGGCGTAGCGGGTGCCGACGCCTCCACTGCCGCTGATCCTGTCGACACGCTGCACGGCCGAGTACCACCGGGGCGTGTTCGCGAAGTCGGCGACGAAGGCGAAGACCGCCTCGGAGTCGGTCCGGAGGTCGAGCTCGAGCGTGAAGCTCATCGGCTGGTCCCCGAGGCGTCGCCGTGGGGCGCGGCGAGCCGGTTGTCGAGCGCCGTCCCGGCGGGGCTGCCCTGCGTCAGCGCGCGCAGAGTGCGCAGGAGTACCTCGGAGTCCGCGGCGTCCACCGCCGTGTCGATCGCGCTGTACATCGCGTCTTCGATCTCCCGTACCGCCTTCGCCGCGTCCGCACCCTCCGGGGTAAGCCGGAGGGAGAGCTGGCGCTGGTCGTACTCGTCGGGGTCCTTGCGCACGAAGCCGGCGGCGACCAGCCGATCGACGATCCGGCTGGGGCTGCTGCCGCTGTCGCAGACGAGCATCTCGCCGAGCTGCTTCAGGGCGAGGGGGCCGTGGTCCTCGAGGATGCGCAGCGCCTCCGACTGGGCCGGCGTCAGGCCGAGCGGCGACAATGCCGCCGTGAGCTGACGGTTGCCCTCGCGCTGGGCGGCGAGCACCAGGTACCTGATCTGTTCAGCCGTTCTCAACGGTTCTGCCTTCCTGCCGCGCGAGCGCCGCCTCCAGGAGCCGGGCGGCGGCCGGGTCGTGAGCGGCGAGCACCGCGGTTCCCGGCGCCCGGGAGACCAGCTGATTCACCCGCCGTGTCGTCTCATGCAAGAGCTTACGTTCGCCGACGCCCGGCACCCGGTTGGCCGCCAGCAGTTCGGCGTCGTAGGTGAGGTCGCCCACGAACAGCAGGTTCGGGAGGCCCTCGCTCCTCAGCAGCAACGACAGCGAACCGGCCGTGTGACCGGGCGTCGGCAGCAGGAGGAGCGATCCGTCGCCCATCACGTCGTAGGCGTGGGTGAACGGCGCGATGGAGGCATCCGCGGCGGGTGCCGGGGTGACCGGGACCCAGTCGATCCCCGGTACGCGGACGTGCTCGCGCATCACGCCGTCGAGGACCGCGAACCGCTTGTCGGCCGACGCCAGGTCCGTACCGCTCACCAGCACCCGAGCCGACGACGGGAGCTCGCGGAGTCCGCCGATGTGGTCCTGGTGAAGGTGCGAGAGGATCGCGTAGCGCACGTCGGCGATGTCGTACCCCTGTGCGCCGAGCTGGTCGCCGAGCGTGGCGTGTTCCGGGATGTCGAACTCGGCGAGGCGGCGGTAGAGGTGGCCGACGACACCGCCGGGGAAGTACGACGGGTCGGTGACCGAGCGACGGTCCTGCCCGGTGTCGAAGAGGACCAGACCGCGCTCGTGTTCGATCACGTAGACGTTGATCGGACGAGGGGCGGTCCATTCTCGGGACGTGCTCAGCCACCACAGTCGCGGCGTCCCGTTCGTCTCGACGTGCTCGGGTCGGATGCGGACGGTCCCCGTGCTGATCACGGACACCCGCGTGATGTGCTTCATCGTTCCTCCAATAGATGTCGCGACATGCATGTCGCGACATCTATTGTGATATCAACCGGAGCCGCTGTCAAGCCGACCGCTCGAACCCTCCCCGAGAACGACGGAGGGGACCCGGCCCTCAGGACCGGATCCCCTCCGCGGGTATCGACGCGCCGTGCTCAGCGACGGTAGTTCGGCGCCTCCACGACCATCTGGATGTCGTGCGGGTGCGACTCCTTGAGCCCCGCCGCAGTGATGCGGACGAACTTGCCGCGCTCCTTGAGCTCGGGGATGGTGCGCGCACCGACGTAGAACATCGACTGGCGGAGGCCACCGACGAGCTGGTACGCCACGGCGGCGAGCGGGCCGCGGTAGGGGACCTGACCCTCGATGCCCTCGGCGATCAACTGCTCGTCGCTCGGCACGTCCGCCTGGAAGTAGCGGTCTCGCGAGTACGAGGTCTTCTTGCCGCGCGTCTGGAGCGCACCGAGGGAGCCCATGCCGCGGTAGTTCTGGAACTGCTTGCCGTTGACGAACACGAGATCACCGGGCGACTCGGCCGTGCCGGCCAGCAGTGAGCCCAGCATGACGCTGTCCGCCCCGGCGACGAGGGCCTTGGCGATGTCGCCCGAGTACTGGAGGCCGCCGTCCGCGATGAGCGGGACGTTCGCCGCGCGAGCGGCAAGGGAGGCCTCGTACACCGCGGTCACCTGCGGTACGCCCACGCCGGCGACGACACGGGTGGTGCAGATGGATCCGGGACCGACACCGACCTTGATGGCGTCTGCGCCGGCGTCGATGAGCGCCTGAGCACCGGCGCGGGTGGCGACGTTGCCGCCGATCACGTCGACGTGCGACGCCCGCGGCTCGCGCTTGAGACGGCTGATGATGTCGAGGACGCCCGCGGAGTCGCCGTTGGCGGTGTCGACGACGATGACGTCCACGCCCGCGTCGACCAGGGTCATCGCGCGGTCCCAGGCGTCGCCGAAGAAGCCGATCGCGGCGCCGACCCGCAGGCGGCCCTCGTCGTCCTTGGTGGCGTCGGGGTACTTCTCGCTCTTGTCGAAGTCCTTGACGGTGATGAGTCCGCGCAGGCGACCGTCCGCGTCGACGAGGGGGAGCTTCTCGATCTTGTGCTCCGCGAAGATCGCGACGGCGGCGTCCGGGTCGATGCCGACCGGGGCGGTGATGAGCGGCATGCGCGTCATCACGTCGCGGACCAGGGTCGTCGAGCGCTCGAACGGCGAGACGAACCGCATGTCGCGGTTGGTGATGATGCCGACGAGCTTGCCGTCGCCCTCCACCACGGGGAGGCCGGAGACGCGGAACTGCCCGCACAGGGCGTCGACCTCTTCGACGGTCGCCTCCGGGGTGGTGGTCACGGGGTTGGTGATCATGCCCGACTCGGAGCGCTTGACCTTGTCGACATTGGTCGCCTGGTCTTCGATGGACAGGTTGCGGTGGATGATGCCTATGCCGCCGTGCCGGGCCATGGCGACTGCCATGCGCGACTCGGTCACGGTGTCCATGGCGCTGGACAGCAGCGGTGTCGCCATGGTGATCCGCTTGGTCAGGCGAGTCGAGGTGTCCGCCTCGCTCGGGATGACGTCGGTGTGCCCGGGGAGGAGCATGACGTCGTCGTAGGTCAAACCGATGAATCCGAACGGATCCGCCTGGTCCATTTCACCCCTATCAAGGTCGCGCGAGTGTGGATGTCCAATGGTAACGGCAGAACCTGGAGGTCTATTCCGCGGTGCGGCCTCCAGCCTCCGGAAGCGGCTCAGAGCACGCGCGAGAGGAAGTTGCGCGTCCTGGGGTTGGCCGCGCCGTCGACCGTGAGGCGGTCGGAAGCGCCCGTCTCGACGATCCGCCCGTTCTCCATGAATACGAAGCGGTCGCAGACCTCGCGCGCGAAGCCGATCTCGTGGGTCACGATCACCAAGGTCATGCCGGTCGTCGCCAGGCCTTTGATCACGTCGAGGACTTCGCTCACCAACTCGGGGTCGAGCGCACTGGTCGGCTCGTCGAAGAGCATGAGCTTCGGATGCATGGCCAGAGCGCGCGCGATGGCGACGCGCTGCTGCTGACCACCGCTGAGCTGCGCGGGGTAGGCGTCCGCCTTGTGGTCGAGGCCGACCTGGCGGAGGAGCTCGTGCGCCTCGGCGATCGCCTCCGCCTTCGGCCGCTTCAGCACCCCGACGGGAGCTTCGATCACGTTCTGCAGCACGGTGAGGTGGGCGAACAGGTTGAAGCTCTGGAAGACCATCCCGATCTCCTGCCGCTGCCGGGCCTCCGCCCGGCCCGACAGCTCGCGCATGACGCCCTTGTGCGGCCGCCAGCCGAGCTCCTCCCCGTCGAGGACGATGCGGCCTCGGTCGATGCGCTCCAACATGTTCATGCAGCGCAGCAGTGTGCTCTTGCCCGCTCCCGACGGCCCGAGCAGCACGACGGTCTCCCCGCGCTCGACATCGAGGCTGACGTCGTCGATGACGGTGACGTCGTCGTAGCGTTTGGTGACCTCGGTCACCTGCAGGAACGGGCTCATGCTCGGCTCTCCTTCGAGGTCGTGTCGGCGTCGGCGGTCGCGGCGAGATCCTCGTCGGGGGTCGCGGAGTCGGGGAGGTCGGGCTCCACCTCGATCGTCCGGCGGCCCACCCGCGACGGCGAGGAGCGCAATGCGCGCTCGATGAAGAACTGGCCCACCGACAGGATCGAGACGACGATCATGTACCAGAGCGTCGCCACGATCAGCAGCGGGACGATGCGGAAGTTCGACGAGTAGATCTGCTGCACGGAGTACATCAGGTCGGGCACAGCGATGAAGGCGACGAGCGACGTCGACTTCAGCAGGTTGATCGTGTCGTTCGCGATCGGCGGCAGTGCGACGCGGAACGCCTGCGGGAACACGATCTTCATCATCGTGCGCGTGCGGGTCATGCCGAGGGCGACGGCGGCCTCCCTCTGCCCCTCCGGCACCGACTGGATGGACGCGCGCAGCACCTCCGACGTGTACGCCGCCTGCTGCAGCGAGAACGTCACGATGGCAGCGACCATCGGGTTGATGAGCTCCTGGGTGTTGATCGAGAGGAACACCGGCCCGTACGGGATGCCGATGTCGATCGTCGGCCACAGCAGCGACAGGTTGAAGGTCAGGACGAGCAGGACCAGGAGCGGAACCGACCGGAAGAACCAGACGTACAGCCACGCGAGGCCGCGCAGCACCGGGTTGTCCGAGAGCCGCATCGTCGCGAGCAGCGCGCCGAGGATGACGGCGACGACGATCGAGACCGCGGTGATGAGGAGCGTGCGTCCCAGGCCGGCGAGCACGTCGTAGTTCAGGAAGTACTGCCCGATCGTCGGCCAGTCCAGGGCGTGGTTGAACGCCAGGCCCTGGAGCCAGCCGAGCAGGAGGAGCACGAGCAGGGCGGCGACCACCCAGCGCGCGATGTGGCGGTTGGGGATGTGCGGCGCGAGGGCCGCCGATCCCTGTTCGTGTTCGGGCATGAGGGTGCTGCTACTTTCCGACGTTGGGGTCCGGGTTGACTTCCGCCTTCGCGATGGCGTCGCCCTCGACCCCGTACTTCTTGAGGATCTTCGTGTACTCGCCGTTGGCGATGAGCTCGTTGATGGAGTCGGCGAGCGCCTGCGCCATCCCGTTGCCCTTCTTGGTGGCGATGCCGATGAGGACGAACTGGTACTTCGGGCCGCCGATGCTGAACTGGCCGGAAGTCTGCTTCGAAATGTACCCGAGGTTGGTCAGCGTCGCGGTCGTCGCATCGACCTGCTTGCTGGTCACGGCGAGGGTCGCGGCGCCCTGGTCGGCGAACGTCTGCACGCTGATCGCCTCCTTGCCGGCGGCCGTGCACTTCGTCGACTGGTCCTGCAGGACCGGGATGGCGCTGTCGGCGGCGACGACGGAGATCTTCAGTCCGCATAGGTCGTCCATGGTCGAGCCGAGCTTGGCGTCCTTCAGGCCCATGAACTGGTAGTGGTCCTCCAGGAAGGAGACCTGGTCGAACGTCTTCTCGCGCTCGGCGGTCACGTCGGCGCCGAACGCACCGAAGTAGGTGCCGCTGTTGACGCCGAGGAGCGCGTTCTCGAAGGAGTCCTGCTTGAGCGTGACCGTCGTGCCCCAGGGGCCTCCGACAGCGGTGGCCAGGTCGGTGCTGATGCCGACGATCTTGCCGCCGTCGAGGTAGGCGTATGGCGGGTAGCCGGTGACGGCAGGGGCCACGAGGCTCTTGCCGGCGAAGGAAGCTGGCAGCTTCACGGTCGCCGACGACGAGCTGGAGGTGGTGGAGGCGGCCGAGGAGCCGCTGGTGCTGCTGCAGCCGGTGAGCAGGGCCGCCGCGGCGGCCGCGATCCCGATGCCCGCGGCGAGGGGGCCGCGGCGGAGGGTGCGTGTGATCGTCATTCGATTCTCCCGATGGTGAGTCGCTTCAGTCCAATGGTGCGGGTTTCCTGGCACGCCGCGGCGAACTCCTCGAGTCCGCTGGTGATCGACGCCCAGATGGTGCAGGGGGTCCAGCCGAGCGGCCCGAAGATCCGGCCGCCCTTGCCGTAGAAGATGCCGACCTCCCACAGCTCGAAGTCCAGCCCGGCCATGAGCTCCTTGGGCTGGAAGAACCAGACCAGGTCGCCCGCTGCGGGGATGACCTGCTGGTTCTCGGCCGGGAGGGCGGTCGGGTCGAACGTCTGCGCGCTCTGCGGCAGCCCGAACATGATCTCCGGGCCGGCGTACATCGCGTGCATCACGTCGTCGCTCACCGGCGACTCGAGAGCGCTCCAGATCGCTTCGGCGGTCTTCGGCGCTGCGTCGAGCAGGAGCGTCGCCTCGGCTCGCGGACCTCCCTCGAACTCGAGGAAGATGCGCTTGGGGGTCGTGCTCACACGAACTCCTTTCTGATGGGGGTGGGGGTGGCCGCGGCGAGCCGGCGATAGCCGTCGGCGGCCGCGATGAAGGGCGCGAGGAGGCGCGTCGCGTGGGCGCGCCCCTCGATGCCCGACATCTTCTCCGGGTGCCATTGCACGGCCCGGAGGAAGCGCATCGGATCGGTTCCCGACACCGCCTCGACGGTGCCGTCGTCGGCGCGGGCGGCGATCGTCAGCCCGGCCCCGAGACGGTCGATCGCCTGGTGGTGGATGGAGTTGACGATCCCGTCGTCGGGCAGGGCGTCCGCGACCCAGCCGGCCGCATCCACGATGCGGTGCCGGCTGAGCCGCTCCTCCCCGCTCCCGACGGCGGGGTGGTCCTCGGTGCCGGGGAGGTCCTCGATGAGCGTGCCTCCCCGGTGGACGTTGAGGATCTGGAGCCCGCGGCAGATGCCGAACACCGGCATGCCCAGGAGCTGGGCCTCCGCGAGCAATGCTTGCTCTGTTGCGTCCCGTGCGCCGTCGCCGACGTCCTGTCCGCCCGAGAGCAGCAGGCCGTCGAGCCGGCGGATGAGCGCGGGGACGTCGGGTTCGACGACGTCGGGCACCAGCAGCGGGACGCCCCCGGCGGCCTGCACCGCGTCGGCGTACTCGCCGCCGAGGGTGTAGAGGTCGGTGCGCTCTCCGAGGCCGGTCGGCAGCGGACGACGCCAGACCGTGACGCCGATGATCGGCCCGGTCATGCGCCCAGCTCGATCCACGTGCTCTTCACGTCGGTGTACTTGTCCACCGCGTGCGCTCCCTTGTCCCGCCCGAAGCCGCTGTCGCCGACGCCGCCGAACGGCATCGACATGTCGCCCTCCTCGTAGCAGTTGACCCAGACGGTGCCTGCGCGCAGGCGTCGGGAGACGCGATGCGCCGCCGAGAGGTCGCTGGTCCACAGGCCGGCTCCGAGCCCGAAGGGTGTGCCGTTCGCCACGGCCACAGCCTCGTCGACGCTGTCGGCGGCGATCACCGAGAGCACGGGGCCGAAGACCTCGGCCTGCGCGATCTCCATGTCGGGTCGCACGTCGGTGAGGACGACCGGAGCGACGTAGCTGCCCTTCCCTGTGCCGATCTCGTAGCGCGTCACCGAACCGGCGGCGAGCGTCGCCCCGCCCGCGACCGCGCGTTCGACGAAGCCGAGGATGCGCTCGAGCTGACGCTCGCTGACGACCGCGCCGCTGGCCGCATCGCCGCTCAGCGGGTCGGACGGGGCCATGGCCGCTGCCTGCGAAACGGCGGCCTCGACCGCGCGGTCGTGCACGTCGCGCAGCACGATCATGCGCGAGGAGGCGCTGCACATCTGGCCCTGGTTGTAGAAGGCGCCCCACGCGCTGGTGCGGCCCGCCGCCTCCACGTCGGCATCGCTCAAGACGACCGATGCCGACTTGCCGCCGAGCTCCGGCCACACCCGCTTACCGTTCGATTCCGCAGAGTAGGCCAGGAAGCGCCGGCCCACTCCGACCGAGCCTGTGAACGTCAGCACGTCGACGTCGGGGTGGCGGCCCAGCGCCTCCCCGACGGTGTCACCCCGACCCGGCACGACGTTCAGCACGCCGGCAGGGACCCCGGCTTCCAGCGCGAGCTCGCCGAGCCGGAGGGCGGAGACGCTGGTCTGCTCGGCCGGCTTCAGGACGACGCTGTTGCCGGCGGCGAGCGCCGGTCCGAGCTTCCAAGCGGTCATCGTGAGCGGGAAGTTCCACGGCACGACCGCGCCGACGACGCCGGCGGGCTCGCGGGTGACGAGGGCGAGCGCGTCAGGCGTGGCCTGGGGCGACTCGTCGGGGAGCTTGTCGGCCAGTTGGCCGTACCACCGCAGGCACTGGGCGACGGCGCGGAGCTCGACGGCGAGGGCGTCCTGCACGGGCTTGCCCATCTCGAGCGAGATGCGCAGCGCCAGCTCACGGGCGTTGGCCTCGACGAGGTCGCCGAAGCGGATCAGGGTGCGGCCACGCTCGATCGCCGCTGCGCGCGACCACTCGCCGCTCTCGAACACGGCGCGCGCCGAACGGACGGCGGCATCCACATCGGCGGCGGTGCCGTCTGCGACGGTGGCGAGCACGGCACCGTCGCGCGGGCTGACGAGGTCGAACCGGCCGGCGGCGGCGGAGGGGCGGCGGACGCCGTCCACGAGAGGCTCGGTCGTCCAGCTGAGGCTCTGCGCCTCCTGCTGCCAGGTGAGTGCCATGACCGTCCTCTCTTCATTGGGTTGAAGTGAGGTTATGCGTTAATGGCCAGAATCGCAATCTTGAGTTTAGATTTCGGCCACTTTTGCAACAAGATGTTTACAAATCAGCCATATTGAGCGACTCGGGGATGAGCATCGGGCCGCGCCGCACCGGCGCGAGCACGACGGATGTCTGGGCCGCGGTGACCCCGAGCGCCGCGACATCCTCGGTGAGGAACCGATAGAGCGCCTGCTCGTCGGCCACGACGCAGTCGACGAGGAGCTGGGTCGCGCCGGTGCAGGCGGCGCAGAACCGCACAGACGGATGCCGGCCGAGCGCCTCCCCGACCTTCTCCACCCGGTCGGGCGATACCTGCAGCCAGGTCAAGGCCTCCACGCGCAACCCGTGAAGCGCGGGGCTGATCTCCGTGCGCACGTGCAGGACACCCGCTCCGAGCAGGGCGTCCAGGCGACGTTTCACCGTCGGTGGCGTCACCCCGATGCGCTCGGCGACCTCGCTGGCCGAGGCGCGACCGTCTTCGGCGAGAACGTCGACGAGCCGGTCGTCGTCCGCCGTCAGCGTCACCTTGCCGGTCGGGCGCGGACCCTCGCCCTCGCCGCTGCGCAGCTGAGCGAGCGTTGCGTCGGGCAGCGGGATGGCGGTCCAGTCGAAACCGGAGCGGAAGAACTTGAGGACGGTCCCCACGCGCACCGACACCAGGTGGTCGAGCTCGGGCAGCTCCTCGACGACCAGGCGCGCGCTCTCCTCCGGGGTGCGCGGCATGAGCTGGCAGATCACGTCGGCGCCGCTCTCGAGTACCGAAACGCTCGACGCGTCCGCGCGGGTCGCGAGCGCGCGGGCCACCGCCACGGCATGGCCGGGGCGGGTGGAGATCTGGATCACCAGCGGCCGGGCGTCCCCGACCCTGGTCGTGTCGAGGTAGGTCGACACACGCACCGCCCCGACGTCGAGCAGCCGCTGCCCCCTGCGTGCGATCGTGCGCACCGGCGCGTCGATCGCCGTAGCGATGAGCCCCCAGCTGGCACGCCCGTTCGCCTGGAGCGCCGCAGCGATGCGGGAGTCGAGTTCGTCGAAGTCGGTCGAGATGGCCACGCCCCTACGCTAGCCGCGCCACCCGGCGACCGGTGCGAGCGGCGGCGACCATGTCGACGCTGAGCACGATCAGGGCGAGCCAGACGATGCCGAAACCGACCCAGCGCTCCGGCGGCATCGCCTCGTGGAGCACGAAGACGCCGACGAGGAACTGGATCAGCGGCGTGACGTATTGGACGAAGCCCATGTAGACAAGCGGGAGTCGCCGGGAGGCCGCGGCGAAGAACAGCAGCGGGACCGCCGTGACCACACCGGCGCCCGCGAGCGCGACGGTGTGCCACACTCCGTACTCGCCCAGCGTGATGCCTGTGGTCAGTGCGACGACGATCAGCTGGACGATGGCGATGGGTGTCAACCACATGGTCTCGAGCGTGAGCCCGGAGATCGCGTCGACTGTGGGCCCGACCCGCTTCTTGATGAGGCCGTAGAACCCGAACGAGAACGCCAGCAGCAGCGCGATCCACGGAAAGGAACCGTACCCCAGCGCCAGGACCACGACCGCGACGGCGCTCAGGCCCACGGCCACCCACTGGGCCGGCCGCAGCCGCTCGTGCTGCACGATCACCCCGAGGAGCACCGTGACGATCGGATTGATGAAGTACCCGAGCGCCGCCTCCACCACGTGGCCGGTCACCGTCGCGAGGACGTACGTCTGCCAGTTGACGTAGATCAGAGCGCCGGCCAGCGCCATCGTGAAGAGGATGCGCGGCGAGCGGAGGAGGACGGTGAACGGGCGCCACGCTCGCGTGACGGTGAGCAGCAGTGCGCAGAAGACGAGGGAGAAGATGACGCGCCACGCGACGATCTCCCACGCCGTCGTCGGAGCGAGCGCGATGAAGTAAAGCGTGAGCACGCCCCACAGCACGTGCGCGGAGATCGCGAAGATCAGACCCGACGTGCGGTGTTCGGTGGAGGGGGAAGGCGGCGTCACCCGTCGACTCTAGCGGCGCTCACCGACACACGACGAAGGCCCGGGTGCTGCACGCACCCGGGCCTCCGTGGAGAGCTTTCGTCAGCGGACGACGACCGCGAGCACGTCGCGGGCCGAGAGGACGAGGAAGTCCTCGCCGCCGAACTTGACCTCGGTGCCCCCGTACTTGGAGTAGATCACCTT
>JABLTH010132512.1_pt1 | contig 18046 bp, 15 predicted proteins | sample 7875711 | NCBI WGS metagenome assembly JABLTH01 (sample SAMN14941262, study PRJNA633318) | bioreactor metagenome | isolation source: bioreactor | place: China | collected 2019-03-05 | reverse complement strand
CGGGCGGCCATGTGGACAATGCGTGACGCGCACTGTCCACATGGCCACGTCGACGCCGCGGGTGGAATGTCCATGCTCCTAGCGTGGTGTGCAGTCGGAGGTCGGCGAAGGAGGAGGAACGGCATGGATTCGGCGTACCAGCGGTCCGGGCTTCTGCCGGGTGGGCGGGGCGGTCTTGAAGCGGGGCTTGTCACGCTCGCCCTCTGGCTCGGTGGTCAGCGGGACGAGCTTTCCGCAGCCCTCGCCGCCCTTCGCCAGGCGGGGGAGCTGCACTGGGATTCCGCGGCGGGAAGCGCTTACCGCATGGCGCTGGAGGAACGACGGCGCAGCCTCCTTCGAGCGGGCGAGGCGCTGGAAGCGGCGCGGGCCGCGTTGGCCCTCCGCGCCTCCCTTTCGGACTCGGCGGCCCAGGCAGACCCGGGGGACGTCGGTGCCGGCGTGGCGGCCTCGCCGTCGGTTCACTACGAGGGGCGATGATGGCCGTCCCCTCCGATGAGACCGGCTTCTGGATCAACGGCCGGTACAGCATGGTCAGCGTCGATCCGGATCAGCTCTGGACGACATCGGGGCGCATCGACCTCGTCGCCGATCGTCTTCAGTCCTGCCTTCAAGGAATCCAGCGCCGATGGGAGGCGATTCTGAGCGGTGGACCTGCCGCCGGTCCTCGCCCGGGCGCGAGCCTGAGCGAGTGCGGCATCGCGGTGAACCGGACCACGGCGGAGCTTTACGGTGTGGTCTCGGCACTCCGAGCGCTCGCTGGATCTCTGAGGGGATCAGCAACTTCGTATGCGGAGGCGGAACGTGGAGCCGAATCGAAGGTGGCAGGAACCGGTGACCTCGTCCAATGGGGACTGGCTCTCGTGCCGGGGGTTCTCGCCTATGTCCTGGGACTGGTCGACCCCAGAGCCCGGGACGACTACCTCAAGGCGCTCCGTGCAACCGGGGCGAAGGACCCCGTCGATGCCCTCACGCATGCCCTGTCGTCGTGGGATGGCGGCGTGGAGGAGGCCCGACGCCGGCAGGACGCGGTGACGGTGACAGCGGAGCGGTGGCATTCCGCCCCTCCGGCCCCCACACCAGGATCGTTCCTGGGCTCAGCGTTCCGGGGTGCGAACCGTGCGGCCGGCAACGAACCGGGAGTCCAGGGCGAGAAGCCTGTCCCTTTGTCGTCCATCGTGGTGGACAAATACCCCCGGACCGACGGCAGCTACGCCGTGGTCGTGAGCATTCCCGGCACCGAGAAGTGGGCGCCCTTCGATTCCCCGGACACCACCGACGACCTCAAAGGCAACATCTCGGCGATGGCGCAGGGAACGGAGCGCCGAAGCTACTTCACCCAGACCCAGGCGGCTGTCGTGAAAGCGCTTGAGGCGGAGCACGTCACCAGGAAGGATGACATCGTCCTGAACGGCTACAGCCAGGGCGGGATCAACGCGGTGGCGCTCGCCGCGAACAAGGATTTCACTGCCACGTACACGGTCCGCGCCGTCAACACCGCAGGGTCACCGGTCGGCCGATTCCTCGGCCGGGTGGACGCGAGCGTGCTGACGCTGGAGAACCAGCGGGATCTGGTCCCCGCATTGGACGGGGTGCCGAACCCGCGAAGGCCGAACGTGGTGACGGCGCGCTTCTCCGCGGAGCCGGCCACGGTCGACCCGGTCCTGTCCGGGATGGCCAAGGGGAGACCGGTGGAAGCGCTGTCCGGCAGCCTCGATGTGCCGACGAAGATCAGGAACGCCCACGACATCGGCAACTACATCGCGGCAGCGGATCGACTGGAGACCAGTCACGACCCTGGAGTGCTCCGGCATCAGAGGGTGCTCGCGGACATCCTGGGTCCTGACCGGCTCGACACTTCGCCGGACTCGGTCAGAAAGGCCACCCGGACCGTCTATACGGCCCACGAGCCGCCGCTGGGTCAAGACCAATGCCGGTCGTGAACCCGACTGACGTGCCGCTCAGGGCATCGGCGGCTCTGAGCCGGTGGGGTCAAGCGGGCTCGTGCGGGTCAGGGGGTTGCCTCAGCGGAGTTCAGCGGTCACGGTCCCGGTCGAACAACCGATCCGTGATGAGGGCGATGATGCTGATGATCAGCGCTCCGAGGACGGCGGTCCAGAAGAACGTGTCGATCCCCAGATGGACGGGCGTGAAACCACTCAACCAGGAGGTGAGGTAGAGCATGGCGGCATTGATCACGAGGGTGAACAAACCCAGGGTCAGAACGGTCACGGGGAGGGCCAGAAAGCGCACCACGGGCCGGATCCAGGCGTTGACCACAGCGAAGATCAATCCGATGAACAGGTACGCCAGGATGCTGCCGAGGGTGTCGGCAGGAGCGGACGGAGCCGCACCTGCCACCAGATCCTGGGCGGCGCCCGTGGACAGAGTCAGCCCAGGGAGGAGCCACGTGGCCACCCAGAGGGAGAACGCATTGATCGCCAGACGCAGGAGGAACTTCGCCATGCAACCATGCTGTCATACCTGTCTGGGCGTATCCCCGGCCTTTAGGCTGGAGACATGAGCTCCCATGTGTCGCCCTCCGAGGGTGTGTCCGCAGACCACGGTCAGGAAATCCTTCCCCGTCCCGCAGTGGGACTTCTTCCCAAGTACACCGCCGGCAAGCCGCCGCGGGTCCTGGAAGGGCTGACCAGCTACAAGCTCTCGTCCAACGAGGTGGCCCTGGGCCCGCTTCCGCAGGTCCGGGAAGCCGTCGCCGGATTCGACGGCTTCAACCGCTACCCCGATCCTCTGGTCACCCAGCTGCGCGAACGGATCTCCCAGGCGTTCGGCGTGCCCGCCGAGGACGTGGTCACGGGAGCCGGAAGCCTCGGCGCCCTCATCCAGATCATCGGAGCCTTCGCGGGCCAGAACCCGGACGGGAGCCAGGATGAGGTCCTCTACGCCTGGCGTTCCTTCGAGGCGTACCCGATCTGCGTCGGGCTGGCCGGCGCCCGCAGTGTTCAGGTCCCTCTGCTCCCGGACGGTCGTCACGACCTCGATGCCATGGCCGCGGCGATCACCGACAGCACCAAGGTGATCCTCCTGTGCACCCCGAACAACCCGACCGGTCCCGTCCTGCGGACCCAGGAGACCCACGACTTCCTGGCGAAGGTCCCGTCCAACGTCCTCGTCGTGATCGATGAGGCGTACGTCGAATTCGTCCGGGACCCGGACGCCGTCAAGGGGCTTGAGTTCCTGGAGCGCTACCCCAACGTCGTGGTGCTGCGGACATTCTCGAAAGCCCATGGACTCGCGGGTCTCCGAGTCGGATACTCCGTCTCCCACCCTGAGGTGACCCAGTACCTTCGGCTGTCCGCAACTCCTTTCGCGGTGTCCCAGGTGGCCGAGCGTGCGGCCATCGCCTCTCTGGACCACCTTTCCGAGGTCCTCGAGCGGGTGGACGGCGTGGTGGCGGAGCGCGAGCGGGTGGTCGCTGCCCTGGAAGCTCAGGGCTGGGAGATCCCGCAGGCCCAGGGCAACTTCGTCTGGCTGCCCCTGGGCGAGGAGACCGCCCGCTTCGCGGAACTCGCTGGAACGCATGGCCTGTCCGTCCGGGCGTTCGCCCCGGAGGGCGTGCGCGTGAGTATCGGCGAGCCGGAGGCGAACACGCGCTTCATCGAACTCTGTGAGGAATTCCGCCGGGCCTGAGGGCCTGCGTGTATTCCGTTGCGTTCACGACTTAATGATCACTTCTCCCGGAAATCCGGCTAAAGTGATCCCCGGACCAGATATATTCCACCTCGGGAATGCATGCCTGAGGTGGAATATATCGTTTGATTCCCACGAGGTGTGGGACGGATGCAAGGAGACGGCATGGGCGTAGGGCAGCTGCCGACCACTGAATTCAATGACGAGGAACTCGACGATCACCCGGAGACCCACCTGGACCCCGCGTCACAGCCGGCCGGCGGGTCCATGATCCAGCTTCTGGACGCTCAGGGGAACCGCCGGGAGGACCCGGTCTTCGGTCCCTATGTGGAGTCACTGGATCCAGAGGCGCTGCGTGCGTTCTACCGTGACATGGCCGTGGTGCGCCGCTTCGATCAGGAGGCGACGGCGTTGCAGCGGCAGGGGCAGCTCGCCCTCTGGGTGCCCCTGACCGGTCAGGAGGCGGCCCAGATCGGTTCCGGCCACGCGTTGCGGACCGAGGATTTCGTCTTCCCGAGTTACCGCGAGCACGGTGTGGCCCTTTCCCGCGGTCTCGACATGTCGGACCTGCTCAGGATCTTCCGGGGCGTCACCCACGGTGGCTGGGATCCCCGCGAGAAGAACTTCAACATCTACACCCTGGTGCTTGCCGCGCAGGTGCTCCATGCGGTCGGCTACGCCATGGGCGTTCAGCGTGACCAGGCGTCCGCCCGCGCGAAGGGTCAGACGGTGGAGGACGCCGCCGTCGTCGCGTATTACGGTGACGGCGCGAGCAGCGAAGGCGACGTTCACGAGGCGATGGTCTTCGCCTCCAGCTACAAGGCGCCGGTCGTGTTCTTCTGCCAGAACAATCACTGGGCGATCTCGGTGCCGTCCAAGGTCCAGACGAAGGTCCCCCTGGCGCACCGCGCCCAGGGTTACGGCTTCCCCGGGGTGCGTGTGGACGGCAATGACATCCTCGCGGTGCACGCGGTCACCCAGTGGGCGCTCGACCGTGCCCGCAAGGGTGAAGGCCCCGTGCTGATCGAGGCCTTCACGTACCGCCTGGGTGCTCACACCACGGCCGATGATCCCACCAAGTACCGCACCAGCTCCGAAGAGGACCAGTGGCGGGCGAAGGACCCCCTGACGCGTCTGGAGACCTACCTCCGGGCCGAGGGCCTCGCGGATGACGACTTCTTCGAGGACGTCCGTCGCCAGGGTCAGGAGCTGGCGGATTCCGTCCGCCAGGCTGTCCAGGCGATGGAAGGCCCCAGCATGGAGGAGGCGTTCGCTCACGTCTACTCGCAGGCTCATCCTCTGGTCCAGGAGGAACTGCGCTGGTACCGGGAGTATGAGGCAGGATTCGAGAACGCGGAAGGCGTGGGTGAAGGCTGAGCCATGACCACCATGACCATTGCCAAGGCCATCAATGAGGGCCTGCGCGAGGCCCTGGCCGGGGACGACAAGACCCTGCTGATGGGCGAGGACATCGGGGCTCTCGGCGGCGTCTACCGGGTCACCGACGGCCTCCAGCAGGAGTTCGGTGAAGACCGTGTGGTCGATTCGCCGCTCGCGGAGGCCGGGATCATCGGCACGTCGATCGGCCTCGCCATGCGCGGGTACCGCCCGGTGTGCGAGATCCAGTTCGACGGTTTCGTCTTCCCGGGTTTCAACCAGATCACCACGCAGCTGGCCAAGTACCACGCGAGGACCAGCGGCGCCGTGACGCTGCCCGTGACCATCCGCATCCCGTACGGCGGAGGCATCGGTTCGATCGAGCACCACTCCGAGTCTCCGGAAGCGCTGTTCGCCCACACGGCGGGCCTGCGGATCGTCACCCCGTCGAACCCGCACGACGCGTACTGGATGACCCGGCAGGCCATCGAATGCCAGGACCCGGTGATCGTCTTCGAACCCAAGAAGCGCTACTGGCTCAAGGGTGAGGTGGACACGCAGGATCCCGGCACCTCCGCCGACCCCTTCAGTGCTCACGTGGTGCGCGAAGGAACCGACGCCACGCTCGTGGCCTACGGGCCGCTCGTCCCGGTGGCCCTGGCCGCTGCGGCCGCCGCCGAGGAGGACGGCCGCAGCATCGAGGTCATCGATCTGCGGAGCATCTCCCCGATCGATTTCGACACCGTGGAGGCTTCGGTCCGCAAGACCGGACGCCTGCTGGTGACTCATGAGGCGCCCACTTTCGGCGGGATCGGCGGCGAGATCGCCAGCCGCATCAGTGAGCGGGCGTTCCTCAGCCTGGAGGCTCCGGTCATCCGCGTGGGCGGCTTCCACATGCCGTACCCGGTGGCGAAAGTGGAGGAACACTATCTGCCGGACATCGACCGCATCCTCGAAGCGCTCGACCGCGCTTTCTCCTACTGAGAGCCACGGAGTTTAGGGACATCATGAGCACGCAGAAATTCAATCTTCCCGATGTGGGCGAAGGCCTGACCGAGGCCGAGATCGTCTCCTGGAAGGTCCAGGTGGGGGACACGGTCGCGATCAACGACGTCCTCTGCGAGATCGAGACCGCGAAGTCCCTGGTGGAGCTTCCCTCTCCGTTCGCCGGCACGGTGACCGCGCTCCTGGTCCCCGAAGGCAAGACGGTCGAAGTGGGCACGCCGATCATCGCGGTGGGTGCCGCAGGAGAGGCCCCCGCGGACGGCGACGGCGGGTCGACGGCAGCGCCCGCTGCGCAGCCGTCGGCTGCTGCTGAGGCCCCTCGAGTCGCCTATGGGACGCTCCCGGTCGACGACTCCGAGGCTCCGGGGCCGTTGGTCGGTTCCGGCCCGAAGGCGGACGCCGTCAAGCGCCGGCCCCGCCGCCATGGCGCTTCGCCGGTGGCCCCCGCACCAGCGGCACCGGCCCAGGGTTCGGTGCCGGCTCAGGTCACGGGGAGCGCGCAGGCCCCCGCGTCCCAGGCGCCGACCGCCGCTGTGGTGCCGGCGACCCCCTCGCAGCCCGCCTCCGCGGCCCCGATGGCTCAGCAGGCCCCCTCCGCTCCTCTCGCGTCGTACGCGCCGTCGGCCGCAGGCGCCGCCGGTGAGGAACGCCCCGGTATCGGCGGCGCACTGACGGGACTGGTCAACCGTGTGCTGGCGAAGCCACCCGTGCGGAAGATCGCCCGTGATCTCGGCATCGATCTCGCCCTCGTGACACCGACCGGCGCCCGTGGCGAGGTGACCCGTGAGGACCTGGTGAGCTACCAGTCCCAGCGGGAGGCCGAGCAGGACCAGGCCGGCAAGTTCTGGACCGCTCCGGCGAGGAACCCGGAGCGCAGGATCGAACGCATCCCGGTGAAGGGCGTGCGCAAGGCGACGGCGAAGGCCATGGTGGATTCCGCTTTCCAGGCCCCGCACGTCTCGATCTTCGTGGACATCGACGCCAGCCGCACCATGGAGTTCGTGCAGCGTCTCAAGAAGTCGCGGGACTTCGAAGGCATCAAGGTCTCGCCGCTGCTCATCCTGGCCAAGGCCGTCATCTGGGCCGCCGCTCGCAATCCCAGTGTGAACTCGGAGTGGGTGTCCGGTCCGGAAGGCGACGAGATCCATGTCAAGCACTTCATGAACCTCGGCATCGCCGCCGCCACTCCGCGCGGTCTGCTGGTCCCCAATATCAAGGACGCCCAGGACCTCTCCCTCAAGGAGCTCGCGGTGGCGCTGAACGACCTTGCCACCACGGCTCGGGCGGGCAAGACCAGCCCGGCCGACATGAGGGACGGGACGCTCACGGTCACGAACATCGGCGCCCTGGGCATCGACACCGGCACTCCGATCATCAACCCCGGTGAAGTGGCGATCGTCGCCTTCGGCACCATCAAGCAGAAGCCGTGGGTGGTCTCCGGTGAAGTCATCCCGCGCTGGATCACCACACTCGGCGGCTCCTTCGACCATCGCGTGGTCGACGGCGACCTCTCGGCCCGTTTCATGGCCGATGTCGCGGCGATCATGGAAGAGCCTGCGCTGCTGCTGGACTGAGCGCCGGCCGCCTGGAACGACCGGTCGCCAGGACGATTCGAGAGGGGGCAGGATGACGGAGTGGATCACCCGCACGCTGGCGGAGAGTGACCGCGACGAGTGGTCGCGCTTGTTCGAGGGGTACTGCACCTTCTATCACCGCGAACTCACGCCGGAGCACCGGGATGTCGTCTGGTCGTGGCTCCAGGACGGGCGGCTGACCGGTCTGGTGGCCGAGGATCCCGCGGCTCAGGGGCGGCTGGTGGGCCTGGCTCATGTCCGGCCCGTGGTGCGTCCGACGCTCGGTGTGGTGGCCGGGTACCTGGACGACTTGTTCGTGGACCCTGCGGGGCGTGGCGGAGGTGTCGTGGACGCCCTGTTCGACGCGATCCGGGCTCAGGCCCGGACGGAGGGCTGGAGCCACGTCCGGTGGATCACCTCCGAGGACAACTACCGTGCCCGGGCCGTCTATGACCGCCTGTCCACGCGCACACCGTTCCTGACGTACCAGCTGGACCTCGAGGCCTGAGCGGCAGTCCTCACGACGACGGCGCCGCCCCCGGACGTTCCGCAGGGAACCTCGGGGGACGGCGCCGTCGTCGTGCGGCTGCGCGCGAACGCGCAGCCAGGGCGTGCCGAGGGTCAGGACACCGTGGTGTTGACGATGTAGACGTCGCAGGGGGCGTTGTGCGCCACGGTGTTCGCCACGGAACCAAGGACGCGGCCGATGCCGCTCATACGGCGGTTGCCCACCACGATCACGTCGGCGTTGAGGCGCTCTGCTTCGGACAGCAGCGCGTCGGCGGGCTTGCCGCGGGCGGACAGGTACTCGACGTCCGAGCCCAGACCCTCCGCCACCTGCTTCGCCACGCGCTGTGCGTCATCCGCGTCGGACATGATGAAGGTGTCGCTGCCGCTGCCGAAAACCTCGACGTTGTCCTTGTCGAAGGCCGTGATCACGTGAAGGCGGGCTTCGAGGCCCTGGGCCAGCTTGTAGGCCGCTGCGGCAGCCCGGGCCGCGGTCTCGCTACCGTCGACGCCAACAATCACAATTCCGGACATATCCGCTCCTCGTTGATGCTTATGTTGCAAGTAACTGTAGACGGCGGCGGCACGGCGGAAAAGTGCATCCGCGCAGGTGGATCGTTCGGCGCCGTCGGAGGAGACGTGAAACGGTCACTTTATAGTGAGGGCCTCCGACTGTCCACTCCTCGCGCAACCCTGCGTTACCGACCGGTAGCTAGATAACGATCTGATTGCCAAGGAGTGAAATAGGCCTTTCAGACTGCGTGGTTCGTGGTACTTTTCCGATGGAATGTGACGCGCCGCACACCGGCCACGAGCCTGCGGCAGTCTGGAAGGAAACCCCGTGCACCAAAAATCCACGGCCCCTGCCTCGTGCGGTAGCCGGATGCCCTCACGCCTGCACTCTGTGCGTGAGAAGGGCGGACGTCAGTGATCAAGTACCTCCTCAAGCGCATGGCGACCTATGTGGTCATGATCTTCCTGACCACTTCGGCCGGGTACTTCCTGGCGGTCTCCACCATGAAGCCCGCTCTGATCGAGCAGGAGAGGATCCCGCGGCCCACTCCTGAGCAGGTCGCGCACTCGCTGGCTCTCAAGGGGCTCGACCCCGCCATGAGCCCCTGGGACCGTTACATCCAGTGGCTCACGGGCATCGTGACCCGGTGGGACTGGGGTATGAGCCCGGCCGGCGGATCGGTCAACGCGGCCTTCGGCGACCGGGTGTGGGTCTCCACCCGCCTCTTCATCGCGGCCATCTTCCTGACGCTCGTGATCGGCGTCGCGCTCGGTGTTTTCACGGCCGCCCGGCAATACAAGACGTCGGACCGCGTGATCACCAGCTATTCCTACCTGACGTACATCGTCCCGGCCCCGATCGCCTACTTCCTGGTGCAGCTGGCGGCGATCTGGATCAACGACGCCACCGGTCAGCAGATCTTCTTCGTGACCGGCATCTCGACACCCGGGGTGGAGCCGGGATGGCCCGCCTTCGTGGACCTCGTGGCCCACTACGTGGTGCCCACCTTCGCCATCACCCTGGTGGGCTGGGGCGGGTATCAGATCGCCCAGCGCCAGTACCTGCTGGACAACGTCAACGCCGACTTCGTCCGCACCGCCAGGGCCAAGGGCCTCACCCGGAACCAGGCCATCCGGCGCCACGCGCTGCGGGTCTCCTTCATCCCCGTCGCCCAGACCATCGCCTTCACCGTGCCGGCCATCTTCGCGGGCGGCTTCTTCGCCGAGGCCATCTTCGCGTGGCCCGGCGTCGGCTTCTGGAGCATCGACGCGATCGGTAAGCAGGACGTCAACGCGGCCACCGCGACGCTGGCCTACGGCTCCGTGATCTTCGCCGTGGGCGCCATCCTCGCGGACCTTGCCACCACCCTGGTCGACCCGAGAGTGAGGGTTTCCTGATGTCCACAGTCGACGCGGTCCAGCCTGAGACCGAAGCGGATGTTCTCACGACGGACGACGGCGTGGTGATCGCCAAGGGCGTCATCATCTTCCGCCGCTTCCTCCGGAACAAGACCGCCGTGGCGGGCCTGATCCTCTTCCTGGCCCTGACGGTCTTCTCCCTGGTGGGTCAGTTCCTGACACCCTGGACCAAGAATGACATCGACCCCGCCTTCATCGGCGAGGGTCCCTCCGCGGAGCACTTCTTCGGCACGACCCAGGCCGGTGTGGACCTCTACGTCCTCATGGTCGAAGGCGTCCGGACCTCCATCCTGATCGGCCTGATCGTGGGCGTCGGATCCATGCTCGTGGCCGCCGTGTACGGCTGTGTCATGGCCTTCTACGGCGGCAAGGTCGACAAGGTGATGCTCTTCATCCTTGAAGCGCTCATCATGATGCCCTCGCTCCTCGTGGTCGCCGTGGTCACGAGCGGCAACGGCGGCGACCTGAAGGACGCGCTCCCGAGCTGGTTCCTCCTCACCGTGGTCCTGCTGGTGTTCGGATGGATGGGCGCCGCGCGTCTCATCCGGTCGATCTCCATGTCCCTCATCGAGCGGGACTACGTCAAGGCCGCCCGCTACATGGGCGTCTCCACCTGGCGCATCGTCTGGAAGCACCTGATCCCCAACATCGGCTCCCTGCTGGTCCTCGAGATCACACGCGGCGTGACCCTGGCGATCCTCTCCGAGGTGGCCTATTCCTTCATCGGCATCGGCATCAAGCCGCCGGACATGAGCCTCGGCATCCTGATCGGCCAGGCCAGCCAGCAGGTCAGCAGCTTCCCCTGGATGTTCTGGTTCCCGCTCCTGGCCATGTTCGCCCTGACCGGTTCGATGGCCATGATGAATGACGGCCTCCGGGACGCCTTCGACCCGAGCTCCAGCTCGGTGGGCAAGGCCAAGAAGTCCCGCAAGGCCCGCAAGAACACCGTGGAGGCGGCGGCATGAGCGCTTCCCAGCACGACAGCACGCAGGAAGGCACCGTGACACAAGGCACCGGAGCACTGGACACCACCGAACGTCTCCACGTCGCCGGACTGCATGCCCCCGGCGAACCGGTGCTCTCCGTCCGCGATCTGAACGTCCGCTTCAACTCGGAGAACGGCGTGGTGCACGCCGTCCGCGGCGTCGACTTCGACCTGCTGCCGGGTAAGACGCTCGGCATCGTCGGCGAATCCGGTTCGGGCAAGTCCGTCACGTCCATGGCGATCATGGGCCTCCTGCCGGAGACCGCCGAGGTCACCGGCTCGGTGCGGCTGCATGGCCAGGAACTCCTGGGCCTGTCGGACGCGCAGATGTGCAAGTACCGCGGCAACGACCTGGCCATGGTGTTCCAGGATCCGCTGTCCTCCCTGACGCCCGTGTTCACCATCGGCACCCAGATCATCGAGGCGCTGACGGTCCACAACCCGAAGATGAGCAGCAAGGCGAAGGAGGCCCGCGCCGTCGAACTCCTGACCCTGGTGGGCATCCCCAGCCCGCAGGCACGCCTGAAGTCTTTCCCGCACGAATTCTCCGGCGGCATGCGCCAGCGCGTGATGATCGCGATCGCGATCGCGAACGACCCGCGCGTCCTGATCGCGGACGAACCCACCACCGCCCTGGACGTCACCATCCAGGCGCAGGTGCTGGAGGTCATGCACAAGGCGCAGGAGGAGACCGGCGCCGCGCTCGTCATGATCACCCACGACCTCGGCGTCGTGGCCGGCATGGCCGACGACATCATGGTCATGTACGCGGGCAAGCCGGTGGAGACCGGCTCGGTGGACCAGCTCTACTACGCCCCGCGCATGCCGTACACGATGGGTCTGCTGGGCGCCGTGCCGCGCGTCGACGTCTCCGCTGAGACGTCCCTGGTCCCGATCGAGGGCATGCCCCCGAACCTCATCACCCCGCCCACCGGATGCTCCTTCGCCCCGCGCTGCCCCCTGGCCGGTCCTGAGTGCCTGACCAGTGAGCCGCCGCTGCGCCTCGTGCCCGGCGACGGCGGCCACCGTGCCGCCTGCGTCAAGATGGAGGAGTTCGGCGCCGGCGTCGACGTCCACGAGATCTTCAAGGCGCCACCGGTGCCGGTGTCCAAGTTCGAGGGGATCCCGCGGACCGAGCGCACCACCGTGCTGGAACTCAAGGACGTCAAGAAGCACTTCCCCCTGATGAAGGGATCGCTCTTCAAGAAGCGGATCGGCACGGTCAAGGCCGTGGACGGCCTCAGCTTCGACATCCGCGAAGGCGAGTGCTTCTCGATCGTGGGCGAATCCGGCTGCGGTAAGACCACCACGCTCCTGGAGATCATGGAGTTCAGCAAGGATCAGCCGGGTGAGATCACCATCGGCGGCGTGAATTCGAAGGCCGCCACCTCCGCCAGCGAGAAGACCGCCATGCGGAAGTCGCTGCAGATCGTCTTCCAGGACCCCACGGGCGCCCTGGATCCCCGCTTCACCGTGTACGAGGCGCTCGCGGAGCCGCTCGAGAACCTGGGCACCCCCAAGGCCGAGATCCGCAAGCGGATCATGGAGCTCATGAAGCTGGTGGGCCTCCAGCCGGACCACGTGAACCGTTTCCCCAACCAGTTCTCCGGCGGTCAGCGCCAGCGCATCGGCATCGCCCGTGCCCTGGCCGTGAACCCGAAGCTCGTGGTGCTGGACGAACCCGTCTCCGCTCTGGACGTCTCCGTCCAGGCCGGGGTCATCAACCTCCTGGACAAGCTCCGGGCGGAACTCGGTCTGAGCTACCTCATGGTGGCTCACGACCTCTCAGTTGTACGTCACATCTCGAACCGGGTGGCTGTGATGTATCTGGGGAAGATCGTGGAGGTCGGCGACGTGGACAGCGTCTTCGACAATCCCCGGCACCCCTACACCCGTGCACTGCTCTCGGCGATTCCGGTTCCGGATCCCGAGGCGGAGCGCTCACGGGAGAGGATCATCCTCAAGGGAGACCTTCCAACGCCATTGGATGCCCCCCGAGGATGCAACTTCGCTTCCCGGTGCCCCATTTTCGCTGCCTTGCCTGAGGACAAGAGGACCAAGTGCCTGGAACTTGAACCTCCCCTCGAGAATGGTGGAGGGGACCACCAGTTCGCCTGCTTCTACCCGAATGGGGAGATGGATGCGGACATGCTGGTGCTGCACGACTCATCGGACAGCGCTGCGTGAATATCGTTGATGACAGTGGGAAACCCAACCCTCGCTCCTTTGAAGGGAACAGTATGAAAAAGAAAGTCACGCTCGGCGTCGCCACTCTGGCGGCCGTCACGCTGGCGCTGACCGCTTGCGGCGGCGGCACGGCCAAGGGCCCCGAGAGCGCCAAGGCCGAAGGGTCCGGCTCGGACGTCTCCAAGCTGATCCAGACCAACCCGAAAGACGTCAAGGATCTGGACCAGGGCGGCACCCTGACCCTGGAACTGGGCAACATCGGTCCTGATTTCAACGGCTTCGCCAACAGCGGCAACTCGTCCGACAACACCGCGCTGATGGGCCCGATCAACCAGGCTTTCTACTACGGCTGCTGGAAGACCACCGCAGTGGGCGACTATGAGCTGGACAAGGACTTCTGCGAGGACTTCAAGTCCGAGGTCAAGGACGGCAAGCAGATCCTGAACATCAAGATCAACGACAAGGCCACCTGGAACGATGGCACCCCCATCGACTGGAAGACCTTCGAGAACACCTGGAAGGTGCTCAACGGCACCAACAAGGACTACGACATCGTCGATTCCGGCTCCTACAAGTACATCGAGTCCGTGACCCGTGGTGCGACCGACAAGGACGTCGTCGTGACGGTCAAGCAGCCCGTGTACCCGCTGGCCTCCTTCTTCTCCGGCATCGTCCACCCGAAGGTGAACACCCCGGAGATCTTCAACAAGGGCTTCAGCAACAACATGCACCCCGAGTGGATGGCCGGCCCGTTCAAGGTGGAGAAGTTCGACTCCGCGGCCCTGACCGTCAGCATGGTCAAGAACGAGAAGTGGTGGGGCAACAAGCCGGTCCTCGACAAGGTCGTCTTCCGCCAGATGGAGGACTCCGCCACCATCGCCGCCTTCAAGAACGGTGAGATCGACGCGACCGGTGGCCGCACCGTGGGCCGCTATAAGCAGCTCGAGGGCACCAAGGACACCGACATCCGCCGCGGCCAGCGCCTCTTCGCCGGTGGTCTGAACGTCAACGCCAAGCGCCCGGGCGTCCAGGACGTCGCCGTCCGCAAGGCCATCTTCACCGCCGTCGACCGCGAGGCGATCCGCAAGGTCCGCTTCAACGGTCTGAACTGGGAAGAGCCCAACTCCGGCACCATGATGCTGATGCCGTTCTCCAAGTACTACCAGGACAACTGGCCGGTGCAGGAGCAGGGTGCGGACGCCGCCAAGAAGGTGCTGACCGACGCCGGCTACAAGCCGAACGCCAAGGGCATCATGGAGAAGGACGGCAAGCCCGTCACCTTCAAGATCACCAACTTCGGTGACGACCCCACCGTCCTCGCCTCCGTGCAGACCCTGCAGAAGCAGCTCCAGGCCGCCGGCATGGACGTCGGGATCGACCAGCGCGGCAACGCCGAGTTCGGCAAGATCGTGGGCGACCGCGAGTTCGACGTGACCATGTCCGGTTACACCGTCGGCTCCGACGCCACGCAGGCCGTGGGCCAGTACTACTCCACCGCGAGCGACCGCAACGGCCTCGGCAACGCCGACCTGGACAAGCGCATCGCCGCTCTGCAGTCCGAGTCCGACGACGCCAAGCGCAACAAGGAAGCCCTGGACGTGGAGAAGGACTACGCCAAGCAGTACTTCACCCTCGGCCCGGTGCTGAACGGCCCGCAGATCGAGTTCGTCAAGAAGGGCCTGGCCAACTACGGTCCGACCCTCTTCGCGAACAACGCCACCGACACCCACGTCCCGGACTGGACGACGGTCGGCTGGGAAAAGGGTTCCAACCACACGTAAGAAGCACAGGGTGGTGACTCACCGCCCGTCGACGCCCCGTTCACCGTGAGGTGAGCCTCCGGGGCGACGGAGCCTGCGGCCCCGGGGAACGTTCAGCGTTCCCCGGGGCCCTGTTCGTTGGGGCTCTGTTCGTTTCCGGGCGACCAGGGGACAGGAGCGCCGTTTGCTGGGACACTGGGGACCATGCAGCGACCCGCGCCCCTGAGAACCGCCGTGGTGGGCTACGGACTGGCCGGCCGGGCCTTCCACTCACCCCTGATCGAGCACAGCCCCGACTTCAACCTGGACGTGATCGTCACCGGCGATCCCGGACGATCGGCGGCCGCCCGCGAGACCTACCCCGAGGTGACGGTGGTGCCCGGCTTCGAGGACGTCCTCGCCCGCGCCGCGGACCTGGACGTCGTGGTCATCGCCACCCCGCCCGAACTGCACCACCCGCAGGCGAAAACCGCGCTGGAAGCGGGGCTCGACGTCGTCGTGGACAAGCCCTTCACCGTCACCAGTGCGCAGGGCGAGGAGCTCGTGGCGCTCGCGGAGCGGCTGGGGCGCACGCTGGCCGTTTATCAGAACCGACGCTGGGACAACGCGTTCCTCACGCTGAAGGCGCTCCTGGCCGAGGGGGCGCTGGGGGAGGTGCACCGGTTCAACGCCGGCATGGAGCGCTGGTCGCCGGGCTTCTCCAAGGCGTGGAAGCAAGCCTCGGGAGTGGAGCGCGGCGGTGGCCTGCTCTTCGACCTGGGCACCCACCTGGTGGACTGCGCCCTCCAGCTCTTCGGCCCGGCACGCGTGGTGCACGCGGAGATCGCGGCGCGCCGCCCCGGTGAGCCGGCCGACGACGACGTGTTCCTCGTCCTGGAGCACGCTCCGGCGGGCGGTGGGGCGCCGGTGCTGAGCCACCTGTCGATGACCCTCTCCGCCGCCCAGCCGGGCCCGGTGTTCGACGTCCGCGGGAGCGCCGGGAGCTACCTGAAATACGGTTTCGACCCGCAGGAACGCCAGCTCTCGGCGGGTCTGCGTCCGTCCGACCCGGGCTACGGCGTGGAGCCGGAGGGGGCGTCCGGGACGTTCAGCGACGGCACCGTGGTGCGCCCTGTGACGAGTGAACCCGGCGGGTATCAGGAGTTCTATCGGCTCCTGGCGCGGCATGTGCGCGGCGAAGGACCCGCACCCGTCGAGGTGGCCGGCGAGACCGGGCCGCTCGCCGGGCTGCGGCTGATCGAAGAGGCGCGGCGGATCGCACGCTGAGCTCCGCCTAGGACGCGAAGGGGCGAGGAGCCGCAGCCCCTCGCCCACGCGTGTTCACTCAGCCGGGAAGGCGCGCCTAGCGGGCGCGCTCCACCCGCTTCTCGTCCCAGACCGGCTCTTCGGACTCGTAGACCTTGCCGTCCGAGCCGAAGACCAGGAAACGGTCGAACGACTTCGCGAACCAGCGGTCGTGCGTCACGGCCAGGACGGTCCCCTCGAAGGCGTCAATCGCGCGTTCCAGCGCCTCGCCCGAGTGGAGGTCCAGGTTGTCCGTCGGCTCGTCCAGGAGCAGCAGTGTGGCCCCGGAGAGCTGCAGCAGCAGGATCTGGAACCGCGCCTGCTGACCACCCGACAGCGACTCGTACTTGTTCTCCGCCTGCGCCACGAGCCCGTAGGAGTCGAGCGCGCCGGAGGCGGCCTCCCGGCCCAGCCCGGAACGGTGCTCATCGCCCCGGTGCAGGATGTCCAGAAGGGTGCGTCCGGCCAGGTCGGGCCGGGAGTGGGTCTGGGCGAAGTAGCCGGGCCGGATGCGGGCTCCGAGCTTCACCGTGCCCTCGTGGGGCACCTCGCGGATCTGGATGTCGGACACCGGCAGGTGCTCCCGCTCGGGATCCGTGCCGCCCGCGGCGAGCAGCCGCAGGAAGTGGCTCTTGCCCGACCCGTTCGACCCCAGCACGCCCACGCGGTCCCCGAACCAGATCTCCGTGGAGAACGGCTTCATGAGGCCCGTGAGCTCGAGCTTCTCCGCGACGACGGCGCGCTTGCCCGTGCGGCCGCCGCGCAAGCGCATCTGGACGTTCTGCTCGAGTGGCAGTGCCTCGGGCGGACCGGCCTCCAGGAACTTCGCCAGACGAGTCTGGGCGGCCTGGTACTTGTTGGCCATGTCGGAGCGGAACGCGGCCTTGGTCTTGTACATGGTGACCAGTTCCTTGAGCTTGACGTGCTCCTCGTCCCAGCGCTTACGCAGCTCCTCGAAGCGCGCGTTGCGGTCCTCGCGGGCCTGCACATAGGAGCCGAAGCCGCCGCCGTGGATCCAGGCGCCGGCGCCGTTGATGCCGGGCTCCAGCGTCACGATGCGGTCCGCGGCGTTGTTCAGCAGCTCGCGGTCGTGACTGATGAAGAACACGGTCTTCTTGGACTCCCGGAGCTTGTCCTCCAGCCAGCGCTTGCCGGGCACGTCGAGGTAGTTGTCCGGCTCGTCGAGGAGCAGCAGCTCGTCCGGTCCCGCGAACAGGGCCTCCAGCACGAGGCGCTTCTGCTCGCCGCCGGACAGCGATGACGCCGCGCGGTGCGCCGCCTTATCGAACGAGACGCCGAGCGCGGCCATGCAGACCTCGTCCCAGACGGTCTCCAGCTCGTAGCCGCCTGCGTCCCCCCAGTCGACGATCGCCTGCGCGTACCGCATCTGGGTGGGCTCGTCGTCGTGCTCCAGCATGGCGTTCTCCGCCTCCTCGACCGCCTTGCCGGCCGCCGCGAGGGCAGGGGTGGCGGTGGTGAGCAGGAGGTCGCGGACCGTGGATTCGTCGCGGACCTGACCCACGAACTGGCGCATGATGCCCATGCCGCCGGAACGGCCCACCACGCCCTCGTCCGGCTTGAGGTCGCCGGAGATGATGCGGAAGAGCGTGGTCTTGCCGGTGCCGTTCGGCCCGATCAGGGCGGTCTTGGTGCCGTCGGGGACCTTGAAGGTCACGCCGTTGAGGAGTTGGGTGCCGTCCGAAAGAAAGTAGTCGATGCCGGCAACGTCGATATGGCCCATTGCTTCAGTTTATGGGCACGACGGCGGGGCGGGGGTTCGCTGGGTG
>JABLTH010067349.1_pt1 | contig 18080 bp, 13 predicted proteins | sample 7875711 | NCBI WGS metagenome assembly JABLTH01 (sample SAMN14941262, study PRJNA633318) | bioreactor metagenome | isolation source: bioreactor | place: China | collected 2019-03-05 | reverse complement strand
GTCACCAGCTCGCTGGTCGACCCGATGCCGATGCCGCGCATTGTGATCACGGTCTGCGGCCAGGCCGGAGCGATGGTCCGTTCGGGGTGGTGCATGCCCATTCCCGTGAGCTCGGTCAGCAGGAAGGCGGCGCCGGTGCGCTTGCGGAGGGCCTCCAGGAGTCGCAGCGACCGCTGGTCGACGAGGTGGGTGTCGTCGATGGCGATGACAGTCGATGCGCGAACGGCGGGAGCCACGAGGTCGAGAGGGTCGCCCTCTGCCGTCAGGCGCACCCCGAGCTGGCGTGCGAAGCGGAGGAAGGCGGCGCCCGGCTGCGCCGACGCGCGGTCGGCCTCCACGGAGACGACGGGTGTGCCGGTCTCCTCGAGGATGCGGATGGCGTTCCGCAGAAGTTCCGATCGCCCGCTGCCGTGGACGCCGACGATGCTGACGGTCCTCTGCGCTCGTGCCGCCGCGACGGCGCGATCCAACTCCGCTCCGAATGCGAACACGTCCAGCCCCTCGCTCCTCGTCCGCGCGTCCGACTCCGACGCGTTGCGATGCGACTGTCATACCAGTCGCCTGGAGTGCTAGATGCCGAAAGACCATCGTTCAGCGGTCCTTCCGTGGCGTGTCCGCGGAGAGTTCGCCACCGTCTTCACCTCACGCGCTCTCGCGCGTCCGCACGCAGAGACACGCCGCCGTCGCCTCCCGCGGGAGCCGACGGCGGCGTGGGGCTCAGTGCTCCGACGACGCGGGGAGCGTCTTCGTGCCCTCGATGCGCACGGCCTGGAGGGCGCGCGGGTCGAGGCCGAGCTGGCTCAGGATCGTCGGGGCGATCTGCGTGGTCTCGACCGGGGCGCCGATCCGCTGGGCGTGCTTCGTGCCGGGCGTCGAGACGAGGATGGGCACGTTGCGGTCGTCGGCGCTCGCACCGCCGTGCTCCGCGATCTTCGACGTGCCGCCGGTGTAGACAACGCCGGTCTGGGCGATGCCCAGCACGTCAGGGATCCGCGGGTCGGTGGCGGAGGTGCCGTAGTACTTCGCGACCCCGGAGCCGGCGTAGATCGTCGCCAGGCCGGAGGCAGGGACGGTGACCGGCGCCTTCGCGATGTCGTCGCCTGCTGCGGTGTGCGTCGCCAGGTACTGCTTGGCGAAGTCGTCGGCGGCCTGCGAGTGGTCGGTCAGCCACAGCTGCATGATGTCGTCGTCGGTCGAGAACGCGACGAGGTCTCCCGCTCCGGGGTGCGCGGCGGTCCACGCGGCGTCGAGCCCGGCGATGATCGGGGCGTCCGGGACGCGCTTGAGCGCTGCCGGGTTCGTCGGGGACTGGCCGTGCTTGGCCGACAGGATGATGGTCGTGTCACGCGTGTGACCCGTCTTCGCCAGCTCGGACGTGAACGCGCCGACCGATGCGTTCACGTAGTCGAGTGCCTTGCTCAGCAGCGGCCCCGGCGTCGAGCCGTCGGCCAGGTAGCCTCCCGTGAGACCGTCGGAGGTCGGCAGCTTCTGCGCCGTGGACACCGTCTGGAAGTTCATGCCGAAGATCGCGGGAACCGGCGCGGTCGTCGTGCCAGAGTGGTCCTTGCCGTCGATCTCGTTGAGCACGGCCTTCACTTTGTAGCCGTCGTACTGCTGCGTGGCGAGGTTGTCGCTCGTCCAGTCGCCCGTGAACGGAGCGGCGGCGTCGCTGTTGATCTCCGGAGTGAAGAGGTCGTCGACGCCCGAGCCGGACGGTCCGTTCAGGATCTCGTATGCCGGGTGCTTGTCGCTCCACGCGGTGTGCAGACCTGCCTGCTTGGCGACCTCGAACACCGTGTTGACCTTGAGGTACTGGTGCGGGTAGACGGGCTTGCAAGTCGCGGGGTCGACCGGCAACTGCGCTGGGTCGAGCAGAGTGGCGGGTGTTCCCGTCATCGAGAGGATGCTGCCGGGGAGGCCGGAGAGACCCTGCCCCGCGTCGATGCTCGACTGGTTCTTGTCGGCGGCCTCCGTGAACGCCACCTCGGCGCCCGGCTTCACTCCGACGCAGTTCGTGGTGCCGGCCGGGAGCAGCGCGTGGTTGTACGTGTCGTCGTAGTAGACGCCGGTCGTGCCGGGGTTGCCGCCGGTCACCTGGGCGACCATGCCGGGGAACGAGTCGGACGGCACAGGGGTGGACGCGCGCGTGTAGTCGGTGCCGTGCTGGGCCAGCGCCGCGATGGCGGAGGCCGGGTGCGTGCGGACGTACCAGTCGAGATCCTTCTGGTGGAGGCCGTCGACCGAGAGCAGGAGGACGTGCTTCACGGCGGTGCGACCGTCGTGGTCGCCTCCCTGGCGGTCTTCGGCGAGCGAGGGGGCGGCGGTGACGCCGACGATGAGCGCGCCGCCGACGACGGCCGCGCTCGCCGCGAGGATGCGCGGTCGAGCGGTCGATCTGATGGAGGGCATCAGGATCCTTTCGAGAGGTCGCCCCCCGAGTGGGGGCGTTCAACCGGGTCGATCCTGGCCCGCTGCCCCGCTCCTCCACCATGCGCTCACGCGACTGCTCGCGCAGGCTTCACCCCGCGTTCACCGCGCGGGGGACGTCTCAGGGCGCGCTCCCAGGCTGGCCGCGGCGAGTCTGAGAGACGCCGAAGGGCGGCTTCGTCAGTAGGCCACCACTGTCGCGTTCTGCCACGTGCTCGCGATGGTCTTCGCGTGCGGTGGGATCGTCGTGATCTTGACCGGTGTGGTGACCTTGGTGGGGCCGCCCGACCCCATGCCCCAGCAGTTCTCGAAGTTGGTGCCGGCGAACCAGACGTCGCCGGAGTTGTCGAGGATGAGGATGTGCTGGTTGCCCGTCGAGATCTCCTTGACGTCGTCGACGAGCACCCGCGTCCAGTCCTGGGTGGCGACGGTCGTGCCGTTCGCCAGCGTTCCGTCGGAGTTGCCGCCCACCGCCCAGAGTTCGTTCGCGGCGTTCTTGACGTAGAAGCTCGTGGCGTACGCGCTGGTGGGCTGGTGCGCCCAGATCTCGACGAGGTCGCCGGGAGGCCCCTGGATCTCGTGGACGTAGCCGTCGTCCACGTACCCGCCGGGAGTGTATGAGGCTGTGGCGGTGCCCGAGAAGAGCACGCGTCCGTCGGTGGTGAGCATCATCAGCGTCCAGTCGTCGGCCTGGACCGCTTTCGCGATACCGGTGACGGGTGTGCCGTCCTTGTACAGCAGCTGCTGGACGATGCCGGACCCCGTCTTGACCGGCAGGCCCTTCGAGAGCTTGGCGAACTTCGTGGCGTCGCCGGTGAGCCACACTGTTCCGTCGTCGAGCGTCCAGACGATCATCGCGTCGTTGCGGAAGAGCGAGACCCACACCGGCCTGCCGGGAAGATCGCCGCCGATTCGCGTGAACTTGTTGACCAGCCTCGCGGACGTGACGTCGCCGGGGATGGCGAGGACGTTGGCGCTCTGCCTCCCGGCTCCCCACCAGTTTCCCGCGGTGTCCTCGATCACATAGAGTGCGGCGTTCGTTCCGCTCTGGGACGCGATGCACCGGGCAGCGTCGGTGAACGGGGAGCCGTCGTCCTTGAGTGCGCTCCGTGGCGCGAGCGTCGAGTTGAGGTTGGTCCCCATGCCGAGCTCTGCGGAGCTGTTGGCTCCGCCGCCGAAGACGGTGCCGTCCGCGGTGATCGCCAGCACGGTGCTCTGCGAGGCGTAGACGCCGGATAGGGGGCCGTCGACCATCCAGGGGGTCGGGTAGGAGAGCAGGCCGAGAGCTGCCCCGTTCATCGATTGGCCCTGCGCGGTGCGGCCGCCGATGGTATAGGCGTGGCCGAACCCGGTGGTCAGCGTCGCGGTCGCAACCGAGCCGTTCGCAGTGGCCGTGATGGTGGCGACCCTGTCGCCCAGCCCCAGGGGCGGGATCGCGACGTGGAACAGCCCCAGTCCGTCCGCCCCGGTGTTCACGACGATGCTCTGCGTCGGCGTGAACGCGACGTTGTCCCCCGACTTGTAGGCGGCGAAGCCTGCGCCCGTGATGGTGACGGTGACAGTTGTCGCCTTCGCCGGGGACACGGTGACTGGTACGGATGTCGCGGTCGCGATGGCGGTGCGCGGCTGCCCGCTGGGCAGGCGCTTCGCCGCGTCGAATTTGGTCGCGATCGACCACCCGCCGCCGACGACACCCGTCAATCGGGGCGGGATGAACACCGGGCCGCTCGGCACCGCGGACACGGCGGCCGCGGGCGTGGAAGTGACGGCGACGATCGCGGGCACCGCCCAGGCGGAGGCCCCGATGATCGCCCGTCGCGAGATCCCCGCCCGCGTGCCGGTGCGGCGCAGCTCCGCTTCTCGTTCGCCCATTGCCTTCATGCCCTTCGCCGGAGTTCGTGGAGGCAGCGTGATGCGGCCGACTCGCAGGGCATCGTAATGCTGGCAATATCGGTGCGAACCGCGTCGACGGGGTGATCGTGCCCGGACTTCGCCAGGCGCTTCACCCTGGAGTTCAGAGCAGGTTCGACGCTCCCTGGCCGACGTAGAGCGTGTTCTTGAACTCGCGCGCCTCCTCGGCGGCGATGTCCCGATCGATGCCGGCGCGCACGTCGCGCATCAGCTTGTGCAGCTCCTCGTGCTTGCCGGGAACGCGCGCATGACCGGTGCTGTCCCACAGGTTCGAGACCGGGAGGGCCTCACCCGTCTCGGCCGCAAGCGTCCACTCCTCGGTGGTCGCGACGGCCGCGAACTCGGAATCCATCGTGACCAGCACGCTGATGTGGAGGGCGTCCGCCGAGATCGAGCCGGCCGGGTTGACCAGGTCGAGCGTCCCCGTGGCGTCGGAGAGGAACTCCACCGTGAAACCGAGCGCCGCCGCATCCCGAGCGGTGCCCGCGCAGCAGTGCTGGGTCATGTAGCCCGCGATCGCGACCGTGTCGACGCCCTCCGAGCGCAGCCACTGCTCCAGCTCGGTGCCGGCGAACGCCGAGACACCGGACTTGGTGACCAGCAGGTCGGGGGTGCGGTCGGCGACGGAGGAGTGCAGCGCGGCACCCTCCGAGCCTCGCGCGAAGACGGGCGAGCCTTCGTCTTCGACGTGCTGCACCAGCACGAGCTTCACACCCCGGTCGGCCGCCGCGTCCATCGCGACCTCGATGTTCGGGATGGACGTCATCAGGTCCGGGTGGCAGATCTTCAGATTGCCTGTGACGTACTCGTTCTGCACGTCGATCACGATGAGTGCACGCTTCATGACCGCACTCTAGCGCTGCGGGGTCGCACCGGGGCGGCGAACCGTCAGCCGAACGAACTCGCCAGCAGCACGGCACCGAAGAGCACGAGCACGACGGCCGTGATCGTCCTGCTCGACCGCATCAGGCCGGCGTGCAGCCGGTCGAGGGCGGGGCGGATGCGCTCGCCGCCGGTGAGCACGGCCACGACCGGGAGCGCGGCGGTCACGGTGCCGATGGCCGCGAAGATCGCGACGGCGGCGATGGTCGGCGCCGCCTCGGTGAGCGTGCTTCCGATGAGGATGCCGGCGCCGGCGCCGAACGCCAGCTCCTTCACATTGGCCGCGGAGAGCGTGAATCCCAACCCGAAGGCACGTGCTCCCGAGATGCCCGTGAGGGAGGCCATCCACTTCGGCGGGCTGTCCGGCTCGTCGCCGCGCGGGCGCCGCACCCAGGTGAGCACGCCGAACACCATCATCGCCAGCCCGAGCAGCACGTTCAGCACCGACAGAACGGCCGCAGACCCTCCCGTGTCAGCGAACAGCTCGGACAGAGCGGCGAACACGCCCACGACGACGACGACCCCGAGGAACCGCCCGGCGACCAGGGCGACAGCCCGTCCGCCGCCTCCCGCCGCCAGCGAGATGATGACCGCCGCGATGAGCGGAAGGGGGCTGAGCGCGACTCCGACGGCGAGCGGGAAGAACTCCGCGACGACCTGTCCCAGCTGTGACCACACGACATGAAATCTAGCGCGGACGGGAAGTAGGCTGGTGCGCGGCCTCCCGCCCACAAGGCAACGGATGCCACGCGACGACGCACACCGCATGACCCCACGAGGATGGCGAACATGAGAGCCCTGTACAAGAGCGAGGCCGGCCCCGGGCTGACCCTCGTCGATGTCCCCGAGCCGCAGATCGGCCCGGAGGACGTCAAGATCCGGGTGCTCCGCACCGGCATCTGCGGAACCGATCTGCACATCCTGCGCTGGGACGACTGGGCGGCCTCCGCCGTCGCCGCGCCGCTGGTCCCCGGTCACGAGTTCTACGGCGAGGTCGTGGAGGTCGGCGACCTGGTGCACGACGTGGAGGTCGGCGACAGGGTCTCCGGCGAGGGCCACATCGTCTGCGGCACCTGCCGCAACTGCCGGGCGGGCCGCCGCCAGATGTGCATCCGCACCAAGGGCGTCGGCGTGCAGCGCGACGGAGCCTTCGCCGAGTACCTCGTGCTGCCGGCGACGAACGTGTGGGTGCACCACACCGGGATCGAGCCGGAGGTCGGCGCGCTGTTCGACCCCCTCGGCAACGCCGTGCACACGGCGTTGGCGTTCCCGGTGGTCGGGGAGGACGTCCTCGTCACCGGCTGCGGACCGATCGGGCTGATGGCCATCGCCGTTGCACGGCACGTCGGCGCACGCTTCATCGTCGGAACCGACGTCAGCGCGCAGCGCCTGGAGCTGGCGAAGGGGATGGGCGCCGATTTCACCGTCGACGTCTCCAAGCACGACATCCGCGAGGCCCAGCGGGCGCTCGGCATGCGCGAGGGCTTCGACGTCGGTTTCGAGATGAGCGGCGCCCCGACGGCGCTGCCTTCGATGATCGAGAACATGAACCACGGCGGCCGCATCGCGATGCTCGGGCTGCCCTCCCAGAAGATCGCCGTCGACTGGGGCATCGTCGTCACGCACATGCTCACGCTCAAGGGCATCTACGGCCGCGAGATGTTCGAGACCTGGAACGCGATGGGAGCGATGCTGCAGACCTCCAAGCCGCTGCACGACTCGATCGCCTCCATCGTGTCCGACCGCTTCCCGGCGCGCGACTGGGAGAAGGGGTTCGCCGCGGCAGCAGCGGCCGGCGGCGGCAAAGTCATCCTCGACTGGACGGAGCTCTGATGTACGGAACGTTTCGCGAACACATCGCAACGCAGCTGGCGGAGATCGAGGAGGCCGGGCTCACCAAGCGCGAGCGCAGCATCCACGGTCCGCAGGCGGCGCTGATCACCGCCGACGGCGCGGAGGTGCTGAACTTCTGCGCCAACAACTACCTGGGCCTCGCCGACCATCCCGCTCTCCGCGACGCGGCGAAGACCGCGCTCGACGACTGGGGCTACGGGATGGCGAGCGTGCGCTTCATCTGCGGAACGCAGGAGCAGCACCTCGAGCTGGAACGGCGGGTGTCCGCGTTCCTCGGCACCGAGGCGACGATCCTGTTCTCGTCGTGCTTCGACGCCAACGGCGGCGTGTTCGAGACCCTGTTCTCGGCGGAGGACGCGATCGTCTCCGACGAGCTCAACCACGCGTCGATCATCGACGGAATCCGGCTGTCGAAGGCGCAGCGCTACCGGTACCGCAACCGCGACCTGGACGATCTGCGCGCCCAGCTGACCGCGGCCCGCGATGCCGGGGCGCGGTACACGGTGATCGTCACCGACGGCGTGTTCTCGATGGACGGCTACATCGCGCCGCTCCGCGAGATCTGCGACCTCGCCGACGAGTTCGGCGCCCTGGTCTTCGTGGACGACTCGCACGCCGTCGGCTTCGTCGGCGAGCACGGCCGCGGCACACCGGAGTTCTGCGGCGTCGCAGACCGCGTCGACATCTACACGGGCACGTTCGGCAAGGCGCTCGGCGGCGCGTCCGGCGGCTACGTGTCGTCGCGGAAGGAGATCGTCGACCTGCTGCGCCAGCGCGCCAGGCCGTACCTGTTCTCGAACACGCTCGCTCCGTCGATCGTGGCGGGGACGCTGGCAGCGCTCGACCTGTTGGAGCAGTCCGACGAGCTGCGCGCGCAGCTGTTGGGCAACGCGGTGCTGTTCCGCGAGCTCATGACGGAGGCCGGATTCGACCTCCTGCCCGGCGAGCACCCGATCGTACCGGTGATGTTCGGCGACGCAGCGCTCACCGCCCGCATCGCGGACGAGATGCAGAAGCACGGCGTCTACGTCACCGCGTTCTCGTTCCCTGTGGTGCCGCGCGGCAAGGCGCGCATCCGCGTGCAGCTGTCGGCGGCGCACACCGACGAGGAGATCCATCGCTGCGTCGACGCGTTCACCGCGGCACGGGAGGCCGTCGGCGCCTGACGAATGCCTTTTCTGGCCACGAATGTGGCGCCGTGGGCGCGTCCGGGGTCACTCGGGGGCGTCGGCGGCGACCGGGCGGCGGCGGGTGAAGAACAAGAGCAGCTGTGTCCCGAGGAAGATGGCGAGCACGCTGAGGTCGACGATCGTGACCGTGCCGGCGACCGCGGCCGCCTGCGTCAGGCCACACGCGCGGGCGTTCTGGTCGGGCGTGCACAGGAAGCGGTCGGCCGATGGGATCGCGCCGGATGCGAGCCAGCGCGGGATGAGCTGGTTGTAGGCGGTGGCGAGCCCGGGCTCGAGGGCTTGCGTGTGGGTCGCGTCGGGGACGGCCCAGTAGGTGACCTTCCAGCCGGCCTTCTCTGCGGCGGTGGCCGTGGCCTCCACCTGCGGCCGGAAGTGCGCGTCAAGCGCACCGGCGACGAAGATGCCCGTCATCGGCTCGGGGTACGTCGACGACGCGAGGATGTTCGCCGGCCAGGTGGCCTGGAACGCCGCAGCGCTGCCGCCGTAGTAGGTGTTCTGGGTGAACGTCGGCCGGTGCTCGCCCGGCTTGTCCGGGCCGGAGATGTCGACGACGTTGGCCCAGGTGCCCGGGTGCTTCGCCCCGAGGTAGGCCGCGCACTCGCCGCCGTGCGAGTAGCCGGCGATCACCCAGTCCTCGCGATCGCCGCTGGCGGGCAGGTTGGAACGGATCCAGTCGGGCACGTCCTTCGACAGGTAGGTGTCGAGCTTGCCGCCGACGGTGTCGCTGCACGGCGGGTTCTTGTCGATCGCGCCGATCTGGTCGACGACGAGGATGAAGGGGGCGTCGTCCAGACGCTCGGCGCCGAGGCTGTGCAGGGCGTCGAGGGTGGCGCCCAGGGTCGGCCTCCCCGGCTGACCCATCATCATCTCCACCACCGGGCGTGTCGTCGCGGGGTCGCGGAGCCACCCGGAGGGGACGAACAGGTGGGCGTCGCGCGCCGAGAAACCGGAGGCGGTCGGCGGGATGTGCACGGTCAGCTGCGCGCCGTTCGCGAGGTTGTCCGGGGTGAGCGGCACCGCCTTGCCCGCGATGGTCGCCGTCGCCAGCGTCGGTCGCAGTGTCAGGCCGGTGGCCGCGACCCCGGCCAGGCCGGTGGCGACGGTGAGCGCGAGCGCGAAGGTCCGGAGGCCGCCACGGGACTGCAGCGCGTCGCCGAGCGCGAGGGGGAGGGCGAGCGACGCGAGCGCGATCGCGAACCAGCCGACTCCGCCGAGGTCGGGTCGGGGCGCGAAGAGACACCAGAGCAGGATGAAGACGAGCCCGGCGACCTGGCCGATCAGCACTGCGCGGACCGTCAGTCCCGCGCGGAATCGCCACGCGCGCACGCCGAATCGCCAGGCCGGGTAGGCGGCGAGCAGGCCGAGTGCGAGTGTGAGCCAGGCGAGAGTCCCCACGCCCTCCACCCTAACCGGCCGGATTACGCCCGATCGCCGTTGCGCACCCCCGCAACCGGGGGCGTGCTCGACTCCCGCGCGATCATCCGCACCGGTGGAGCCTCCAGCCGTTCGACGCGTTCGCCCGCCCGCATCCGCGCGTAGGCCTCGAGGAGGGTCGTGGCGAGCGTCTCGGCGTCGAACGTGACGGTGCTGAGGCGGGGCACGAAGTCAGCGCTGGCCGGGTGGTCGTCGGCGCCGACGACGGCGATGTCGGCCGGCACGCGGAGGCCGGCGTCGGTGAGTGCCCGGATCGCCGCCATGGCCAGGCCGTCGTCGGCCGCTGCGACGGCCGTCGGTGCGGCCGGGTCGTATCGGAGGCCGTGCGCCCAGTCGCGCAGAGTTCGCGCGGAGGCGGCCGCGTGGGCGACATCGAGGCGCACACGCAGGCGGTCGGCGGCCTCCCGTGCGCCGGCGAGGCGCTCTGCAGCGGCGGGGCCCGGCCCGGCCGGGGTCACGTAGACGATGTGCCGGTGGCCGAGCGCGGCGAGGTGTTCGATCGGGATGCTGCCGAACGGGCGCTGCGGGATGACGAGCGACGGCGCGTAGTCGACCGCCACCGGGCCGTGCACGATGAGGGCGCGCACGCCCGCGAGGCGCAGCACCTCTGTGGCCGCCTCGTCGCAGCGCTCGGCTTCGGCGAGCACGGCCTCCGGTCGCAGCTTGGCCCAGAGCTGACCGGCTTCCGCGCCGGTCGAGGCGGTGTCGGCGTGTCGGAGCGCGTCGGTGCCGTCGTCGACCGTGCGGCAGAGCAGGGCGTCGAAGGTGCGCTCGACCGTCGCGCCGTGGTCGGAGGTGGAGGCCGCGAGCAGCAGGCCGGCCACGGCCTCCCCGCTCGCGAGCGACCGTGCGGCCGTGTTGGGGGTGTAGCCGAGCAGGCGCGCCGCCTCGAGCACGCGGTGCCGGGTGTCGTCGGAGACGCGCGAGTTCGGCTTGTCGTTGAGCACGAACGAGACGGTGGCGCGCGAGACGCCGGCCGCGAGGGCGACATCGGCGCTCGTCGGGGCTTTGACGACCTGCGGCGTGAACATGGTGTGTTCAGTCTAGGTCTCGGCAGTGGATCTGATTACGCGTGTTAGCAAAACCGACCAATAGCTTGTATTCGAGGAGGGCCTGCCGTATGGTTACGCGTGTTAGCACGCAACGTCGCCTGCTCTGAAAGGACACCTCCCCGTGACAACGCCGTCTGATGACTTCCCCGAACAGCCCCGCCCGGTGCAGCCCACCCTCCCGCCGAACCTCTCCGGCGCGCCCCACAGCGTGGCTCTCGGTTCGACCCTGACCACCGCCGACTCGGCGTTCTCGGCAGCCCCCACCTCCGCGCTGTCCGCCCAGGCCCCCCAGAAGGTCAAGGTGCGCGGCAAGCTCCTCAAGCTGATGCTGTCGATGTCGGTCGCGAACCTCGCGATCTTCAGCATCTGGGGCGCGGTGCCCGGCATCCTGCTCCCGCTGCAGATCCAGGGGATCGTCGGCGACGGCGCCAAGGCGGGAACGCTCGCCGTGGTCGCCACGATCGGCGCGTTCGCCGCCATGGTCGCCCAACCGATCGCCGGCATGGTGTCCGACCGCACGCGCAGCCGCTTCGGCCGCCGCGCCCCCTGGATGGTCGCCGGTGTGCTCATCGGCGGTCTCGCCCTCCTCGGCATGGCCGCAGCGAACACGATCGTCCAGATCGCCATCGCCTGGGTCATCGTGCAGGTCGCGTACAACTTCGCGCAGGGCCCGCTGAGCGCGATCCTCCCCGACCGCGTCCCCAGCGCCGTCCGCGGCACGTTCGCCGCGCTGAGCGGCCTCGGACTGATGCTCGGCGCCCTCGGCGGCCAGATCGCGGGTGCGGCGTTCGCCAGCTCGATCCCGGCCGGCTACCTGGTGTTCGCGGGCATCGCCCTCATCGTCATCGTGCTGTTCGTCGTGCTCAACCCCGACAAGTCCAACAAGGGCGAGCCGAAGCCGCGGTTCAGTTTCATCGCCTTCCTCAAGACGTTCTGGGTCAGCCCGGTCAAGCACCCCGACTTCTTCTGGGGCTTCACCGGCCGCCTGCTGCTCTTCGCCGGCTACTTCATGGTGACGGGCTTCCAGCTGTTCATCCTGCAGGACTACATCGGCCTCAAGGGCGGCGCGGTCGCGATGGTCCCCGTGCTCGGCATCCTGAGCCTCGCCGGAACCCTCATCTCGACGCTCGTCGGCGGCCCGCTCTCCGACAAGATGGGGCGTCGCAAGCCCCTGGTGATCATCGCCGGCGTCATCCTCGCCGTCTCGCTCCTGTTCCCGCTGCTGATGCCCACCGTGACCGGCATGATGATCTTCTCGTTCGTGTCCGGCCTCGGGTTCGGCGCGTACCAGTCCGTCGACACCGCCCTGATGAGCGAGGTGCTGCCGTCGAAGGACGACTTCGCCAAGGACCTGGGCGTGCTGAACATCGCCGCCACTCTGCCGCAGACGCTCGCCCCTGGAATCGCCGGCGCCATCGTCGTCGCGTTCGGCAACATCTACACCCCGCTGTTCCCGATCGGCATCGTGATCGCCCTCCTCGGCGCCTTCGCGGTCCTCCCGATCAAGTCCGTCCGCTAGGAGAATCACCCCCATGACCGACATCACCACCGCCACCGACGTCTCCGACGAGTTCCTCGACGGCCTGCTCGGGTCGCTCTCCCTCGAACAGAAGGTCCGCCTGCTCACCGGTGCCTCGTTCTGGACCCTGCTCGATGAGCCGCAGATCGGCCTCGAGACGATCGTGGTCTCCGACGGTCCGGCGGGCGTCCGCGGCCAGCTGTGGGACGAGCGCGACTCCTCCGCGAGCCTGCCGTCGCCGACCTCCCTCGCCGCGTCGTGGGACGTGGAGCGGGTGCACCGGCTCGGCCAGCTCATCGCGGCGGAGGCCCGCCGCAAGGGCGTCGGCGTCGCCCTCGGCCCGACCGTCAACATCCAGCGCTCGCCGCGTGGCGGCCGCCACTTCGAGGCGTACAGCGAGGACCCGTGGCTCTCGGGGATCGTCGGGACTGCGTTCGTCAAGGGCGTGCAGTCCTGCGGAGTCGGTGCGACGCCGAAGCACTACGTCGCGAACGACAGCGAGACCGACCGCATGACCGTCGACGTCCACGTGGACGAGCGCACCCTGCGCGAGGTCTACCTCGCTCCCTTCGAGCGCATGGTCGTCGAGGGCGGCGCGTGGCTGGTGATGTCGTCGTACAACTCCGTCAACGGCGTGACGATGACCGAGAACGACCTGCTGCACTCCCCGCTGAAGGAGGAGTGGGGCTTCGACGGCGTCGTCGTCTCCGACTGGATGGGCGTGCGCGACACCGTCGCCGCCGGACGCGCGGCGCAGGACCTCGCGATGCCCGGCCCGGAGGGCGTCTGGGGCGCCGCACTGGTGGATGCCGTGCGCGCCGGTCAGGTCGACGAGGCCGCGATCGACGAGAAGGTGCGCCGCATCCTCCGCCTCGCCGGGCGCCTCGGCGCGCTCGAGGGAGTGGAGGCCGCAGCGCCGCTCGCGCAGCCGTGGCCGCAGGAGGACATCGACGCGCTGCTGCGGGAGGCCGCCGCCGACGGCATGGTGCTCGTGCGCAACGACGGCGTGCTCCCCCTCGACACCGCCGCGGGCCCGTCGGTCGCCGTCGTCGGCGAGCACGCCCGCATCGCCCGCACGCAGGGCGGCGGTTCGGCGACGGTGTTCCCCGACCACGTGGTCACGCCGTACGACGGGCTGGTGGAGACGTTCGGCGCCGACCGCGTGCGGTACGCGGCGGGCGTCAAGTCGTCCGAGTCGGTGCTCCCCATCGACGGCCGCGTCGCGACCGACCCGGTCACCGGTGAGCCCGGCCTGCACGTGCGGTTCCTGAGCGAGGCGGGCGACGTGCTGCTCGACGAGCACCGCATGTCCGGCAAGCTCGCCTGGCTGGGCGACCCGATCCTCGGCGACACCGCCGTGGTGGAGGCCGTCGCCTCGTTCACGGCGCCGGAGGACGGCGAGTACGCGGTCGGCTTCGCCGGTCTCGGCCTGTTCCGGTTCGAGGTGGACGGCGAGCTGAAGAGCGACGGTCTGTTCTTCCCCGAGGGCACCGATCCGTTCATGGCGTTCCTGAACCCGCCCAAGCAGTCGTTCCCTGTGCGGCTGAAGGCCGGTGAGAGTGTGTCGTTGCGCCTGGAGCACCGCCCGCAGCAGCAGGCCGGTCTCGCCGCCGTCATGTTCACCTTCGGCTACGAAGAGCCGTTCGCCGACCCCGACGCCGAGCTCGAGCGCGCCGTCGAGCTGGCTGCGTCCTCCGATGTCGCCGTCGTCGTGGTCGGCACCACAGAGACCCTCGAGTCGGAGGGCTTCGACCGCGCGGGCCTGCGCCTCCCCGCCGGGCAGGACGAGCTCGTCCGCCGGGTGCTGGCGGCCAACCCGCGCACCGTCGTCGTCGTGAACTCCGGCGGACCGGTCATCCTCCCGTGGCTGGAGGACGCGCCCGCCGTGCTCCTGACCTGGTTCCCCGGGCAGGAGACCGGAGGAGCGCTCGCCGATGTGCTCTCTGGCGCACGCGAGCCGGGCGGCCGCATGCCGACCACCTGGGCGGCGAGCGAGGAGGACGTGCCGGTCTGGCAGGTCGAGCCGATCGACGGTGCGCTGTTCTACGACGAGAAGCTGAACGTCGGCTACCGCGAGTGGCTGCGTCGCGCCGCACTCGGCGGCCCGGCCGCGGCCGTCCCGTTCGGCCATGGCCTCGGCTACACCGAATGGGAGCTCGGCGAGGCGACCCTCGACGGGCTCACGGTGAGCGTCCCCGTCACCAACGTCGGGGCGCGCGCGGGCAAGCAGATCGTGCAGGTCTACCTGTCGCGCGTCTCCGAGTCGCGGATCGAGCGCCCGGTGCTCTGGCTCGCGGGCTACGCGCTCGTGCGCGCCGAGGCAGGGGAGGCCGCCGTCGCGACCGTCGAGCTCGAGCCGCGGTCGCTCCAGTACTGGTCGGTCGACGACCACGCGTGGCGCACCGAGCCCGGCGAGTACGCCGCGCAGGTGGGCACGTCCGTCGCGGCGCTGGAGGAGCGGCTCCGCTTCACGGTGTGAGTTCGGGCCGGGCCGCCGGCCGCCCCGCGGAGCGGGGTACGACGAATGCGCCCTGGTGCGATGACCAGGGCGCATTCTCGTACGAGTGCCGAGGGCTATTTCGTGGGCGCCAACCGTGTCGACTGCGCCGTGAGGCGAACCGAGGAGTTGAGATACGCCACGGCGATGAGGATTGACACGGCGGCACTGAGCCAGACCAAAGGCGTCTGATCGACGCGGTAGGAGGCCGCCACACCGACCGCCTGCGCCAAGAAGCCCCCCGAAAGCACGAAGCCCGCGGCCGGACGTGCCGTCATGCGCCACCAGCTGCGAGGCTCGTCGGACTCGTTCTCACCGCGGAAGACCCGGGTCGACGCGATGACGAGAGCAATGATCAACGCGTTTCCCGCCGCCGCGCCCCAGGCGGGCCCGAACCCCATGGCGATCAGAAAACCTGCCACGGCCGCGAGTGCATAGCCGGCGATCGCCGAGGCGGCCTTGACCGAACCATCTCGAATCCGCATGGTTCAGCTTATGACTGAGTAGTCATAGGAATTGCAGTAGGTGAAGCCGCAGTTGCATTCCGAACCCTCCTCTCCCGCGACCGTTGCTTTGTTCACGACTATGTTCTATGGTTTATTTAGTTCTGAACAAAGGAAGGCAATGGCGCTCTCATCCCCCTCGCGCACCGACGTCAATCGCACGGCGATCCTCGCTCACCTCGGAGCGCACGGACCGGCATCGCGCGCAGACCTCGCCCGGCGGCTCAGCGTCTCGCCCGCCCTGATCACCCAGCTCTCCCGTGACCTGCTGGCCGACGGCCTCATCGAGGAGCTCGACCACGCGAGCTCGGGCGGTGGGCGCCCCGCACGGATGCTGGGGCTCGTCTCGCGCACCGCGTCGTCCATCGGCGTCAAGGTCGCGCCCGACCACATCGCGTTCGTGGAAGTGGGCATCGATGGTTCGGTGCTGCGCTCCACGACGGAGGCGTTCGACGCAGTCTCGCCGCTGGCCATCTCCGGGCTGGTGGAGCGCGTCGGCGCTTTCATCGACTCCGGTGACGACAGCCGCGTCCTCGGGGTCGGAGTCGGCCTGCCCGGCACCGTGCTCGAGCAGGGCGTCGGCGTCGTCGACTCCACGCAGCTGCGCTGGAACCAGGTCCCCCTCGGCGCGACTCTTCGGCGCGCCCTCGACCTTCCCGTGGTCGTCGAGAACAACGTCAACGCCTTGAGCGTCGCCGAGAAGCTCTTCGGCCAGGGGCGCGACTCCGAGGACTTCCTCGTCGTCACCATCGGCAACGGCGTCGGAGCCGGCGTCGTCGCGGGCGGGTCGATCCTCCGCGGCACGGCGGGAGGCGCAGGCGACATCGGTCACGTCCCCGTGGTCGAAGACGGCCCGCTCTGCCAGTGCGGCAACCACGGCTGCCTCGAGGCCGTCGTCGGCCAGGGCGCACTGCTCGCAGCGGGACGCGCCGCCGGGGTCCTCGACACCGCCGACGGCATCGACCGGCTCCGCGCCGCCGCCGACGCCGGTGACGAGCGGGCGCAGCGGATCTACGCCGACGCCGGCCGGATCCTCGGCCGGGCGCTCGCCGGTGTCGTGAACGTCCTCGACCCCGAGCTGGTCGTCCTGCTGGGCGAGGGCGTCGAGGCCTGGGCGCACTGGGCCGGGACGTTCGAGCCCGCCCTCCGCGCGTCGCTCGTGCCGGGCAAACGCGGCGTCGCCGTGGTGGTCGAGAGCTGGCAGGACGACCGCTGGGCCCAGGGCGCAGCGGCGCTCGTGCTCGCGACGCCGTTCGACTCCGACGGGGTCGCCGGTGAACAGGGGCGCCTGGTGCGCGAACGGCTCGTCTCGACAGCGGGGGCGCGCTGATGGTCATGTCGGCCGTGCGGGCGGACGAGGTCGCGGAGCGTGGGCTCGGCGGCTCGCGACCCTCGCGCAAGCGACCGGCCAAGCGGCGGCTCGCCTACGCGGGCACCGTCGCCGTGTTCCTGCTGCCCAGCCTCATCCCGCTCCTGGCCTTCGTGATCGGACCGATGATCTCCGCGGCCTGGACGAGCCTCCACGAGTGGAACCTCATCGGCGACATGAAGTGGGTCGGGTTCGACAACTACGCCCACCTGATCTCCGACCCGGCCACCCAGCAGGCCTTCCTGCACACCATCTACTACATCGTCGGCTACCTGCCCCTCGTGTACGTCGGCGGCCTCGGGCTCGCGCTGGCCCTCAACTCCAAGCTGAAGGGCCGCGCCTTCCTGCGCGGCGTCTACTTCCTGCCGGTCGTCACCAGCTGGGTCGTGGTCGCCCTGGTCTGGCGCTGGCTGCTCAACCCGAGCGTCGGCGTCGTCAACTACCTGCTCGGCCTGGTCGGCATCCACGGCCCCGGGTGGTGGGCCGACCCCGCATGGTCGATGCCGTCGATCATCCTCGCGTCGGCCTGGAAGGACCTCGGCTTCGTCATGGTCATCCTGCTGGCCGGCCTGCAGACCATCAACCCCGACCTCTACGAGGCGGCCGAGATCGACGGCGCGGGCTGGTGGAGGCGGCTGTTCAGCATCACCCTCCCGATGCTCTCCCCTTCGACGTTCTTCGTGATCGTGCTCTCGCTCATCAACGGGTTCCAGGTCTTCGACCAGGTCTACGTGATGACCGGCGGCGGCCCGAACAACTCCAGCCAGGTGGTGGTCCAGCAGGTCTACGACCTCACCTTCCGCTACGGGCAGGCGGGGATGGCGTCCGCGCTCTCGTGGCTGCTGTTCCTGGTCATCCTCGTGGTCACCCTCGTGCAGTTCTACGGCCAGAAGAAGTGGGTGAACTATGCGTAGCCCGCTCGCCAAGACGCTTCTCTACATCGCCGTCGGCGTCGGAGCGCTGGTGATGATCTTCCCCTTCGTCTGGACCGTCGTCACCTCGATCAGCCCGGGGGCGAGCCTCACGACCACGCCGAAGCTCATTCCGGACAACCCCTCGTTCGCCCCCTATGCGGAGCTCTTCCAGCGGGTCCCGTTCGCCCAGGTGATCGTCAACTCGGTGGTGATCGCCACGATCAGCACGGTGTTCCAGCTCGTGACGAGCGCGATGGCCGCCTATGTGTTCGCCCGGCTGCCGTTCCGCGGGCGCGGCGCGATCTTCCTGCTCTACCTGGCGACCATGATGATCCCGTTCCAGGTGCTCATCGTCCCGCTGTTCGTGGAGATGAAGTCGCTTGGCCTCATCAACACCTACGCCGGGGCCATCCTGCCGACCATCGCCTCCGCGTTCGGCGTGTTCCTGCTGCGGCAGGCGATGAGCACGGTGCCGTACGAGCTGGACCAGGCGGCGACGCTGGACGGCGCCGGGCACTTCCGGGTGTT
>JABLTH010071893.1_pt1 | contig 18082 bp, 18 predicted proteins | sample 7875711 | NCBI WGS metagenome assembly JABLTH01 (sample SAMN14941262, study PRJNA633318) | bioreactor metagenome | isolation source: bioreactor | place: China | collected 2019-03-05 | reverse complement strand
CGAGCCTGCCCGCCCCGAGCTCCTCCTCACCGCCTGACCCACCCATCAAGGAGCAACCGGAGTGACACCACGAGACGGGACTTGACCGGGCTCGGACTTTCGCGGGAGTTGGTCTACTTTTCAGGGTCGCGGATCGAGCCGAAGGAACTTCCCGCGCGCATCCTCTGGTACGCCACTGCAGACAAGACCGCGACAACCCGAAAGATCGTCGCTCGGTCCGTTCTCGTGGACTCGGCCAGGATTTCCGCTGAGGAAGCGGTCCGTCGCTTCAGACGAATAGGAGTCCTCCGCCCGTCCGACATCACTGGCGCTGCTGACCGGGCTGGGAAGGTCAATGTCGTACGATTCCAGGACACTGAACTTCTCCGGCGGCAGATCTCGCGCCACGACGAGATCTTCAAGCGATATGTGAAGGACACGGTGCAAACCATGAAGCAGGTGGATCCGCACATGTTCGACGACGTGATCGCCGCCCAATCAGACGGTTGGAGCACGGTGTGACTAGAGTTCTTCTGCTCTCCGTTCGACCGCGTTTCGCTCATGGTCTCCTCTCCGGGACGAAGACCGCCGAGATCCGTAGGCGATTTCCCGACATCCCAGTCGGCATGACCGTCATCATCTATTCGACTTCACCGGAGAAGGCGATCCTCGGCACGATGCGCGCCAAACAGCTCGTCCGCAGCAACGCGGACGACATTTGGCGCGACTATGCCGACGTAATCGCGATCGGACGGTCAGAGCTAACCGAATATCTCGACGGCGCCAGCGAATGCTCCGTCCTTGAACTCGACCGACCCAATGTGTGGTCACGACCGGTTCAACTTGCCGAACTGCGCAGCGTCCTCGACCTCGAGCCGCCGCAGAGTTTCAGGTATCTGACGAGTAGGCAGCTCACTACGCTGCATAGCCTCACCCGAAGCCGCGCCGCCGAAGACCCTTACGCTGCCGAGCCTGTTCTGGCTCTGGCATAACGCTCGCTGCTCTATGTTCGCTCGGCGTCGCCGCGAGCCTTCTCCTGAACGTGGCCCGGAAAGCTCATCCAGGCCACGCGATCCCCAAAGCGGTGAGTAAACGGTGAGTTTGGCCAAAAACCATTGACCGGGTAGTCTGGGCCGCAGCCTCACATCCCAGTGATTCACTGGGATTCCGGGCCGCGCGAGTGTAGTTCAATGGTAGAACTTCAGCTTCCCAAGCTGATAGCGCGGGTTCGATTCCCGTCACTCGCTCCGTTCACTGATTCCCGACCTCTATGGTCGTTGCACGGCCAACCTCGGCGTCTACGTCCCCGGGATGGGTCGGATCAGCAGTCCGCGGAGCAGTTGGGTCGACGAGTACAACTGCCAGCTGCGGTGGAGGCTCCGCACGCTGATGGACGGCGCGTCCGACCTCTGGTGGGACCTCCGCGACCGGCTGTCGATGGAGGAAGACCTGCTGCGGTGGTATGTCGGCGAGCTCGGCGCCGATCCCAACCCGCATCGCGCGAAGGATGGAGCACCTCACTGATCGGCTGAGTTATCTGCCCGCCGTGCCAGGATGGTTGCGCGCTGCCGGGAGGGCCGGCAGCCTGCAGGCACCGTCCGCCGGGACGGGGGACGGTGGGGACTCGTGGGAGTGCGATCTCGAGGCTCGCGGCCGAGTCGAGCCCAGCGGCTGCTTGCCGCCGGACTCGCCGTGGCGCTCTCTGCACTCTTCCTGGGCGCCGGTGTGGCGAGCGCGGGCGCCGCGCCCGGAGTCACCGGCCGGCAGCACGCCGCCGCCCCCGCCGGCGTCGACGACTTCACCTTCGCCAGCTTCGACGGGGACTACCGGCTCGGCCGGGACGCACAGGGGCACTCGACGCTCACCACCGTCGAGACCCTGGTGGCCCGCTTTCCCGAGACCGACCAGAACCACGGCATCCGGCGTTCGCTGGTCGAGGACTACCAAGGTCAGCCGACCGATCTGGAGGTCGTGTCGGTGACCGACCAGAACGGCATCCCGCGGCCGTACACCAGCGAATCCGACAGCGGGATACGCACGCTGACGATCGCCGCCAAGGACTTTGTGCACGGCGAGCAGACGTACGTCATCACCTACCGGCAGACGAACGTCACGCGGTACTTCGCCGACACCGACAACGACGAGTTCTATTGGGACACCAACGGCACAGAGTGGGCGCAGCCGTTCGATCGCGTCACCGCCACCGTCCATCTCGGCGCCGGCCTGGCGTCGGCACTCCAGGGTGAGGCGTCCGCCTACCGGGGCGCGCAAGGCTCGACCGACCCGGCGAACGTCGAACGTACGGGCGACGGGTTCCGCTTCAGCGCGGACAAGCTCGGCGCGTACGAGAACCTCACGTTCGCGATCGGCTTCGCGCCGGGCACCTTCACGGCGCGCGCCGACGGGCTGTTCGACACCGGGTGGGGGTACGCGGCCGTCGCCGGCCTGGTGATCGGCCTCCTGACCCTGATCGGTGCGATCGTCGTGCGCGTCCGCCTGCTGCGCGACGCCCCCGGCCGCGGAACGATCATCCCCGAGTACGTCCCGCCGAAGGAGGGGCTGCTCCTCGCGGCCGACATCGCGGGCCTCACCAAGAAGGCGGTGCCCGCGCAGACGCTCGACCTCGCGGTCTCGGGGCGGGTGCGGGTCGTGGAGGCAGCCAAGGGCTTCTTCGGCCACCCGTCCTACGCGCTCGAACTCGTCTCGACGGAGGCGACCGGGCGTCAAGCGCTCCGAGACCCGCACCCGACGGCCGACGAGCTCCGGTTCCTGCAGGCACTGTTCGGGGAGTCGCTCACGCCCGGCAGCACGCTGCAGCTCGGTTCGTCCAACACCCGTGTCGCGCAGGACATCACGGCCCTCATGAAGCGCGTGCACAAGGGCGCGACAGGGCTCGGGTACCGCACCAGCGGACCGCGCGGGCCGGTCAGCGCCGTGTTCTTGACTGCGCTGGCGGCGACCGTGCTCGCCGTCGTCGCCTCGGTGCTGTGCGTCGTCGGCGTCTACGGAGGGGCGGTGCCGTTCGGGATCGCCGCCGGAGCGATCCTGCTCTTCATCGTCAGCGCCGTCCTCGTGTCCCGGTCGCCCCTGACGAGCACGGGAACGACACTGCGCGAGTACGTGGACGGCCTGCGGATGTACGTGCACCTGGCGGAGGCCGACCGCATCCGCTACCTCCAGTCGCCGCAGGGCGCGGAACGCGTGCCCGTCGCCGTCGACGACCCCCGCGAAATGCTGAAGCTCACCGAACGGCTGCTCCCCTGGGCGGTGCTGTTCGGCGACGAGAAGAAGTGGCTGGCCGAACTCGGGAGGTTCTACGAGCAGGCCGGCGAGGCACCCACCTGGTACGCGGGCCAGACCGCGTTCAACGTCGCCGTGCTCTCCCAGATGGTCAGCGGGATCTCCTCCAGCACGACCATGGCGAGCAGCTCGTCGTCCGGCGGAACCGGGGGCGGCGGGTTCTCCGGCGGCGGAGGCGGAGGCGGGGGCGGCGGGGGCGTCTAGCGCCGCCCATCGCCCGGGCTCACGCCGCCCCAGCGTGTCTGCGGACCATCTCGTCGGTCCGATCCGCCCTCGCGGCCGCGTCAGCCGGCCCGACCGGCGCAGGCCCGAGCCGGTCTTCGAGGTATGCGCGCGCGAGTCGCGCACGAACCCGCCCCACGAGGCTGATCCTCCCTCGTTCGTCGGGGCGCACGACGAGCGACGGCACGGTCCGCGGGCCGCCGAGAGCCGGCCGCTCATCCGCGGGCACGGCCGCGTGGATCTCCACGTACTCCCCGCCGGGCAGCCGGACGATCCGGCCGGTCTCGTAGCCGTGCAGCAGCACTTCCCTGTCCTTCTTCTGCAGCGCCAGGCAGATGCGGCGGGTCAGGAAGAACGCGGCGACCGGGCCGAGCACCAGGAGTGCCTGGAAGCCGTGCACAACGGTCTCCAGGGCGATGCTGAAGTGGGTGGCCACCAGGTCGGCGCTTCCAGCACCCCAGAGCGCACCGTAGAACACGATCCCGGCGACGCCGAGCGCGGTGCGGGTCGGCTCGTTGCGCGGGCGGTCGAGAAGCGCGTCGTCCCTTCCCGGGCCGCGCACCCACTGCTCGAAGAACGGGTACACCGCGACGGCGAGCAGGAACACTCCCACGACCGCGAGAGGGACGAGGATCGCAAGGGTCCAGGTGCGGCCGAGCCAGACGACCTCCCACCCGGGCGGCACCAATCGCAGGGCGCCGTCGAGGAAGCCCGTGTACCAGTCCGGTTGGCTGCCGGCCGACGCGTCGCCGGGCGACGACGGACCGAACAGCCACACCGGAGCGACCGTGACCGTCGCCGCCACCAGCACGAGGAGGCCGGTGACGATCGCGAACAGCCCTCCCGCCCGCACCGCGGCATTCGGGTACGCGGGCACGCCGACCTCACCCGGGTAGCGCGCCGGCTCCCGACGCGAGGCCATCCTGGCACGCAGCCACAGCAGCCCGATCAGGAGGGCGGGGACGACCGCGATGTGCACGGGGTAGAGGTTCTCGATGATCCGGCCCGGGAACTCGCCGCCGAAGAAGAGCCACGAGAGCCAGGTGCCGACGACGGGGATGCCCAGGAGGATGCCCTGGAAGATCCGGAGGCCCGTGCCGGACAACATGTCATCCGGCAGGGCGTAGCCGCTCCAGCCTCCCGCCAACGCGACGATCAGCAGCCCGAACAGCACCAGCCACGAGCCGCGACGGCGGCGGAAGGCACCGGTGAAGAATGCGACCGCGAGCTGCATCATGATCGCGGCGGGCAGCAGCAGGGCGGCCCAGTGGTGCGCCTGCCGCACGAGCAGGCCGCCGGGGACGTCGAACGACGTGTGCAGGATGGAGATGTAGGCGGCCGAGGCCTCCTGACCGACGAGCGGGGTGTACGAGCCCTCGTAGACGACACGCTGACTCGACGGCGCGTACCAGAACATCAGCAGCAGGCCGGTGGCGAACAGCACCACCACGCACGCGAACGCGACGACGCCGAACAGGTTCGACCAGTGCAGCGAGACGCGGCGCCCGGCGAGCTCGGAGCGTGCGGCGGCGAGCCGACGCCCGGCCCCGGACTGCCTGGCCGCTCTCGAGATGCGATCCGTCAGCGTCTTCCCCATGGTCAGACCTCCTGTCCTCACCAGCTAGGACCGGACAGGAGGTCGATCTGTGACATCAGACGGCGGCGATGTGCTCCAGCTTGTTCGGGTTGAGGACCCAGAAGAGGCGGTGGATTCCGTCGCGGTCGACTGCGGCCGTGACGAAGGCGTAGACCGCGCCGTCGCGGGTGACGACGATCGCCTGCTCGCCGTTGAACTCGGCCTGGTGGAGGTCGGTCCCCTCCCAGAACCGTGCCGCGAACGCGTGGATGTACTTGGCGACGGTGACTGCGCCGACGACCGGAATCCGGGTCGCGCGGACCACACCGCCGCCGTCGGAGAGCGAGACGACGTCGTCGGCGAACAGCGTCTCCAGCGCGGCCAGGTCGCCCGCCGTCGCCGCCGCCACGAACGCGGTCAGGAGACGAGTGCGCTCCCCGTCGGCCACGGCACGGTTCGCACGCTCGGCCACGAGATGCTTGCGCGCCCTGCTGACCAGCTGCCGGGCGGCCTGCTCGGAGGTCTCCACGATCCGTGCGATCTCGCTGTACGGGTAGTCGAACGCTTCGCGCAGGACGTAGGCCGCGCGCTCCGCGGGGGACAGCTTCTCGAGGAGCACGAGAACGGCGAAGCTCAGAGCCTCGCCGCGCTCGGCGCCGAGGGTGGGGTCGTCCGCGGTGTCGACCGGCTCGGGCAGCCACGGCCCGATGTAGGTCTCGCGCTGCGCGCGGGCGGACGTCGCGGCGTTCATGGCGAGACGAGTGGTCGTCGTGGCCAGGAACGCCGCAGGCTCACGTACCGTCGAGCGGTCGTACGCCTGCCAACGGAGCCAGGTGTCCTGAACGATGTCCTCGGCGTCTGCGACCGTCCCGAGCATCCGGTAGGCGATGCCGAACAGCCGCGGCCGGACCGCCGCGAACGTCGCGACGGCGGCCTCCAGGTCGCCATCCGGGGCATCGGGTCGGGACACATCTCCGATGCTACTGACCGAGCAGGCCACAGCACCCGATGCGCCCCGTGCCGCCGAGTCGTCGCAGCTCTATGATGTCGGCTGTCCGAGCTGTCGACGCGTCCGGCCGTGCCGTGAGGTGAGAGCGGGAGCACAGGGTTTCAGGCGGCCTCCGGTCGGGGCAGCGCCAAGCAGACCACGGCTGGTCCCACCCGCCGCCGGGCGTGCCGGCCCACGGGGCGCCGCGCCGGCCCAGCGGATTGCGCGTTCACGCGAACACGCTGTTCCAGTGCCGCCGCCCCACCGGGTCGAGGCGCACCCAGACCAGCGAGACCTGACGGCCGGAGAAGTCCACGGCGACGGAGGCGATCGGGGCGCCGGCGCTGCTGATGATCAGCCCGGCCTGGTTGTTGACCGACCGTTCGTCGACCAGCACCCCGTCGGCGCGCGCGAAGCCGTGTTCGAGCACCACGGTCGCGTTCGCGATGCCCTGGATCACCCTGACTCCCGAAGCGTCACCGGCGCCGGAGTCGACGACGACCGAGACCGTCGGTGCCAGCAGTGCGCTCAACCGCGCCCGGTCACCGGTCTCGGCCGCCACGTGCAACCGGTGCACCGCTCGGTAGTGGAATGGGCGCGCGAGCCACTCCCAGGTGGCCCACCCGAATCGTGCCACAACCGGGCGCAGCGCCGGCCGACTCGTGCCTTGTGCGATCGCGGACATCCGTCTGCCTCCATCCGGAGTGTCGTTCCTCCGTCACCAGCTGAGACCGATCGGAGCGACGAATTGTGACTTCGCTGTCACGAATCGCGGACCCCGTCGGTCTGAGCTTCCGTACGCGCAGTCCGCGCACACCAGAGAAGGAGAAGTCAGCATGTCCAGAATCGTCGTCATCGGAGGCACCGGCCTGATCGGTTCCAAGGTCGTCCGGAAACTCATCGAGCACGGCCACGACGCCGTCGCGGCCTCCCCGAACTCCGGGGTCGACACCATCACGGGCGCCGGGCTCGACGAGGTTCTCGCCGGCGCCTCCACGGTGCTGGACGTCTCGAACTCGCCGTCGTTCGCCGACGACGACGTGATGGCGTTCTTCACCACGGCGACCACCAACATCATCGCCGCGGCGAAGAAGGCGGGCGTCGGCCACTACGTCGCCCTGTCCGTCGTGGGTTCCGAGCGGATGACCGACAGCGGCTACATGCGGGCCAAGGTCGCCCAGGAGAAGCTGATCGCCGGCAGCGGGATCCCGTACTCCCTCGTCCACGCCACCCAGTTCTTCGAGTTCGTGACCAGCATCGCCGGCGCGGCGACCGTCGGCGACGAGGTGCACCTGTCGCACGCGCAGATCCGGCCGATGGCGGCTGAGGACGTCGCGACCGCCGTGGCGAAGGTCACCGTGCACGAGCCGCTGAACGCGACGCTGGAGGTCGCCGGTCCCGAACTGTTCGGGCTCGACGACCTGATCCGCACGGGCCTGACGTTCCGGGGCGACCCGCGAACGGTCGTCGCCGATGCCGACGCGCTCTACTTCGGGCAGCGGTTGACCGACGACATGCTGCTCCCGGGGCCGGACGCGACGATCGCCGAGACGCGGTTCGCGCAGTGGCTGCCGGACAACCCGCCGCCGGCGAGCCGCTGAGCCGGCGACCCCCCGAGGTGACGGCTGGGCCGGCCGCATCAGTCGGCCCAGCCGGGTGCCGTCCCGATAGGGTGGACAGGCCCAACCGAACGGAGGTCGCGGCGTGAGCGGACTGCGCATCCTGGCGCTCGACATCGACGGCACCCTGATCGGTTCGGACAAGCGCATCGCGGGCTTCACCGCGTCGGAGGTCCGCCGGGTCGCGGAGACGGACGGCGTCCACGTCATCCTCGTCACCGCGCGCGGCCCGCAGTCCACCGCGCTGATCGAGGAGCAGCTCGGCGTCCGGTCGTCGTACGCCACCTTCGGCGGCGCGCTGGTCTGGGCGAGGGAGGCGGACGGCCGGTTCACGACCCTGTCCGAGACGCCGCTCGACCCTGCGGCGACGGCGCGGTTCCTCGAGCTCGCCGCCGCGGCCGACGTCCACGTCGGGGTCTACACCCGCGACGACTGGCTCGTGAACCGGCTGGACTACTGGGGCCTGCGGGAGGCCAGGAACACCTCCGTGTGGCCGAGCGCCGTCGGCGCCGACCGGGTGCGGGCCGACGCGGTCGCAGCGGACACCGTGTTCAAGCTGATGTTCCGTGGCGAGGGCGCGGCGCTAGACGCTCTCGAGGGACCGCTGCGCGACGTCGGAGCCGAGGCGTTCATCCACCGCGTGCCGCACGTCATCGAGATCAGTTCCTCCCGTGCGGTCAAGCTCCCCGCGGTCGCCGCGCTCACGAGGCATCTCGGTCGGGAGCTGAGCGACGTCATCGCCTTCGGTGACAGCCTGTCCGACCTCGAGCTCCTCGAGAACGCCGGCGTCGGGGTCCTCATGGCGAACGCTCCCCGGGATCTCGGCGCGAGCCCGTCGATCGAGCGGACGCTGTCGAACGACGAGGACGGAATCGGAGTGATGCTGCGCAAGCACTTCCCGACGGCAGCGCCGTTCCGGTCATAGTGGGACACCGCACCCCGTTCCTTCCACACGGATAGTAAAGTTCTTCCGAGCTACGACGGAAGGTGTTCTGGTGGCACGACGCGCAGGGGGCACGGCGACGACGAGCACGCTCGCGCGGGTCAACCAGACGGCCATCATCGAAGCGCTCCGCGCGTCGGGGCCGCTGTCGCGACAGCAGCTCGGCGCGATGACCGGGCTCGCACCTGCGACCATCAACCGGCTCACCGCGACACTCGTCGACGAGGGGCTCGTGGTCGCCGCCGGCCAGGAACCGTCGCGCGGCGGGCGGCCCTCCGTCCTCCTGCGGTACGCGGGCAGCTCGCGCCTGGTCGCCGCGATCCAGCTGCGCGCGGACGTCGTGACGGGGATCCTCGTGGACTTCGACGGCACTGTCGTCTTCCGGCGCACGATCGAGCTCGGTCCCCGGGCGACCAAGGCGGCCCCGGAGGACGAGCGGCTCGCCGACCAGCAGGCCCAGCTGGAACGGGTGTTCGGATTGTTCGACGAGCTGATCTCCACCGCCGAGTCCCTCGGCACGCCGTGCCTGGCCGCCGGAATCGCCGTGCCGGGCGTCGTGGAGCAGCCCGACGGCATCGTGGGCACGATGCCGGAGTTCGGGTGGACCGGCGTGCCGTTCGGCACCCTCCTGCGCGAACGGACGACGGTCCCGATCGTGGTCGAGAACGACGCCAACGCCCTCGCGTTCGGCGAGTTGCACGCGGGCACGGGCAAAGGCCTCTCCAGCCTGGTCGCCATCTTCCTCGAGAACGGCCTGGGGGCCGGGATCATCACCAACGGGGAGCTGTACCGCGGTGCGCGCGCGGAGGCCGGCGAGATCGGCTACCTGCTGATGGAGCGCTCCTCGCTCGAGCGCTCGTACGACGAGCACGGCGACCTGGAGGACCGCATCGGCTCGCTCGCGCTCACCCGGCGCGCGCGCGAACGCGGGATGACCCTCCCGGCCTCCGGCACCATCACCGCGGAGGACGTGTTCGCTCTCGCTCGCACCGGCGACGGCGATGCCCGGGAGATGGCCGACGAGATCCTCGACATGGTCGCGATCGCCGTGGCCGCTCTGGTCATCGTGCTCGACCCCGAGCTGGTCGTCTTCGGCAGCAGCTTCGCCGGCGCCGACGCGACCGTGATCCCCGAGATCGAGCAGCGGCTCCGCGGCAGGATCATCCGGGTGCCGCGCGTCGCCGCGGCGACGCATCGCGACGACGGCGTGCTCCTGGGGATCGCCGAGCTGGCCGCGGCCGAGGTGAACGGGTTCGCGTACATCGACTTCTGACCGCTGCTCTTGACAGACGGCAGGTCGTGCTCCTAGTGTCATTCCAACTTCTTCTCACTCCGATCGGAAAGAAGTAACCCCGCCGATCGGGAGAAGGTCCTGGCATCCCGGCCAGGTGTCTGGCAATGACGCAGAGGAGCGACGTGTGATCGTTGGGATCGACATCGGCGGCACGAAGACGCACGTCCGCGCAGAATCCACCGGCGTGACGCTCCTCGACCGTGCGGTCCCCACGGCCGAGTGGCAGGTGGACGGGCGGCTGGACTCCGCCGCGAGCGTCGAGCGTCTGCTCGCGCTCTTCGGCCACCTCCCCGGCGCCGACGAGGCAGCCCTGGCCGTCGGGGCGCACGGGCTCGACAGCGACGCGCAGGCCGAGGCCTTCCAGACGGCCCTCGCCGACGCCCGGCCCGGTCGCACCTGGGCCGTCAACGACGTCGAGCTGCTCGGCCCGGCGGCCGGCTTCGACGAAGCCATCGCCGTGATCGCCGGCACGGGCTCCAAGATCGTCGGCAGGCGCGCCGACGGCTCCCCGGTCACGGCCGGAGGCTACGGCTACATCCTGAACGATCCGGGAAGCGCACCCGCGCTCGTCCGCGACGCGGTCCGCTCGTTGTTCGACGCCGTCGACGAGCGGGAGACCCTCGACCAGCTCGCCGAAGCGCTCTTCACCCACTTCGACGTCGACGACATCGTCGGGCTGTCGAACGCGCTGACCGTCCACCCCCGCATCACCCGCTGGGGAGCGGCAGCACCGCTCGTCTTCGCCGCCGCCGACGCGGGGAGCCCCCGAGCAGCACAGGTCATCGACCAGGCGGCGGACGAGCTGGCCCGCAGCGTGCAACTCGTGCACCGGCACGGGGCGGTCGGCGACCATGTCGTCTGCGCCGGCGGGGTCATCACCCACCAGCCACGCCTGCTTCGGGCCTTCCGCGAGCGCCTCCGCGCCCGCGGACTCGGACACGCCGTCCATCTGCTCGCCGCGCCCCCGGTCGAGGGCGCGCTCGCGATGGCCAGGCGACTCACGGAGGCGGCCGACGCTGTCCCCTTCGCACCAACAACACCATCACGGAGGAAGCCATGAGAATCACATCCCCTCGGCGACGTCGAACGCTCGCCGGCGTCGGGCTCGCGGCGGTGGCCGCGCTCGCCCTCAGTGCGTGCAGCGTGACGGGAGCCAGCTCCGGCGGCGGAAGCCAAGGAGACGGCACCGGAACGATCAACGCGCTCTTCATGAAGCAGGCGGGCTATTCCGAGTCCGACGTCGACTCGATGATCAAGGACTTCGAGGCGAAGAACCCGAAGATCACGGTCAAGCCGACGTTCGTCGCCTATGAGGCTCTGCACGACAAGATCGTCACCTCGGCTCCGGCCGGCACCTACGACGTCGTGCACCTCGACGTGATCTGGCCTGCGGAGTTCGCCTCCAAGGGCATCATCACCGACGTGACGAAGAACTTCCCGGCGAGCTGGAAGTCCGAGATGCTCGGCGGCGCGCTCAGCAGCGCCGAGTACCAGGGCAAGTACTACGGCGTGCCGTGGGGCCCCTCCACGAAGCTGTTCTTCTACAACAAGGACATGCTGGCCAAGGTCGGCGCCGGCCCCGACGACGTGAAGACCTGGGACGGCGTCCTGGCGGTCGCGAAGAAGCTCAAGGACGCCGGGATCGTGCAGTACCCGATCTCGTGGAGCTGGTCGCAGGCTGAGGCCCTCGTCTGCGACTACGCCGAGCTGCTCGGCGCGTTCGGCGGCCAGTTCACCGACTCCAGCGGCAAGCTCGTCATCAACAAGGGCGCGGGAGTCCAGGCCCTGGAGTTCATGAAGAAGTCGATCGACGACGGACTCACCGATCCGGCATCGACGACCTTCCTCGAGGACGACACCGACAAGTCCATGGCGGCGGGCAAGACCGCGATGGAGCTGAACTGGGAGTCCACCTTCCGCGACCAGAACGACCCCTCGATCTCGAAGGTCGTCGGCCAGGTCGCCGTCACCGTGCCGCCGGCCGGCCCGAACGGGGACAACCCCGGAGTGAACGGCTCGATGGCTCTCGCGATCGGCGCGAAGTCGAAGCACCAGGCGGCCGCGTGGAAGTTCATCGAGTACATGACGAGCGAGGCCGTGCAGGACAAGTACGTCACCAGCTCCATGACGAACTGGAAGTCCAGCTACACCAAGCCCGAGATCACCAAGACGAACCCCGAGGTGTTCGCCGCGGCGGGCAAGGCCTACGACTCGATGATCCTGCGCCCGCCGGTGGCCAACTACAACACCGTCTCGCAGGCCATCCAGGTCGAGCTGCAGAACGCGCTGCTCGGCAAGAAGAGCCCGCAGCAGGCCCTCGACGACGCGGTCGCGGCCGCCAACGCGAGCCAGAAGTGACCGGCGTGTCGGTCGCCGGAGTCGATACGGAACGGCGCTCCCCTGTTCGGGAGCCCCGTACCCGTCGCAGGCGCGACAATCAGGGGAGGCTGGCCTTCTGGCTGCTCCTGCCTGCCGCGATCGCCGTCTTCGGGGTGATCGTCTACCCGATCCTGCGAACCCTGCTGATCTCGTTCTTCGAAGTCAATTCGGCGCTGGCGACCGACACCCCGTTCGTCGGGCTGCAGAACTACATCGGCGTCCTCACCTCGTCGGGGTTCTGGGCGGCGATGGGCCGCACCCTCTACTTCACGATCGTGTCGACGGCACTCGAGCTCGTCTTCGGGCTCATCGTCGCCGGACTGCTGAACGCGAAGCTCCGCGCGCGCTGGCTGTTCCGCGCGATCGTCATCATCCCCTGGGCGATCCCGACGATCGTCAACGCCGCGATGTGGAAGGGCATCTTCAACGCGCAGTACGGCGCGCTCAACGCGGCGCTGACCCAGCTCGGGATCATCCACCAGTACCAGGCGTGGCTCGGCGACCCGACCACGGCGCTCAACGCGGTGATCATCGCCGACGTCTGGAAGACGACGCCGTTGGTGGCGTTCTTCCTGCTCGCCGGCCTGACCTCCATCCCGTCCGAGCTCTACGAAGCGGCGAAGGTCGACAGGGCGAGCTGGCCGCGGATCTTCCGGTCGATCGTCCTCCCGATGCTCGTGCCGTCGATCTCGGTGGTGCTCGTGCTGCGCACCGTCGAGGCCTTCAAGGTCTTCGACATCATCTACGCGATGACCCGAGGCGGCCCGGTCAACGGCACGCAGACCGTCGCGTACTACGCGTACACCACGGCATTCTCCGACCAGAACTTCGGGGTGGGAGCGGCGCTGTCGTACATCATCGTGCTCGTCATCCTGGCCCTGACGTTCTTCTACCTCCGCCTGCTGCGCCGATCCGAGATGAGCCTGCTGTGAGACACGCCAAACGCAACTCGATCCTGATCCACCTCGCGGCGATCGTCGTCTCGCTGGTGATCCTGCTGCCGTTCGGGTGGATGGTGCTCGCCAGCGTCACCCCGCAGCGCGTCCTCATCTCCACCCCGCTGCAGTGGATCCCCGACACGCTCGACTGGAGCCGGTACGAGCTCATCTTCCGCGGAGGGGCCGACAGCGTCGGCGCCACCTTCCGCGCGGCGCTCGCCAACACAACGATCGTCGCGGTCGGAACGGTCGGCGTCTCGATGATCGTGGGCATCCTCGGCGCCTACGCCTTCGCGCGGCTGCGGTTCCGGTTCCGTCAGGCCGTGCTGATCCTGTTCCTCGCGACCTACATGCTCCCGCAGATCGCGCTGCTGATCCCGCTGTACCTGATCCTCAACTCGCTTGGGCTGCTCGACACCGTGACCGGCCTGATCATCGTCGACTGTTCTCTGGTCGTGCCGTTCGTGCTCTGGATCCTCAGCAACTACTTCCTGACCATCCCCGAGGAGCTCGAGGAGGCCGCGCGCATCGACGGCACGAGCCGGCTCGGTGCGCTGTTCCGGGTCATCCTCCCGGCGGCGCGGCCGGGCATCTTCGCCGCCCTGATGTTCGCGTTCCTGCTCGCCTGGGACGAGTTCATGTACGCGCTCATCTTCACGTCGTCGAACGCCGCGAAGACGCTGCCGGTCGCGATCAGCGAGTTCGCGGGACGCTACACCACCGACTTCGGGCTGGTCGCCGCCGGCGGCATCCTCGCCGCCCTTCCGCCGATCATCGTGGCGATGGTCTTCCAGCGCTACGTCGTCAGCGGCATGGCCGCGGGCGCCGTCAAGGGCTGACCTCCCGAACCCACGCCCGACCACCACATCGAGCCCGACCATCTCATCGAGCCCGACCATCTCATCGAGAAAGACGACCATGGAACCCACTGCATCCTTCATCGACGCCATGAACGCCCAGCCCGCCAACCTGCAGCTCGCCCTCGAGACCGTCGCGCGCGATCTAGACGCGGCGGCGCTCCCCGGCTGGGGCGCGGACGAGAGCGTCGCCATCGTGGCGATGGGCGCCTCCCTCAACTCGGCGCATGTTCCGGTCGCCGCGCTCGCGGAGACCGGGCGGCCCGCCACCGCCGTGATCGCCTCCGACGTGGCGGACGGGCTGGCCGTCGTCCGCGCCGACCACGCGATCATCGTGTCCGAGTCGGGCCGGAGTCCCGAGCCGCTCGCCGCCGCGGCCGTCCTCCCGCAGGGGTCGCGGATCGGCGTCACGAACTTCCCCGACCAGCCGATCCGGCAGGCGACCGACGTCGTGCTCGGTCTCGGCGGCTTCCCGGACTCCCCGGTCTACACGAGCGGCTACACCGCGACGATCCTCGCCTACGCCCTGCTCCTCGACCGTGTCGGGGCGCTCGACGCCGACGCCGAGGCCGCACGGCTCCCGGGCCGCGCCGCCGACGCCCTCCGCGACTACGCGTCGATCGCGGAGACGGTCGGCGAGGTCCTCGCGCAAGCGACCAGCATCGACGTCGTGGGGAGGGGCGCCTCGCTCGCCGCGGCCTCCGAGCTCTCGCTCATGGTGCGCGAGGGCCTGCGCACGCCGAGCAGCGCTTTCGAGACCTACCAGTACCTGCACGGCCCGATGGAGGTGCTCTCGGCCGACGACGTGCTCGTGCTGTTCGGCGACGGGCGGGAGACGACCATCCCGTCCTCCGTGCTCGATGCGGGGGTACGCGTCGTGCTCGTCACTGCCGCGTCGGCGGACGAGGTCCCGTCGTCGGATCACCCCGGGCTCACGATCGTGACGGTGCCCGCCGGGCTCGGCCACTTCGAGCGCTCAGTCGTCGAGACGGTGATCGGCCAGCTGGCGATCGCGGCCGCGATCGGGCACAAGCCGTACCCGCTCGAGGAGTTCCTGTACCACCAGGACGACACGAAGCTGCCGGTGCGCGCGGTCTAAGGCCTACGGCGGAGGCGGCGCGAACCTCGCGGGAACCTGGTCCCGCCGCCGGATCCACCTGGTGAGCGCTCGACCGGCCTGCAGTTCGTCCCTCGGTCGCTTCGGCCGCGGCAGGCGCAGTGCGTCGTACAGCAGGAACCGCTGCGTATCGAAGATCGCCGTCAGCACGCTCGCGTAGGCGCGCGCCTCCGCAGGGATCCAGAGCCGCCAGATCGCCAGGGCGACCAGCGCCGCGACGACGACCCCGAGGGCACCCCACCACAGCCCGACGAGTGCTGCCGGCACTGCGAGCAGAGCCCAGATGAAGGCGGCGACGCTCGAATCGAGTCGCGAGCGGGCGTCCTGGACATCGGCGCGGGGCTGTTCCGGGAGCGCCAGCCACAACTGCGGCCACACGATGATCGGGTCCAGACCGTAGGTCGGCAACGGCCGGCGCTCTCCTGCGCGGATGATGTTCCCGATCCGCGTCGGAAGCACCGAGTCCCTGTCGGGGAAGTCTTGGAGCTTGGCGTCCCATTTCATCGCGTCCGCTGCGACCGACGCCGGCGAGTCCTCGGTCAGCCCGCCGATCGGGGTCGCGTCCACCTCCTTCTGCACGTAGACGTCGCGCTTGACCCGCCACGCCTCCCTGCGCTTCTCACGCCAGGAGATCTCCGGCCAGTACCCCTCGAGCAGTCGCAGCACAGGGGTGGCGGCACGCTGGACGATCAGGCCGGAGACCACCACCACGATGACCGCACCCGCAGCGACCGCGAGCAGCGCTGCTCCGTCGGAGAACAGCGGGGCCGTCGCCGCCGCGTAGGCCGCCCAGCCTCCGTGGCCGACCGCCCACCAGAACGTGAACCACACCCAGAAGACGAGCGCGAACTCGCTCGCCGTGAGCAAGCGCGTCGCCAGCGAGGTTCCCACCTGTTCCCAGAGCTTCAGCACGTCACGGCACTTCTCTGACGAGGCGATCTCCGTGCGTGGGGCACACGCCCATGTCCTCGTCGGGGTACTGCTGGAGGCGGCGGATGTCCTTGGCGACCGGGCAGGTCCAGATGGTGCTGCCGATCGGCGACGGCTCTCCTGGCGGCGACGTGTCCGCGAGCTGAAGGCGGCGCCGCGCGTAGAGGAGCTGCTCCTCCAGCATCGGGTTGTCCTCAGCCAGCTGCCAGATGGCCCGGGACTTCTCCCGCGTGCGGTCCTCGTTGGTCAGGATCCGGGCCAGCTGCCCGTCGATGACCGCCCAGTCCTCCTCGCGGAACTCGCCGAGCTCGGTGAGCTGGGTGAGCACCAGCCTCCCGCGAACGAATGTGGCCAGAACAACGAGATCTACTGCTTCGGGATCGGCTTCGTCGTCGTCCGTCATGCGCACATGGTGACAGCTACCGCGGAGAGTGGCTAGCCACGCCCGCACGCAGCCGACCCCAGAGCGCGGCGACCCGCTCCCGCCGCGTCGACCAGGTGGTCGCGAGCGCATCGCCCACCTCGGCGGCCGGGGGTGTGCGGACGCGCACGGCGGCGAGGTCGTGGAGGTTGTTGCGCTGGGTGCCGTCCCAGTTGGCGTAGAGGTAGGCGCCTCCCGTCGCGGAGATCGACCGCACGGGCACCCGGGAGTACGAGTCGGGTCCCGTGATGTAGCTGGCCTCGCCGCGGGCGATCTGCGACGACGCCGACTGGGCGTCGACCACGCCGTACGGGGTGACGAGCGCGACGATCGCTCCCAGTTCGTTGCGGGCGACGACTTCGATCCTCAGGTCGAGCATGATTCCTCGAGAGTGGTGCGGCGACCGGGAGGTCGCGGGCGCGGGTTCGGGTGAGGGGACCCGCGCCGGCGCCGTCGCGCCGAGACGTCGTCGCGAGGGCAGCAGCGACGACGTCCTTTCTCGATCGTAGGTTCGGGAGGATTGACCGGTCAAACAGGCGGCGGTTCTGGGATTCATCCGCGCGATGGATGAATCCCCGCGCCGCGCAGGCTCACGCTCCGCCGGCTCCGCGGTAGAGCCCGTCGGGGTCGGTCGAGTAGTGGAATCGCACCCGCGTGCCGAGCCAGACCGTGCGGGAGGTCTCGAGGAGACCGCCGCCCATCCGGCCGATCGACCAGTCCACGAACACCTGCGCGTCGATGCCGGTGTCGAGCAGGACGGTCTCCGACGCGTTGACCGCGCGGACCTCCAGGAAGTGCTCGACGTGGTCGGAGCCGCGACCGATCGACTCGAGCGTCTTCGAGACGGAGCCCTCGCTGAGCGCGACTCCGCGCAGCTCGCGCGCCGCGTCTCCGGCGATCCAGGAGTCGGTGACGCCGATCGGCTTGCCGTTCACGAGATGCAGGCGCTTGAGGTGCAGGCGCTCGCCCGCGCGCTCCTCCGGTGACAGCTCCCGTGCCAGCTCGTACGGCTCGTCCTCCTCCGCGGCCTCGGCGAGGTGCACGGAGACGGCGTCCTCGCCTGCCGCGCGGAACCGGTCGCGCCAGGGCGTCATCAGCCCGAAGTCGTGCTGGACGAGCCGGGGCCGGTCGGCGACGAACGTGCCCATCCCCTGCCGGCGCTCGACGTATCCCACGTCGGCGAGAGCGGCGAGAGCCTGACGCACGGTGATGCGGCTGACGCCGTACATGGTGGCGAGATCGTTCTCCGTCGGGAGCTGCAGCCCGTCCTCCAGGCCCTGGTCGATGACCGCCCGGAGGTCCCGCTCGACCTGCGCCCACGCGGGCATCGGCGAGCGCCGATCCACGGGAGAGACCTTGCTCGCGATCGGATGCGCGATGTCGTGGATGGACACTGTTCCCCCTCCAGAACGAATGGACAGATTGATCATAACACCAGTACCTATCGCCGAGTCGCGCCGCGCGCCGCACGCGCGCGGCTCGAACCGGCCGGGGGGTCAGACGCTGATCGGCTCCTCGT
>JABLTH010101295.1_pt1 | contig 18096 bp, 19 predicted proteins | sample 7875711 | NCBI WGS metagenome assembly JABLTH01 (sample SAMN14941262, study PRJNA633318) | bioreactor metagenome | isolation source: bioreactor | place: China | collected 2019-03-05 | reverse complement strand
GGTCCGGGCCGATCAGCGGGATGGCGGAGAACAGGTTCACAATGACCTGCGCGCCCCAGTACGACATCTGGCCCCATGGGAGCAGATAGCCCATGAAGGCTTCGGCCATCAGGCACAGGAAGATCAGGCAGCCGAAGATCCAGACCAGCTCGCGCGGCTTACGGTACGAGCCGTACAGCATGCCGCGGAACATGTGCATATACACGACGATGAAGAACGCCGAAGCGCCGGTCGAGTGCATATAGCGCACCAGCCAGCCCCACGGCACCTCGCGCATGATGAACTCCACGCTCGCATAGGCGACGGGGATGCCGGCGGCGTTGAGCGTACCGTCCGGCTTGTAGTTCATCACCAGGAAGATGCCGGTGACGATCTGGATCACCAGCACCAGGAGCGCCAGCGATCCGAAGAAATACCAGAAGTTAAAATTCTTCGGCGCGTAGTACTCCGACAGATGCGCCTTCCACAGCTCCGATGCCGGGAAGCGTGCATCGATCCAGCCCAGCAGCCCGGTTGTCTCCACCTTCTTCTCGGCCATGATCAAGCCTCTCCTTTCTCGTCTTTACCGATCACCAGTTTCGTGTCGGACAGGAACATGTACGGCGGAACGTCGAGGTTTTGCGGCGCGGGCTTGTTCTTGAACACGCGGCCAGCCAGGTCGAACGTGGAGCCGTGGCACGGGCAGACGAAGCCGGGGTCTCCGGCGAGCTGCACGTTGGCACCCGCGGGAAACGGACCAGACGGGGAGCAGCCAAGATGGGAGCAGATGCCGACCACGACCAGGAGGTCTTTATGCTCGGCACGGGAGCGGGTTTCGTTCTTGCAGTAGTCCGGCGTCTTCATGGTGAAGGGCACGTCGGACTTGGGGTCGGCGACTTCGTTATCGGTCTTCTTGAGCGATTCCAGCATGTCGGGCGTGCGTTTGAGCAGCCAGACCGGCTTGCCGCGCCATTCCACCACCTTCATCTGGCCGGGGGCCAGGTCACTCACGTCGGCCTCTACGGGCGCGCCCGCTGCACGGGCTTTTTCAGATGGTGCGAATGTGCAAACGAAAGGGGCCGCAACTGCAACCCCTCCCACACCACCAGCCACGGACGTCGCAATCAATAGATTACGGCGACCTTTGTCCACGTTTTGCTGGTCACTCATTCAAGACCCCAGGATGAGAAATCAAGATAGATTCGCGTCAACCAAAAATTATACCCGAGCGTACCGAGCGAACGATAGCGGTCGCCGGGCGCAGCGGTTACGGATATAGTGAACACGCCGATCGCCCGCCAGCCCAATGCTGACAAGGCTTTGGCATGGCTCTTGCAGCCTCGCTTTCAACAATTCAGGTCAACCGTTCGTTAGCTTGACCGTTTGTCTCGAATCAAACAATCCGGAGAAAACCGATGGCACTGATGCAAGACTTCAAGAAATTCGCGATGCGCGGCAACGTGATCGACCTGGCAGTGGGTGTGATCATCGGTGCGGCGTTCGGCAAAATCGTGGATTCACTCGTCAATGATCTGATCATGCCGTTGATCGGCCGTATCGTTGGCAAGCTCGATTTCTCGAACCTGTTCATCCAGTTGGCAGAGGCGCCGGCGGGAGTGCCGCACACCCTTGTCGATCTGAAGAAGGCAGGCGTGCCGGTCTTCGCCTACGGCAACTTCATCACCGTGGCGGTCAACTTTCTGATTCTGGCGTTCATCGTCTTTCTGATGGTGCGCGCCATCACGCGCGTAATCGACGCCAACCCGCCGGCTGCGCCCGCCGAAACGCCCGAAAACATCCTCCTGCTGCGCGAGATTCGCGACAGCCTGAAGAACAAGCCGTAATCGGAAGTCGAATCACACCGGATTCGGGATATCGATGAAGGTGTGACCCACGCCAAAGCGCTCGGCCAGATGATTGCCGAGCGCTTGAACGCCACCGCGCTCGGTAGCGTGGTGCCCCGCACCAATGTAGGCAACCCCCGATTCGCGCGCGAGATGCGTGGTCTGCTCCGACGCTTCACCGCTTAAATACACGTCCACACCGACAGCCACGGCAGCATCAAACCAGCCTTGGGCACCGCCCGTGCACCAACCCACTGTGCGCACCGGGCGATCCTCCTCGCCGATCACCAGCGCAGCCCGGTTCAACTTTGCTGACACCGTGCGCGCGAAAGCGCCCAGCGTTGTCGTTGCGGCAAGCGTACCAACCCAGCCAAGTTCATCGTCGCCAAACCGGCCCTGGGGCGACATGCCCAGCAACGCACCCAACTGCGCGTTATTGCCCAGCTCAGGATGCGCATCGAGCGGCAGATGATATGCAAACAGGTTGAGATCGTGCGCCAGAAGTTGCTTCAGGCGCGCATGCTTCTGACCCACAACACGGCCGTCCTCCCCCTTCCAGAAGTAACCGTGATGCACGAGGATGGCATCGGCGCCCACATCGATGGCAGCCTCGATCAGCGCAAGGCTGGCGGTCACCCCCGTCACGATATGGGTAACGGTGTCACGCCCTTGCACCTGCAGACCGTTGGGGCAATAGTCCCGAAAACGGGCCGCCTGCAACAGGTCGTTCAAGTACAATTCAAGTTCTTTTCGATCCATTTGGACTCAATTTCGCTCTATGTTGCGCCGCTTTTGGCTGTTTTTCGCGCAAGCCGTCACGGTCGTCCTGGCCGTCTGGTTTGTGATCGCCACGCTCAAGCCTGATTGGCTGCAGCGCGGCAAGGTCGCAGTGCAATCCGGCTCGCCCATCGTCGCGCTGAAGGAAGTCGCGCCGATCGGCCACGGCGGCACCTCCAGCAACTCCTACGCGGAAGCCGCCAAGGTGGCGATGCCGGCGGTGGTCAACATCTTCAGCAGCAAGAATGCGCCAAAGCGTGGCAACAACCCGCAAGCCAGCGCTGATCCGTGGTTCCGGTTCTTCTTCGGCGACCGCGCTCCTGAGCAGCGCCAAGAACCCACGGCCAGCCTCGGCTCAGGCGTGATCGTCAGTTCGGAAGGCTACATTCTAACGAACCACCACGTGGTGGACGGCGCCGACGAGATCGAAGTCGCCCTGACCGACGGCCGCAAGACCAACGCCAAAGTGGTCGGCTCCGATCCGGAAACCGACCTGGCCGTCCTCAAGATCAATCTGCCCAATCTGCCCGCAATCACCCTGGGCCGACTGGAGAATGTGCGCGTTGGCGATGTGGTGCTCGCCATCGGCAATCCGTTCGGCGTGGGCCAGACGGTGACGATGGGGATCGTGTCCGCCCTGGGTCGCAGCCATCTGGGCATCAACACCTTCGAGAACTTCATCCAGACCGACGCCGCGATCAACCCCGGCAACTCCGGCGGCGCGCTGGTCGATGCCGACGGCAACCTTCTCGGGATCAACACGGCGATCTACTCGCGCTCGGGGGGCTCGCTTGGCATCGGCTTTGCGATTCCGGTGTCGCTGGCCAAGCAGGTGATGGAATCGATCATCTCGACCGGTAGCGTGGTGCGCGGCTGGATCGGTGTAGAGCCGCAGGATGTGACGCCGGAAATCGCCGAGTCGTTTGGCTTGTCGCGCAAGGATGGCGCGCTGATTGCCGCCGTGGTTCAAGGCGGCCCCGCAGACAAGGCGGGCCTGCGCCCCGGAGACATTCTCACCAGCGTCAACGGTGAGCCGATCCTGGATACGACGGCGCTGCTCAACAGCATCGCTCAGTTGCAACCCGGCGCGGAAGCTAAGGTGACGGTTTCACGCAAAGGCAAGGCGGTAGAACTGACCATCGTTGTCGGTAAGCGCCCCCCGCCGACGCGTCGCAACGTACCAATGCCTTCGCAGGACGACGAAGAACCACAGTAAGCAGCAGATTTCGGAATACACGAACGGCGGCCAGATGTGCCGCCGTTTTTTTATGCGCGCACGCTTGACCATCGAGCCTGCACGTTGAGGGGGTAAGCCACCTTGACGCGGACACGCCCGCTCAAAAAACGATCAGACCAACCGCTGCGCGAAATTGCTGCGAACTGCCTTCGTCACGCTCCGCTTGGGCGGCGTCGTCTCACCCGGGCGGGCGCCGCCATAAGACGGCAAGCGAGACGACCTACCTCCCGTCGCCTCCGCTCGCGTCATCGACCAAAGCTTGCACGCCAGCCGAGCCATCCCTCGGCAGAGTTTCAGGCATGGAGGCGCGCTACGGGATCGTTCGCACAAAGAAAAACGCCGATTCCTTTCGGAATCGGCGTTTAACCGTTTAATTCGATGCGCCCTTACGAGCGCGTCAAATTAGAACTTGTGACGCAGGCCAACGGTAGCGCCGAACTGGTTGTTGCTGTTGTTCGGACCCGAGAACACTTGGTTGCCGCCCGTCAGGGTCGTGCCAGCGTAGCCGGTGTCGTTCAGGCCCATCACGCCCAGACCCGAGCCGCCGCTGTTCTTAGCATAGGCCACGTTGAAGTAGGCGTCGGTGCGCTTCGACAGAGCGTAGTCGGTGCCGACCACGAACAGCCACGGGTTGCCCGTACCGCTGTTCTTGAACTGTTGGTAGTAAGCCGTACCCGTCAGCGACAGAGCCGGAGTAGCTTGGTAACCCAGGCCAGCCCAGTACAGGTTCGAACGCAGGTTGCCGTTGCCAGCAACAGTTGCGTAGTTAGCCTTGTACCAACGGTAGCCAGCGTACAGCTTGGCCGGGCCGAAAGCGTACGTGCCAGCGATCGTGGCGCGTTGTTCGCGGTTGTCGCTGCCAACGGTCGTCGAGTTGGTCTGGTCGTACACTGCGCCGATGCCCAGCGGGCCGCCAGCGTAGTTAGCACCCAGGCTCCACTCGCGGCCGGTCTTGTTGCTGCCAGCCACTTCGTTGCCGTTGTAGTTGAACGAGTACAGACCGGAGACGCTCAGACCACCGAACGTGCCAACGTACTTGACGGCGTTGTCAGCACGGCCAGCGAAGAAGGCGTCTTGCGAGGCCAGCGAGTAACGCGTGGCGATCGACATCGGGTCATACATCAGCGAGAAGTCGTACAGCAGGTTTTGCTGACGGCCCAGGGTCAGTTGACCCCACTGGCCTTGCAGACCGACGTAAGCGTTACGACCGAACAGACGGCCACCTTGAGCCGATGTGCCGGTGTCCAGGTTGAAGCCGCTTTCCAGGTTGAAGATACCCTTCAGGCCACCGCCCAGGTCTTCAACGCCACGCAGGCCCCAACGCGAGCCCGACAGGCCGCCCGAATCCAGGCCAAAACGCGAGCCACTGGAACCAGCGGTTGCGCCCGGCACCTTGTTTGCGTAGGTCAGACCAGCGTCGACCACGCCGTACAGGGTCACGGAGGATTGTGCATAGGCGCCACCGGCGGCCAGAGCTGCAACAGCAGCTGCAAACAGTTTCATCTTCATATCGACACTTTCCTTGTCAACTGATTGGGAAATCTTGACTGTCCTTATGGACGACGCAGATACCTCACGTCTGACCGCATTATGTGCCAGCGTTGACTGATTCCGGAAACCCTTTCTGGCTCTGGGCCGCGATTTGCGGCCAAGTTGTTGCTCATGGGCAACACGCGCCGGACCCCATTGAGAGGGGGGCGCGACCCGCTTTTTGCGCGATGGCACTGGGGTTGGCGGGCGATTGTCACCCTCTTCCCGCCGAACAAATTTGGGGAGTCTGTGACGGTTCTGAATTGTCGCCTTCGCACCACGTTACAGCAAAAAGTGGTCTTTTATTCTCTTTTTATCGACCGAGTGCGGCGTGCCATCGCTTTAGGAAATCGGCACGGCGGAGTTGATCTTGATGGGCGAGTAAACCCGGGCCGACGGGGATGGGCCGGTGCGTATTTCCAAGTTCGGCGAGCAGGCGCTTGGCCGTGAGGCCGGTCTCAACGTCCTGGCGCAGCGAAAACAGGAATGCGCGATCCGCCATCACGCTCTGGCCATCGCGCGAGAGCATGAAGTCGAGCCACAGGCGCGCGGCATTCGGGCGGGCAGCGCGCCGCGCGATGAAGGCGACACGCGTGGCCACCAGGGTGTAGTCGGTCGGCATCTTGATGGCGAGGGCCGGATTGCGATCGACGTAGCGCGCGGCGTATGAGCCGATCACGTTGTAGGCGAGCAGGCTTTCGCCGGAGGCGACGCGCTCCAGCATCGCGGCCGTCGTGATGTACAAGTTGACGTTGACGCCACCCAATGCCTTGGCAACATCCCAGAATACCGGCGTGGTGCGCGCGTCTTCGGCGGCAAAGAGGAAGGCCGAGCCGGAGTGCTCGATGTCGTACGAGGCGACGCGGCCGCGCAGCAAGTCACGATGGCCATTCAGAATGCGGGCGAAGTCGGCGTGGGTGGAAGGAATCAACTCCGCCGGCAGCTGTCGCGTGTTGTAGACGAAGACGACCGGCTCGTAGCTCGTGCCGTACGCCTCGTTCTTCCAGATGGCCCACGACGGCAGGTACGGCCTTTCGGGCGATGCGTAAGAGAGTGCGTGGCCGTCGTTCACCAGCTTGAACTGCTCGGGCATGGCCGAACTCCAGACCACATCGGCGCCCGGCGATTTGGCAGCGAATTCAGCGAGAAATCGGCGGTAAATGTCGTCGCTGTTTTGCTCGCGGTAGTCGACGGTGATGCCCGGGTAGCGCGTTTCGAAGGCGCGGATCAGCGGGTACGCGGCGGAGAAATCTGTCGTGGAATACACCGTGACACGGCCTTCGCGGCGCGCGGCGTCGATCATCGCGCCGTAATCGCGCGGGTAATACGACGGCAGCTCCGGCGCCGGGCGGGCCAGCCACTGCGCCTGCGCCCCACGCGCGACGACGCCGCTTGCAGCCAGCAATGCGGCGGTCTGACAAAGCCAGCGGCGACGGGAATTGAGGATGGACGACATGCCTGTTGAAGCGCAACTGTGCTGCGCATCAGGTGGACGGTGTGATCGGCGATGTGGCCGAGATCAGGGCGCCACGCATTATCATGAAAAAGTAGCCAGAACGATATTGAGAGACACCCGATGCGGATTTTGCTGGTGGAGGATGAGGAAGAATTGGCCGCATGGCTGGCGCGCGCGCTGGCGCAAAGCGGCTTCGTGATCGAGCGCGCCGCGGATGGCGTCATCGCGGAGGCGTTCCTCGGCTCGGGAGAATTTGATGCGGTGGTGCTGGACCTGCGCCTGCCGCGCAAGGATGGCTTTGCCGTGTTGGCCGACATGCGCGCGCGAGACGACCGTACGCCGGTATTGATCCTCACCGCGCAGGGCGCGCTGGATGAGCGCGTGCGCGGCCTCAATGCCGGCGCCGATGATTTCCTCACCAAGCCGTTCGCCTTGTCCGAGCTGGAGGCGCGGTTGATGGCGCTCATCCGCCGCAGCCGCGGCCGGGCGTTCCCACGTCTGCGTTGCGGGCCGCTGGAGTTCGACACCGGACGCAAGGCGTTTCTGCTGTCAGGCGAGCCGCTATCGCTCACGCCGCGCGAGCACGCCGCGCTGTCGGCGCTGCTGCACAAGACCGGCCAGCCGATCAGCAAAGTGCATTTGTTCGACAAGGTCTTCAATCTGGACAGCGATTCCAGCCCCGACGCAGTGGAAGTGGTCGTGCACCGCCTGCGCAAGAAGCTGGCGGGCACGGGCGTGCAGATCGTCACCGTCCGCGGGCTGGGCTACCTGCTCGAAACCGGCAATGGTGAAGCGCCCGCCGCCGGCGATAGCAGCGCATGATGCAGCGGCTTACTTGGCTTCGGCTGCCGCGCAGCCTGAAACTCACGCTGCTCTGGTTGCTGCTGCCGGGGCTGGTGGGTGTGCTGGCCATCGACATCGTCTCGGCGTACCAGGCGCTGCGTAGCGCGACCGATCGCGCATACGACCGCGCCCTGCTCGGCTCGGTACGCGCCATCGAGAACGGCGTGACGATCGAGCGCGGGCAGGTGCAGGTCAACGTGCCGTATGTGGCGCTGTCAATGTTCGAATCGACCGCACAGAGCAATGTCTATTACCGCGTCGCTTTCGAGCCCTTACCCGGTAAGGCACCTGAAGCCGCGCTGACCGGGTACGACGATCTGCCGCTGCCCGTCACGCGACTGGAAAATGACACCCCGCTCTTCTACGACGCGATGTACCACGACGAGCCCGTGCGCGTGGCCGCCGTGGCCAAGCCGCTCTACCAGCCGGGGCTGCCGGCGCGCATCGTCATTCAGGTGGCGGAAACCATCGAGACGCGGCGCGCGCTGCAACAGGCGGTGTGGCACGGTACGCTGCTGCGCGACGCGGCGCTGGTGGCGGTAAGCGCCGCGCTGTTGTGGCTCGGCGTGACCGTCGCGCTGCGCCCGCTCAATCGCCTGGCACGCAGCATCGGCGTGCGGGCGTCAGATGACCTGCGTCCGCTCGACGCCACGGACGTGCCTGCCGAAGTGCGGCCGCTGGTCGACGCGATCAATCACCACATTCATCGCTATGCCGAACTTGCAGAGGCGCAAAGCCAGTTCCTTGCCGATGCGTCCCACCAGTTGCGCACGCCGCTGGCCGTGCTGCTCACGCAAGCCGAATACGCGCTGCGCGAAACCGACCCGGCGCGCGTGCGCGAAAGCCTGTCCGCGATCATCGCGCGCCTGCAGTCGACGAACCGGCTGACCACGCAATTGCTCGCCCTCGCCCGCGCACGACATGCGGGACAGGATGCGCCGGCCGAAACCTTCGATCTTGGTGAATTGGCACGCGACGTGGTGGTCGACGCGCTGCCGCTGGCGCGCGAAAAACAGCAGGACCTCGGGTGGGACGACGGCGGCCTCGTCATGGCGCTGCCCGTCATTGGCTATCCGGCCTTCCTGCGCGAAGCGCTCTCCAACCTCGTGCATAACGCCATCCGCTACACGCCGGCCGGCGGACGCATCACCGTACGCGCCATGGCCGAAGGCGATGCCGCACTGGTCTGCGTGGACGACACCGGGCCCGGCATGAACGCCGACGAGCGCGCACACGCGTTCCAGCGCTTCCGCCGTGCGCACGAGGGTGGAAGTCGTTCGGGTAAACCCAAAGCATCGCCCAAAGATGCTCGCTATGCCGCCGAAGGTTCCGGCCTCGGTCTGGCCATCGCGCGGGCCTATGCTGCGCGTAGCGGCGGACACATCGAGCTGGCCGACGGCGAGCCGAATGAGCACGGCGGCGTCGGTTTGTCGGCGCGGATTCGCGTGCCGCTGGCGACTGCGGCCTTCCCCTCTGAACATGCTGCGATGCAGCAGCCGCAATGAAAGCGTGGCGAAAGCGCGCGATTTCTATAATCCGCCGCACCTGGGGCCATCCGTCCGAGCTACGAGCAACAAGCCATAAGTAGCCGGCCCCACGCCATCACAAGCAAACAGGAGACAAACTCATGCTTCGTGGACGCTTTACGCCTGCGCACGCCGCTCTCGCTTCGATTGCAGCAGCCGCACTGACCCTCAGCGCCGCCGCCTTCGCGCAAGTTCCGGCCGGCTACCCCGCCAGCTACGCCGACACCATCGCCGCCGCCAAGAAGGAAGGGAAGGTAGTGGTGTATGCGACAACCGACACCAAAGCTGCAGATCCGCTGATCAAGGATTTCGAGTCGCTCTACCCGGGTGTGAAGGTCGAGTACAACGACATGAACAGCAGCGAGCTGTACAACCGCTTCATCAGCGAGCAGGCTGCCGGTGGCGCCTCGGCTGACATGATGTGGAACTCGTCGATGGACTCGCAGCTCAAGCTCGCGCAGACCTACGCGATGAAGTACGACTCGCCCGAAGTGCCGAACCTGCCGAAGTGGGCCGTCCACAAGGGCATCGCATACGGCACGACGTATGAGCCGGCCGTGTTCCTGTACAACAAGCGCCTGATCAAGGATTCGGAAGTGCCGCAAACGCACGCCGATTTCGCCAAGCTGGTCGCCAGCCAGCCCGAACGCTTCAAGAACAAGGTCACGACCTACGACATCGAGAAGTCGGCCGTGGGCTTCATGATGGCAGCGCAAGACAACCTGGATTCGCCGCAGTACTTCGACTTCGTCAAGGCAGTGGGCCCGAACCTGGTGCTGCAGTCCTCCACCGGCACGATGATGGAACGTGTGGCCTCGGGTGAAAACCTGGTGGCGTACAACATCCTCGGTTCGTACGCGATTGCACGCGCCAAGAAGGATCCGTCGATCGGCATCGTCTATCCGAAGGACTACACGCTGGTGGTGTCGCGCGTGGCGATGATCGCCAAGAAGGCGAAGAACCCGAACGCGGCCAAGCTGTGGCTGGACTACATCCTGTCCAAGCGCGGCCAGGAAATCCTCGCCAACAAGTCGGATCTGCACTCGCTGCGTGAAGACGTGACGGGAGAAGCCACCGCCGCCGGCCTGAAGAAGATTCTCGGCAACAGCATCAAGCCGATTCCGGTTGACGAATCGATCCTGGCGTTCCTGGAACCCAAGAAGCGCCTGGACTTCATCAAGCAATGGCGCACCGCCGCCGGCCGTTGATCTGATCCGCTGATCATCGGCACCCCTCTCATCTGACCGACCCGCCGGCGCCAGCCGTACCTGGCGCCGGTTCCTCCTGGAGGCACCATGCGTTCTCTAGCGCAAGACCGTGCCGCCGCTCGCCAAGTCACCCTCAAGCGCTCGCCCTGGACGCGTGTGGGACAGGCTTTGCCGCGCGGCGTGGTCATTCTGCTTACCGCGCTGGCGATTTTCACGCCGCTGGCGCTGATCTTCTACCAGAGCTTTCTGTCTGCGCCGTTCTTCATGCCCGACGCGCTGGCGGGGCTGGATGCGTATCGCTTCATCTTTACGGATTCCGATTTCTGGCAGGCCTTTGAGAAATCCACCGCGCTCGCTTTCGGCCTGGCGGTGATCTCGGTGCCGCTTGGCGGCATCCTGGCGTTCCTGATGGTGCGCTCGGACTTGCCCGGCCGCCGCGTTCTCGAACCGCTGCTGATGATTCCGGTGTTCGTCTCGCCGATGGTGCTGGCGTTCGGCTACGTGGTGTCCGCCGGCCCGGTGGGTTTCTACACCGTGTGGTTCAAGAGCCTGTTTGGTGGTGTGCCCTGGAACGTGTATTCGTTCACGAGCATCATCATCATTGCCGGCCTGACGCACGTGCCGCACGTGTATCTGTATGTCTCGTCGGCGCTGCGCAGCCTCGGTTCGGACGTGGAAGAAGCCGCGCGGATCGCGGGCGCATCGCCGCTGTCGGTGGCGCTCAACGTGAGCCTGCCGATGGTGCGCCCTGCCTTGCTGTACGCAGCCGTGCTGGTGACGTTCCTGGGCTTCGAGGTGTTCGGCCTCGTGCTCGTGCTGGGCGATCCGGAAGGCCACCTGGTGCTGGCGACGTATCTATACAAGCTGACAAACAAGCTCGGCACGCCGGCCTATCACCTGATGGCGGCCGTGGCGGTCTGCCTCGTGATGGTGACGTTCCCGCTGGTGCTGCTGCAACGCTACATGCTGAAGTCGGCCAACCGCTTTGTCACCGTCAAGGGCAAGGTCACGCGTAGCCGTCCGCTGCCGCTTGGCAGCTGGCGCTGGCCGGCGTGGGCGGTGGTAGTGCTGTGGTTCTTCGTGACGGTGGTGGTGCCGCTCTCGGGTATCGCGCTGCGCGCCTTCGTGTCGAACTGGGGTGAAGGCGTGTCGCTGGCCGAGGCGTTCTCGACCACGGCATTCCAGCAGATCTTCGAGCAACCGCAGTTCCTGCGGGCGATGGTGAACACGGTGCTGATCGGCGTGATCGGCGGCGCGCTGGCGGTGGGCTGCTACACATGTATCGGCCTGGCCATGCACCGGAAGCCGGATGGCTGGACGCGCTTCCTCGATTACAGCGTGCTGGTGCCTCGTGCCATTCCCGGTCTGCTGGCTGGCCTGGCCTTCCTGTGGGTGTTCCTGTTCGTGCCGAACTGGATCGAGACCGGCCTGACCGACAGCGGCTTGCCGTTTGCCAACTGGATCATCGAAAACGTCGTGCCGAGCCTGCGCGACCTGCGCAGCACGATCTTCAGCGTGTGGATCGCCTACACGGTGGTGTGGCTGGCCTATGGCCTGCGCTTGATCTCAGCCGCGCTGCTGCAAGTCGGTCCGGAGCTGGAAGAAGCCGCACGCTCGGTGGGCGCCACCCGCGCCCGCACCACGCGCGATGTGACCGTGCCGCTCACGCGCTACGGCCTGCTCGGTGCTTGGCTGCTGATCTTCCTGATTTTCGAGCGCGAGTACTCGACCGGTGTGTATTTGCTGTCGCCGGGCACCGAGACGATCGGCTCGATGCTGGTTTCCCTGTGGGCGGGCGGCGCCATCGATATCGTTGCCGCGCTGTCCTTCGTCAATATCGTGCTGGTGGCCGTCGGCCTCGGCATCGCACTGCGTTTCGGAGTGAAGCTCCATGATTGAACTCACTGTCAACGACCTGCACCTGCAATACGGTAACAACCCGGTTCTCAAGGGTGTCTCGATGCAGCTGCAGAAGGGCGAGGTCGTCTCGCTGCTGGGCCCATCTGGTTCGGGCAAGACCACGCTGCTGCGTGCTGTCGCCGGCCTCGAACAGGCCAGCCAGGGCACCGTCAAGATCGGCGATCGGGTCATGTTCGACGGCGCCAAGAAGCTCGACGTGCCAGCGGAAGGGGGGCTGGTGTTCCAGTCTTACGCGCTGTGGCCGCACAAGACCGTGGCCGAGAACGTCGCCTACCCGCTCAAGCTGCGCAAGACGCCTGCCGCACAGATCAAGGAACGCGTGCAGGCCGTGCTGCAGCAGCTAGGCCTCGGCCATCTGGGCGAGCGTTTCCCGAGCCAGCTCTCCGGTGGCCAGCAGCAGCGCGTGGCCATCGCCCGTGCGCTGGTCTACAACCCGCCCGTGATCCTGCTCGATGAGCCGCTCTCGAACCTCGACGCCAAACTGCGCGAGGAAGCCCGCGCCTTCCTGCGCGAACTGATCGTGCGTCTGGGCCTTTCGGCCCTGATGGTCACACACGACCAGAGCGAAGCAATGGCCATGTCCGACCGCATCCTGCTGCTGAACAACGGCGTGATCGAACAGCAAGGCACGCCCGAGCAGATGTACGGCGCGCCCGAAACGCTCTTCACCGCCGAGTTCATGGGCAGCAACAACCGCATCAACGGCAAGATCGCCGAGGTGCGTGACGGCATGGCCCGCCTGGTGGACGAGACCGGCGGCTGGTCGCTGTGGGGTGTTGCGCGCGGTGATTTGAAGCCGGGTGCCTCAGCGCACGGAGTGATCCGCCTCGAGCAGGTGCGCGTGGGTGTCGACAACGCCGACAACACCATCCACCTGCCGCTCGCAACGCGCATGTACCTGGGCGACCGTTGGGAATGCCTGTTCCGTGCCACCGACGACAGCGGCGCGACCGGTACAGGGCTGCGCGCCTACTCCGCCAGCGCCCCGAGCGACGGCAAGTACGCACTGACCTTCCCGCGCGAACAGTTCTGGCTGTACGCTGCCTGAAGCAACAGCAGCAACTGCAGATTCATCGGCAACAAAAAAAGGCAGCTTCGGCTGCCTTTTTTCTTTGGCTGACGCTGGGGTCGGCCTGTCAGTCCTTCACCACCGGCAAGTGCTCGGGATTGTTCTCCGCAGCCGTGGCCTGACGCAGGAAAATTGCCGCCAAGATCAGCCCCAGCTCGTACAGCAACCACAGCGGCACAGCCAACAGTAGCTGCGACATCACGTCCGGGGGCGTCACCACCGCGGCAATCACGAACGCCCCCACCACCACGTATGGCCTCGCCTGCCGCAGCTTATCCAGGCTCACGATGCCAAAGCGCACAAGCACCATCACGACCACCGGCACCTCGAAGGTGATGCCGAAGGCAAGGAACGTGGTCATGGCGAAACTCAAGTACTTGTCGATGTCGGTGGACATCTCGGCACCCAGCGGCGCGTTGTAGTGCGCCATCACCTTGAACACCGTCGGGAACACCAGGAAATACGCAAACGCCACACCGCACAGGAATAGCACGTAGGTGCTTATCACCAGCGGCATGATCATCCGCTTCTCGTGCGTATACAGCCCTGGCGCCACAAAGCGCCAGATTTGGTACAGCACCCACGGCAGAGCAATCAGGAAGGCGGCCAGCAGCGTCACCTTCATCGGCACGAAGAACGAGCCGGTGACGTCCGTCACGATCATGTGACCGTTCTTGGGCAACGCCTGGATCAGCGTCCGCGAGAACAGGTTGAAGATATCCGGCGCCCAGTAGACCAGGCCCAGAAAGACCAGCAGCACGCCTGCACCTGCCTTGACGATGCGCTCGCGCAACTCGACCAAGTGCGAAATGAAGGTTTCCTGCGCGCCGTCCTCGGGCGACTCTTGCGGATCGAGCGGAGCGGCACTCATGTCGGATGGGAGAGAGGGAAGTCAGGACGCGGCACCGCAGAAACGGCACGCGCCCGAAAGATCATTCGAAGAAGGAGCGCGCACGCGACTGTGCTGCAACGATGGGCGGACGATGACGCTTGACGCGTGCCGCACCCGATTGGGCCCACATGCGCACGCCCTGCTTCTGGCGGTACCACTTGGGCATCGAAAGTTGCTTGTTGCGCCAGCTGTTGCGGCCATTGCGCGACTTGCCCGGTGCCGGGCGCCAGTCTGGAGCGGAGGTTGCCGTGTGCGCAGGATCACCAAGCGCCTCGTTCAGGCGTTCGTTGATTTCGGTCGTGTGCTTGCTGACCTCCTGGTGGATGGTCTGCTCGACATTGCGCGCGGCCTGCTCGAAGTCGGTGCGCATCTTGCGCAACTCCTCAAGCTCGATTTCGCGACTGACCTCGGCCTTCACGTCGGCGATGTAGCGCTGCGCGCGGCCAAGCAAGGCGCCAGCGGTGCGCGCCACCTTGGGCAGACGCTCCGGCCCGATAACGACGAGCGCTACCATGCCAATCAGCGCCAGCTTGGAAATGCCGAGATCGATCATCGGTCAGCGCGTGTCGGTTCAGCCTTGCTTGGACTTGTCGCGCGCTTCGACGTCGATCGTCGTCGAATCGTGCAGCTCGCGCGGCGGCTGGCCGGCCGTCTGTTGCGGCGAGCCTGCTGGCTTGTCTTCCTGACCTTCGCGCATGCCGTCCTTGAAGCCCTTCACGGCGCTGCCCAGATCCGAACCGATGTTGCGCAGCTTCTTCGTGCCGAACACCATCATGATGATGACCAGCACGATCAGCCAATGCCAAATGCTAAAGGAACCCATGTCCTACTCCCACGTAAATACGGCTGGTGGCGTCGCAACGGTGGCGACGCCATTGGTTGATTTTACGGATTTGCGTACATCGGCTTGCTGTCGTTCAGATACAGCCAACCTTTCACAATACGATACAGCATCCAGATGCCCAGAGCCCACAGGACGGCAAAGCCGATGAAGGCCACGGGAATGAGCAGCACGCCGATCACACCCCACAGTACGCACCACCAGAACGAACGGATTTGCCAACGAAAGTGCGACTCATACAGCGTGCCGCGCACATCGTCGCGCTTAACATACCCGACGATGATGGCAATCAATGCAGTGATACCGCCGGTCAGCCAAAAAATGGCGTAGAGCGCATACAGGATATGCGTCAGACGACGCAGCCCTGCCAGGCGCTCCGCGTCATCCGTCACCACCACTGCTGCTCCGTATTTGTCCACGCTGCCTCCCTGCGACGATTCGCCACCGTAGTCAGTCAGTCACCCGCCGCGTCGCGCGCCTGCGACTTGCGCAGCGCCTTCTCTTCCAGGCCGGAAAGCCCTTCGCGGCGCGCCAGTTCATTGACGACGTCGTCCGGCGTGAGGTTGAAATGCGACAGCAACACCATGGTGTGGAACCAGAGGTCCGCCACTTCGTACACCACCTTGCTGCGCGCCTCGTCGGTCATGCCTGCGGCGCGGGCGTCCTTGGCGGCCATGACCGTCTCGGTGGCCTCTTCGCCGATCTTCTTGAGGATGGCATCGTCGCCCTTGTTGAACAGACGGGCGATGTAGCTCTTTTCCGGGTCGCCGCCATTGGCAAGCTTGCGGGATTCGAGCACCTCGCCCAGGCGGCGCAGGGTGTCACTCATGATTGTGGCCGGGCTTACCGGCGTAGATGTCGTCAGGGTCCTTCAGCACCGGCTCGACGGTGTGCCAATCGCCGTCTTCCACATTGCCTTCGAACTTCTGGAAGAAGCACGCGTGGCGCCCAGTATGGCAGGCGATGCCGCCGATTTGTGTGACGCGGAGCAAGACTACGTCTTCATCGCAGTCGAGGCGGATCTCGTGCACCTTCTGGATGTGGCCGGACTCCTCGCCCTTGTGCCACAAGCGCTTGCGCGAGCGCGACCAGAACACGGCCTCGCCGGTTTCGACAGTCTTCTGCAGCGCCTCGCGGTTCATGAAGGCGAACATCAGGACGTCGTTGCTGCCCTGCTCCTGCACGATCACCGGCACCAGGCCGTTGTCGTCCCAGTGGACCTTGTTCAGCCACTTCTTGCTCATAGTCCGATCCGTACTGGAATGCCATGCTCCGCCATGAATTGCTTGGCCTGGCCGACGGTGTATTCGCCGTAATGGAAGATGCTGGCGGCCAGCACCGCATCGGCGTGACCTTGCTGGATGCCGTCTGCCAGATGCTGCAGGTTGCCCACGCCGCCCGAGGCGATGACCGGCACCGGCACGGCGTCCGACACGGCGCGCGTGAGTTCCAGATCGAAGCCAGCCTTGGTGCCGTCCCGATCCATGCTGGTAAGCAGGATTTCGCCGGCGCCACGCTGCGCCATTTCACGTGCCCATGCCACCGCGTCCAGGCCCGTGCCCTTGCGGCCACCGTGCGTGAAAACTTCCCAGCGCGGAGCCTCGCCTTCAGCCGACACCTTCTTGGCGTCGATGGCCACGACAATGCATTGCGCGCCGTGGCGGGCGCTGGCGTCAGAAACCAGTTGCGGATTCGCCACCGCCGACGAGTTCATGCTGATCTTGTCCGCCCCCGCATTGAGCAGCCGGCGCACATCTTCCAGCGCGCGCACACCGCCGCCCACCGTCAGCGGAATGAACACCTGCGAAGCCACCGCTTCGATGATGCCGAGCATCAGGTCACGCCCGTCCGACGTGGCCGTGATGTCGAGGAAGGTGATTTCGTCGGCGCCCTGTTCGTCATAGCGGCGTGCGATTTCGACGGGGTCGCCGGCGTCGCGCAATTCGACGAAATTGACGCCCTTGACCACCCGGCCGTTGGTCACGTCCAGGCAGGGGATGATTCGTTTGGCTAGCATGATGAGTCGGGCGCCGGAGCGCCCGTTGTGCACGGCTGGATCAACAATCAGGCCGCGCCGAGTTTGTCCGCAAGGGCTTGCGCTTCCTTGAAGTTCAGGTCGCCGGAATAGATCGCGCGACCACAGATCACGCCCTCCACGCCATGCTCTTCGACCGCGCACAGGTGGTCGATGTCCTTCAGGTTCGACAGGCCGCCACTGGCAATGACGGGAATCTTCACCGACTGTGCCAACTTGACGGTGGCATCGATGTTGATGCCCTGCAGCATGCCGTCGCGGCCGATGTCCGTGTAGATGATGCCTTCGACGCCGTAGTCTTCGTACTTCTTGGCGAGGTCAACGACTTCGTGGCCGGAGAGCTTGCTCCAGCCGTCGGTCGCCACCTTGCCGTCCTTGGCATCGAGCCCGACGATGATGTGACCGCCGAACGCCGTGCATGCGTCCCGCAGAAAACCCGGGTCCTTGACCGCCGCCGTGCCGATGATCACGTACGACAAGCCATCGTCGAGCCAGCGCTCGATGGTGCCCAGATCGCGGATGCCGCCGCCGAGTTGCACGGGAATCTCATCGCCCACCTCGGCGAGGATGGCCTTTACAGCCGCCTCGTTACGCGGCTTGCCCGCGAAAGCGCCATTCAGATCGACAAGGTGCAAGCGGCGCGCACCCTGCTCGACCCAATGCCGCGCCATGGCTGCAGGGTCTTCCGAGAATACGGTGGCTTGATCCATATCGCCTTGTTTGAGGCACACACACTGACCGTCCTTCAGGTCGATGGCCGGGATGAGCAACATAAGCGTGACGACAGAGTTGAGGGGAAAAGATTAAAAAGGGCGAAAAATGGATTCGATTGCGACGCCACGGCGGGCGTCACGGATTCCAGTGCACGAAGTTCCGGTAGATCTGCAGGCCGGCTTGCGCACTTTTTTCCGGGTGAAACTGTGTTGCAAAAATATTATC